>LIDZ01014636.1_pt14 | contig 39262 bp, 34 predicted proteins | sample 644651 | NCBI WGS metagenome assembly LIDZ01 (sample SAMN03856242, study PRJNA289617) | food metagenome | isolation source: wine grapes on drying loft during traditional withering process | host: Vitis vinifera cv. Corvina | place: Italy: Gargagnago di S. Ambrogio di Valpolicella | collected 2014-01 | reverse complement strand
CGTGAACCAGGAGCTGCAGCGGGTGGAGACGGAACGTATGCTGATCGTACAATTTCCGCAAAGTCTGCAAAAATGCTGGGAGATCAGAGAACATAAATTCGGTGGCAAGCATCTGCTGGTCGGTACCAGCGCTTTTGAGATCATCGCCCAAGGCTTATGCTCCACACCCTACGATTTGGAGCGATACAATATCCAGAACCTGCACATCCAGATCCCGCTTATGGTTCAGAAGGAAGACTTGGATTTCTCTATCGTACTTGTCTTGGACAAAGAAACCCTGAAAGCAACGATCTCGTTCACCAAACAGGGTGTGACACGCAATTGGTTGCAGTTCGAACTGCAGCTGAAGCAAGCACGACAATGGCCCCGGGCGGAGCTGTTCAATGACCCTGGACTGCAGGAAGTTCACGTTACCAGTCAGGTTGGTGAAGGTGAGGAAGGCGGGGTTGCGGTCTCCGGCAGATGGGAAGTCGTAGATAAGCTTTGGATGAATGAGGATAACACCCGGGCAGTAGTAAAGCTAAAAGCACCAGCGGGATATGAACGGGAGTTTGGAATGTACAGCTTCTATCCTGCATTGCTTGATCCCGCGTTTAACGCACTTAACCGCAGCGCGGAACCGGATGATATTTTATTTCCATGGCATTGGGGTCAAATCGAGTTTAGAAGCAGTAAACTTACGGGGCGCGATTTCTATTCAGAGATCCATATTCGGGAGAATACTTCGGATAACATCGGTAATATTATAGTTTCTCTGGATGTTTGTTTGTACGACAGTGAAGGGAATTCAGTATTGGCCGCCAGCAACTACAAGGTCAAGAATGCCCTGGTGGGCAGCGGTGAGGCACGGAGCGATTATTTCAAACAAGAGCAATATATAGCGGCGGTATTCGATGAATGGGAGACAGGAGAACGTTCTCTTACCGTAATGCATGAATCGCTACGCGGACTAATGCAGCCTAAAGAGCCTGTTCTCTATTTCGGGGCTGTCTCCGAGCTACTGAAGCTGCTGCCCAGTATGGTAGAGGCGGAACGTCTTTATTTCTGGGATAAGAGCTACAGGGATGAAACAGGAATTGCGGGAGATACCTATGAGCTGGGGCAATGGCTGGTAGGACTGAACCGTGAGACCGCGCTGAAGCAATTTCATTACATTAACACAGAGCTGTTCGGCTATGCGGGAATGAACGCCCTGAACCGCAGTGTCGGGATGGGAATATATTCGCTGCGGCTAGAATTGAATTTCAAGATTAAGGTTGTGGATACCAGTTATGAAAGGGAAGCAGCCGGATTAAGCCGTTATTGCTTTAAGGATGAGGACTTTGTTATTCAGCGGAATCAGCAATTCCATATTATACGCTTCACAGGCTTGAAGCCGGAGGTGAAGGAAGCCGGTAAATTGGATGGGCGCACCGTACTGGTCATCGGCGGAAGCTCAGGAATCGGCCGACAGTATGCCAAATACTTGGCTGCACAATATACCCAGGTCAAAGTTATCGTCGCTGGACGAAGGGCGGAATGGGAAGGGGAACCGCTGCAGGGGAATATCCATTACAGGACACTTGATATTACGAATGAGGAACAAGTAGAGCGATTTGCTGCTGCAGAGGGCCAGTTCGTGGATTATGTACTTAACTTTGCAGGAGAACCAGCGAAGGGATTATTCGCAAATAAGACGAAGGACGATTTCTGCATACGGACGCGCAGCAAGATCAACGGCTCCTTTCTCATCGGAAAATGCTTTAGCCATGTCCAGGAAATTATCCATTTCTCATCGTTGGCGGGGCTGATCGGGGCCATGGGACAAACCGAATATTGCGCAGCCAATGCCTATCAATCCGGGCTCGCGTTAACGGGTGGCCATACACGGACCTTAAATCTGACAGGCTGGGAAGATGTCGGCATGTCTGCTGGCAAAAAAGACTTTTACTTTGAGAAGCTGCACAGCAGCGATGGAGTAAAGCTGATCGATCTATTTGTCCATTCCGGTATCCAGCAAGCTTCTATGTTCAAGTTGAAGACCGCAGCTGAGGAGTACTCCTCATTATTCGGCAGGGCGGCGACGGTGAGGAACACTCCAATTGCAAACCTTACGGCAGCAGCAACCGGTTCAGTGAACGAAGCAGTTATGGAAGCCTGGAAAAGAACGCTCGGAGAGGACCATTACGATCCAGCGCTTAGTTTCTTCGAGCAGGGAGGCGACTCGATCACCATTGTGCATCTGTGCGAGGAGCTGAATCGTTCCTTCCCCGGCAGTTTTGACGTCACAACGTTATTCTCCATCCCGACGATTGACGGGCAGGCTGAATTCATAGAGCGAGCCAAGGAGCCGCTTAAGCAGCAAGAAGTACCCTTAATAACCATTGATGCAGCTGAAATGCTTAATTTCTTATACAAATAAGAGTGAAAGAGGCGAAAAGGATGAAAGCAGGCGAGTATATTTTTGAACAGATCAAGAAGGGGAATTTGGATTCGGTGACGGGAAAGGCGCTGCTGGAGGAGATCGTTCCCGATGATATCGCCATTGTAGGCATATCCTGCGAATACAGCAATGTGAAGGATACCGCTGAGTTCTATCAAGCCGTCAAGCACGGGATGCAGGGCTTTAAGGAATTTCCCGAGAGCAGAGTTCAGTATATCCCGAAAGACCACGAGTATCTGAAAAAAGGGGCCGAACATTTAAAAACAACGTCTGAGGAGTTCCTTGAGCGGTTGTGCAAAGAGAAAGGCGCTTATCTTGAGGATATCGACACGTTCGATCCTGAGTTCTTCGGCATCTCCCCGGAGGAGGCCAAATATATTGACCCCACCCACCGGCTGGTAATGAAACATTCTTATCTGGCACTGGAGGATGCAGGTATCCGCTTGAACGAAATCAGGGACAGTAAAACCGCCATCTATATTGGAAAAGATAAATCCATTACGGCCAATTACCGTTCTGAGATCGAGGAGGATTCCAACTACGTGAATTCGGGCTGCTGGGAAGGAATATTGGCCAGCCGCTTAAACTATATTTACAACCTGTCAGGTGGTTCTTTTGTAATTGACACTGCCTGCTCTTCTTCCCTGGTCGCCGCCCACTTGGCGGTGAAGACACTGCGCGACAAAGAGATCGATACGGCAATCGTCGGCGGAATCGCGCTTGGTTTGTTCCCACGTCAGGGCAGTGTCATTGACCAATACAGCAATGTGGAAACTCCCCGCTCCTTCATGAAAGTGTTCGATGCGGAATCTCAGGGGACGATCTTCGGCGAAGGTGTCGGCATTGTAATCCTCAAACGGCTGAAGAATGCAATCGCCGACAATGACAATATTTATTCCATCATTCGCGGCAGCATGATCAACAGCGACGGCAAATCGAACGGCCTTACGGCTCCCAATCCACATGCACAGAAGGATCTCCTGCTGGAAACTTATGAACGCAGCCGAATTTCGCCAGAAACGGTTGAATATATTGACGCACATGGTACGGGCACGAAATTAGGAGATCCCATTGAAGTGCGGGGATTGACGGACGCTTATAAGAAATATGTGGATAAGAAGAGCTTCTGCGCCTTGACTAGTCTCAAGGAAAATATTGGGCATACGGTTGGCGCAGCCGGGGTAGGCGGATTGATCAAAATGTCGTTGGCCCTCAGAAACCAGGAAATCTTCCCGAACCAATCATTTGAAGCGCCAAATGAATATATCAAATTTGTGGACAGTCCGTTTTATATTCCGACCAAAGTGCGGAAATGGGAAAGAGGCAAATATCCGCGTCGCGGCGGCATCAGCTCCTTCGGATTCAGCGGCACGAATGCCCACTTTATTCTGGAAGAATACGAAGGGCGTCAGGAGATTGAGGGCGAGGCTGTAGATTATCCTTTTGTGTTCTCCGCCCAATCCACGGGTCAACTGCTGGCGGTGCTGAATAAGTTTGTACGGCATGCTCAAGAGCTGAAGTCACATAATCTCAAGAATATCGCGTACACCCTGATTCACAAACGGAACCATTTTAAGACAGGGGTTGGCTTTCAAGCCCGGACATTCCAGGAATTCATGAACAATATTCAACTTGCGATCGGTGTTCTGGCCAGCGGACAAAGCGTGGAGGGTATCTACCATTCAGACGTCAAGGATATTACCGGTGATATGAAAAAGCTGATGCAGCATCGACTAAAAACCGGCTATGACCAGTATATGGCGAACGAATTAATCCAGCTGTACCTGGACGGCTATGATCTGGCGCTGGAGGCGTACCCTTTTGAAGATACGGTTACCCTGTCCTTGCCGACGTATGAGTTCAAACAAGAAGTACTGTGGGCCAATGTGAAAAAACATAATACGTACGAGAACTCCGGTCCGAGTCTGCCAGTGAAGTCTATGCTGATCAGACAGCAGACGTTGAAGACAGGTCATTCCGATGTCTACGTGGTAACTCTTACACCCGACGACTGGTTTGTCGACGATCACCGGATTGGGGGTCAACGTACCTTCTCGGGGACGACTTATACGGAATTAGCTGCTGAGCTGGCTACCCTTTACTTCGGTACTTCAGCGTTTGTGCTGGAGAAGCTGTATTTCAAAAGCCTGATCCAACTGGAGGATAAACGCAAAGCCTTCCAGATTCATGTGAACAAAACATCCTCCAAGCAGCTGGAGATCGAAGTATTCTCCTACGAGCATGAAGACATGAATAATTACGTGACACACGCAACCTTTACAATCAGACAAGCAGAGCCGGATGCAACGGAGACGCTGGATGTGGACGCCCAATTCGAGCAGCATTTGCTGAAGGCCAATTTCGGCTCGGAGGAGAATAATTTCTTCAAGGGCCGCTGGGATTTCGCGAAACAAAACTTCCGGTTAGCCCGCCCAACTTCTGCAGAGATTCTGCTGTCGCTGACTTTAAATGAGCAATATGCTCAGGATCTACAGGACTTTTATTTACATCCTTCTATTCTGGACGGCATTCTTGGGGCTATGGTCTATGAACGCGCACAAGCCCGCGGCAAGAGCTATCTTCCCTTATCCTATGGCAAATTCACGTATACCGGAAAAAGATTCACCCCTACGGTCTATTCACGCACGGAGCTTCTCTACGATACGGACGCCGATCATGATGTGATCTCAGCAAATATTTCCGTCTACAACGAACTTGGCGAACGGATTGCCTTTCTGGACAAGTACATGATGAAGGCTTTTGCCAATGCTTACTTCAAGCCTTACCTGCACAAGGTAATCTGGGAGCCATCTACAGTCCGGATTACACAAGAAGCTGATTTAGTAGCTACTGCTACTGCTGGCAAGACCGTGCTGGTCGTTGGCAATGAGAAGGCGTTAGAACAAGCGGCGGCGAAACGGCGTACTGGTGTGGAAACCGTAGATTACAGGACGCTGAAAGAATTCAAACCCTCGGAAAAATATGATTTTATCATCTATGCGCCTTGGCTTGGCGAGGCATTGCCACAGAGCGGCGGCGTAGAAGGGGAGCTGCTGAATTATTTTGACTTTGCCAAAACAGCCCATTCCCTGGTCAAACGTAAAGGCAAAGTGCTGATTGTGGCCGATAACGGCTTTGCTTTGGAGCCGCAACAGACAGACATTAATCCGCTTAACTATGCACTGCTCAGCTCAGGCCGAATTCTGGGACTGGAGAACACCGGCTTCAAGACGCAAATGATCAATCTGCCGCTCTTCGATCTTGACTTGATCCTGGCTATGGCTGGGGAAGATGAGCTTGATGGCAAACAGCTGCTTTATGACAATCATCAGTTGTATCAAGAGACTCTCACAGAGGTCAAGGAGCTTGTGGATGCACCGCCGCTTCAGCTTACGGAAGAGGATTGTGTCATTGTGACTGGAGGCTACGGAGGAATCGGGCTTGAATATATTGACCTGCTGCTGGACCTGAAGCCGCTGCTGCATATCGCCATATTAGGCCGTACGGATACAGGATTAGTCTTAAGCGCTAAAGAACAACTGACCCCGGAAGAAAACGTCAAGCTGAATAAGATTAACAAAATAAAGCTGAAAGGCCCCAACGTTCATTTCTATAGCTGTGATGTAGCGCGCGAAGAGGATGTAAAGAGGGTAGTAGGTGGCTTGGTAGAGACGAGAACCGTCGCTGGCGTTGTCCATCTGGCGGGTGTTCCGGAAGAAGGTATGCTCTTTACGAAGTCGGCAGAGGAATTTATGGGCATTGTGGCCCCTAAAGTGATCGGGACGATGCTGCTCCGCAAATATTTAACGGCTCAGGCTTTACGTTTCTTCATCGCCAGCTCCTCCATGACCACCATCACCGGTTCGGCCGGCCAGTTCTCTTATACGCTCGGCAATGCCTTTCTTGAGGGTTATACGGATGAAGCGACCTCGACCGTATTATGGCCGGGCTGGAAGGAAACCGGGATGGCACTGCAATTCGGCGATTTGGCAACAGCGGATGAGCATTTGTTAATGAAGTCACTTACTACGGCGATAGGCCGGGAATATATCAAGCTGTCGCTGGAAAAGAAAGTGGGCAGAATCATTGCCGGCGAGTTCAACAAGGCCAAGATAGCGGAATATCTAGGCGATTATATCTCGCTGCCACAGCAGTTCACGGGTGCTGCTGCTCCCTTAGTTCCAGGATCAATCGCTGACGAAGCAGCCAAAGTCCAGATTAAGGACTACTCTACCTTAACGATCAGTGGCACAGAACGGCAAGACGATGTAGAGAAATTCGTCACAGTTGTGTTTGCTTCAGTCCTCGACCGCAATGACATTGATGTGAACAAGAGCTTTACAGATTTGGGCGGAGATTCACTGAAGGCCTTCGGTATATATGGTCCGATCGCAGAGCAGTTCAAGGTTGATATTGAAGTGGCGGATGTGTTTATCTATCCAACCGTTACGCAATTGAGCCAATATGTCAGAGAACTGCTGGAGGAAGAAGCAAATGAATGACCGCAGAGTTGTCATTGTGGATTACATCTATGATTTTCCTAATAAAGAACAGCTTGACGCTGAAGAGCTGCAGGAGCGGAAAGACCTAATCTGGGAAAGTCGGCTGCGTGAATTGGAGAGAAATTACAATCAGAAATTCGCCGAAGTTGCTTGCTTTGCTGGTCTTTTCTATCCTTCTGTCGAAGAGCATTTTCCTTTAGGCCATATCCAGGCTGAGAAGAGTAAATTCCTGCTGTCGAGTGAAAGAATCTCGTTAAATTTGTTCCAGACTCTGGCCGACCGGAATGTTGTGAGCCCCAAAAGCAATCTGCTTGTCTCGGTAGGAAGCGCTCAAACGGACAATCTGTCCAAATTCGCCTTGATGGGATTGGAAGGTGACGAGCTGGAAAAAGCGGTGGAGCTGATTGATCCGCTTGGCTATCTTAAGCTGCTGCACTGGGTGCGCCCTCCGGCGCTTGAAACGATCAGCGAAGCTTCCACTTCGGGAATCGGTGCTATGTATAGTGCCTATTCCAAGATTAAGAAGGGCGAGTTCGATGTCGCCATTACTGGGGGAGCGAGCGCCGTAACCTTTCCGAGCCCATACGAGCTATCTCATTTTGGTACGGGTGATACCCGCGCTATACAACCTTATGAGGAGGGTGCCTCCGGACATTATTTTTCAGAAGGAGGGGTTGCTGTTCTGCTGAAGGAGCGGGAGCAGGCCCTGGCCGATGGAGATACCATTCTGGCGGAAATCAAAGATATTTCAACGGGGACGATGGGGAATCCTGTGGTGAACCGCACGGCTATTAAGAAGCTGGTGAGCCGATCTCTGGCAAATGGCGGGATTGGTCAGGAAGCAGAGATATTTCTGGAGCTGTACGGACGAGGCAATGAGATTGATGATACGGCAGAGTTCTCCTGTTTGAGAAATCTGCAGAAGAACTACACGAACCTAAGAGGCGGTTTCCTGAAGGAAGATGTGCATTATATAGTCGGCCACTATGGCCAGATCGGAATGTGCCGGCTGCTCGATTCAGTGCGGGAGCACAGCCTGTTGCAAGGCAGAGAAATCAAGCAGCCTAATTCGTTTATCGGTCGGATCACAAATGAGCAGTGGAGCCAGAATGTCAGTGCATATGATCTGGTTTCGATACTCTCCTATTCCATGCATGGCAACAGCTACAATCTGCTGCTTGGCTTGAATGAAGGTGATGGCGATGTTCAAATTGAAGGGAGGGATTATCAATGAAAATGATTTGCTTGCCGTATGCTGGAGCCCATGTCAACGTGTTCTCAGAGCTGCAAAAGCAAATGAACCGCAGCTACCCAAGTCTCGGAATCCTTCCCCTGGAATATCCCGGACATGGCCGCAGATTCTCCGAGAAACCAGCAGGGTCCATTCAGGAGATTACCGCTGATCTGTTTACATCGTTACACAAGACGCTGGATCAGTCGGAAGAGCTGATACTTCTGGGCTACAGCATGGGTTCGATTATCGCTTATGAGCTGGCATCCTTGCTAATAGATGCGGGATATACCGTGTCCAAGCTGCTATTTCTGGCTGCAACACCTCCGCATCGGATTGAAGTAGTGGACGAAGCAGAGCCAGATGACGACACGCTGCTGGAAAGATGCCAGATTTATGGGCTCATCAAGGAGGGGCAGTTCGCTTCGGCTCAAATGCGGCAATTATTTCTGCCCGCACTGCGCAGTGATATCACTGCGGTTAACCGCTATAACCTGGGCAACCAATACCATTGTCATTTTTTTAGTCCAGAGGTTGAAATTGCCGTGTTTCAGGGCTTGTTGGACAAATCGGTTACTGCGGTCGAGGATTGGCGGGATATCGCAACCAGTCCCATTTATTACTACAGTTATCCGTCCGGACACTTTTTCTACTATGAATTCCAAGAGGAAGTCTTTGCCGATATTATCAGTTTTGTGAAGTCTACCCAATCTACTCAATTTAAGGGAGGAAGCGGATTATGAGAAGCCTGCTCGATATTTTAGGGGAGAATATGAAGACCTATAAGGACAAGACCGCCATTTCGGAAAGCAGTCGTTCCATAAGCTACGGGGATTTAAACGCATTGTCCAACCTTTATTTGCAGGATCTGCGTGGAAGAGGAGTCCAGGCGCATGACGTGGTTGCTATTGAGCTTGAACGCAGTATTGAAGCTGTAGCAGCGATGATTGCCGTTCTGAAGGCAGGGGCTGCCTATACCGTTATTAACAAGGATTATCCAGAGGATCGAAAGCAGTCTATGCGGGAGATCATCAATGTTCAGGTAACCATTACAGAGATCCTGCAGACGGACTCCAGCTTGGCGGACGAATGGAACGGAGTAGAACGATCTCAGGAACAGTTATGCTACATTATTTTCACTTCGGGAACAACTTCTACACCCAAGGCAGTGGGGATTCCAGATCGAGGTGTTCTCCGGCTGCTGGGAGATGAACGGTTGGGGCTTTCTCCGGAGAAAACCATTTCTCATATCAGCCCGCTTGAATTCGATGCTTCCATTATTGAAGTTTGGGGCGGCTTATTATCTGGCATGAGTATCTCCTTGTTATCCAAGACAGAAATTCTTAACATCTTTCATGTGGAAAAGCGGATTAATCAAGGGATAGACCTGATGTGGATTACCTGCTCCCTGTTCAATTTCTGGGTAGACAAGAAGCCGGAAATGTTTGGAAGGCTGTCTCGTGTCATCGTCGGAGGGGAACAGCTTAGCCTATCGCATGTCAACGAAGTTCTCCAATATACAACCGTGGTCAATGGCTACGGCCCTACCGAAAATACGGTGTTCACTACACTGGATGTTATGGAGAAGGGTACCGTAGTGACCGAAGTTGCCATCGGAACAGCGATCTCCGGAACGGAGGTTCACATCGTTGACGAGCATGGGCAGAGTGGATCAGAAGGAGAGCTGTACGCTAGTGGACAGGGTGTAGCACTTGGTTATATTAGCAACCCAGAGAAGACGAGTGAATCCTTTATCAATTGGCAGGGCATAGAGGTGTATAAGACAGGGGATCTGGTGCGCCTTAGTCCTGAAGGGAAGATCATCTACCTGGGCCGAAAGGATACTCAGGTTAAGATTAACGGCTACCGGATCGATCTGCAGGAGATTGAATACACAGCGCGTTCTCTGGGGATTCAGAATTGCCATGCTTTTGTCCGTGAGAAAAAAATATATCTGGCCATCACAACCCGCTCGGAGAATATTAGCCAATTACTAAGAAAAACGCTGCCCATCTACATGATTCCTTCCAAAATAGCTTATGTGAACCAGATTCCATTAACTGCTAACGGCAAAACAGATACCAAAGCCATCTATGAAAATTACTTCATGACCAAGAGTAAAAAGCTTATGCAGATTATCCAGCAATACTTGCCTGGCGTCTCATTAAACGAGCATACAAATATTTTTGAGCATGGGATCGATTCCGTCATTGTATGGGAAATTGCCCGGGAGATTAATGAGCACTTCAATGCAGACATTAGCTTCTTTGATGTTTTTGAGCACCCGACCCTTAGCCAACTATCTAATATGCTGGGAGAGGAACAATATGCAGCGCACTATCTATGATTTCTTATACCGAAAATATGACTTCTCTATGCAAATGGGGAACATCCCCTTCCGCAGTCGTTTCGCAGCGGGCATGAAGGCTTATTGGGGACTCAAACTGCTGGCCGTCACTGTCTATTTTGCCCTATTTCTTAATTTTGTTGGCGAGGATAAGTACTTACCGAAAGATACGTATTGGTTTGTTGGCAGCGTACTTGCCGCACTAATCTTGGTCACTCTCTCTTATCTGAATGTGTTTGGGGCCTGGTTTGCCATTACGCTCAGCAAGCATCGAAAGTGGATCGATACAGTGTTGATTATTTCTGGACTGCTGCTGTGTATCCATTTTCCGGTGTATAGCTTCGGAGAGACTGTTCCGGATCTCAGCGCGTTGCGTGATACCTTAATTCTGCCGGGAATTCTGCTGATCATTATTGGGCTATATCGTAAAATTCACTACCGGAGTTCAAGGGTTGTCCCTTTAAGCGCATTGGCAAGTTTGCTGGTGACCACAGGAATTCTAATAAAATATCCTCTGCATTCCATCACACACAGCATTTATTTAGGGTTTATACTGCTGATCAATGCCGGATTTATAGTCGACCTGCTTCTGTTCTACTATTGGCATAGCAAATCGGAGACTGGGAATCGATAAGGGGGATGAGTCCATGATTAGTCCGAACTTAATCGAAATGACGGAGCAGCACCTGCTGGAAGCCAGCAAAGTGTTAAGTGCGACGGAATACGTAGTGTATTGCAATATGGGGAATGAAAGCAGGCGCAAAGAATTTCTATACGGCCGTTATGCCATCAAAAAAAATATAGCCGACCACTCTCCCACCTTCAAGGGGGAACTAAGCCGCATAACAGTTGACTATGGCAGCTTGCGCTTCCCCATTATAAAAGATCACCTGGTCGAGGTAGGCTTGAGCCATTCCAAACAATATGTGCTCTCCGTTATTTATTCCAAAGATAATATTGTGGGCATCGATATGGAAACGATTCGTCTGGATGTGCCGATTGAGGAGATGCTGAGCAGCAACGAGAAGTCGATGATGTCGAATTATGAATTCCCCTCCCGCTTCGCCTACATGTTCTTTAGCTGTAAAGAGGCACTAGGCAAGGCGCTGAAGATGGGGCTGCTGGCAGACTATTCTATTTACGAGATTGCTAGTATTTGCTCGGAGAAAATATCTGGCGAGGAAGTGTACCGGATTCAATTCAAGAAATTCCCCTTCCTAACGGGATACTCATTTATGAAGAATGAGAAGGAAATCTGCAGTCTGGTAGTTCCGCAAAAGGTAGATATCCGCCATGTGCTGGATTATTTAATAACAGCTTGAAACTCATAGGAAGATCCTACCTCGCTAATCCGCCACCGTGCATTGGGTGCAATCCCACTTGCATAGCAGGCGGATTTTTCTTTTTGCCAAATCTCCTGGAAAATGATTCTAGCAGATAGGTTTATTTTTGGTACATATAGGATATGAAGACTAGTAAAAGCAATCATTTGGGACAGCTATAGTAGGACTTGTGAGCGAAACGATCATGCCTTTAGAAAACGTCTAATATTAAGGACAAGAGAGGTGAACAAGATGAAGGTTGAACAGACAGTAAACATGAGTTTTACCGAATCGCTTGCTAGTACAATGGCCGAAAGAATGAATAAGGAGCGTGATGGAGAATACATTGATTACTTGAAGATGAAGCTGGGCCTTGAAATGTTGTTGATTAATCTTGCAAAAATAGGACTGGTCTACGGAGTGGCGCTCACCTTTCATCTGATGTGGCAGACTTTGATTATGCACGGTGCCTACTTCGCCATCCGCCGCACGGCCTTTGGACTGCACGCGAATAATAGCATAATTTGCAGTATACTCAGCTTGGCTTTATTCATAGGTATACCGTTTCTCAGCCAAAACTACATAATGCTTGATAACTATAGGGTAGGAATCTTAGGCTTTATCTTCACAGCTCTCCTCTACCGGTATGCCCCGGCAGACACCGACAAGTTCCCACTGCTAGGTAAGGAAAGAAGAGAGAAGCTTAGACGAATAACTGTAACCGCCTGTCTGATCATTGTTCTTATCGCTTTGGTTTGTCCTAGTCCCGTCGTTAAAAGTCTGCTTATGCTGGGAGTAATGAGTCAGGTCATTATGGTATTGCCTATCACTTATAAACTATTGAAGAGGAGCTATAATAATTATGAAAACTATGAAGCAAAGAATGTTTGACGGGATTAAAGACGGGGTATCCAGATCCATCGGAAATATGGCGATTAAGAGCGGGGAAGTAGCTTTGGAGAGATGCTGCCTGTTAGCCATGTATGAGCCTAGAATTCCGAACGAATTGTTAAAGAAATTGCAATAACCAGCAGCTGGTAAAAATACAGGACCCTCCGATAGTATGGAGGGTCTTATTTATTATTAAAATGTACGTTTCTTCTTGAATATTCACCTTTACTAGTTCATATTGTTTGCTTTACAATGTACTGAATAGGGAAAAACACCCAGTAGTGCATAATTATATAGGATGATGTATTAAGTAGATTATAGAACTATGACAGAAGCGGAAAAACTATGGAGATAAGAGGAGATTGCAGGATGCTAGTATGGCTGCCCTTATTGGTTCAGATGATCACGCTTTGTTTGTCTATTCATATTTTATATCACAATAGGTGGAGTAAAGCCTTTACTTTATCGATGATTCTAGGCGCCTTTGTCATTGTTTATCCGCTGTATTTAATTATCGGAGTAATTGGCATGGCATTCGTACTGATCTTTTGTATTGTCATGTCATATGTAAAATTGAGGAAACTGTTCTTCAGTATTCTTATCCCAGTCATTGCTTTAATTATCTCAGTGCTTAGTGATTATATTGTTAGTGTGCTTAATATTCAGATTTTTGCTTCTACGCTAGATGGTATTTCCTCTGACCTTATTCTTATAAGCATTTATTTAGTGGAATATTTCATAATAGCGATGCTGCTGAGTGTAGCTGCCCGTTATCTCTTCGCCAAATTTGAGGCACATGATATGTTCTTTCGAAGATACGGCGTTTTGTTTACAGTGGTGTGCCTGATAACAGTAATTATCTTTTATGCTAATATCTTAATTGGGAAGCAGCAAGGATTCACAAACGCTAATATTCAGGCGAACAGCCTGCTGTTTCTTTTCTACTTTGTACTGTTAATCGGTGTGTTTATAGTCTTAACACGAATTGTTATGAAAGAGACTGTGATGAAGAGTAAGCAAGTACAATACGAGCGTCTCCAGGAGTATACGGATAATCTGGAAGAGCTGTACACGGACATGCAGAAATTCCGCCATGATTACATTAACATCTTGCTGTCGATGTCGGAATATATACGAAATGATGATATGAAGAGCCTCAGCACTTATTTCGAGAGTAAGATTCTGCCGATCAGTGAAGGGATGCAGAGCAACAACTATAAGTTAGGAACGTTGCAAAATGTGAAATTACAGGAACTGAAGGGTATCCTATCCTCGAAACTGATCCGTGCACAGGAGCTTCATATTGATGCTGTTGTCGAGGCTGTAGAGCCGATTGATGTGGTCAATATGGATTCGATCAAGCTCTGCCGCTGTTTGGGAATTATTCTGGATAATGCAATCGAGGAGGCCGGTCAATGTGAACAGCCCACACTGCGGGTCGCGCTGGTCAATCGATCCAAAGGAGTTCTGATCGCCGTAGCCAACAGCTGCCGCCCCGAAGGACCGGAACTGCACCTAATCTTTGAGAAGGGCTTCTCTACCAAAGGGAAGGGGCGTGGCTTAGGATTAAGCAATCTGCGGGAAATTGTGGCGCAATGCGCTGGTGTTACTCTGGATACTTATAAAAAGGATGGGCAGTTTGTGCAGGAGCTGGAAGTGTACTAGACAGGAGGATGTTTAATGCTGGAAATATTTGTTTGCGAGGATGACCCTGAGCAAAGGAAACGACTGAACTCATACATAGAAAATTATATCATGATGGAGAACCTGGACATGAAGCTGGTGATCTCCACAGGCGTCTCTAAGGATATTATTGAATATCTACAGAATAACCGGGTAACAGGTCTGTACTTTCTGGATGTGGACTTGCAGGAGGAGAAGAGTGGAATCGCTCTGGGGGCGGAAATTCGCCAATATGATAGCCAAGGCGCCATCGTATTTGTCACCACACACTCGGAATTGACTTATTTAACGTTCACTTACAAGGTTGAAGCCATGGATTATATTACAAAGGATAAATTTACGGATATTCAGAAGCGCGTAATCGAATGTATCGATACAGCTAGTCAGCGTTATTTGCAGAACAAGCATAGCAACGTCAAGAAATTTCAAACCAAATCCGGTGATAAAGTCATCAGTGTCGACTATAATGACATTCTCTTCTTTGAAACGTCGCCGCAGCTGCATAAGGTGATTCTGCATGCTAGAAATCGCCAGGTGGAGTTCTATGGGAAATTAAAAGATATTCTGGCTGCCGATGCCCGCTTCTATCGCTGTCATAACTCCTATGTGGTCAACAAGGACAACATTGCTGAAGTGGATATTAAGAACCGTGAAATTAAAATGATCAATGGTGAGATCTGTTATGCCTCCAGCCGTTTTCTCAGCGGGTTGAAGGATATCATTCCACACTAATCTATATTTTTCCGAGAAACGGTCGCCTCCTTTGTTAAGGACGGCAGAGCCGTTTCTTTTGTGTTTTATAAGGATTTATATCTTTTGGGGCCCCCGCAAAGTACTTGGTTAGGCTTCGAAGTCAAAGCTCCACTTTGTGGGGCTATTTATTGGGTCTTAAGTTCCCTTTTCTGTGCCTACGTTAAACTTTTACTCTCCCAGAGGAGGTTTTTTGCTATAATAGTTGAAAGGAATACATATGTTCGCTTTCGAGCGGATTACTGGATGAATACGGTGGAAATTTCTGCCTGAAATAGAGGAGAGATAGCTTTGCGTATTTTGGGAATAGACCCGGGGCTAGCCATCGTAGGCTTTGGCTTTGTGGATAAGGAAGGCAATAAATTGACGCCTGTGCAATATGGTTGTATTCAGACTGAGGCGCATACGCTTGAAGAGGAACGTCTGCTGCATGTCTATGAAGGCATGGTTCAGCTGATTGATAAATATAAACCGGATGCAGTTGCTGTGGAGAAGCTGTTCTTCAGTCGTAATGTTACTACGGCTTTACCAGTTGCACAGGCGCGTGGAGTACTTATCTTGGCTGCTGTTCAGCGTGGACTTCCGGTAGCAGAGTATACTCCGATGCAAGTGAAGCAGGCTGTTGTTGGTTATGGTAAGGCAGAGAAGCGGCAAGTGCAGGAAATGGTCAAGCTGTTGCTGAAATTATCAGTAATTCCCAAGCCGGATGATGTGGCCGATGCGCTCGCTGTGGCCGTATGTCATGCCCACTCTGTAAGTCTAAATTCCAAATTAAATGAGGTATTGCGAAAATGATAGATTTCCTAAGAGGACCTGTTGTTCATTTGGAGTCAGAATATGTAGTTTTGGATGTTCAGGGTGTTGGCTACCGGGTATTCTGCCCGAATCCCTATGCTTTTGCCAAGGTGAACGGACCTGTAACCATATTTATTCATTATCAGACACGTGAGGACGCTACCTTGCTGTTTGGGTTTCCTACTCGAGAAGAGCAAAAGCTGTTCCGCAAGCTGATTGAAGTGACGGGTATCGGCCCGAGGGTTGCACTTGGCATACTGACAGGTGGCACACCGGATCAACTGATCTCAGCGATTTATCAGGAGAATCTGACTTTTTTGGTTAAGCTGCCAGGCATCGGCAAGAAGACCGCACAGCGGATGATCCTGGATTTAAAGGACAAGCTGGATGGGCTTGGGACAGCATCCATGCAGACGGGATTATTTGCGCTTCCTGTGGAAGAAGATGAGGATCTCCTACCTTGGCAGGAAGCTAGAGACGCATTGAAGGCGCTCGGTTATACCGAAGGTGAATTGGACAGTGTATGGCTCGACATGAAGAAAGAAGGGGCAGATATAGGGCCGGTTGATGTGCTGATGAAGAAAGCGCTGAAGCTGCTGTATGTAGCCAGATAATTACACGTAGAGGGTGCGTTGTGTTCCTAAGAAAAAAGACACACAGTTGAATTTAGCGGGAATTCCACCCTCTAATTCTGCAGTATAAGGCCTCCAGTGAGGTATAAGGGGAATTTCTCCCTTTAATATTCCTAATTCGCTACTAAACAGGGTTATTCTCGAATATAGAGGGAGGAAATTCCTCTAATCATGAATTGTGGGCTAATATTGGCTAATTAGAGGGAGGATTTCCCTTAATGATCCCTCTCTAAGGTAACTGATACAGCCTTACAGCATCTTTGAAGAACGGAGCGATGAAAGATGGATGACCGGATCATATCCGCAAATTTGATGATGGACGAGCAGGCTGTAGAATTGAGTCTGCGGCCCCGTTATCTGGCTGAATATATCGGACAGACTCAGGTCAAAGAAAACCTGAAAGTATATATTGAAGCAGCCAAGATGAGAAGCGAAGCGCTGGATCATGTGCTGCTGTATGGGCCGCCGGGTCTTGGCAAGACTACGCTGGCGAATATTATCGCCAATGAGCTTGGCGTAAGTCTGCGCACAACGTCCGGTCCGGCTATAGAACGTCCGGGCGATCTGGCAGCGCTGCTGACTAACCTGCAAGAAGGCGATGTGTTGTTCATTGATGAGATTCACCGCCTGCATCGGACTGTGGAAGAGGTAATGTATCCGGCAATGGAGGACTTTGCTCTTGATATTATGATCGGCAAGGGGCCGAGCGCTCGTTCAGTGCGGCTAGATCTGCCGCCGTTCACACTGATCGGTGCCACAACTCGGGCTGGTATGCTATCTGCGCCGCTGCGCGATCGCTTCGGAGTCGTCAGCCGCCTGGAATTTTATACGATGGATGAGCTGAGCTTTATTGTATCCCGTAATGCTGATTTGCTAGGCATCGAGATTGTCGGTGACGCGGCGGAAGAGATCGCCCTCCGTGCCAGGGGAACCCCACGTATTGCGAACCGCTTGTTGAAGCGGGTGCGTGATTATGCCCAAGTGCGAGGGGATGGGATTATCACTCCTGAGATTACTACAGAAGCTTTGAAGCTGCTGCAGGTAGACCCGCGTGGACTGGATAGTATTGATCACAAGATGCTCCATTCAATGATAACAGGCTTTCGCGGCGGCCCTGTCGGGCTGGATACGATCGCTGCTACTATAGGTGAAGAGAGTCAGACTATCGAGGATGTGTATGAACCCTATCTGCTGCAGATCGGTTTCCTGCAGCGCACTCCACGTGGAAGAATCGTAACACCAGCCGGGTATCTTCATTTAGGTATTGTTCCGCCGGAGCAGCACTAGATCTCAATTAAACTTTTGAACTTATGTACGAAGTGATTCAGAGAAGCAGATGCTATACAAAACTAAGCATATGCTTACGAAGTAGTTTTATTGCGAAGTAAATTCAATGAAGTATATGCTCCATAAAACTTTTAGGAGGATGGAAATGAACCAAACAATCTGGAAATGGAGAGGCGCAAGCGTGCTCAGCAAAGGATTGCTGGCAGCAGCGCTGGCAGTGGGCAGCTTCCTGATCCCTGCGAATGACAGTCATGCGGATGCTGATGGAACCATACGGGTCGCACTTTATGCTGATATTGGCAGTAAATATAAATCTACTGTGCCGCTGGTGACTCTACAATCGGAGCAGAGCTTTAACCTTGCATCCATCCAAGCAGGTAGTGCTCCACTGCAAGTTGTGCCTGCCCAAACCAAAATTCGTGTTAGCCTTGACGGATACAGAGTAAAGGTGCTGGAGTCTTCAACCTGGCAGGCGGCGGCTGATGCTGCCAAGAAGCTGCAAACCACCACTGATAAGCCACAGCTATTCGTGGTTACTAAGAATGGGGCCACTGTATATCAACTGTACACTGGGGTATATGCCAGTGAGAATGCCGCGAAGGATGGACTTACCCGGGTGGGCAAGGCGGGTCTTATTCCCGCAGGGCAAGCCGCAGCGGTGACCGGTAATAAGCATTTGTCCGCTGGTGGTTATTCAACCCAGCAAGAGGCCGCCGCTACACAAATTAGTATTACTGCTGCCGGATTCGACGCATGGGTAGTACTCCTGTCTGCGGCCGATGGCAGTGCACGTTATGAGGTATGGGCCGGGGAAGCTGCCAATGACAGCGATTTGGCTACTTTCCGAGCTGGATTGGCAGCGGCATTACCACAGCTTGTGCTTTCTGCTGGAGCTGTAACCACTCCCGGATTATTAGTGCGTATGGACGCAGGGCTTGATTGGAACAGTGAGTCTCAAGCTGCTCATTATATTGTTAGTGGAAACGACGCAAAGTTTGTAGCTAGTGCTAATGAAGCCGGAATTCAGCTGGTGGAACGATCAAAGCGAACCTACCGCGGTAATCTGGAACTGAGCGGTCTGAGTGGTTCTTTGGCGGTAATCAATGTCGTGCCGCTAGAGCAATATTTGTATGCTGTTGTCGGTGGAGAAGTATCCTCGGGCTGGCCAGCGGAAGCGCTGAAGGCTCAGGCAGTAGCCGCACGCAGCTATGCGTTGGCACAAGGCAATCGCTTTGATGTAGCCAATGTAGTCGACACAACTCTTAGTCAGGTATACAACGGAATTGGGGCTGAAGCACCCGTGATCACCAGAGCAGTCGATGCTACCGCAGGTGAAGTGCTAATGAGCGGTGGTAAAATTGTGGAGGCTGTATTCTCCTCCAACAGCGGCGGTGTTACGGCTGATCCCTCTGAAGTATGGAACAATGGTGGAGATATGTTTGTTAGTGTCGCAAGCCCAGAAGATATTGCTGCCGCTGCCACCTCTAAGAAATGGTATAATGTCCTTCTGGCAAATGGAGTCTCCGGTTATGCTCGTGAAGATAACGTTAAATTAACGGGTAACCAAACCTCTGCGGGCTTGGCAATAGTAACAGCCACAGCCAAAGATGTGAATATTCGTCCCCTGCCTGTCATTGAGAGCACGGTAAGTCCGGTAGGTAAGCTGAATCCTGGTGAGAACGCCGTCGTTCTGGATAAGGTGATCGAATCCGGCAGTTATAGCTGGATCAAGGGCCCTTATACTTCGGCTGAGCTGCTGAAGAGCTTGCAGGGCAAGACGAGCGGTTCGCTTCCTTCCTCAATCCTCAGTTTACAAGTTACGCAGCGCGGACCTTCAGGAAGAGCCGTTCAGGTTAAAGCCAACGGCGAGATTCTCAAGGTGAAATACCCTGATTTATTCCGTTCTTCATTCAATGGATTGCCTAGTACATTGTTTGATATTGTGCCTTCCGGCAGTTATACTGTATTAGGCGCTGACGGCTCTACTGCAACTATTAGCAATTCATCCAGTGCAGGTGTGCTCTCTGCATCGGGCCTGGTGACCGTGGGTGGCACTGGAACTGTCGTCATGGGCGGAGCTAATACGGCCAGAGTGATCAGCAGCAATTCAGGCTTCCTGTTTATAGGTCAAGGAAATGGTCATGGTCTGGGTATGTCCCAATGGGGCGTGAAGGGCATGGCGGACAATGGGAATGATTACAAGACAATATTGCAACATTATTATCATAACGTTACTATAGTTAAGGAATGAATACGGACAATGAATGTAGACGCATATGATTTTCAATTGCCGGAGGAGCTAATTGCACAGACTCCGCTAGCCGATCGCAGTGCTTCAAGGCTGCTCTTGGTTAACAAGGAGAACGGGCAGCTGGCTCACCAGCATTTTACCGATATCATTGATCATTTACAGTCAGGAGATACCCTTGTTCTAAATGATACAAGAGTTATTCCCGCCCGGCTGTTCGGAGTTAAAGAAGACACAGGAGCTAAGGCCGAAGTGCTTCTATTGAAGAATATGGGGGAAGACCGCTGGGATGCCCTCGTAAAGCCTGGAAAGAAGCTCAAGACTGGCGCTGTCATTATTTTTAGTGATGAGCTTCGTGCGGTTGTTGAGGATGAGGCTGATATGGGAGGCCGAACGCTTCGCTTCATATATGATGGTATTTTTAATGAGATACTGGACAGGCTGGGAAGCATGCCGTTACCTCCTTATATTAAGGAGACGCTTGATGATCGTGAGCGTTATCAGACCGTGTATGCACGGCATGAGGGATCAGCGGCAGCACCTACAGCAGGGCTTCATTTTACCAATGAACTGCTGGAGCAGATTGCAGCTAAAGGCGTAAATATTGCTTATCTCACACTTCATGTTGGACTAGGCACATTTCGTCCGATGTCTGTTGAGAAGGTCGAGGAGCATGTGATGCATGCTGAATATTTTGTCTTGTCACAGGAAACTGCAGATATTATTAATGAAACCAAAGAAAGAGGTGGCCGGATCATTGCGGTTGGAACAACCTCTTGCCGTACACTAGAAACGGTCGGCAGACAATGTCAGGGCGGTCCACTTGTTGAATGCAGTGGCTGGACGGATATCTTCATTTTCCCAGGGTACGATTTCAGTGTAGTCAATGCACTAATTACAAACTTTCACCTTCCAAAGTCTACATTGGTTATGCTCGTTAGTGCGCTGGCCGGTCGGGAGCATATTCTAGCCGCCTATGAAGCAGCAATTGAGCAGAAATACCGATTTTTTAGCTTTGGCGATGCAATGTTTATTTATTAAGTAAGAGGATGGGTTAACTTATGGCAGCAATTACTTATGAGCACATCAAGACGTGCAAGCAATCCGGAGCCCGACTCGGTAGAGTCCACACTCCTCATGGTGTTATTGAGACACCTGCATTTATGCCTGTGGGCACGCTAGCCACAGTCAAAACAATGAGCCCTGAAGAGCTGAAAGAGATGGATGCCCATATTATTTTGAGCAACACCTATCATCTGTTTCTGCGTCCGGGCCATGATATTATTCGTGATGCCGGTGGACTGCATAAGTTCATGAACTGGGATCGTCCGATCCTGACAGACAGCGGTGGTTTTCAGGTATTCTCGTTAAGTGATATGCGCAAGATTACTGAAGAAGGTGTGCATTTCCGCTCCCATCTAAACGGGGATAAGAAATTTCTGTCTCCGGAAGTGGCTATGGAAATTCAGAATGCACTTGGTTCAGATATTATGATGGCCTTTGATGAATGCCCTCCCTACCCGGCAGAGTATGATTACGTTAAAAAGTCACTGGAGCGCACTTCGCGTTGGGCAGAACGTTGCCTGAAAAGTCATGCCCGCCCTGAGGATCAAGGCTTGTTCGCTATCGTTCAGGGAGGCATGCATGAAGATCTGCGCCGTCAGAGCGCGGCTGATTTGACTTCCATGGATTTCCCGGGGTATGCTATTGGAGGGCTCAGCGTCGGAGAGTCCAAGCAGCTAATGTATGATGTGCTGGATTATACGGTTCCGCTGTTGCCACAAGGAAAACCGCGTTATTTAATGGGCGTTGGTTCACCGGATGCGCTGCTGGAAGGATCAATTCGGGGAATAGACATGTTCGACTGTGTTCTGCCTACCCGTATTGCTCGCAATGGAACGACGATGACCAGTCAGGGAAGACTCGTTGTACGCAACGCACAGTATGCCCGCGATTTTGGGCCGCTTGATCCGGAATGTGACTGTTATACATGCCGGAATTATTCCCGCGCTTATTTGCGCCATTTAATCAAAGCCGACGAAACCTTCGGATTGCGATTGACGACATACCATAATTTGTACTTCCTGTTGGAATTGATGCGTAAAGTGCGTAAAGCCATCATGGAAGATCGGCTGCTTGATTTTCGCGATGAGTTTTTTGCACAATACGGATTATATGAGAATCTTAAAGGCTTCTAGGTGCTGGATTGTGCTTTATTGCAATTGAAAGGGGGGAGAAATATGTTTCAATATGCAGCAGCTTCAGGTGGGGGCAGTATACTTGGTCTAGTAGGCCCGTTTGTACTTATGTTTGTGGTATTTTACTTCTTGCTGATTCGTCCGCAACAGAAGAAAACAAAAGCGCGCAACGGGATGTTAAAATCTTTGTCAAAAGGCGCTAAGGTAGTTACAATTGGTGGTCTTCACGGCACGATTTTGGAGATTTCCGATGATATTGTAGTGCTTCGCGTCAATGATGTGACCAAGCTTACCTTTGATCGCGGTTCAATCAGCCACTCTATTGTAGAAAAGGAAGACAAAGAGTAGTTGCAGAGGTAGTATTGCAAAAGGGGTCTCCACAAGCCATTAGGCTGTGGAGACCCCTTTTTAGTTTTGTTCCAAATAATTAAAAAAGCGGCAAGCCTCAATAGTTTTTGAGAGCTTGCTGCTTTTTAATTAGCTTTTGCACGATTTCGAATAGAAAGTGACTCTTCTCCGCTTCGTAGTGTCAGCTTGGCGAGCTGAACCCCCATTGAGGTAGCAAAGACAGCGAGTAGACTTCCGCCGATCATATCAGTCAGCCAATGAATGCCCAGATAGAAAATACCGAATACAATAACGGCTGCGGAAATGGTCGTAATGATCATCCAGCGGCGATTGCCTGAACGGTAGGCCAAGAGAGCCATTGTAACCGAAATAGAGGTATGCAAACTAGGAAAACAGTTGTTAAGACCGGAGAGTGGTCTATATTCCTGTTCAAACTTAGGGAATACATCCAGCATCGTAAATCTGACTCCGGCAGGAATATAAGACCACACCTCGTTTACTGGAAAATACAGATAGAACGGAATGGCTAGGGAATAATTGATAATAATTGCGTAGCAGGTCGCATACAGCATTAATCGATTCTTACCCAGCACGTAGACTCCGAGGGAAGCAGCCAGCACGGATTGAAGCATGAAAATGTAAAAGAACACAATGATTGGTGTCAGCCATGGTGTATAGAATAATTGCTGCAAATTGTGGACAAAATGTCCCTCCAATCCAAACACAAAAGCTGTGAAATCGGAGGAGTAATGGATTTTGTTCTCGATCTGCAGCTCATATTTGTTCAAAGCGAGCACGCCGAACGTTCCAACAATTAGCAGCAAGAATTTATAGGAGTGTAGAAGTTCCTTTCCTATTTCAACTACAGCCAATAATGGATTGCGCCGAGATCCAATCCATATCAGTAAAACAACAAGCAGAGCGGTGTACAAAACAATATGATTCATTGATTGGTAAAGCAAAGCAATCGAAGCCTCCTTGATTTTTTATAAAAAGTTTAATGAAAACATTTTAACATATTTTCAGGGGACGGTTTCGATTATTTTTAATTGAAAATTTTTAGGATCTTTGTAAATTCACTCCGAACATTCCACCAAGTGCGCCAATAGCAGCAGCAACCATAATCCAGAGCAGATCTGCGCCTGCAGGAGAATTGTCGAGTGCCATGAACCCGATTAAAAGAACGATAATACCATAAAAGGCACCTGTAAGGCATCCCTGGTACCAGCCCTTACGGGTAGCTCGGCGACCTGCTGTTAGTCCGCCGAAAGCGGCAGCAATGCCGTGTACGATATAAGTATACATCGAAAGATCCTGCTCCTTCAAATTGCTGCCCCAGAGTAAAAGCGACAGGACCAATGCACCCATCAGCATCCAAAGGAAAGATCGGCATAGACCGGATAATACAGGATTGGCTATTCTCCAAGAAAACATTCGCCGGATTAAGTACATAATACAACCCCCTAAAAGTTTTGATAGCATAAGCTTCATCTTGAACGTACATCGCAAAACTGACTTCGAAAGCATGGGCTAAGTTTTGATAGCATAAGCTTCATCTTGAACGTACATCGCAAAACTGACTTCGAAATTGATTGCATTTACTTAGTTTTATTGTATGGGACGGCTTGCCCCAATAGTACAAGAATAGGCATCGCTGAGATTTTACCATTAATTAATAAGAGGGTTTCCGAATGTTCCCTGAGCTGAGCGGTCAGAATAGGGTTACAATAATCTGCCCGTGAGGAACGCTTGCGAGTGAGAGCAGGAGGGGAGCGAAGCCAATATGTTTCAGCATATTTCTGCCCATATCTTTTTGACCGTGCTGATGTATTTCTTCATTTTCCTAGCTATGCGTATTATGGGGAAAAGGGAGATCGGAAAACTGTCCGTATTTGATCTCACGATTTCAATAATGATTGCTGAGATTGCTGTTTTTGTAATTGAGGATATCGAACGGCCGGTCTATGACGGAGTTGTGCCCATGGCCACACTTGTCCTGATTCAGGTGATCGTAGCCCAGCTTAGTCTTAAGAGCAGGAAGGTGCGCCTTATGATGGATGGAAAGCCCAGTGTGCTCATTTCGGATGGAAAGCTGCACCGCAAAGAAATGCGGAGACAGCGATATAACATTGACGATCTGCTGCTGCAGCTGCGCGGCCAGAATATTGACAGCCCTGCTGATGTGGAGTTTGCCATTCTAGAGACGAGCGGCCAGCTTACTGTTATTGAGAAAAATAAAGGTGTTTCATCTACAAATCAAACTGGAAATAGCAGTACGGAAGCCGGAAATGATAACTCGGGAAAGAGTTCTAATGAACACAATTCCCCGAAGGTTAAGCTTCCAAAGCACCAAATCAGGTATGAAGGACTTCCGATTCCACTGATTATGGATGGAAAGGTACAAGACGATAATCTGGAGATGATCGGCAAAACAAGATTTTGGCTAAGAACCCAAATCCGCCAGAAGGGTGTATCTGATTTTCGTGATGTATTTCTATGTTCTGTTGACCACAAAGGAATGATTTATGTGGATCGCATTCGCTCCTGAGCATTGGTCATTAATGTTTGGATGTTTGCTAATGCTTTATAAAAGGAAAACGGTCAAAGTCACGCAGAGAGATTAGACCTGCCATAAGGCTGATTCCAAAATATAACAACATGCCGCAAGCGGCGGCAAATAAGAATTGAATCCAATGCGCGTCTGCTATAGGAACGGCAGTGTACATATAATGCACGCCGGCGCCCATAATAATCATGGCTGCTCCTGTTTTAACTATGTCTACTACTCGCAGAGACAATGAAATCAGCTTAACTACGCTGTATCCGTGCAGCAGGGTTACAAGGATGCTGTTGACGATAATGGCGATAATGGCCCCATAAATCCCATATTCGGGCCGCGACGCTAAGGCGAGGATAATAATGATTTTGACAACGGCTCCAATCAAGGTGTTTATTAGTGCCCGCCCTGGTCGATCCATAGCCTGTAGTGCGGCCTGTAAAGGTGCTTGAACATATAGAAATAAAGCGAATGGTGCCATGAGGCGCAGCATAGGGGCAATCTCTGCATTGCCGTACATAATATCGCATAACGGTACCGCAAGAATATACATTACTACGGCAAAAGGGGCACCAGTTACAAGAGCCAGCCGAAGGGCCTGATGCATCCGTTTATGGATTATAGGCAAGTCATGACGTGCAGCAGCCTCTGACAATGATGGCACCAAAGCTACGGCAAGCGAAGACGTCAGTGCGCCAGGAAGCAGCAGCAAAGGGATAACCATTCCCTGTAAAGCGCCATATTGTGAAGTCGCTACTGCGGTAGCTATGCCAGCAATAGCAAGGCTGCGCGCAGTAATAATGGATTCCAGCAGATAAGAGATGGAGCCAACAAGCCGACCGGCAGTAACAGGAATGGAGATGCCCAGCAAGCGTCTCAGAATGGTGGGATGTCCTGCTACGGATTGCTGAGGAGAGACATCGGCTTGAGCAGCCACCGGCTGTACCGGGGCGGAATTACCTTCTCTATTATCTTTTTTAACAATGACATAATATTGCCATAATAGGACCAGCATTCCAGCGATTTCTCCAATGGTTACACCAAGCATTGCCCCTGCTGCTGCATAAGCGATACCCTTGGGAAGCAGCAGCCATGAGAACCACAACATGAAGAAGATCCGAATCACTGTCTCCAGAACCGATGAGAGCGCTGATGGAATCATATTCTGCCTGCCTTGAAAATACCCACGGTATATTGCGGATACCGCAACAATCCCAATCATGGGCGTCATGCCAATAAATGTATAGTAAACACGGCTGTCTGTTAGAACAACATTAGAGACCCATGAGGCACTGATTAAAGCAAGGGTAGTGAAAAAGACTCCGAGACAAAGGCTAAGGGTGAGTCCTGTGCGTAGAATTCGACGAGACTTATCGGGGCGCTGCTCCCCTTCTGCTTCTGCTACCATTTTGGCAATAGCGAGTGGAATTCCCCCTGTAATCACTGTAACCAATACGAGGAAAAACGGATATCCAAGCTGATATAAGCCTACACCCTCTGCTCCGATAATACGCGGTAGGACAATCCGTGGAATAAAGCCCAGCATACGGTTAGTGATGCCGGCGGCAAGCAAGATTAAAGTTCCTTGAATAAAGCTCTGTTTTCTTAAATTAAGCCGCTGCTTCCTCAAAGGGCACTCCTTCTTCCCAACATGAAATGAACACTGATAAACTTGTCTCTTCTTATGGATATGCTGTACCAGTGCTCCTGCATGACTAGCTGACTGTTCATCTTTTTGTTTGCGGAAGAAGGAAAGAAGACGAGTGGGGTCGAATACTTATTTTGAGCATGCGTATATGAGCGATCTTTGGAGGTGTGATCACGTGGAAGCGGAACAATGGAATCATGACGATCTTAGCGTAGAAATCGAAGCCATGTGCCGCAGTAAAGCGGAGGAATTCCGTCTCCTAGGCTATGAGTATGTAACCGGTAAGGATATTTGGGACTGTATCAGCCGTAATTACGCTAAGGAAGGAACACCTCCCTTACATAAGCTGGTGAATGACATTTATTCCTTGAAGGCCAATAGTTACATGAACTATCTGACTATTGCCGCTTATCGGGGGTTGAACTGAATAAAAGGAACGATTTTCTTTTGCAAACGGCTTCGCAAAGCGGTAAAGTAGAGGAGACATCAACTTCACAATTCCTATGAAAACGGATGGCTTGCTAACAGAGCAGGGTCGGCCGTTTCTTTGTGTGAATATAGCCCCGTCAATGCTTGCACGAATTGACGGTGATTTAGCACGTGGCTATAATAGGAATATTGAGTAATGAAAGGGGAACTAGCAAGAGCATGAAGAGACTTATGAGCTTTATAATTACCGTGGTCGTGTTATTAGGCGTCATGGTATTTACAACTCCTGGACTGCTGGACAAAGTTAGGCTCGGTCTTGACCTAAAGGGTGGGTTTGAGATCCTGTACCACGCTGAACCAATGGAGACTGGGGGAGCATTGACCCGGGCTTCGCTGCAAAAAACAGCAGAGAGCCTTGAGAAACGGGCTAACGCTCTTGGAACAAGCGAACCAGAGGTTACTACTGAAGGGACTGACCGCATCCGTCTGAAGATTGCGGGAGTTACCGATGAGGCTGAAGTTCGCAAGAAGATGAAGGAACCGGCAGTTCTGACTTTCCGGAGTGCTGCTGAAGGCGATGCTGCTAATACTTATAGCAAAATTGAACTTGTGGGCAGTGACTTCGTAGAGAATGCTGCAGAGGTTGAACGTGACAAATTGAATCAGCCGATTATTAGCATCAAAGTAAAGGATAAGTCTAAATTCTCTGAAATTACCAAGCGGCTTCTTAATAAGAATCTCGCAATCTATCTGGATGATACATTATTGTCAGACCCTGTGGTCAGAGCAGAGCTTACTGACGGCAGTGCTTCGATCTCAGGCAACTATACAATAGATGCAGCACGCGAGTTGGCCGATACGATTAATCTCGGTGCATTGCCGCTGAAGCTTACAGAGAAGTATTCTCAGAGCGTTGGCGCTACATTGGGTAAAAAATCTCTTGATCAAACAATCATGGCTGGTCTTATTGGTTCCTTGATTATTTTGATCTTTATGATCATGATGTACCGCTTGCCTGGTATTCTGGCCAGCTTCGCACTGATTTTGCATACCTGGCTCTTGATCCTTATATTTGTTATTGCGGACTTTACATTAACCCTACCCGGTATCGCCGCGTTTATTCTCGGGATAGGGATGGCGGTCGATGCCAATATCATAACGAATGAACGAATAAGAGAAGAGATGCGCAGCGGCAAGAGTATTTTGTCTTCCGTTAAAGCGGGAAACAAGACCTCTTTCCGTACCGTTATGGACGCGAATGTAACGACAATAATTGTAGCGGCCGTAATGTTTGCATTTGGTACGGGTGCGGTAAAGGGTTTTGCACTGATTCTGATTGTGGAAATTGTGCTTAGTATCGCAACAAACCTTTATTTTGCCCATTGGATGCTGACCGTGCTGGTCAAAGCCGGCATTTTGAAAAAGTCGAAGCAATTTGGGGTAAAGGAGAGTGACATCCGTGCGCTTTAAGAAAGAGTATGATTTTGTACATCTAAGTAGATATTTCTATGTTTTTTCCATCGCTCTTACAGTTGCCGGCCTGATCTTTCTGGCTACTATGGGACTTAACTACAGCGTTGACTTTAAGGCTGGTTCCAACGTCGATGTATCGCTGTCGAAGAATCTTACACTCGAGCAGATTAATCCTGCCATTAGTAATGTTGGTATATCCAGTGAACCTAGCATTACAATTGGTGATAAGCGGGTTAATATTCGCTATGATGAAGTACTTGAAAGTGATCAAGATGCGGCATTGCAAACAGCAGTGAAGAAGCTGGACGACAAAGCATCTTTTGAGATCAATACCGTGGATACAGAAATGGCTAAAGAGCTGGCACGCAATGCTATTTATGCGGTACTCATTTCTTGTCTGGGTATTATTGTTTATGTAAGTATTCGTTTTGAATGGCGTTTCGCCTTGGGGGCGATTGTTGCACTGATGCATGATGCATTTATGGTCGTTGCGATCTTCTCAATCTTCCGGCTAGAGGTGGATATGACCTTCATTGTGGCGGTGCTTACGATTATAGGTTACTCCATTAATGATACGATTGTTATCTTTGACCGTATTCGCGAGAATCTGCGTTTTGGTAAACAGAAAACGTATGAGGATCTGAAGATTTTGGTTAACAAGAGCGTAGCCCAAACCCTGATGCGTTCCCTTTACACAGCATTTACGGTATTCATTGCGGCATTCTGCCTATTGATACTTGGCGGCGAATCGATCAAAATGTTCTCGCTCGCAATGGTTATCGGCTTGCTCTTTGGCGCCTATTCCTCTATCTTTATTGCAAGTCCACTCTGGCTGCTGCTTAAGAAGCGCCAGAAGTTACCTGTAAAGAGCAGTACAGCCAAATAAAGGCTTACCTCATCTTTTGGGTAAGTATCTAAAGGTCGGGTACGAGTCTATTTCTAATATTTTTCGAAAAGCCGCGTCAAAGGCGACGCGGCTTTCGAAATCTTTGGAGTAACTAATTTGGAGTAACTAACATGAGATTACTTGCTAGTGGTAAGGAGGGACCCTGTATGAATAACAAACAATCACCGCAAAGTGAGACGGTTGCCTGGACAGGGATCGTCAGCGATGTTGCTCTGGCTGTAGCCAAGGGAGGCTTCGGTTATATTTCCGGCAGCAAGGCCTTAATGGGTGATGCTTTATATTCTGGAGCGGACGCCGCAGCCAAACTGGCGGAGGTTCTTCCGTGGCGCTCAGAACAGGGGGAGAAGCATAAATACCAGCAGCGGATCAGTGACCGACGGGGCAATAAGGAACCGATTGTAGCTGTTCTGTTCTCCGTATTAATTCTGATGGGCGGTCTGCAAGTTGCTTTCTCCGCGATACGTGATTTAACGAGTGGACATTTAACAACACCTGGGCAATTGGCACTTATTACGGTTGTAGCATCCATTTTGCTTAAAGAAGCAGTATTTCAGTATCAATATCGGTATTTCAAAAAAATCGGCGATGGCAGTCATGCTGCTTATGCGGATAGTCACCGCTTCAGTTTGTACACTTCAATTACTGTATGTATGGGAATTTCCCTTTCCATGGTCGGTGGCTATGTCGATTGGCATCCCTTGCTGTACATGGATCCGATTGCGGCTCTACTGGCGGGTTGTTTGGTTCTCCGCAAAGGTTATATTCTTATTGTAAGTTCGGTCTCAGGCAAAAAGGTACAGGAGCTTCCCTCGGAAGAGGCAGCTAACTTTATTGAAACCGTGCAACGGGTGCATGGGGTAATTCGGGTAGAACACTTAAAGGCTCTGGAACAGGGTCGTTATGTGAATCTGCAGGTCAAGATCAGTGTCAATCCTCGAACTTCAGTTATGGAGGCTCAGGATATTTCGGAATGTGCGAGAAAGTTGCTGCAGCACAGGTTCATTCATGTCGGTGAAGTTCATATGGATGTAGTTCCTTATGATCCTGGATATCCATACAAAAGCAACCATGAACTGGTGGATAATGATATTCCCACACTGCTTCAGTAGTCTGTAAGGTGAGAGACAGGTGAACTATATTGCTTCATTCAAAAACAACTTGGCATTCTCCGGCAGCCGATCCTGCACTTGTAAAGGATCTGGCCCGGAGCCTTTCTATTTCCCCATTACTAGCCTCGTTACTGGTGACCAGAGGGTTGAATACATCTCATGAGGCTTTACTATTCATGGATGGCGGTGAAGAAGAACAGCATGATCCATTCCTGTTAAAAGGCATGTCAGAAGCCGTTCCGCGAATTAGAAAAGCATTAGAGGAAGAAGAACATATTCTTGTCTATGGCGATTATGATGCCGATGGTGTGTCCAGTACCGCGCTGATGATTTATCTGCTGCGTTATTTGGGCGCGTCCTTTGATATTTATATACCGCATCGGTCGAACGAAGGTTATGGACTACATAATCATGCGTTGGATTGGGCTGTGCAGCAGGGAGTCTCTTTGGTAATTACAGTGGATACAGGCATCAGTGCCTATCACCAGATTGCCTATGCCAATGAACTCGGTATTGATGTGATCGTCACGGATCATCATGAACCACCGGAGCTTTTGCCTGAGGCATTTGCGCTTATTAATCCGAAGCTTCCGGGCTGTCCCTATCCATTTAAAGGGTTGGCTGGTGTAGGAGTAGCTTACAAGCTGGCTCAGGCTCTGCTTGGGGAAGAAACTCCGGCAGAGTGGAGTGAGATTGCAGCTATCGGTACTGTTGCAGATTTAATGCCACTGCTGGGTGAGAATCGTCAAATCGTGCGCAACGGATTATCAAGTATGCGGAATTCGCGGTTTCCTGGTATACGTGCACTACTTGGCGTTAGCGGGGTAACGATGAGCACAGTCAATTCGGTGAACATAGCTTTTGGTATGGCCCCACGTATTAATGCGAGTGGACGTCTGGATCATGCAGGCCGGGCAGTAGCCCTGCTTACTACGGAGCATGCAGAAGAAGCGGAATTACTGGCCGGAGAACTGGACCTACTCAATAAAGAACGCCAGCTGGTTGTCGAAAGAATTGCAACAGAAGCTACTGCTAAGCTGGAAAAAATGCTCGAAGTAGGAGAGCTACCTGATATCATTGTTCTTGCCGATCAGGGCTGGAATGTGGGCGTGGTCGGGATCGTGGCCTCCAAGTTGCTGGAGCGTTACTATCGGCCTGTTATTATCCTGGATATTCATCCTGAAACGGGGATGTGCAAGGGTTCTGCCCGTTCAATCCCGGGTCTGGATATTTATGCGGCGTTATCCTCTTGCGCGGATCTATTGGACCATTTCGGTGGACATCCGGCCGCAGCTGGCATGAGTCTTCATCGTGACTCCATTGGGGCATTTGCTACAGCACTAAATGAATACGCCGCCAGTGTACTGACGCCAGAGCACTTTGTGGCGGTTACAGCCGCTGACGCTGAGGTTTCACTCTCTGAGTTATCACTACAAGCTGCGCTCGACTTGGAGAGATTGGCTCCTTTTGGAATGGCTAATCCGTTGCCGAAGTTCATCGTACGCGGAGCTACGGTAAAGGAGACACGTACGATGGGCCAAGGTGGCAAACACCTGAAGCTTGTTTTGCAGCAGGGAGACAGTACTATTGAGTCGGTCGCTTTTGGTAAAGGAGCACTTTCAGCGCTGCTTCCAGGAGGGACAAAGGTCGATGTGTTGGCAGAGTTATCCGTAAACGAGTGGAATGGCTCACGCAAACCACAGCTAATGCTGCAGGATTTAGCTGTGCAGGATGCGCAGCTATTCGATCTTCGTGGCGCTGTAGACGCTGTAGAGCAAGCGGGGCAGATTAGGGAGTTACTGCTGCCATACAGTGGCAACGGTCCTTACCGTGCTGCTGCGGTGTTTCAGAGTGGACGTATGTCGCCGCAGAGTGAATTGAAAGGCATGTCCCTTTGGGTATATGATAAGGAAACAGGGATTTCCGCGCTCAGCAATGAGCGGACGGAAGCGGAGCCCGAACCCGTATCCTTGTTGTGCCTGCTGGATATACCAGAAACGCCAGAACAGCTGGATGCGTTACTTGCTGTTTTTCCAGATGCCGATAATATTGCGCTGCTGCATTCGATTAGAGATGGACGCGAACGGCTGCAAATACCAACGCGTGACCATTTCAAAGCCTTATATAAAATGCTGGCCTCGATTGCTGCTGTGGCAATAGCGGAGAATGAAGTCCTGCTGCGACTCAGCCGCCAGTCCTCCATGAGTGTGCGTATGCTCAATATGATGCTGGATGTGTTCGAGGAGCTTGATTTTATCGAGCGAAGCCAGGGGCAGATTCTATTTATAACCCAGCCAGCAGCCAAAAGTTTGACTGCCTCGCGTCATTTTATTAGACTAGGACAGGTTGCCGAGATGGAGCAGTATTTCATGGAAGGCAGTCGGTCAGAGGTGCAGGAATGGATGCTGTCCCGCCGTTTAGGAGCATCTTAAGAATAGGCTCACCAGACAAAGCGTATGCTTTCGAAGTAGTTTTGTACGAAGTAAATCGATGGTGTGTAGGCTTACCAAACAAAGCGTATGCTTCCGAAGTAATTTTGTACGAAGTGAATCGATGAAGTTAATGCTAACCAAACAAAGCGTATGCTTTCGAAGTAGTTTTGTACGAAGTAAATCGATGAAGTTAATGCTAACAAAACTTGTAGGAGATGATGATTTGGATTTAAAAGATAGTATTCGTGTGATTCCTGATTTCCCTCAGCCGGGTATCAGCTTTAAGGATATTACTACACTTCTGAAGGACGGACCGTTATATCGCCAGGCGATTAATGAGCTTAAAGCGTTAGTTGCACATATGAAGATTGATGTAATTGCCGGACCAGAAGCACGCGGTTTCGTAATAGGCGCACCACTGGCTTATGCACTGGGTGTGGGTTTTGTGCCGATTCGCAAAAGCGGCAAGCTTCCCTTTGATACGATTGAGGTTGGCTATGATCTGGAATACGGTAAAGATACTCTCGCTGTGCACACGGATGCAATCTTGCCTGGACAGAATGTCCTGATCGCTGATGATTTACTGGCTACTGGCGGTACCATTGCTACTTCGGTTAGCCTTGTGGAGCAGTTGGGTGGAGTAGTTGTGGGTGCAGCTTTTCTGATTGAACTGGTAGAGCTTGCCGGACGCAACAAGCTTTCTGGAATCGAAGTTGTATCCTTGTTGACCTACGAAGACTAACATTTCCGGCCTAACTTTTCCCGGGAAATAAAAAGCGGAAGACTGTCGATTACAGACAGCCTTCCGCTTTTTATTATTAGAATTATTAATGATAATATCCCGGTATTCAGGGCTTAATGCGCAGATTTATCACTTTCTTTTTCATTGGATAAGCCAAGCACCTCGATAAGCTTGAAGAATAGCGCCAGAACCATACCGACAATTGTTGCAAGCGCCATGCCTTTGAGTTCTACTCTGCCTAGGTTAAGGGTTATTCCGCTGACACCGACAACAAGGACTAGTGCTCCCAGTATCATGTTGCTTGCTTTGGAGAAATCGACTTTTTGCTCTACGAAAATCCGTAGTCCGGAGGCCGCGATGACACCGAACAGCAATAGGGATACACCACCCATAACCGGTAGTGGAATGTTGGCGATGACAGCCGAGAAGGTGCCGGAGAATGAGAGCAGAATGGCGATTACGGCTGCACCTCCGATAACGTACACAGAATAGACTTTAGTTAAGGCCATGACTCCGATATTTTCACCGTAGGTAGTATTTGGGGTGGAGCCTAAGAAACCAGAAATGATAGTGGAAATCCCGTTGCCCATAAGCGACCGGTCAAGTCCGGGATCTTTAGTCAAGTCTTTACCTACTATGTTGCTGGTTACCAGCAGATGTCCAATATGCTCCACGATAACAACAAGGGACACAGGAATGATGGTCAGGATCACTTGCCAGTCAAAGGTAGGCGTGACTATAGTGGGATGTGCGAAAAAATGAGCCTTGGATATGGTTGTTGTATCTACCTTTTGCATAATATAGGCCAAGCCATAACCGGTGACGATACCGATTAGAATATGAATAATTTTGGGGAAGCCGCGGAATAGAACCGCTCCAATTATGGTCACGCCCAGCGTCACCATAGACAGCAGAATTGCCGTTTTGTCTGGCGTCCAATCTGTAACCGCAACTCCCTCAGGAGCGATAAGGCCAGCCATGCGTGCGGCAACCGGTACGAGTTCAAGACCAATCGTTGCCACGATAGCGCCCATTACAGCTGGTGGAAAGAAGACATTAATCCAGCCTGTTCCGGCATAACGGACAATTACAGCTACAAGCACAAAGATAACACCAGTGACGATAAAACCACCCAAAGCAAGAGAATATCCATGCATATGATCGCCTGTATGTTTGTTGAGTACAAGCAAAACCGGAGAGATAAAGGCAAAGCTTGAACCTAGGTAAGCAGGTATTTTGCCGCGGCAAATAAAGATGTACAGCAGAGTTCCTAAACCGTTCATGAGCAGAATCATGCCTGGGTCTACCCCAAACAGATTAGGCACAAGCACCGTACTGCCGAACATGGCGAACAAATGCTGGAGACTTAAGAGAAAACCTGGACCCCAAGGGAGTCTTTCGTTAACTTGAATTTCGCGTTGCAATGGATTTCACTTCTCTTTCTTATCTAGTATGATGTTAGGTTGTGGCAAAGCGCCTTTACTAGATTAAATAGAACGGAGCTTTTTTACAAGGACATTTTCACAACTGCCATGAATTTGCCCCATCTTGACATAAAGCCTGACAAGATTGCCACGCCATGGCAAGTGTTGACGTAACTCCTCGTAAGCGTCATAATTATAGACAACTTTAGACTGAGAGTAAGACAACCCGAGAAATGATGGAACCTGCAGATTTTGCAACCGTTGCGGGTTCATTTTATTATAGAAAGGAAACGGATACGACGAGAATGGGCATAGAGCGATTAATTGACAAGGCCGGCGCCTATATAAAAGAAAAAGATCTTCTCCGCATCCGGGAAGCTTATGAATTTGCCGATCAGGCTCATCACGGGCAGGTCCGCAAATCGGGGGAGCCATACATTCTGCATCCGCTGGCGGTGGCAGATATTGTCGTCAATATGCAAATGGATGTCATATCCATTATTGCAGCGCTTTTGCACGATGTTGTGGAAGATACGACGGTGTCACTGGAGCAGATCCGCGCGAATTTTGGCGATACATGCGCCATGCTTGTCGACGGGTTAACCAAGCTGGAACGCATTCGTTTTCGCTCCAAGGAAGAGCAGCAGAATGAGAACTACCGCAAAATGTTCATTGCCATGGCTCAGGATATTCGGGTGATTGTAATTAAACTGGCGGATCGTCTGCATAACATGCGTACCCTAAAGTACCAGTCAGAAGAAAGTCAGCGCCGCATTTCCTACGAAACTTTGGAAATATTCTGTCCCATTGCCGACAGGCTGGGGATTTCAGCGATCAAGTGGGAGATGGAGGATATTGCGCTCCGTTACTTGAATCCGCAGCAATATTACCGCATTGCCAATCTGGTGCATAAGAAGCGGGCCGAACGCGAGGAGTTTATAGAAACCGTGATCGGGCGCATCCGCGCCAAGCTGGATGAAATGGGTATTGAGGGCGATCTCTCCGGACGTCCGAAGCATATTTACAGTGTCTATAACAAAATGAACACCAAAAATAAGCAGTTTAACGAAATTTATGATCTGCTGGCTATCCGCATCATCGTCGAGAACATTAAGGACTGTTATGCCACACTGGGAATTATTCATACTCTTTGGAAGCCGATGCCAGGGCGGTTCAAGGATTATATAGCTATGCCCAAAGCGAACATGTACCAATCGCTGCATACCACGGTAGTGGGACCGGGTGGAGAGCCAACGGAGGTTCAAATCCGCACTTGGGAAATGCATCGTACTGCAGAATTCGGGATTGCTGCCCACTGGGCCTACAAGGAAGGAAGCAGCAATAATAACGTTAATCCAGAGAATCGTATGCCCTTTTTTCGTGAAATTTTGGAGCTGCAGCATGAGGCAAAAGATGCCGAAGAATTTGTAGAATCGCTCAAAATGGACTTTTTCTCGGATCTGGTATTCGTGTTCACTCCAAAAGGTGAAGTTATCGAGCTGCCAGCAGGCTCTGTGCCGCTTGATTTTGCTTTCCGCATTCATACGGAGGTTGGCAACCGGACGATTGGTTCCAAGGTGAACGGGCGGATCGTACCGCTGGATCACAAGCTGAAGACCGGAGATATCGTGGAGATTCTGACCTCGAAGCAATCTTTTGGACCCAGCCGTGACTGGCTTAAGATCGCCCAATCCTCCCATGCCCGCAGCAAGATCAAGCAATGGTTCAAGAAAGAGAAACGGGAAGAGAACGTTGAAAAAGGCCGCGAAGCGATCGAACGTGAGCTGAAACGTCTTAATGTAGAAATTTCTGAGTACAGTTCAGACGAAAAGCTGATGGAAGCAGCCAAGAAGTTCGCTTTTAATGATATAGAGGATATGCTGTCGGCTGTAGGTTTTGGTGGGATCACTGCAGCTCAGATTGCCTCCAAACTAACGGAGAAACTTCGTAAGGATCAGGAGGAGGCAGCGAATCACCTGGAGCTTACTTCAGAAATGAAGGAAATTAAGTCTTCAGGCGAGAAGCGTAATCAACCGACAAACGGTGTGCGTGTAAAAGGAATCGATAATCTGCTTGTTCGTTTCGCCCGATGTTGTAATCCGGTGCCAGGCGACAATATTATCGGTTATGTTACACGCGGCCGCGGCGTTTCGGTCCATCGTGAGGATTGTCCCAACATTCCAGGTGAAGCTGACGGGGAGGAAGCAGCCCGTGTGATCGAAGTGGAGTGGGAAGGCGAGATGGAAGCTAACTACAGCGTGGATATTGAGATTACAGGCCATGATCGCAACGGACTACTCAATGAAGTGCTGCAGGCCGTCTCCGAGAGCAAAACTAATATTTCAGCTGTCACCGGACGTTCTGATAAGAATAAGATGGCCATGATTCACATGACGATCCTCATCCGCAACACGGATCATTTGCAATCGGTTGTGGACCGGGTCAATCGTGTCAAGGATGTATATACGGTTCACCGCATTATGCAATAAGGCAAGGAGTTGAAAGCCTACAATGAGAGTGGTAGTACAGCGTTGTAAAGAAGCCAAAGTAACCGTTGATGAGACTATAACTGGTGAGATTGGCAAGGGTTTGCTGCTGCTGGTCGGCGTTACCCATGGAGACACGGAGAAGGATGCTAAATATTTGGCGGACAAAATAGCGAATCTGCGTATTTTTGAAGATGAAGCTGGTAAAATGAACTTCAGCGTCACCGACACCGGCGGAGCGATATTATCTGTGTCGCAATTTACTCTGTATGGAGATTGCCGGAAGGGCAGACGGCCAAATTTTATGGCTGCTGCTGCACCAACTGAGGCGCAGGCACTTTACGATTATTTTAATCGTGAGTTGAGCGGGAATGGGCTTCAGGTTGAAACGGGCGTTTTTGGAGCGATGATGGATGTTTCATTGACCAATTGGGGTCCAGTAACACTTATTCTGGATAGTCAGGGCTAGTCTTAGCCCATTAAATATTCATGAGTGATAAGGATAATATCTACTTGAAGGATGCTAGGCATGGTTCCCTTATAGGAGCAAAGCCTAGCATCCTTTTTCTGTTGCATAAAGCACCCTACAAAGCCCCTCATGTGGATATAGCTCGACTAAGCTGGATAAGCTAGGACTGATGGACATTATGGAATAGCGGCAAGGGGTGCGTGATGAGACAATCACAGAAGGCATGGGTTTGGAGAAGCATACCGGCACTGGCGACAGGAAGCCCTGTAGAAGCCTTTGCGACCGCGAAAGAGAATGAGGGGCAAACGGAAGTCCTTGTATTAAAAGGCAGAAGCCGCAGTCTCCTTCCGCGCACATGAGCGGTAGAGTGGCGGCTTCTTATTGTTTGTTTTCGATCACTTGGTTATAGAATGCCTTATTTCGGGTAATAGAGAAACAAGAACATATCAACCGGAAGGAGAAAATAACATGACTAAACGAATTCAGGCTTATTTCAGAACTGAGGATGAAGCACAAGGTGCGAAGACTGCATTAATCTCTTACAAGGTTGAGGAGCTGCAGTTATCACCACTTACAGATCCTTTAGATACAAGTAGTGACGGTGATCGAAGCCGTACTCGTAATATTTTGGTGCCGCTTGCACCTTATAACAACTCGGCAATGGCTGGAGGGATAGTGGGAACTGCAGGCACGACAGGCTCTGTGATGGGTGCGGCTATTTTACCGGGAGTTGTTGCTCCTGACTCGCTGGATGAAAAGGGTGCCCATGTTGTTAACGAGGATAAAGTACAGAAAAGTGATACTGCAGCAAAAGGAGATCTCGATGGACTTCATTATGTTATGGAGCTTAAGGTCGCCGAAGAGAATTACAACGAAGTTGTGGAAACCCTGCGGGGTAAGAACGCATATGTAGAGCTTTTTGAGTAAAAT
>LIDZ01010219.1_pt1 | contig 39340 bp, 28 predicted proteins | sample 644651 | NCBI WGS metagenome assembly LIDZ01 (sample SAMN03856242, study PRJNA289617) | food metagenome | isolation source: wine grapes on drying loft during traditional withering process | host: Vitis vinifera cv. Corvina | place: Italy: Gargagnago di S. Ambrogio di Valpolicella | collected 2014-01 | reverse complement strand
CTATTGATCCAAGCGGTTACTATATGTTGTCTACGAACTCCTTTATGGCAGGTGGAGGCGACTTTTATCGCTCGTTGGCTAAAGCCAAAGCTGATGGACGATTCTATGAATTGTATTTGCCCGACTATGAAGTATTTACAGACTATCTGAAGCAAGTAGGTACGGTTAACATCGGCACAGAAGGCCGTATTACCGACCTGAAAGGTACAACATCTACACCCGCTCCTGGTGGAGGGTCGGTTCCTACACCTACACCAAGCGCAACACCAGCACCAACGTCTTCACCTTTGGCAACACCGCAAGTCACTACAATTACTGCAGCTGAGCTGAGCGCACAGCTGGCTGGCCTGCCAACAGGTAGTAGCGAGTTAGTTATCCCGGTTACAGCCTCCAGTGGGGGTGCTCAGATTACACTGCCAGGCAGTACAATTGCCCAACTAGCGATATCCCATCCCGATACTATTCTTACCTTTACTACTACTGGCGGAGCCTCCTATTCATTGCCGGTTAGTATTGTCAACGGAGCAGCGCTTGCCACCCAATTAGTCAGCGGCGACTTTACCATTACAGTATCTATTATTCAAGCAGACTCTGGAACCACTAGCAGTGTAAACCAAGCTATTGCTTCACTACAGAGCTCTGCCACATTAGCTGCACCAGTGATAGAATTCAGCATTACCGCACAAGCAGGGAATAAAAGTGTACCGCTGAACAGCTTCGGCAGTACTTATGTTACGCGGACAATTTCCGCTCCTGCCGCATTGAATCCGCAAAGTGCAACAACTGTCGTCTACGATCCTGCCTCCGGCAAGCTTTCCTTCGTGCCTTCGGTATTTGATAGCAAAGCAGACGGAACGACCGCGATAACGATCAAGCGAAACAGCAACAGTTATTATACTGTAGTCCAATCGACCAAAACCTTTGGAGATATTACTGGACACTGGGCCAAGTCCTCCATTGATCTACTAGCTTCCAAGCTGATCGTCAGCGGAACGAGCAGCACAACATTTTCTCCATCACAGTCAGTCACTCGTGCCGAGTTCGCGGCCCTGATTACGCGATCACTTGGGCTGGCCACGGTAAGTGGAGCAACCTACTTCAACGATGTGAATTCCACCGCTTGGTATGCTGATGCCATACGAACTGCGTCGACTACCGGTTTGATCTCTGGTTACACCGATGGTAGATTCAAGCCGAACAGTCCAATTACTCGTCAAGAGATGGCTACGGTATTGGCCAGAGCCATCAAGTATACGGGTACAACATTAAACGCCGATCCTGCCGCGCTCGCTAAGTTCAGTGACGCAGCCAATATTCCTGCCTGGTCCCGCTTAGCAGTAGCAGAGATCGCGGCTGAAGGCATTATTCAAGGAGCAACGGATGGCTCCTTCGCTCCACAGAAGCAGGCAACCCGTGCGGAAGCCGTAGCCATGCTGGAGAAGACTCTGAAAGTACTGAAATTTATTAATTAATCATCTGACACGTTGTAGCTGCACAGTATAAAGAGGCAATTCCCAGGGCAGCATAATGCCCCAGGGAATCGCCTCTTTTTGCGCAGCTACCCTACGTAAGGCGCATGCTCTGCTTGAATTTGGCCGTACGGTGGGCAAAGTTGTTGTGGAAACATTCTGATCTTTTCAGAAATAGATACAGCCATTGGAGTGGACTATAACCGGTAGTCGTTACGGAAGCTCAGAACCTCCGCATCGATGCCGGTTATTTATTTTCCAGCCTTCAGAATGATTTATGTTGATTAATGAGAATTGTTCTATTATAATCGAATTATAAATAAGTTCTATAAACATAGAACTAATTACTTCATCGAAACAGAAAGGGGACCCCAAGATGAATTATAAAGTGGAAGTAGATTTCGCCCCCATTTATGAATGTGTGATCAGCCTGACCTTATTTCTAAGCAAACAGAATCATAACGCCATGGATGCAGGCAAACTCTGGGTCCGTGAGGTTCAGGATAAATTCCCGCCTGCTGGCCTGCAAAAACTGCGGGAAGCCGGGAAGATACTCGATGACTTCAACCTATTCCCCTATATCTGGAGCTGCACAGAGGAGCGTTCCGTTAGCGGATTTCTGGATTGGCTAGATGCTTTATCCTCCGGTCAGCTGTATGAGATCGCCGCCCGATTTGTACAATCCGTTCCAACTAATCTTACTGATCTGCGAAACCTGGCATCTGAAATCCTGCGGGAATGGGACGCGCGCTATTTCAAAGATATTAATTCCGCAATTCTCACAGGCCTTCATCGGGAAGCCGAGTCCAGACGATCTGTATTGAATGACACCAATGATATGGAAGTCTACGAGCAGGCGACAGAGGGCATGCGGCTTTATCCTACTGACCACCTAAAGCAAGTCATCATTATCCCTCAATATCATGCCCGTCCCTTGGTTACGACTTCACAATATGATGAATTTGTGTTTACCAGCTACTCCTGCGATGTCCTCCCTCCAGAACCGGGACGTCCCGCTCCTAGTCTGCTACGGCTTACACGAGCTCTTTCGGATGAGACGCGTCTGTACATTCTTCGTTTGCTTACAGGAAAGCAAATGAACTTTACCGAGATCGTAAGAAACGTGGGGATATCCAAAAGCACGATTCATTACCATCTTATCGCGCTGCGCGCAGCTGGGCTTGTGATCGTGCATTCTCAAGGCAAAAGTACAGAATACAGCCTGCGGCTAGAGGCGCTGGATGGACTTCCTCATCGGATTGGATCTTATCTGAAGAGTTAAATAAGGAGAGGAACGTTGTGTTGAAACGGGGATATTATAGTCTGCTGGTTACGATTTCTCTGAGCTCCTTCGGGGATGCTTTTGGCCTACTTGCCATGGAATGGCTCGTTTATGATCTAACCGGCTCCAAGCTCGCAATGGGAACGCTGGCTCTCAGCTCAGGCATCCCCGAGCTGCTCCTGCGCCTGCTCGGTTCACCGCTGTCCGACCGGCTAAACCGTGGTCGCCTGATGGCCTGTCTGGCGGCAGTACGCCTGCTGGCCTTGGCGCTTCCACTGGTCATGGGTCTCACTGGGCACTTGCAGCTGTGGCATCTATTCCTCGCCGCAGCACTTAGCGGGGCCTGTTCGGCCTTGTTCATGCCTACGGCGATGGCCGTAATTCCCGGCGTTGCTGACGGTCAGAAGCTGATCCGTGCCTTTGCCATCATCGACGGCTGCAAGAACGCCGCCGCTCTGCTCGGTCCCGCTTTGGCTGGCGCTATGACAGCCGCAAGCGGAGCACTGCCTGCGCTCGGCATCAATGCTGTCTGTTACACCATTGCCATCGCCACCCTGCTGCGCCTGCCGAAAACGCAGAAACCTTCCAAAGTTCAGGCCTCCTTCTCTATAGCCGCTTACGTACGGGAAATCGGTGAAGGCTTCTCCTTCTATAAGCAATTTCCGGCGATGTTAGCTATTATGGGAATGGTGTCCATTAGTAATATGAGTTCTGTTGCGATGTGGACGATGATGGTTCCTTATGTCCGTGAGGTGTTGCACCGGGATGCCGTTGCTATGGGAACCTTAACGACAGCCTCTGCATTTGGCGCTTTAGTTGGACTCGGCGTTATTTCTTTGGTGGGCGAAATCAAGCGGAGACGGACCGCTATGCTATGCAGTCTTGCGGCAATCGGTCTCTTCAATGCACTGCTAGGACTGATCCCGAGCTTTCCGCTTGTACTAATTGCGCTATTTGCTGCCGGAGTCGCATCACCCTTCTTCGGTTCACTTAGCTCTTCATTGCATGGAAGGCTCGTTCCCGGAAATCTGCAGGGACGTGTCAACTCGATCCGTTTTCTGATCGGTGGTGGTCTACAGCCTATCGGTGCTTTTGTAGGCGGAGCGATAGCCCAGCTCTACAGTGTGCCGGTTCTGTTTGTGGTCATGGGCCTCCTGCCTGTTATTTGCTCAGGAGCAGCCCTGTTTCTTCCCGGTCTGAAGGAATTGAATGGCGATCTCTCCTCCTTGGAAGCCAGGAATCGGCTAAACAGCGGTACACCTGCGCGAATAGGTGATGTCTCCGCTTAAACCATCACTTATTGGTGTCTCTTAGGGAGAAAGTTGATATCACAGCATCCGAACTGAATATTGATTCATTGAGCTTGGAAGCCCTTTGAATACCAGAATACCATCACTGATTAAAGTCCAAATCCTATACTCAATAAAGGGGTACCCGACAAGCTGATGTGAATTCACAATTACAGCGCTCACTACACTCCCTGACTTGATATCTCTAACCATTCCGATTCATAACACCGCCTCTGATCAGCGTCCAAAGGCATAACATCATGGCATCTTTTTACAATCTCTCTATAAATATCTTTCTCAATCATACTCTGCGCATAAGGCGTTAATTTCTCTTTCGTGTACGTCGGAATTTCCAAACAAACCTTCGATACATTCACAACACTAACCGGCTGCTCCCGTCCCTTCAGAAGATACAGTACAAACCGCAGGCCCATCTGGTCATGCGCGTTATACCACACCAGAGGGTAATGGACTTTCGTTCCGGAATTTTCGCAATCGTTTCTATCATGGGCCCGATTGAAAATAGGTCGTTAAACGCCAGAACTTTATTCTCTTGTCGCTTGCCGATCTCACTAAGTGTTACTTTCAAGGAACCTGCATTGGACAGACTGAACACAATATGGACACCACTTTGATGTTCTTCGGCTTCCATCCGACGTTTGCGTGCTTCTTCCTGATAGTTGTCACACAACTTCATAATTCCATTTGCAAGTATACTCTCTGCGTCGTTTCCTTTGGAAATAGTATGTGCAGTCATATTCAAAATTTCATTAAGAAGGGCCTTGATTTCCCATTCCTGAAACTCCTTCAGTTGCTCTTGGAACTCCCCCAATATTCCTCACCTCCATTTAAGATCCATACATTGTAGAAACTTCTAACCTCGGGATAGGAGTGTGTTTCCAACTGCTGTCTATCCTATGCTTAGGATGTAATATTTTCAGAGAAAGATTACAAAGAGTCGTTATCGCTGTGTATCGATCCCTATTTCCCTGTGGTACTGTTCCCCTTTAACTAAACAAGCACTATTTGAAAGTAGGGAATAGACTTAACTGCACTCTGTACACTTATTCTGGGGAAATGAAGCAATAAAGTGAGTTTAGCTGTATTTCGTGCAGCTAAATCCTGACAAAATTCCGTTTCAGGCCTTCGCCAGTAAATATAACTGTAGAGAATGCAGTTAAAGCGTCCGTTCTCGACAAAGGCGATGTTTTAAGTGTACATAGTACAATTATTTTTGTGGGACAGTCTTATGACCAAACAAGACCGTGCTTAACAGGCACGTAAGCAACACTCCTCTGATGTATATCCATTCCGGCCTCATTATTTATTTTCTTTTGACAACCAGAATTCCATCCGACTTAGTTGAGATCTATTTTCCTGTTGTGCTCCATCCAGCTCACCGCGTAGTCCACAATCTCCCGCTGGGGGATCAACTGGGCCGGGGCAGCAGCTACATTTCCGTATGTAATTAGTCCCGTCTCCCCTTGAAACTGCTCTGCAAGCTGTACGAAATCATCGGAATTCCACTCCTGCTCCTTGAACTCTACCCACTGTCTGTTCCCTTCGAGCATCATCGGTGCCCCGGCAATCCCTTCCTTCTTCCCTGCAAAAGAAGCCCGGCATTCCGCCAGATGCAGCGAAGTATTGTTAAGATTACCTACACCGAGCAGCAGAATCCTTCCTTCCAGCTCATAGATACGAGCCAGCGGTGAGTCTTCACCGAGGGAGTGATCAAGTCCATGACCATTAATAATCTCATCCCTATATTTGCCCCAAGCCGCAAAGGAACTGAGCGGATGGCTGCTGCGTTGTACCCCTTTTTGCTTACGAAAACAGTCCGGAATAACGCCCATTCCTCTCAAAAGAGTCAGGTCCGGATCATAGACAGGCATCTGCTCACGAATACTCTGCCACCAGTCTTGGGGTACCGGAGGATTACTCCAGCCTGCCGGATCGGACAGATCCCCGGAGTGGGTCGGCATAACTAATGTTCCCTCTTCTCCCAATACCTCTTCAAGGGCAAGAATAACAGCGACAGGTCCGCCTGCCACCCATTCACCCATCGATTTAAAAGAAGAATGCACCAAAAGCGTCATCCCTGCCTGTATTCCCAGTCGCCGGAAATCTTCTGCTAATGTGTGCACCGTGATTAATTTTCCTTGAACCTCTTCCATCCCTACATTCCTCCAGATTGTTGTGCTGCAAATCCTAGTGCTATTATATAACATTGAGAGAGTGGACTCATTACTAGAGAAGGGGGTATCCCCGTCAGCCATTTGCGTGGCCGCTGGAACACCCCCTAAATTCAGAACAAAATAATGCGTACTTTAGTGTTAGTAGACGGAAAGCTCAAAGAGAGAAGGGCCGTAAGGTGGGAAATGTTTAGCCGTCATGTACAGGCGAACATACCGGCCTGTTACCTCTTTATTGCTTAAATCCACCGTTTCTGTCCAAGTTCCATCTTCAATATTGCGATCCAGCGTTTCCACTGTTGCCCAGTCCGCCGTACCCTCAGTGACTGTATCTGTTACCTGAATCTCGACATGGGACGCATAGGCCTTTTCCCATTTGATGACAAGACGCTGGATATCCTGCACACTCCCCAGATCGACATATACCCATTCCTCAGGAAGTCCCAGATTCCAATTGGCTTCCCAGCGTGACTCCAGATTCCCGTCGGTAATGACATTAGGGTCAAAAGTATTGTTGGAGCTGGAAGCTACAACTGTCCGATGCAGTGCCAGATTGACTACAACGTCAGCCGCTATAACAGCTTGCGTAACGTGCGCATCTTCATAACCTGCCGCTTTGATCACCACCGGATAGCTTCCGGCCTCGGTAAATGCGCTCGCTTTCAGGGTCACAATACCGGAAGTAACCACATAGTCGCTATCTTTGACCAGCTCTTTAGCTCCAACGGTAATGCCGGAAATCGCATTCTCCCAGTCGCTGTTCGCTGTGAAGGTTAACTCCAGATTGCTGCCCTGCTTATTACCGCTAGTGTCCGCTGTCACAGCTGGTGGTGTAAGCTTTGTGGGATCGGGTTCAGGACTTCCTCCCCCTTCCTGACCGGCCACCAGTACACCGTGCACTTCAACTTCCCACAATGAATAGCCGTAAGTTGTGCCTCTGGCCGAGCCCAACATGCGTACATGGCGTGCTTCAGCATTGTTTAACACGATCGTATCGAACCCGCCATTGCCAGCCGCTTCTGAGTAAACGTCAGTCCAGTCGCTTTCACTAGGAACGGCTGCGGTAGCGACTTGAATTTTGTAAGCTTTACCGAAGGCACCTTCCCAGTTCAGCACAAGGGTATCTATGCTGTAAAGTGCTCCGAGATCGACGGAAAGCCACTGGGGATCGTTCGCTTCAGACTCCCAACGTGTAGATCCAATGCCATCGAAAGCTTTACTCGCGCTCTGCGAACCTGTCGAAGCCGTCGCAGTTTTGCCGATAGCAATGTTCGGAGAAGCAGTCGTTACTTGTTGCGTGACCTCATTAGCACCATAGCCTTCGGCCAGAACGGAGATTGTATAGGTGTTAATGGAAGGAAATAGTGCTGCATCTAATAAAATCCGCCCCGCTTCGATCACAACTTTATCCATAGGAGCCGTCACACCATTGATTTTGACGGCACTGATGGCGCTGCGCCATGCCTCTTGATCAGCGAAATTCAGTTCGATGCTGCTGCCAATTTTATTGTCTGTTGTATCGTTTGTCAGCGCCGGGCCGCTTTTGACTTCCTTCAGACTGATGTCATCGATACGAATCAGATGTTCCACATCCGGTGTTGTTGCCTCTCCGTTGATGACATTGCCAAGTAAATACTTTAACGACAGTGTCGTTGCAGCTGTTGGCTTTATCACCGCGGTATAAACTGCTGCAGAATCGCTTGTGATAGAGAATGCGACTTTTTGATCGTCTTTATAGCCGCCTAGCTCTATCAGAATTGGGCGGTCGACGGTTGACCATGCGCGGAAGTTAAGCTCATAGGTCTTACCCGCTTCCAGCTTAATCCCGGCTTGCGTTAGCTGCGTGTACCAGCTTACTGGGACTCCCGGTGGGCCCCACTCTAATGTAACACCGCCAAAATAATGAATGTTTAGATTAGCAGTTTGGTCAACAACTTCAAAGGTAGAGTCGCCCTTCGTACCGACCCAATGCTCCCAACTGGCAGTTCCTTTGTCGAAGCTGCCGTTAGTAACCAGATTGCCATCGCTCGCAATCAAGGATTGGCTAAGCGTCACATCGGCATAGCCGGTTGCCTTCACTATGATTTGATGCGTACCTATGGAGTCGAATGCATCTGTAGCAAGCACGATGACTCCCGGCAGCACGGTGAATTTATTGCCTGGGAGCGTATGTCCATCTACAAGGACGGAAGTTATCGCTGTGCGCCATGCTTCATTATCCGTAAAGCTTAGCTGAATGGGTTGCCCCACTCGAATATCTGTACTGTCTGCACTGACCGCCTGCGGACGCTTTAACGGTGCATTTTGCACCTCGAGCACCACATTTCGGAAGAAGACGTCATGCGCACCGGCAGGAGCCTGCGGTGTTTTGCCAAGCAGGAACTTCAGCGCTACATTGTCGTCGACCGACGGCTTAAATGTATACTCAAAGTGCTTCCAGTCCGTGCCGAGCGCAATGGCGTTCGAATCAAATCGTCTGGTGTACGCCGCATTCTCCAGTGTCGCCTCGGTATCGCGGGCGACAGATGCCTTCGCATCAAACGCAAGTACATACGTAAAGCCTTTGGTTAAGTTTAAATTGGATTGGTTCAGCATTACATTCCACGCCTCGGTGCCAACGCTGCTCACCGCGACCTTTGCCACACCATCTGTGGCGCTGAAGTTCGCGGCAGCACCTTGTGTGAAGGGCTCCCAGCCAGTCAGCCCAGCGGAGAAATCTCCATTATTCAGTGGATACAGACTAACCTTACTATAATCCGCGTTATTGTTTGTCATGCGAATTAGACTTACGTTATCCAAGGTGACGGAAGCGCTGCTGCCGCCAAGGTCAATAATCAACTGGCCTTCCATATCGCTGATCTGCGAAGGCATCTCAAACGTTGCCGTTTTCTTATCGGAGGTAGTACCCACTGCGATATTGCCTTTTTGATAGTAGACAGTGGCTCCATCCTTACTCACGAACCGTACGCCGACCGTACGCTCCACAGCAGCCTTAGCGTCAAAGGTCAGCTCGTAAGTATCCGATTGCAGCAGATTGATGCCTTGTTGTTCCAATTGAATCGCTTCGGGTGTGGTTCCCGCATCCTGAATATCGACTGTCAGCTTCTGCGTTAAAGGGTCTACAGTAGCTGTAGCAGCCGCAGCGTTTGTCTTGAAGCTCCAGTATTTCAGGCGATCCATCGTACCCAGATCGAAACCGCCATTATAAATATGATTGCCATCTTCAAGCGGTGTCTTTGCTCCGTTTGGATCGGTTATTTGGTCGGTTTCCTCCAGTCGCACATTGCCGATCCAGACCGTATTCGTATTCAAGCCTACATTGAATTCTAAGCGTGCGGCCAAATCGGTTGTGTTGGCCATTTGGAATCGGTATTCATAATGCTGCAGCCCCGTCTTCAGCGCAATGTCAAAATTGTCTGAATACGCCGACCAGGCGTTGTCTCCGTCTCCACCCATCTTGACCAACATCGAACGAGCATCAGAGGCCTTGGCATCAAAGCTCAGCTTATAGATGTGGCCTCTAACCAGTGGAGCATACTGAATCATTTGCAGTGCATACGACTGGTTACCGCCGTTAGTAGGTATAATTTTGGCATAATTACGGCCATCAATAGCTTCAATCGAAGCGCTGCCCGCACCGCTGTAGTCCGGCGTATGCAGGAAGTTCCACTTGTCTGCCGAGAGCGTTTGAGTGCCGCTGCTAATATCAGTCAATCCTTTATCAAAGTTTGGATCGGCAATGTAGCTGCCATCCACCGGCTGCCGCGCTTCGGCAGGAATTGGTTCATTTGTCAGCACGGGTTCAACCGGCTCACGATAAGGCTTGCCAGACAGTTCATATGCCCGGACATAGTCTACTTCCATGTCAGCTGGCAACTTGGAGTCAGGTGGAAGCAGGTTACTGTCAAATACACCACCGACCGCCATGTTCAAAATGATATAGAAGGGCTTGTTAAACGGCGCCGGGAACGCATATTTATCCGGTTGGCCGATCCCCTCGCTACTCCACTCGTTAACGGTTTTGAACACAATCCCGTCCACATACCAGCGAATTTCTCCTGGCTCCCATTCCACACCATACGTATGATAATTAGTTATCGAATCACCTTGCGGAAATAAGTAATCACCGCCAGTAGATTTGTTATTTGGCCATTGCTTGCCGAAGTGAATTGTCCCAGCAACTTGGTCCGTCAGTCGACCGCGCGCTTCCATAATATCGAGTTCACCCGAGGATGCCCATGTTCCATACTCGCTGTCTTTAGGCATCATCCAAAAAGCAGGCCACAGACCCTGACCCTCTGGCAGCTTCATACGAGCTTCGAACTTGCCGTACTGCTTCGTAAAGGTTGGCGATGTCCAGAGACGGCCGGACGTGTACGGTTTGCCATTCACTGTCTGCTTCTTCGCCGTAATCGTAAGTTTGCCGTCCTGAACCTTCAGATTATTCTTCGAATAGTACTGCTGTTCATTATTGCCCCAGCCATCAAGTCCATAATCAGCTCCGGTACCCTCCTGATAAGCCCATTTATCAAGGTCTACACCGTTCGTATCCACATTGGAACCGTTTCCAGTGAATTCATCACTCCAGATTAGATCCCACTTCCCGATCGTCTGTAACAGCGTAGCATCCGTGTATCCTGTTGCCTTGATCGTAATAGCGACATCACCAACTGCCGTAATGGCTGCGGTTCTGATCGTAAGTACACCAGAGGTGATCACATATTCTGTGTTCTTCACGAGCTTTTTCCCGTCCAAAACAACATCAGTAATGGCTTCCCGCCATGCCGGACTGTCTGTGAATGTAATCTTCACGTCCTTGCCCAGCACGTTGTCCGTTGTCTCCGCACCTAGCTTCGGTGCGGTCTGCGGCTGGCTCGGAGTACTTGTTGGCGTACTCGTCGGAGTGCTCGTTGGCGTACTTGTTGGAGTACTTGTTGGTGTACTCGTCGGAGTGCTCGTTGGCGTACTTGTCGGAGTGCTCGTTGGAGTGCTCGTTGGAGCGCTTGTCGCACCGCCGCCTACGCTTACGACCGGATTCGGCGATGGTGTTGCCGTAGCTGCCGGAGTACTACCCTTAACCACACCCCCTACGCTTACTGTGTATTTGCTGCCTTCAGTCACCGGTTTATCATTCAGTGTCGTTCCGCTTGAAGCCGTTTGTAGCTCTGTAATACTGCCTTTAACGCTCAGCGCTGTACCCGCTGCCTTCTCTTCAACAATCAGCTTGGCGACTACAGCCTGTTCACCAACCTCGATAGTCGCACCACTCACTATATTCATTTCACCAACCTGGGAGCTTCCGCCGAGAACAATACGTACCGGCCCCTCAGATTTGCTTACAATAATAGAACCGACCTGTGAGTTGTTAACATGTACCGAATGGGAACCGCCGCCATTTACATAGAGCGTGCCTTTGATGCTCATATGCTCCAGCGTAACATCTCCCTCACCAACTCCGATCGTCACCAGGACATCACCATTTACTTCTGCGTCCTTGAGCGTAGCTCCGGGACTTGCAATCAACATATTTCCGCTTGCCTTTAAGTTCTCATAAGTGCCAGCCGAATGTACAATTTCACCAGCCAATCGGTCTAACAACACAATCGCTTCAGCACGCGAAATCGGCTGCAGTGGGCGAAGAGTATCATCTGAGAAGCCTTTTATATATCCGCCTGCAACGAGGCTTGCCAAGGGAGCTTCAGCGAATGCCGCGATCTTACTCTTGTCGGCAAAGCCTGACAACGATTTTGTATCCGCTTTCACAAGTGGGAAGATTGCTGCAACCATCTTCGCCGCCTCTTGCCGGGTCACCGCTGCCTCCGGCTTGAATTGGCCGTCTGGATATCCAGTGATATAACCTGCCTGTTTGGCGATCGCTACCTGATCGGCATACCATTTACCCGTAGTTATATCGCTGAACGACTGCTCTGACTTGGCGCTGAAGCCGAACAGCGTATTGATCAGCTTGGAGAATTCAGCTCGGCTGACTTCGTCCCCTGGGCGAAATTCCCCCTCGCTGCCATTTGCCAATCCAAGCGCAGCCCATTTGTCGATTTGTGCCTGTGCCCAATTCCCCTGAACATCCTTGAATGATTGCGCAGCGGGTTGAGTTTCTACTGAGGATGCCGCCCAGCCGGTTCCCATGGGTACCGCCAACAGCACGGCACTGAGCAGAATGGAGATACATTTCTTTTGCAATACAAGTTGTCTCTTCGTCATTTATACATTGCTCCCTTCCAAATGAAAGTATTCTTGCCTTTATATACGAAAAGGAATGCTACATTCGAACTGGCAGCATTCCTTTTCATGTTTCCTTGCCTTTACCTCTGCAGCAGCTTATTTAGTAGCAGCAGATTTATACCAATCGTTAACCTCAGTCGTAATTTGATCACCACCGGATTTTTTCCAGTTGGCCACCATTGTATCGAACTCATCGATTGGAGATTGGCCATAAATAATTTTGGAATACGTCTGATTGATCAGCTTGGTCAGCAGTTCATTCTTTTGCTTCATCGTGTCAGTTAACGGTCCTTGGAAGTAGTTCTTCATGCGAATATCCTTCTGGGCCATTACAATCTTCATGGCGTCAATGTTCTCTGGCTTGCGGACCGCCTTTGCTTGGATTTCATATGGCGTTTCCGGTGCGACACCATCTGCCAGCTTCATCATTGTATCTGCATACAAGGAAGGTTGGCGTGCGCCTTCAAAGGTCAATGTGTAGTAGATCGGTTCAACCAGATGCGTACGATCCCCGTAGTCTGGGAATAGCTCTGGATATTTCACCTGATCTTTGGTGATAGTGCCATCAGGCAGTTTTGCCCAGTCGTAACCTTCAGCGAAGCCGTTCTCAAACTCACTGCCCTTTTGCGGGTTAGCCCAGTTATCAAAGAAGAAGTTATAATAACGCAGCAGTGCTTCAGGATTCTTAGCATCCTTGTTGATCAACATCCAGCCGTTAACCGAAGGGTTACCGCTTTGTGCGCCAATTTTGCCGTCAGGTCCGGTAGGAAGCGGATACCCTTTGTATTTGGAGCCTGGAACGTTGTTCAGCAGATCACCAAACGGCCAGTCCGGCATCCAGTTGCGACCAACGAGTGCGCCCGCCTGTCCTTTAGTGAACAACTCAGCGGCTCCGTTTTCGTCCTTCAAACCAGAGTCTTTAGAGATGTAGCCTTTATCCATCCAGGTCTTCAGTGTGGCAAGTGCCTGTTTCGCACCTGGATCAACCGAACCGAATGTCAGAGAGCCGTCAGCCTGTTTATTCCATTGATTTGGCAGTGTGCCATAATCGCCGAACAGCCAGCTGATGTCACCCATCCAGTTCAGATAGGTATTTTTGAAGCCGGTTGCGATACCGAGCGTATCTTTCTTGCCGTTGCCATCGGGATCTTTGTTAACAAAAGCATCCATGATGTTCTCCAGATCGGCAAGTGTCTTAGGCGCTTGCAAGCCCAGCTTATCCATCCAGTCTTGACGCAGCCAGAGCAGCATATCGTCGTTATATGCGTAATCAAGAACTGGCAGTGCCATCCGTTTGCCATCGCGGGTTACCGGCAGCCATGTGTCAGCGTTAAGTTCTACGCCTTTTTTGTAGTTGTCTCCGGCGTATTTGTCGAACAAATCACCCACGTCCATGAACTGACCGGAGTCGATCAGCATGTTAACCGTTTCCACGTCACCACGGTAAGTAATCACATCCGGCATTTTCTCACCCGAGGAGAGCATGAGGCGAAGCTTAGTCTTATAAGCGTCATTCGTGTCTGTTACAACCCAGTCATACTTTACATCAATGCCTAGTTTCTCTTTCATGTAAGTCTGGAGCACATTGTTCTCCATGGTCTCGCCTTTTTTGAAATAAAAGCTTGTACCGACACCCTTAACCGTTGTTAGCGTAATCGGCTCGACGTATTTGCTGCCATCCCAACCGGTTTCGTCCACATTGCTTGCAGCATTTGTTCCGTTATCGCTGGCATTGCTTGCATTGTCTGTTGCTGCATTGCTGGCGGCTGGCTTATTGTTGTTATTGCCTCCCGAGCAAGCGGCCAAACTGAGCGACAAGGCTGTTACCAGCAATACACTGCTCATTCGTTTGAATTGCATATTCTTCTTTTCCCCCTACATCGTAATTGAGAGCGCTTACCGTTCCCCCACACCCTCACTATAAAACCGGTTTCGATTTTAGGAAATACCCTAAATTTGATGCGGATACTAAAATTTCATCTTCTTACCAAATTACTCTTTGATCGCGCCCAGCACAATACCCTTTACAAAAAAACGTTGCAAGAACGGATAGACAATCAGCACGGGTAAAATTCCGATAAAGATTTGAGCGGCCTTCACGGTCCGCTGGGAGATATTCTTCAGCTCGTTGACATCCGGATTCAGCTTACTGAAATCCTGCTGGACGATAATCGTCTGCAGAAAGGTCGCGAGTGGATAGTTGCGGTAATTGTTGATATACAGCAAACCATCGAACCAGGCATTCCAGTTGCCCACGATCGAGAACAGCGACAGTGTAGCAATGGATGCCATCGCAAGCGGCAAGTAAACACGGAACAGAACGGTAAAATGTCCCCCTCCGTCGATCATCGTGGCCTCCTCCAGTTCCTTCGGTGTGGCTTTAAAGAAATTCATCAGCAGAATCATGTTGAACACTTGCACCGCTCCTGGCAGAACAAGCGCCCAGATCGAATCCATCAAGTGCAGGTTACGCACAACGATGTACGAAGGGATCATACCTCCCGTGAACAACATGGTGAAGACAAAATACCAAGCGTACACGTTGCGGCTCTTAAATACTGTCGAATCCTTGGACAAAGCGTACCCAGCCAGCGTGATGACGCTCATGGTGATAAATGTACCGAGCAACGTCCGCACGACTGAGACCGTGAACGCACGCAGGAAATTTGAATTTCTAATAGTTTTGGTATACGACTCCACATTGAAATCAACCGGCCACAGACCCACTAAATGCGCATTGGCCGGTGCGCTTGCACTAAAGCTGATCGCCAGAATATGCACGAGTGGCAAGATGCAGAGCAGCCCAGCCATCAGCAGGATAAAATAATTAAAAACTGTGAACACCCTATATCCCCTTGTTTTGTAATACATGCACGCACCCCCTTAGAATATTTTGTAGTCTGCCAGCTTGTAGGCAACCCTGTAGCCAATCACAATGAGCACAAAGCCAACGATCGATTTGAAAATACCAACTGCCGTACCAAAGCTGTACTGCCCGTTTAGAATACCTGTGCGGTATACGAAGGTGTCGATAATATCGCCTTTGTCGTAGACCAGTGGATTGTACAAGTTGAAGATTTGATCAAAGCCGGCATTCATAATGTTGCCTATGGCCAGCGTACCGACGACGATTACGATCGGAGCAAGCGACGGTATTGTGACGCTTAAGGTCTGTCTCCAACGGTTCGCACCATCCACTTCCGCCGCTTCATACATAGATGGATTCACCCCGGCAAGCGCCGCTAGATACACGATTGTGCCGAAGCCAAACTGCTGCCACACATCAGTCAGGACGACTATGAAACGGAACCAATTGCCGCTGCCCAGAAACAGGATCGGATCAAGTCCAAACCAGTTATGCAGCATCATGTTTATAATTCCATCCGTTGAGAGCATGTCGTTCAAGATGCCCCCTAGGAATACCCATGAGATAAAATAGGGCAAATACACAAGTGTCTGCACTGACCTTTTGAAAGAATTGCGTCTGACTTCGTTCAATAACAGCGCAAATACGAAAGGCACTATGATATTAAAAGCGATCTTTAGTCCAGCGATCAGCGCGGTATTCAGAATAACCTGCTTGCTGTCAGGATACTCAAACATAAAGCGGAAATGGTCCAGTCCGACCCATTTGGAACCCCATATTCCATCATAAGGTTTGTAATCTTTAAACGCGATCACAAGGCCTCCAAGCGGCAAATAACCGAAGATGAATTGTAGCACGACAGCTGGTAGCAGCATCACATGCAGCGGCCATGTCCGTCTTAGAAATCCTCTTATTCCCGTCCGCTTAACCGGTATGCCGATCCCGGTCATTTTTTTTGTTGTCTCCATGCCCATGATCCTCTCCGACTCATTTTAAGGATTGACATCTGCGTCGTCATCCTGCAATAGTAAGTATACCAATCTCCCATTTTAACCGTCTGCGCCTATAATTTTGGAACGATGCCCTATTTTTTGTTTCCTGCGTTCCGTGAAACGAAGGAGCTTCATGCCTATGAATGTACGTCTGAATACGTTTACAAAGATTGTTGGACTGATTCTGATGCTGCTAATTCCGATTCTTGTGCTTTATTGGTTCTCTAATCAGACGAGCCTGCGTGTCGTTTCGGATGAGGTCGAGAAATCGATGTACAAGGATCTGTCTTACTTTGCAGCTCAGACCGATAATGTTGCCGCGCAGCTGTCCAAGAGTGGCCTCATTCTCAGTGAGGACATTAACGTCCGGGCCCTTGAGTTCATTGAATTCGCCTCACTGTACGAACAAACCAACGAGAAGCTGCAGATCGACGAGAAGCTTCGGCTGATGATCTCTTCCTCCGCCTGGGATACGACGCTCAGCATCTACGCACCTGACACTCACACATTCATATCCTCCAATATCTCCATTCAATATGATGCAGATCTGATGCGTGATAATTTCTCTAGAGTGTGGAAATTCACTGATAATGTGCCTTCTTACTTCCGCCAGCAGGGGTTCGTCAGATATATCACAGAGCCGTTCTCTTCTCCTTTGGACAAAGCTTCGCTGATTGTGGATATGAGCTTTCCAGCCTCGGATTTAATCAAGGCGCTCGACCGGTTCAAGGAAGGGGGTAAAGACGATCCTTTCTTTATCACGCCGGACAGGAGCGTTATCGATTCTTCGAGTGCTAATAAAGATCTGCAAGCTGAGCTGATCAACCAGATTGATATGCAGACTTTAGCGGCGAATCCCTTTACGCGCTACACTATTTCTGGCAGCGAGTACGCGGTTAGCTGCGTGTGGATGCCAGAACTCAACCTGTATCTGATCGACTATTTGCCGATACAGGATGTAGTACGGCCAATCACGGCGAACAGCTATCTGTTCTACGGCTTGATTGTTTTCCTGCTCATCGGCAGCACCATCGCGGCCTACTTTCTGTACATCAATGTGCAGGTCCCGATACGTGAGCTAGTCCGTGGCGTCCGGAGACTGAAACGGGGCGATTACACCACGCTCAACGTCTTCCATCCGCGGAACGAGTTTCATTTCTTAATAGTCAGCTTTAATGACATGGCTAAGCAGATTGAGCAGCTGATCCAGAACGTCTACCTGGAGAAGATTAGCTCTCGTGACGCTAATTTGAAGCAGCTCCAATCACAGATTAATCCGCATTTTCTATACAATTGCTTCACACTCATCCGCAGCTTGACGCGACTTGGCGAGAAGGAAACGGTGATGCAGCTAACGATGCATTTGAGTAAATATTACCGGTATACGACCCATTCCGAGCGCCAGACTGCCGAGCTCCGGGAGGAATTAGATTTGGTCAGAAGCTATCTGGCAATTCAGGCCATTAAGGTGCAGGACCTTGAATACGAGATTGATATTCCCGTCGCGTTTACTCAGCTTGAGTTGCCCCGGCTAATTCTTCAGCCGCTGGTCGAGAATGCTGTTCTACACGGGATTGAGCCCGTCGGGAGTGGGACTATCCGTGTCATCGCCAGCAGCAACGACGGCTTTAATATCATCACGGTTCAAGATGACGGTGTCGGCTTAACCGACGAGCAGCTCATAGCACTGCAGCGGCAAATTGTGATGCCACCGGTCGAAGACAAGGGCTGCGCTTTATGGAATACCAGGCAGCGGATGCAGCTGCAGTTTGGGCCGGAGGCCGGGCTGCGCATTCTAAGACGGGAGGAAGGTGGGCTCGAAGCCCAGCTCTTCTGGCCAAATTCGGCGGACATCGACAACGCCTCTTAAAACCGTTCTAAATCAAGGGGGAACTTGAAATGCATCAACTACTCATTATCGACGATCAAACGGCACTGGCTGACGATTTGGCTGACATGCTGCCCTGGTCGGACATCGGAATCGATGTCGTACATAAGGCCTACTCTGGACGGGAAGCATTGGAGCTGTTGTACGAGCATTCAATCGACGTCGTGATCACTGATATCCGTATGCCGGGCATGTCAGGTCTGGAACTGATCGCTGAGATCAAACGCAATTCGAAGCATATCAAGTGCATCCTACTGACTGGATATGCCGATTTCGAATATACCCAGCAAGCACTCCAGCTGAAATCAAATGATTACCTGTTGAAGCCTGTTGAAGATGACGAATTAATGGAGGCCGTCCGCAAAGCGCTGGATGAGCTCGAACAGGAATGGCAGGAAATCGCCTCCACTCAGAAGGCCATTTATGCGCTGAGAGAACAGCTGCCGAAGCTGCGGGAATACTTACTGCTGGATCTGATTACCGGCAAGCAAGCCCCCAACTCCACCGCTCTTCCCAAAAAACTGAATATGTACGAGGTGCGGATTCCCAGTGGTGCCGCCTGCCGCATGATGCTGCTGCGAATCGATGATACCGAAGGTGTATATGATACAGCCGGGGAGACGCTCATTGAATACGCGCTGACGAATATGGCCGCCGAGCTGTTCGGTGACCGGATGTGGCTGTGGCACTGCAAGGACATGCATGGCTTCATCGTCTGCGTTCTGTCCGCCAAATCCCATCCAAATGGGGCGGCCACAAGCGTTGACGAGACTGAGGAACTCAACCTTTGGATCGAGTCGCAGGCATTTCAACTCCAGCATGCAGCCAAATCCTATTTGAAGGTGGGCATCTCCGTTCTCCTTAGCAAAAATGGACAATTCCCCAAGGAGATTGGCTCAATGTATCAATCCTCACTGGCCAGTTTCCGGCATTTCATAGGGCAGGATACCGAATTATTCGTCTCGCTGGTGAAGGACCCAGACCGTGGCGAATTGCAGCAGCTCGGCGAGCTCTACCGTTCACCGACCCTCAGTGCTCTCTTGGAGATTGGCGCCTGGGAAGCCGCCGACGAGAAGCTTGCTGCCATTTTCCACGAGCTGGAGGAGGAATGGCGCGACTCGCAGGAGCATATTCTCGAAACCTATTTTGCGATCGCCTCGTCTATTGCCTCGTTGATTCACCGCACGAAGAAATGGCTGGCTGACACGATTGGGGATGATTTCTACGCCGTCGCTGGCGGGCAGCCCATGCAAACAGTCGGTGAATTGCGCAGCTGGTCAGAACGTGTTATTGCCAGTTATCGCCGTTCAGTGAGCAGCGTGGAGAAGGATTCCCGCTCCTCTATCATCCGCAAAGTGCAGGAGTTCATTACACTCAATCCGAGTACGGCCTCTTTACATACCATCTCCTCCAGTGTATATCTCAATCCTTCGTATCTCTCGAAGATCTACAAGCTGGAGACCGGAGAAGGAATAAGCGAGTATATTCTGCGCGTCCGCATGGAGAAAGCAACCACCCTGCTCTCGCAGTCACCGGAGAAAATCTATGAAATTTCCGTCTTGCTGGGCTACCAGAAACCCAGTTACTTTATCCAGCTATTCAAGAAACATTACGGGATGACTCCACAGGAATACCGCAACAAGCTTGAACAGTAAGGCATGATTTCCATAACAAATAGACCCTGAGGCCCTATGAGAGCTTCAAGGTCTATTTTATTAATTGGCTTATATTTTACTCATGAAAGAATACCTTCTCCAGCAAGGCCTTCGCTCTATATTCACCGGGGGATATGCCTTCAAGCTCCTTAAATACACGGGCAAAATGCTTACTGCTCTCAAAGCCAACTGCCGCGGATACCTCCTCCAGCTTGCTGCGGCTCTCAGACAATAGCTTTTTGGCATGGCTAATGCGAACTTTTTTCAGGTATAGAACAAAGCTCTCACCCGTATAAGCCTTGAATGCTTCACTGAAATAGGAATAATTCAGTGATACATGATTACTAACCATCGCCATATTAATCGAGCGGGAAAAGTTGGCTTCTATATATTTTAGCGCTTCATTCATATCAGCATGCTCCGTGTGAACAGATCTCACGCGCAAAATAAAGTCGTTCACACTGATAAGCAAATGCTCAAGTGAGCGATAATAGTCGTGAAAATGACGAAAATTATACATATTTCCAACCATACGGTACAGCTTCAACACCTCCACAGAGGCTTCACCATGAACACGGAACACTTCATCAAGCACCCGCTCATTGATTTTCCGGCCCACCATCTCCAGATAGGACAAATCCAATTGCTTGAGCTGCTCAGTCTGAAAAATAACCATCAGCAGTCCTTTCATTTCCTTCTCCCGATCCGTGCCCAGCATATTAAGCAGTTTACGCAACTCCTCCTCCGGAGCCAAGGGATTCACTCGTCCTTCGTTGATATTCGAGAAATCTATAACGTTCGCTTGTGGATACAGAAAGGTGTATTGCAGCGCCCGGCAGGCTTCCTTGTAGCAGAGCCGAATGTCAGAGTACGACAGGCCTTCCCTGCTGATTCCCATTAACAGTCCCTTTTGCTCCCTAGTTTCCGCCTGCTTCGACAGATCCTCAAAGCACTGCTTGCCACTCCCAATCAGTACCAACTTTCCTTCCCAGTCGGTCAAGATCTCGGTGAATGTCTTTTCAAGCGGCCCTATCAGCCGTTCAACCAACCCCTGCACTTCACCCGGTTTCATTCGCGTACCATCGTTGTAGTGGTAATCCAATACACCCACCGTAAAAGGCACTGCCAAGCTACACAGTTCCTCCTGTGCTTCACGATCCAACTGTACATCTCCTTGCATTAACAGACCCCGTAACCGCGTCGCACGTAACTCCCTGCGGAAACTTTCTGTTTCCTGCTCGAGCTTACGGGCATTATGCTCCTCTTCATGCCATTCCTCGTTAATGCGCGTAAGGATTCCAAATAGCTCATCACGCCGAATAGGCTTTAACAGATATTCCTTAACGCGATAGCGTATCGCACTTTTAGCATATTCGAAATCATCATACCCACTTAGAATGACAACGGCTGGCCCTTTTCCAGCTCCAGTCTCCGCGGTTATTTGTGCCAAAAGTGTGATCCCATCCATCACTGGCATACGGATATCGGTAATCATGATATCTGCCCGTTCCTTCCGGTACATCTCCAGTGCCTCTGCACCATTACCCGCTGTTTCGATAGCATATTGGTCTGGGTATTCCCGCTCTATCATTGTCTTTAGTCCATTGCGGATATTCTTCTCATCATCTATAATCAGCAGCCTTATCATAGTTGTTTGTCTCCCGTCAAAAGAACTTTGGGCAAGGTCATGAACACTATCGTTCCCCTCCCTATAGCACTCTGTACCTCAAGTCCATATTCTTCTCCGTAGAACAGCTGCAGACGCTGATGCACATTTCGCAGCCCGATTCCTCCCGCTCTGCGCGTGTGGTCTCCCGGGTCGGACGCGCCCTCGCTCACTTCCTCTTTGGCATACAGAGCTTCGTGCAAAGTCAATAACCGTTCCGGTGTAAGTCCGCTGCCATTATCACGTATCGCGATAAAAATATCCCCATCCCCTTCCGAAACATCAATTTGGATGGTTCGATTCTCCGCTTCTGCTTGTTCTCCGTACCAGGCGTGCTTCACACTATTCTCAACTATGGGCTGCAGCGACATTTTCAGCACCTCCAGCTCAACATAGGATTGCTCAATATTCAGCATCAGCACAATGGGGTGCTCGAAACGAATGTTCATCACTTCAATATAATTTTCAATATGGCGGATTTCATCTCGCAGCTTTACATACTCACCCGACCATTTGAAATTATAACGCATCATCCCGCCGAGCGAGGTGAGTGCATCTGAGATGGTCCGCTGGTCCTCCATTTCAGCCAGCATCTTAATATTTTCCAGTGTATTATACAGAAAATGCGCATCAATCTGATTGTGCAGTGTACGCAGCTCCGCCTCTTTCGACAAGGCCTGCTTGTATACGGCCTGAGCAATCAGCGTATTGATGGTATTCATCAGCTTGGAGAAATGATGCGCCAGCTCGCCGACTTCCCCTCCACCCCGAACAGTGATTCCTGTGTAGGCTTCGCCTCTGCGCACTTTTTTCATCGTTTCCGTCAAGAGACGCAAGTTCTTAAGAATATAGGCATTCAGAACATAGGCAATCGCGGTAACTAATATAATAAACCCGATATTCACTCCAATAATCAGATTGCGCGTATGCGAAATGTCCTTCATCACGCCTTCCATGGATACAACATTGAGCAGATGCGCATTAATTCGCTCCAGTGGTGTGTAAATAAGCAGGAATGATTTCCCGTTCTCCGTATAATTGACATCCCAATTTCCTGACTTCTTGTAGGACTGCAGGCGCTCTGTAATCGCACTGGCCATTTTCCCATTCGCCTGCAGAAAAGAGTGGTCCGGGCGCGTAAACAGCTGCATTTCCTCATCAACAAGAAACATTTGAGATTGGCTGTCCTGTACTTTGGTATAGGTCTTGGGCGTAAACTTCTCCAGCAGCATATCGACTTGAACCATCCCGATGTGGTTATTCTCTGGAACACTCATTTCACGCAGCAGCGAGACCTTCGGCACCAGTTTCGGTGTTTGACCAAAGTAACGCTCCAGCAGATCACGATCACTGTTCAGAAAGGACCATGATTCCTGTCCCTTCAGCTTCAGTGCCTTTTGGTACCAGGGCTCGAAAGCGACACGGCTTTCCCGGAATATAATCGGTCCAATTTCAAGGACATTATTATTCGAATACAAACGCAAATGCTCAATGTTCGGATTGTTATATTGGATACGTGTAATATTTACAAACACATTGTTATTGAACTCGAGCAGCTCTCCTAAATCCGGCTCCTCCGTATTGGCTAGATAATCCTTCACTTGCTTGTCATCATAAGCCATTTGCACAGCTCGTTCCATCGCTTCAATCTGATTATTAATATGCAGCTTCTCCATCTGCAGCAGATAGCTGTTCTTGTCAGTAGCATCGCGGACGTAGGTATTATTGATAGCCCTATACGAATAAAAGGACACCATTAAACAGGGCCCCAAAATAATGAAAATATAAGCGGCGACCAGGCGACTCTGCAATGAGCGGCGCCCCCACCAATAAGTGAATGAATCCCATAAAGCTGCTGTACGCTTGCCTGATTCCACGCTGTAAGATTCACCTCGCTGTTATACATCTTTATATTTTAAAGACCCAAAGACCCGCGGTCTGCGGGCCTTTGGGCGATCTTATCGGATATAGTTTAGATTACATGCCTAGTTTTTTCTTGTTCTCTTCATATTTAACCTGTTGGAAAGCTTGTAACTTTTCAAGACCCAGATCCTTTTGTTTGTTGATATACTCGGTCCAAATTTTGTCAAACTCCGCATCCGAAGTAGCCATCAGTAGCTTCGGCAGTGTTTTGCTGCGCAGCTCTTTAATTTTAGTTAAGATGATGCCTTCAGGAGAGTTGGCCAATGGATCAATCTGGTCAAATTCGGAGATACTTTGTGTTTTTCCTCTCGTCCAGTCTTCGAGCTGTTTGAAAGGCTCCACCGATTTAGGTGTCCATTGGTCTGTGATATTGGTATTCATCAACATCCAGAAGGTAAAAGAAGAGCCGTATTGCTTGTCAAATGCCGAGCGGTCTTTATTCATCAGGTCAAATACTTCTGGTTTAAATTGGTCTTTACCATCGATGGTATCATAGCTGACACCTTTTTCTCCCAGGTAAAGGTCTTTATTGCCCTCTTCACTATTCAAGTAGCTAAGGAACTTAATGGCACGAGCTTTATCCTTGACGTCTTTGGAGATGAGGGTTACTGTCCAGCCCGAAATAGCCGGTCCGTTCAGCGTAGGCGGATCCAGCTTAGAATTAGCAGGTCCATCCACAGCGATATAGATTTTATTCGGGTCTTGCTGATACAGCGTACCTTCCTGTGCGGCAAAGTCAGAACGTTGATACAGCATAGCGAAGTAACGACCTTGAGCAATCTTTTCTTCCATTTGCGGACGTTTGTCGATAAAAATATCCTTGGATAGTAAACCGTCCTGATTAGCTTGGCGCAGAGTCTTCATCCAGCTAATGTATTCAGGGTCTGTTTCACGGTTATACAGCTTGCCGTCTTTTTGTCTTGGAATGGCTAAGAAGTTCTGAATGTATTGTTCCAACGAATCGTTACCGGTTGCGGTAAACTCGTGCAAACCGAGCGGTATGATCGGCTGGCCATTAATATCAGGGAATTTCTCTTTCGCCAGCTTCAGCGCGTTAAGGAATCCTTCAGGTGTCCGCATATCCGGACTGCCGATTGCTTCATACATATCCTTGCGAACGACGAAGGTTTGGTTGGATACATACTTTTCTCCATATTTCTTGTAGTCGGCCGGAGAAGAAGAGGCGTTGGGATAGCCATAAACATTGCCATCCTCTTGAGTATACCATCCAAGCTTGTCAGGATCGGATACTTTGAAGAAATAAGGATCGTATTCATCAGCCAATTTGTTGAGCGGAAGTACGAGATCGCCTTCAATCATTTTCTTAACCGCATCTTCATACCAGCCCAGCGTGATGAAATCGGGCAGCTTGCCAGAAGCGATTAACGTATTCAACTTTTCATTCTCATTCCCTGCAGGAACGATGAAGTTAATATCTACACCGGTTTTTTTGGTAATATATTTGGAGGTTGGGTCAACCCCCCATTTATTAGGGAACCACGCGAAATTCAGGTACCAATCAAAGGTGATCGGCGAAGTGTCGGATTTCCAACCCGGCTCATCTGCTGATAACGCAGTGGCGGTCGGCTCTGCTGAAGCAGCCGTATTTGTTGAATTCCCCTTGTTGGCTGTTGTTTCGTTGTTCTTCCCGTTGCTTGAACATCCTGCTGCGGTCAATGTCATAATCAGTGCCAGCATCAGCACCATCATTTTCCTCGGTTTACGTTTTATGTCCATACTTTCTTACCCCTTTTCTAAAAGTGTTTAATTATAACTTATAACCCCAGGACCGCTGTAAACGGCTGGAGGAGTTACCCTGTGAACCGTGCTTTCTGAAGAACTCAACTCAACCTTTAATCGAACCAATCATCATTCCCTTGACGAAATAACGCTGCAGGAACGGATATACGAACACAATCGGCAGCGTAGTGACCACCATTGTGGCCAATTTAATCGACTGTGAGGTTACTGTTTTGGTTAGTGCGCTGCCCTGTACGGCCACCATCATTTGACTTGAACTGGACTGGGCCACCACCCGGAACAAATAGGTCTGAATGGGCTGCAAATTCTCGTTGTTCATGTAAATCATCCCTGTAAAATAATCATTCCACTGATACACACCATGGAACAGCGCAATCGTAGCGATAACAGGCATGGATACCGGCAATACGATCCGCATGAAGATCGTCCAGTCGTTTGCTCCGTCAATATGTGCCGCTTCCTCTAAACCCTCTGGAATCTCCCGAAAGAAGGTCATGAAGATAATGAGGTCGAAAAAGCTGAACATTACTGGAATAATGTAAACCATGAAATTCTCCAGAAGATGGATATCCTTTATCAACAGGTAAGTCGGGATGAGTCCACCGCCGAAGAAGAGCGTGACCGTACCCATCAGAATATAAAACTTGCCGCCAATCAGATCTTTACGGGAAAGTGCATAGGCAACCATCGCGGTAAAAAATACATGCACCAGCACGCCTAGGAGTGTTTTGGCAACGGTGATCCACATCGACTGCATAATGCCGGGACTAATAAGCACCGCCTTGAAATTTTCCAAAGTGAACTCACGCGGCCACCAGTAAATATTGCCCAGCATGGCGTCTTTGCCATCGTTAAAGGCGTTTATCAATACGTACCAGATGGGGTACAGGGTAAGAAAACATACACACAACATAATGATATTATTGGCTAGATCGAAGAGGGCTTCGCTCTTCGTTTTGCGGTTTAGAGCAAACATGTGCAGGTCCTCCTTGGTCTAAAACAACGATGTGTCGTTGATTTTTTTGGATACTTGGTTGGCAATCAACAGCAATATGAGAGCGATAACTGATTTAAACAGTCCGACCGCAGCAGAGTAAGAAAAGCGGCCTGAAAGTAGTCCTGTATAGTAAACGTAATAGTCAATTACGTTACTGGCACTGTCATTAAGCGAGTTACGCAGAACCAGAATTTGGTCAAAGTTGGAGTTCAGCACCCCGCTGACTGAAAGAATAAACAAAATGCTAATCGTTGATTTGATCGCCGGCAGAGTAACGAACCACATCTTCTGGAATCGCCCGGCTCCGTCAATGGTTGCTGCCTCGTACATCTCGGGAGATACACCCGCAATAGCGGCCAGATAAATGATGGCTGACCAGCCCAACTCTTTCCAAATATCCGAGGTGATAATAATCGTCCAAAAGTACTTCGGCTCGGCCAAATACGAAATAGGTTGATCAATCATATTAAGTGCCAGCAAAATATGGTTAATGATCCCCACATCCGACAGCCATGTAGCAAGTATCCCGCCAAGTACAACCCATGAGAGAAAATGCGGCAAGTACGAGATTGTCTGGATACTTTTCTTGAATCGAATCGAGCGAATCTCATTCAGGAATAGCGCGAATATGATAGGTAGTGGAAATCCGATGACCAGCTTGATTACACTTATGCCCAGTGTATTTTTGATGACACTTCCCAAATTATCGTCATCCAGGAACTCTCGGAAATGCGCTAGTCCAACCCAAGGAGCCTCCGAAATCGACTTGACGATGTTGTATTCCTTGAAGGCAATAATAATGCCGTACATCGGAATGTAGTTGAATATAATCATCCAGACTACGCCTAGTAGAGCCATTGTTTGCAAATGCCTTTGGACGACCAGTCTTTTCCACAGCCTGCGGTAGCGACTCACAACCTCTTTCTGAATCGGTGGTATCCCGAGAGGGGCCATCGTGTCCAGGGGTACTTCTGTCATTTCATTTTTTTTGTTTTTCATCTTACGGTCCTCCAGGCTCCAGTTAAATCTCTATTTTTAAAGCGCTTACAACCTATGTATTTATCTTATGTGTTTTCACCCAGCACCGTAAGGTTTCATATTTTGGAAAAGGGGCTCCATTTTTCGGATTACAGCACATTCTCCGAAAAATGAAGCCCCCAACTTCATGTATTACGCCAATGCCACTCGAATTTCTGCAATTTCACCGCGTCGTAAAGACTCGGCATGCTCCCCGCGCAACAGCGCCCCGGAGATATCGATTACTATTCCCTCGCGATAGACAAGCTGAAGACTCTGAATGACTGTCCCCTGCTCTCCGAAAGTATCCACTCGCCGTGGATTATAGTAGGTCACTACTGTGCTTCCGAGGAAGGTGAAGGAAAGACAGCCTTGCTCATCGAATAGCCATCCCGGCAGTGCCGGTGCGAGCGTCAAGGCAAGTTCTCCATCCACGACCGAAAATACCTTTTTACCCGCCATCATCACTCTCCACATACTGAGGAATTCTGCTGTCGATCCGCTGAGCCTAGCGACGAATCCTCGACCATGCACACCGGGATCAGGGTTGCCGCCCGTAGCAATAAAGGATGAATTCTCTAGGGTGCTCCGGCCATATACAGCAGGGTCCAGGAACGGAACAAGCGAAGTTGTTAATTCTCCATAAAATTCTTCATATAGCCCAGCCTTCAACAGCTCCAGCAAATATTTGTAGGACATATGAAGGAAGTTTGATTCTCGTTCCAACCAACCCGGCGTAAAAGCACGCATGCGCCCTATTTCATTTGATTCCCCGTCAAGGCTGACCGAGGTTTGATACATGGAGGTTGTAGGATCAAACAGCTCTGTTTTTTTGATGAATTGGTAGACGCTTTTCGCCTGTTCAGGATCTTTTAGCGTCTTCAGCCAGCGAGTTGGACCTTCCAGGAAATAGGGAAGTGCATAGACTTCAAAAGCCTCAACTACAGCCTTAGGCAGGCCATAACCGCTAATTACTGGATTCCCCTCATGATCCTTCACCGGATGGAACTGGGTCGCCTCAAAGCGGAAATACGTCGGAACTAGACCGTTCCCCAATGCAACTGCCTGGCGGATACCCTCGTCCAGCTTGGCAAGGAATTTGGTGAGTACTTCCTGGATAAACCGCAGTGAAATTTCAGACTGTGTGCCGCTGATCCCAAACCGAACCGCTTCTCGGTAAGCCTCACGAGCTGATGCTACAGTATCCCAATAACGGAACTGCGTAAGCTCATGAGACAGCACAGAAGTGACCGCAAGTTCTACCAGCTCCAGGAATTGAGCCATTTCCACCGGCAGCTCCACGTTTAGTTCCTCATTGGCCCCGTTCTTAAGCACATCCAGCAAAAAGACAACATTCCGCTTCAGCTCAAACGTCTCACTCATCCCTGAGCCAAACAATCCTGGCAGTCCGTTCATAGCATCATTCCAGCCCGGCTTATTCCCTTCCATCTCCACACCTAATCCGTAAGGGTCAAGGGTGGCAAATTTATTGAGTGTCAGAGATAACATTTTCACGAACAAACTACTGCGATAAATAGAGCCATGTCCGCCGTTCACGCGCAGCCAGTGGGTATCTCCGGCCTTCCGTTTGAGCTTATGCAGTTTCTCCTCATCCTCCAGCAGCGCCCCATATTGCCGCACTTTGCCGTCGCTGATGACATACTTCTCACTGCGGGGTTGAACGTAGGCCGGACTGTCGTAGAATGCATAGTCCTCGTCCCCGAACAGCAGCTCTTGTCTTTTATCCGGAAAAATATCAAGGTAACCCTCTACCAAATCCAGGTTATAAGTCCAGTGATCTGACCAGAAGCCTTCCCCGAAAGAAGCCTCTATGTTCTGCTGGGATAGGGAGAGTATGGACGATAAGAATTCCTCTTCACTCACCGTCAGGGCAATGTTATGGTCGGCAATGTAGTTGATCAATCGTCCTGGTGTAAACTTTCCACGGCACAGTATGTCTAACCCCTCATCATGACCGGGTGCAACCTCCCCAAGCCATTGTCCAAGCTGATCTTTATGAGCGGCAGTCACTTCGAAGCTCGTTCCCTGCACGCTCAGCGGGTTGTAGCCATCCGCCTGAATCAGGCTGTAGAACATTTTGATATTGAAGCTGCCTACTTTCGGATTAAAAAAAACATCATTGCGCCGGTTCTGATTCATATCCCGAAAATTCCCGTTGCCCTGCGAATAATATTCCGGTGCCAGTGAGAAGAAATTATAGTCGCGCTCCATATCACCGTGCTTGCGTGAGTATAGGTGGACGACATAGCCGTCTTTGCCATTATCGAATATAAAAGGATACCCTCCACGCAGGAAGTTATCGAGATAAGACTGCCGGCAGTAGGCATCGAATAAGGCCGAGGAAGTATGGGTAGAAATATCTGCCGTTAACTCCTCCGTGAGGCTGGCCGCCTCCTGAGCCTTAAGGGTAATATATTCGTCCCGGCATAGCTGCTGCGCTTTCCGGTTGATTTTGTCGATATCATTCACATGTCCAATTAGTGTATTCAGGGTCAGAGTGGCACCTGGAGCAAGATTTCGTTCCACACCACTGAACCCACATGGCACCTTGTTGACTGGATATTGGGGCAGCTTGGCAAGCTCCGAAAGTGGCAGTTCCGCAAAACGATCAGGGTAGGCCAGCGAAGTGTTGCTGCCAAACACCACCTCAAAATCAACGATTGGCGCAAGTTGTTCCCCTTCTCCGGTAAAGGACAAGTAGAAATGACCATTTGTAATTTCACTGACCTGCGCATCATCATTCGTGCTGGAGCGCAACTTGTAGAACGGAATGCCCTGCTCCAGATTATAGACTTCCATCCAGCTGCGCAGCAGGTTGCCGATATCTTTGTAGCCACTATTCTCTACCCCATAAGGCAGAATTTCCGGCAGACCATCGAGCAGCTCGAATTCAAGTGCTGTATCGCTGATATTCTCAATCTTCACTCTACGTACCAATGCTGCATAGTCATCATTAGGTAGATTGAAATAATGTACACTCGTCTTTAATCCATGCCCGGCATGAATTTCTTCGATGGTAAGTCCGTTAGGCAGAATCGTCATGACCCGCTTGGCTGCGGAATCCGGACGCGCCGATTGAAACGGCTCATAGATTTCTGACTCGCCTTTGATTTTGATAAAAGTCCGGAAGCCGGATAAGGCTACATTCTTATAGGAAATATTGGCCGGAGAGAATTCCATGATCGGTGAGTTCTTATCACGCACCCCGAAGCTGCAAACTCCTTGTCCCCGGTTCACATAGAAGGTCCACATCGGGATGCCTTTTAACCCGGCCAGCCCTGGCAGAAAGCTGGCGAACGGCTTACCCTCATGAAATTGTTCCATTACAAATGTTCCCGACTCTTGTTTCCCTGACTCAAAATAATAATTGCTCACGCCTACGCCTCCTTAGAGTTAATTAAAGTGAAATTAGATGCGTTGTGATCGAATGTGCTGCCAGCTCACAGGTGGCTATTTCTCCGCCCAGACCCAGAGTCACCGTACGTGCAGCTTCGCCTTCATTCATCAGCACAACAGCTATGCTGCCATCCGGATTGCGGAACGCCGTGGATAGGATTCCTTCCACTCCGAACTCAAGTCCGATCCGTACAGCGCCTGGCGCAATATATTTACTGAAATGCCCAATGTAATAATAAGAGCTGTTGTAATGAATCTCGTCGGTTGTCGTATCCGCAATGATAGGCGCATCACAAAGATTCCCTACATGATTGGGTCCTCCAGTCTCATCAAGAACCAGATTCCAGTCCAGATACCCCTCGGTCCAGGCATTGAGATCGCCAATCATGTTCCGGCCGTAACGTTCGCCCGTGAACCATTCACCCAACCGGACTCCGCCCTCCTGACAGCCCTCGGTGAACAGCAGATGCTTATCCGGAAACAAGTCATGCACCTTCTCCACCTTGTCGAATTCCTCGCCGCCATACCAGTGAATGCCAGTTCCCCATACATACTGCGCAGCTTCAGGATCGGATAAGACCACTGAAGCACGTTCGACCATAATATCGCGGTTATGATCCCAGATCACAATGTTCACATCACTAAGGCCCGCCCCGCGCATAACCGGACCGAGATGATTCTTTACAAAATCCCGCTCCTCCTCTGCACTGTAAATACAGGAATCCCAGACCTGAACCGCTGCAGGTTCGTTCTGCACCGAGACCGCCCAGATTGGAACCCCTTCCTTGCCATAGGCTTCGATAAATTTGGTATAATAACGCGCCCAGAGCTCCGCGTATTCCGGCTTCAATGAGCCTCCGTTATTCATTTCACCGTTAGTCTTCATCCAGGCTGGTGGACTCCATGGGGAAGCAAGCATTGTAAAGGCTCCACCTTTTACTTCCATGGCATCCTTAATAAGTGGCAACACCCACTTGTAATCATGGGATATATCAAAGCTAGCCAGCTCCGTATCATCGTCCTGCACATAAGTGTAGTTGCCGAGGGCGAAATCACAGCTATGAATATGAACGCGGCCCATGTTATAGCCCAGGCCGTCTACTGGATGGAAGTACCGCTGAATGACTTCAGCCCGCTTCTCCGTGCTCATTTGTGACAAGGTATAGGCCGCCGCTTCCGTAAAAGCACCCCCAAAACCAAGCATTTTCTGAAACTCCAGCTCCGGCTTCAGTTCCACGTCAGCAGCCTCACTACCAACTCGCACCTTAAACGCCAAACCTTCCTTTCGACTCAAGCGCTCTCCCGTTTCCTTAGCCGTTACGATAGTTTGAACTATTGTCATTTCATCCATCTCCTTAGATTTATTAATTAGATTGATTGAATCGAAACCGGTTTCGATTTGCTTAAAAAAAAATCACTTTACCCATTGTCCAATTTAGCTGTTAATTATGCCGTTAAATTTCTCGAATCAGCCAATTTTTCCTCTATAACAGCAAATTATGCCGTTATTTTCATCCCATTCTGCCTTACAGACTGCTATCCACTGAATTAGAGGCAGAAATGCACGCTAATCGATTCTTAAGCGATATATACGTCTTATTAGCAGCATAAATTGACGTTAAATCATCAATCAACTCCATTCTCCGTCCTAGATTCCAGCACAGTTCAGCTCCGTATGCAAAAGTCTCCTATTCCACACTTCTCGGAGGGGCGCAGGAATCTCTGACAATCAATTCTACAGGAAGCTGTAACGCCTCCATACCTTCGTGTACTTTGTCGATGGTAGAGAACAGAAGATCTGCCGCCTGGCTTCCAAGCAATACCGTATCCTGCCGGATTGTCGTCAAAGCAGGTGTGACGTATCTGGCCAAATCGATATCATCGTATCCAATGACCGAGATGTCAGCCGGAACGGAAAGTCCGCTGTCTTTTGCCGCCATAACTGCACCCAATGCCAACAAGTCACCTGAAGCAAAAACTGCAGTTGGTCGGTCCGGTAGCTGAAGAAGCTCTTTCATCGCGCTATAGCCGTTCTCTAGGGAAAAATACGGACCAGGCACGATATAAGAGTCGGGCATTTCCAAGCCCAGCTGCTTCATGGCAGCCTTATAGCCCCGCTCTCGTTCGCTTCCCGGGAACGTGCTCACCCCACCAGAAATATGAGCAATTTTGCGATGCCCCAAGGATGCCAGATGATCTACCGCCAGCACCGCACCAGCCATATTGTTGGAGCAGACCGTATGTGACTTTGGAGTCTCAAAATCCAGAATTACTGTAGGGATAGCGCTATCCAGAAGCTCTTGAAAATACGGGTCCTCATAATCCGACAAGAAAACAACAACTCCATCGACACCACGAATCCGGCAATTCTCCAAATACCCGCTCTGCTTGCCCCCGACATCCTTGGAGATAAACATTAAGGCATAACCTTTGGAGACGGCTACCTGCTTAAAGCTCTCAATGACGCTGCTGAAAAAAGGATGCCGGATACCGACTCCCGTGCTCTCGATGAACAGTACACCGATCGTCCATGATTTCTTGGTGGTCAGTGTGCGGGCATGGGAGTTCGGAACATACCCCATTTCCTGAGCTGTCCGGATGATATCCTGGCGCGTCTTCTCCCGCACATCAGAATAATTATTGAACGCCTTGGATACGGTTGTTGGAGAGTAACCGGTTCTTTTGGCAATATCGTATATAGTGGTCACTCCGATTCACTCCCGTCCAAATGTAAGCCCTTTCTGTTCAATGACATTTTATCGTCTTTCCCCACGGCCGTCCAGCACAAAAAAATTTTGCACAGAGGGCAACAGCGTAATTGCCTGAATCAGCAGGCCTAAACATGTATAGAAAACATGAACTAGCGATACTGCATTCATCATATAAGTCTCTACCATAATCCAGATAATCTGTCCAAATCCGATATAAAGTGACAAGGCCCATGAGCTGTGCAGCTCTTTAAAAAGATTCAGCCTATCCGCCCATTTCCACTGCGGTCTCTTGATCAGACTGTACAGAATCAACAGCGGCAGCAGACCAAACACGACTAGCAGCAGAATACCAGGGATTAGAAAATTAGGGAATATCGTTCTTTCCAGTACCGAAGACGGCATGCCCATCATTTCTCCACTAGGATCGGCCAAAAGTGCCAGTCCCCCGCCTATCGCACCCACGCCTAAAAAAGCCTGCAAAATATAAAGAAATGTTACAGTAAACGGTCTTTCTTGTCTTTGTACCATTGTGGCAGCCTCATTTCCACATCTCGAATGGGTGTCCTTCTCATAGCTATAACATCGCCCTCGTGTTGATTTTACAGGATTTCCCTCCCGCTGGCCGAGATACATATCACAACCTGATCTACGAAACGAACTTCTGGGGTATTCGGTGTGAATTACTGCTCTTTGCGCTATACTAAAGTTACAATGGAAAATCGGATTGATTTCATCATCCTAAAAAACGAGGAGATAGGAATGACGCAAATAAAGCGCTCTTCCAAATATACTTATGACGGATACCAATCTACCTTTATCTAAACAGTGTATTTACTGCCAACAAAATAAACCGCTTTCTGAATTCCGCAGACGTACAGGCAAACGATCCAAGGGCCAATCACGCCGTGGGGCCTGTCGGGAATGCCGTAAACAGCGGGAAACTGCGGAGACCAAGAATCTACCTCCGCTAGCGCCAATCACGCGACTCTCCGACTCCCGATCTCTGTCAGCAGCGCCGCAACCGATATCTGCAGCCGTCCCAGCCCTCCTGTCGGCTAAGCCTGCTGCGGTTAAAGCCCATCAGCACTCTTTGCCGGAACGCTCCAGAGAAGGGAAGGCAATTCCCCCTTCTTCGATAGCTAAGGCTAAAGCCCGCACGCGTGGAGCCGAACAACCGCGGATTCATCCGCACCTGCGTGGCCCGAAACCGGAGCCGCAGGATACATCGGCACTGACTCCATCTGCCAAAGGACTGATTCTGATGCGTGGACACAGTGATAAAGGTCGCCGGTGGCATCAGGAGATTGATTTTGAGCTTGCTGTCACTTTGGTCAACGAACGGGCCGCCGTGGTCATCAACCGCCGTACCATCCGCCGAATCTACAGCAATAAGGATTTTCGGGCGATGATATTGACCAGAGACAACTATACCTGTCATTTCTGCGGATTGTACGGAGATACAATTGATCATCTGCTGCCACGCGCCAAAGGTGGACATACGACCCCCGAGAACTGCGTCTGTGCCTGCAATCTGTGCAATCAGACCAAGGCTGACCAATATGTAGAGGAATTTATGGGCCGCTAAAGATCATTCCGTGTGATGTCACGGTAAGCATCGAATGCTAATATATATAAACAAGAAGCGCCCTTCTCCCAGGCCAATTGATGTTCAAGTGAACACCAGCCTGAAACATAGAGCGCTTCTTTGTTATTATTATGATCCTAATATTTTGGTACGCTATGAATTTACTCGGCTATCCGGTTATATTCTTCACTCGTCCAACCTGTCCATCCGTCAAGCGCACCTTGATTCCATGCGGATGTCGGGGTGAATTCGTCAGAATATCCTTGACCGATCCGTGCGTAAGTTTGCCTGTAGGCTGGTCCTGCTTCAATACAATATCCACTTCAAGCCCAGCGCGGATATCCGCTCTTACTTGTCCGTTCATGATGTGATCTCCTTTCGTGTTGCCCTTATTATTATATCAAAAGATTGTAAAGAGTTATAATGGAGCCAACTACTATAGATAAGGATGAGGACAGCTATGGCCTTCGGAATTAACAGAGACGAACTAACCCGCTGGAAAAAAGCGGTCTCTGCAGGAGAGATCGCTTTCTTGACTCATTATTGGATTGATCGGCGTTTCCCCGGCATTACTACTGTTACCAAAGTGGGCTGCAGCGACCTGGCCCGGCTGACAAGCTGGTGTGAGGACAATGGCTTGCCCGCCAAATATATTCATAACCGCTCACCGTTTCCCCATTTCGATCTGATCGGCCCGCAGCAACCGGAAATTCTCCGCCGCGAAGGGTTATGGGAACAGCTGGAGCGCTTTAAAATGCTCTGATCCAATTACTTCTTGCTGCGTAGATCCTTCATGATTTTACGGCCGGTGGGTGTCTGTGCCAAGCCACCCCCTGCGGTCTCACGGTGTTTCTCCGGCATCGCTGAACCTACCTCCAGCATCACTTGGATTACTTCATCAGACGGAATAACGCTCCGAACACCGGCTAGTGCCATATCTGCGGCGGCTAAGGCGGTCACTGCACCAAATCCGTTTCTAACGATACAAGGAATCTCGACCAGTCCCCCGACCGGATCACAGATTAGACCGAGCGAATTCTTTAACGCCAGACCCACTGCATGTATAGCTTGTGCAGGGGTTCCGCCGCGCAGCTCGGTCAGTGCACCCGCCGCCATTCCTATGGCTGAGCCGACTTCAGCCTGACAACCACCTTCTGCACCGGATACAAAAGAATTGTTGGCAATGACATAGCCAATCGCACCAGCGGCGAATAAGCCGGATACCATATAGTCGTCACTCCAACCAAAACGCTCCTGACAGCTAAGGAATACACCCGGAATAATCCCGCAGGAACCTGCTGTAGGTGTAGCTATAATACGACCCATTGATGCATTCACTTCAGATACAGCCAGAGCGTAAGCCATCGCTTGACCTGCTGATCCGCCAAGACACGGCTCATTCGCTGTGTTATATGCACCGACACGCTGAGCGTCCATCCCCGTGAGTCCGCTGCGTGAAGTGGTATCTTCATTCATGCCCCGATGAACCGCTTCCTTCATCACTCCATAATACTGGCTCATCGTAGCGAACTCCTGTTCACTAGGACGTCCAGATTCTGCACTTTGCTCCTCTAACATCAGGGCTCCGATGCCTAAGCCACGTTCCTCACATAATATAGCCAGCTCACTTAAGGTTTGAAAATTCATGTTGTTCTTTCCTTCCCTTTCTCTTCCTGTGTACCTTCATTTAGGTTAACCAGCTTTACCGACTTCACAGCAGGTAAAGCTTCTAAATCTTGGATTAGCTCCGGGGTGGCCGATTCATCCAGCTCAAGCACCGTCAAAGCTGCTCCGCTGCGATTTTTCCGATCCAAAGACATATGTCCGATATTAAAATGGCCTCTGCGCATCACATCCGTAACACTGGCCAGAACACCTAAATAGTCCATATGGTCAATCAGAACCGTTGGATACATGCCCGTGAGCTTCACGCCAAAGCCATTGATATCCACGATCTCAATGTTGCCGCCACCGATCGATATTCCCGTCAGCGTCAACTCACTTCCCGTATCCCGACCGGTCAAATGCAGACGAACCGTATTGGGATGGGGAAACAATCCGGTTCCCTGCCGAAAGGAAATGTCCATCCCGGCCTCTGCCGCCAGCTCTAAAGAATCGGGCAGCCGAGGGTCATCAGTGGTGAAGTCCAGCAGTCCGCCAGCGATTGCCCGATCTGTACCATGACCCTGGTAGGTAGCCGAGAAAGAACCAAAGAACGTTACTTCTGCCACACTCGGCAGCTCACCCAGTACTTGCCGGGCTGCCCTCCCGATCCGCGCAGCTCCTGCTGTATGCGAACTGGAAGGCCCGACCATTGCCGGACCAATAATTGAAAATACATCTTTAAAACGCATACTCAGGCCTCCCGCGATTAGAATTTGACTCTCCTATTATGCTTTTATATTATACTGCACAAGTTGCTGGACTTCACTGTTACATTCACTGTTATGTACTCCTCTATATATGGGTGTCTTGGGAATACAGCTCGATTCCATTTCTATACTGCCAACCAAGACTTTCCCAGAACCGGCGCCCCAGCGCATTGCTCTCAATAACCATCAGATGGCATTTGGCGATGCCGTTTGCCCGCAGCTTATTCAGACATCGGGACACCAGTTCACGGCCCACTCCCACTCCACGACTGTCACTGCTAACCGCAACATGATACATATAACCTCTGCGCCCATCATGTCCGCAGAGCGCTGTCCCAGCTAAAGTACCATCTTCATGCACACAGATTTGACTGAAACCGCGGTTGCGCTCCAAATAACCCACAATCTCAGCCCGCGAATCCGCTCCACTGAGCCCCATACCCTCCGTATTCTCCCATAACCTATAGGCCGCCTCATAATCCTCCGCAACCATGTCTCTGTAAATCATTGGTGTTCCTCCACATCTACATATTTAAATATGACCTTTTACATATTGAATCCAGTTCCCCTAGCTCTAGCTCCCCTAACGCCAACAACGCCTCGTAGGGATCACCGTTAAGGCTTAATGCATATGCGAAAGCTGGCTCCGTCTTCATACCGCCTGATTTCAACTCTATAATATGTTCGCGGAATTCATTGCCAAGCAGATCTAATATATGTGCTTCGACAATCATATGCAGACAGCCATTCTGCCTCCCCGTACCCTGTGGCTGAGCGAATAATTCTATAGGCCACCCACCTGCTCGGAAGTTAATCTTGCAGCGGGGCATTCCATCGACCAGTCGAGTTACAAGGCAGAAATCGTCCATTTTGCCAAAATAGCGGCGGACTGTCGCCGTAAACTCCTCTTGATCATAGACTTCGCAAATAATATCCAGATCACTACTCTCTACCTGAATCCCCAGCGGTACAGTACCCACCAGCATAGGTTCATATTCAGCCAGTATATTCATGATATCCAACTGCTGAAGCAGAGCGTAGACCTCCTTCTGCACCGTTGATCCATGCAGCAAATAGGCAAGATTACGCCAATCCCTAATTCCCGACATACTTACCTCCATTAATTAATAATTCCGAAATATCCACTGTCAGCTTAACGCAGTAGAATATGCATAAGTAATTATATTACAAAATAACAGTCGCGTATGTCCCTCCCAAGAGAATACAAACTGCCCTCAACCTAGCCAAGGTGGCGAAGTTGAGGGCAGTTACTGTTACATGGACCACAATATTCAATGATCATTTTATTAGGTATCTTGATATTGATGTTACGCCGCCAACGTTGTCTTCAAGGGTTCCTTACGTTTGATAAAAAAGGCTAAGACCAGTGCGATAACGGAAGCCCCCACGGTGACCATCGAAGCAACATTCATCCCATGGATTAAACTGTGCACATCGCTTGTGTGTCCCAAACTCCCTCTGCTATAGGTCATAATGGTTACAAGCAGCGCAGTCCCGATGGAACCGGCTATAGTCCGCAAGGTCGTGTTGACGGGAATCCCGTGCCGGATCCACTCGGGGGCCAGTGAATTCATGCCGCTGGTTATGACAGGCATTAGGGTCAGACTCACTCCAATCATCCGGATCGAATAACCAGTCATCAGAAAGGCATAAGAGGTCGTCTCCGTTAAATGGGTAAATAATAGGGTCGATATAACCGTTAAGCTTAGCCCTGTGATGACCAGGAATCGGGCACCGAATTTATCGAATAACTTCCCTGCTATGGGCGACATGGCCCCCATCAGGATCGCTCCAGGCAGCAGCATGAGCCCCGATTTAAGAGCTGAATAACCAAGCATAGTCTGCATATAGATAGGCAATAGCAGTTGTGCGCTCAGCATGATAATCATCAAGATCATACTAATTACCGTAGCTAAGGTGAACGAGGTACTTTTGAATACTCTTAATTCCAGCAGGGGGTTATCCAGAATCAATTGCCGCCATACGAACAGACCCAG
>LIDZ01000121.1_pt5 | contig 39496 bp, 32 predicted proteins | sample 644651 | NCBI WGS metagenome assembly LIDZ01 (sample SAMN03856242, study PRJNA289617) | food metagenome | isolation source: wine grapes on drying loft during traditional withering process | host: Vitis vinifera cv. Corvina | place: Italy: Gargagnago di S. Ambrogio di Valpolicella | collected 2014-01 | reverse complement strand
CCCTATAAATGAACGTGCAGAAGTACTTTATAAGGTTGCTGCACTTTTAGATGAAAATGTAGAGACAATATCAAAAATTATGCAGAAGGAAATTGCAAAAGATTCAAAATCAGCCACTTCTGAGGTAAAAAGGACAGTAGATTTTATTAATTTTACTGCAAGTGAAGGAAATCATGTTGAAGGCGAAACAATCGGTGCAGATAGTTTTCCAGGATTCAAAAAAAATAAGATTTCATTTGTTACAAGAATACCTTTAGGTACAGTGCTTGCAATATCACCTTTTAATTATCCTGTTAACCTTTCTGCTTCTAAAATTGCCCCAGCACTTATAGCTGGAAACAGTGTCATTTTAAAACCACCTACACAAGGAGCAATAAGCGCATTATATTTAGCTGAAATATTTAATCAAGCAGGACTTCCTGCAGGACTACTTAATGTTATAACTGGTAGAGGCTCAGAAATAGGCGATTATATAGTGACACATAAGGATATTAACTTTATCAATTTCACAGGAAGTAGCGAAGTGGGAAGACACATATCAAAGATATCTGAAATGGTTCCACTACTTCTTGAACTTGGTGGAAAAGATGCAGCCATTGTTCTTAAGGACGCTGATTTAGAACTAGCAGCTAACAATATTGTTTCCGGAGCTTTCGGATATTCAGGTCAAAGATGTACCGCTGTAAAAAGAGTGTTAGTTATAGACAACATAGCCGACGAACTTGTTGATCTTATAAATAATAAAGTCCAAAAATTAAAAGTTGGAAAACCTGAAGATGGAGTAGATATAACTCCTTTAATAAATGATAAAGCTGCTAATTTTGTGCAGGAGCTCATAGATGACGCAATAGTTCAAGGTGCTAAACTTGTAATAGGTAATAAAAGAGAAGGTAATTTAATTTACCCTACTCTATTAGATAACGTAACTACTAACATGAGACTAGCATGGGAAGAGCCCTTCGGTCCAGTGCTTCCTATAATACGTATTAAAGATATGGATGAAGGAATTAAAATTGCAAATGAATCCGAATATGGCCTGCAATCTGCAGTATTTACAGAAAATATAGATGATGCTTTTTATGTAGCTCAAAAACTTGAAGTTGGCGCAGTTCAAATTAACAATAAAACTGAAAGAGGACCAGACCACTTTCCATTCCTTGGGGTTAAATCTTCTGGTATGGGAACTCAAGGCATAAGATACAGTATTGAGGCTATGAGTAGACCTAAAGCTATAGTTTTAAATTTAAAATAAATTCCTACGCCGGGTATAGAACGTCCGCAGTTTTGTATAAATAAAATCTGCGGGCATTTTTTATATTGTTTTATTTTGCCTAAAGCCAAGAATTTTTGAACTCTTAACTTCATTAAAAGAGTTCAAAAATTTTATAAATAAAGTTCTTAGATTCAAGCGGGATTATTTTTTTTCACATCAGATTCTTAGAACTCTCCATAGGATAAATATTAAAAAAAGTATTAAAATATGTTTGACTTTTATAAATATATTTTATATAATGAATATATAGTGCAAACGATTGCATTGTATCTTTATTATATTATATGGAGGGGTATTTATGAAAAGAATTAAAAAACTTACAGCATTAGCTTGTGTGTTAACCCTAAGTACTACGTTATTTGCAGGTTGTGGTACTAGCAGTTCTTCTGATAGCAAAAATGTTACTGTTAACATTTTCCAGTTTAAAGTTGAGGCTAAAGCCGCTCTCGATAAGGCTGTAAAAACTTATACAGCGGATCATAAGGACGTAACAATCAATGTTCAAACTGTTGGAGGCGGCCAAGATTACGGTGCAGCTCTTAAATCAAAATTCGCTTCTGGAGATGAACCAACTATATATAATATTGGTGGTCCACAGGATACCAAAGATTGGAAAAATAAACTTGAAGACTTATCTGGTCAGCCTTGGATATCGAAAGCATACGATGGAACTTTAGACGCAGTAAAACAAGATGGTAAAACATATGGAATGCCTTTTGATTTGGAAGGATTCGGATTCATTTATAACAAAGCTATATTTGAGAAAGCAGGCATAGATCCATCAACAATAAAGTCATATGCAGATTTACAGAAAGCTTCTGAGACCCTTGATTCAAAAAAGAAAGATTTAGGTCTTGATTCCGTTTTTGCATTACCAGGTAAAGAAGATTGGACTGAAGGTCTTCACCTTTCTAATGCAGCTCTTGCACCTGAATTAAAAGATGGTGTTACTGCATTCAAAGCAAAAACTATTGATTTTAAATATAATGATTCATTGAAAAAACTTTTAGATTTACAGATTAAATATGCATACAAACCAGATGGAAGTAATAAGTCTATAACTAGTGTAGATTACTCAACTCAAGTTGAAAAAGAATTTTCTCTAGGTAAAGTTGCTATAATTCAACAAGGTAACTGGATTTATGGAACTGTAAATGGCATAGATAAAACTATAGCTAAAAACATGGGTTTACTTCCTATACCAGTTGATGGTGTTAAGGATGGTACAGTTGACGTTGGAGTACCAATGTACTGGGCTGTAAATAAAGATAAAGATACTGCAACAAAAAAAGCTGGTGAAGATTTCTTAAATTGGTTATATACATCTGATAAAGGAAAACAAATGATAATCCATGATTTCCAATTTATACCAGCATTTAAGGGTTATGATGCAAATGATCTACAACCTGTCGATCCAATATCAAAAGAAATTACGAAATATTCAAAAGAAGGAAACACTACTCCTTGGGTATTCATGGGATATCCTACTGGTTGGGGACAAAAGAAATTAGGTGCTGATATTCAAAAATATATTTCTGGTGATTTAAACTGGGATACATTAGTTCAAAATGCTAAAAGCAATTGGGCGACTTCAAGAAAGTAACATATAAACTTTAAAACAATAAATCCTGGATATGCTTATTAGCCCTTCCAGGGTTTTATTAAACAGTCTATCAAAGGGGGGCAATGTAATGAAAAAGAAAAATATATCATTTTGGTGTTTTCTAGCTCCAATTCTCATTGCATACATTCTAGTTCAACTAGTTCCGCTTGTAACAGGGATATATTACTCTTTTACAAATTGGAATGGAATTAATTCCGATGTAACTTGGGTTGGTATTAAAAATTATATTACAGCTTTAAAGGATACATCATTTACTAATTCTTTCATGTTTACATTAAAATTCACTGTTTTATCTCTTATTATTTTAAATGTCTTTGGCTTTGGACTAGCTCTTTTAGTTACAAGGAAGTCTAAACTTAACAATTTTTTAAGAACAATATTTTTTATGCCAAATTTAATAGGTGGCCTTATCTTAGGTTTTATCTGGCAATTTATATTTATGCAAGTTTTTTCAGCTATTGGAACCGCTACCCATCAGCATTGGCTTTTAGGTTGGTTATCAGATGGCAAAACCGGTCTGGCAGGTTTAGTTATAATTATGGCTTGGCAAATGTCCGGTTATCTAATGATAATTTATATTGCTTCATTAGAAAATATTCCACCTGAATTAAATGAGGCAGCAGAAATTGATGGTGCTTCTAGATGGCAAAAAATCAAAAACATAACAATACCATTAGTAAGACCTGCATTTACTGTTAGTATCTTTCTAACACTTGCAAATTCATTTAAGCTTTACGACCAAAATTTATCGTTAACCGCTGGCGGTCCTGCAAACTCAACTGAAATGCTTGCTATGAACATATATAATACTGCTTTTCAGTTTAACCTTATGGGCGTTGCACAGGCAAAGGCTGTTATATTTTTCTTGGTTGTAGGTGCTATTTCCTTAACTCAAGTATATTTCTCTAAGAAAGGTGAGGTTGAGGTATGATGATAAAAAATAAGAAGAAATTAAGTTTGCCAAATATTTTAATAACAATATTAAGTGTCGCACTTGGCATATTGTTTTTATCTCCTTTTTACATAATTGTAGTAAATGCTTTTAAAACAAAGATGGAGTTATTTAAAAACACATTATCACTGCCAATAACTTATACCCTTGATAATTTTAAAGAGGCTTTCGTTGACTTAGATTTTGCGCAATCTTTTTTCCATTCACTACTTATAACTGTTGTAAGCGTTATTTTAATTATTATTTTCTCATCTATGGCTGCCTGGGTGCTGGAGAGGACCAAAAGCAAAATTACTAATGTTATTCTTATGGTATTTATAGGATCTATGATTATTCCTTTTCAAGCTGTAATGCTCCCTCTTATAAGATTTATGGGAAAGCTACATTTTTTAAACATTGGTGGAATAATTTTTATGTATGTAGGTTTTGGTGCATCTTTGTCAATCTTCCTATACCACGGATTTATAAAAAGTATCCCGGTGGAACTAGATGAGGCAGCAACACTAGATGGTTGTAGTAAATTTCAAACTTTTTGGTATATAATATTTCCCTTATTAAAGCCAATGTCCATTACAGTTGCTATTCTTAACTCAGTATGGATTTGGAATGATTACTTGTTACCTTCCCTAGTTATAAATAATCCAAATACCCTTACAATTCCATTGAAAACATTTTTCTTCTTTGGAGAATACACAAAACAATGGAATTTAGCTTTATCTGGATTGATACTTGACATAATACCAGTAATTATCTTATACTTCTTCGCACAAAAGCACATTTTAAAATCTGTAACAGCTGGAAGTATAAAATAGTGTTTCATGAAAAATCCTGTAATATATACAGGATTTTTTTGTTTTGTAAACAAATAATATCACAACATATTTAATCACTTATGAATTGAATAATTGTAAAAAAAATTATATAATTATATAATTATATAAGCATTATTAATTCATCAAAATACTCTAGGAGGCCTGCCGTTGAGAAATAATCAAATTTTAAATTTTTTTAAAAAGCATAAGTTTTCATATGCTATAGGCATAATATTTATGATATTATCATCATATGTTCAAACACTTTTTCCAAAGATACTTGGAAAAGCCATTGATTTATTAAGTATAAATACTATCAATAAATCGATGGTTTTTACTGATATTATATATATATTACTAATAGCCATAGGTTCTTTTATATTTACATTTATATGGAGAAACCTAGTCATAGGCAATGCCAGAAAGCTTGAATGTGATCTTCGTGAAAAACTATTTTTACATTTTCAGAAAATGTCGCCTGAATTTTATAGTGAAAGAAAAACCGGTGACCTTATAGCCTATGCAATCAATGACATATCTGCTGTGAGAATGACTTTTGGTCCTGCAACTGCTCTTGCTATAAATGGAGTAGTATTATGTATAGTTTCAATATACTCAATGTGTAATGCCATAGATTTAAGATTAACTCTAATAACCCTGCTTCCCATTCCATTTATAATTATATTTACAACAAAAGTAGGTAAAGTTATAAAGATTAGATTTCGAAAGGTTCAGGAAAATTTTTCAAATATATCTGATAAGGTTCAGGAGAACATATATGGAATTAGGGTTATTAAGTCTTATGTACAAGAAGACAGTGAAATAAAAAATTTTGAAACCTTAAATAAACACATTTCAGATTCTAACCTAAGTATGGTTAGAGCCTCGTCCCTTTTAACCCCAGTCATTGAGGTCTCTTTCAGCATAAGTTTTGTTATGAATCTTATTATAGGTGGTAACATGGTGCTAAACAAAAAAATATCTTTGGGAGATTTTGTAGCCTTTAATAGCTATTTAACCATGATTATGAATCCTATAGTCTCAATAGGCCGTGTTATAAACATATATCAGAGGGGTATGGCTTCCCTTGGACGGTTAAATGATATTTTCAAAGTTAAACCTCAAATAAGGGATGCAATAAATAAAGAACCAATTGAACTACAGGGCAACGTTCAATTTAAATCTTTTGATTTTTTATATCCTGACACAAATAAAAAGGTTTTAAGTAATATAAATATAAATCTTATAAAAGGTCACACCCTTGGAATTATAGGTAAAACAGGCTCTGGAAAAAGCACACTGGTCAGTAGCCTCTTTAAACTATACAATTTAGAATCAGGTAAGATATTTATTGATGGCAAAGACATAAATTCAATTCCTATAGACTCCTTAAGAAAAAGTTTTGCTATAGTTCCTCAGGATAATTTTTTATTCTCTGACACAATAAAAAACAACATTTCTTTTTTTAAAGATATATATTCTGGCCAGGACTTAGAAGTTGCTTCTAAAAGTTCACTGATTTATGAAAGCATTTTAGGCTTTAAAGATGGCTTTGAGTGCCTACTTGGAGAACGCGGAGTTAATCTTTCTGGTGGTCAAAAGCAGCGTGTTGCCATTGCCAGGGCCATAATAAGAAATCCTGCTATCTTAATATTGGATGATTCACTTTCTGCAGTCGATGCCATTACCGAAAAACAAGTACTTCATAATTTAAAAGAACTAAGGCATGACAAAACAAATATAATAATTGCTCATAGAATATCAACTGTAGCTCATGCTGATGAAATAATAGTACTTGATAAAGGCTCTATATGTGAAAGAGGAACCAATGCAGAGCTTATTCTCCAAAGGGGGCTTTATTATGAAATCTACAATGAGCAATGTAACCAAAGATAATCATCACAAGCATTTACATAAAGAAAGTAGCTTAAAACGATTATTAAAGCTTACAATACCACATATGAAAAAAATTGTACTTGCTGCGATACTTGTATTACTTATCAATTTATCAATAATAATTAAGCCCTATATATTGAAATTGGTTATTGATGATTTTTTGATTAAGCACATTCCTTCTAGAGGTTTATATTCAATTGTAAGTTTGGGAATATTGTATCTTTTTGTCTCAGTGTTCGGTAACTTTTTTTCATATGCACAAGAAAATATAATAAATAAAGTTGGACAGGATATCCTAAGAAATTTGAGAAGTAAAGTTTTTACAACAATAGAACTTCTTCCTCTTAAATATCTAGATAATAACTCCTCTGGGCGACTTATAACTCGTGCAACCAACGATATTGAAGCAATAAGTGACATGTATACAGATGTAATTTTAAGCCTATTTCAAGATGTATTTCTTTTAATCGGAATAATATATGCTATGTTTGCTTTAAATTTCAAACTTGCCCTTATATCACTATCCGTTTTACCCCTTATGTCATTGATCCTCTTTCTTCTTAAGAAAAGAATTAAACAGAACTTTTTAAATATTAAAAAGATAATAGGAATGATCAATGGTTTTATGGCGGAAAATATATCTGGTATGAAAATTATTCAGATATTTAGGGCCGAAAAAGAAAAGCATGAAGAGTTTGTAAAACTAAATAATAGATATTTTAAAAGCACTGTGCTTCAAGTTCAATTAAACAGTATTTTAAAACCAGGAACTCAGTTTTTTCAAAATATAACCATAGCTATCCTCCTCTTTTATGGTGTTAATAAAATTGGCAACCATACTCTGGAAATTGGAGTGTTATATGCTTTTACAACTTATATAAAACAATTTTTTGATCCAATATCAGACTTAGCTGACCAATATACAACAATACAATCAGCTTTAGTTTCAGCAGATAGAATTTTTGAACTACTTGACCAAGACTCCACCCTTGAATCTCTAGACACTGGAAATATCTTAGATAAAATTCAAGGTAATATAGAATTCAAGCATGTTTGGTTTGCCTATAATAATTCCGACTGGATACTAAAAGATATTAGTTTTAATATAAAAAAAGGTGAGACGGTTGCTTTCGTTGGTGAAACTGGTGCAGGCAAGTCTACCATAATAACACTTCTAAATAGATTTTACAAAGTTCAAAAAGGTAAAATTCTCATTGATGGAATAAATATTAATGACATTAAACTGAAAATTCTAAGAAAAAATATTGCTGTAGTATTTCAAGATGTATTTTTATTCTCTGGAACCATAAGGAGTAATATCACTTTGAATGACAAAATTGAACCATCACTACTAGAGGCTGCCGTTAACATGTCCTGCGTTAATAACCTTATTAAAAACTTTGAATCTGGAATTGATGAACCTGTTATGGAGAGAGGTAGTACCCTTTCAGAAGGTGAAAAACAACTAATATCCTTTGCAAGAGCCTTGGCTCATAATCCTTCTGTTTTTGTATTTGATGAAGCCACAGCAAATATTGACACTCAGACAGAAAAATTAATACAAACTGCCATTGTTAACATTGCCATGGGCAGAACTACTATTGTTATTGCACATAGATTATCCACTATAAGAAATGCTGATAAGATAATTGTTATGAAGAATGGCAGCATACTTGAAGTTGGAAATCATAGTGAACTTATGAATAATGGCTCCTATTATAGCTTTCTTAATAATCAAAATAGCTATAAAAATACTTCTTCAAATTTCTAGTAGTTATTCAATTTTAACAATTATGAATTTTCCCTGAAACTTAACGTTGACAAATATTTTTTTTTAGTATAATATATAATAAATCAAATAAACTCTTATCAAGAGTGGCGGAGGGAATGGCCCTATGAAACCCGACAACCAACATTTTTCATTTGAATGTATGGTGTTAAATCCAACAGATTATTTCTGATAGATAAGGAGAAATTACGACTTTACAAAGTTGTTTTCCTTATGGAAGACAACTTTTTTTGTTACTGCTATATATTAAATTATTGTATATTCCTCTTCTTTTACCTATTATGCAAATATGAAAAGTATAAAATCATTAATTAAGATGTGTATAAGCAAATACCTTATGATTTAAATAAACTTTAAATTGCTAGTCAAAAAATTCAAAATATAAATTATGAAATCAAGGGAGAGATTAAAATGAGTGAAAGAAAATTATCATTTGAAACTTTACAAGTACATGCAGGTCAAGTGGTTGATCCAACAACCCATTCAAGAGCAGTTCCAATTTATCAAACAACATCTTTTGTATTTGACGATGCAGATGATGCTGCTGACCTGTTCCAATTAAAAAAACCTGGTAATGTTTATGGAAGAATTATGAATCCCACAACTGATGTTTTCGAAAAAAGAATAGCAGCGCTTGAAGGTGGAGTTGCAGGACTTGCCACTGCTTCAGGACTTGCAGCCATCTTTTATGCAATACTTAATGTAGCAAGTGCTGGTGATGAAATAGTTGCAGCAAGCACGTTATATGGTGGAACTTATGAATTATTTTCAATAACGTTAAAAAAGCTTGGAATTACAACAGTTTTTGTTGATCCTGATAATCCTGAAAACTTCAGAGGTGCTATTACAGATAGAACAAAAGCTGTTTATGCAGAAACAATTGGTAATCCAAGAATTAATGTATTAGATATAGAAGCAGTTGCCAGCATTGCTCACGAAAATAAAATACCATTTATTATTGATAATACCTTTGGTACTCCTTACCTAGTAAGACCAATAGAATATGGTGCAGATGTAGTTGTTCACTCAGCGACTAAATTCATCGGAGGACACGGAACTACAATAGGTGGAGTTCTAGTTGACGCTGGTAAATTTGATTGGAGATCTAGTGGAAAATTTCCTGATTTCACAACTCCTGATAAAAGCTATAATGGGCTAGTATATGCTGATTTAGGTGCCCCTGCTTTTGCTTTAAAAGCTAGAGTTCAACTACTTCGAAACACTGGTGCAACACTAAGCCCTCAAAGTGCATTCACATTTCTTCAAGGCCTGGAATCATTATCTTTAAGAGTTGAAAGACATGTATCTAACACAAGAAAAATAGTTGCTTACTTAAGTAAACATCCCAAAGTATCATGGATAAATTATCCTGAACTAGAAGGTAGCCCCTATAAAGAACTGTCTGCAAAATACCTTCCAAAGGGCGCAGGTTCAATCTTTACATTTGGAATTAAAGGTGGCCTAGCCGCAGGAAAGACATTTATTAATAGCCTTAAATTGTTTTCTCTGCTGGCAAATGTTGCAGATGCTAAATCACTTGTAATTCATCCAGCAAGCACAACTCATGCAGAACTTAATGAAGAAGAACAAAAAGCTGCTGGAGTTACACCAGATTTAGTAAGACTTTCAATTGGTGTTGAGGGCGTGGATGATCTTATTTACGATTTAGAACAAGCGTTAGCAAAAGCTTAGTCAGTTAAGAGTTAAGAGAGAAGAGAGAAAAGTTAAAACATTTCTTAATTGCTTAAAATAATATAGAGGAATGTAAGTAGTGACGACTACTTACATTCCTCTTTGGGTAATATAGAATCCTAATTGATCTGACTTTTGTTCCATTTTCCATACCTCATGTAAATCAAACACATGACAATTGATAAGGCACTTGCTAGAGGAGATGCAAAACCAATTTGGTATAATGTTACCCCATGCATTTTACTTAAAACATAAGGAACAGGAATACGAATAAAAAGTGTTGCAATCATGCTCTGAACCATTGGAAACATTGAATTACCACAACCAACGAAAAATGAGTTTATACAAAATACAAAACAAACCAATATACAATCTATGCTGTAAGATTTCAGATATAGTGCAGCTGTATCTATCACCGCTCTATCTGTAGAAAACAATGATATCAGTGATTTTGGATTCAATTGTGAATATATACAACATATTATACCAAAGATTAAAGAAAATCCAATACCTATGTACAAACTTTTTTTCGCCCTTTTAGGTTGTCCTGCACCTACATTTTGTGCTGTCATTACCGCAATTGCTGAAGCAAATGCAAATGGTGGAATCATTGTAAATCCAATTAATTTTTCTACAACACCTACAGATGCTGATGCAATAAGTCCCATTGTATTAATAATTGCTGTAACTGCGAGAAAAGCAATATTCACTAAACCATCCTGTAATGCTATAGGTAGACCTAACTTAAGTATCATTTTTGCCTTTGCCGCTTGAAGTTTTATATGAGTGCGATTAAAATCAAAGACGAAACCTGTTTTTGCAAAAAATATAATTCCAAGTATAAAGCTGACAGCTTGAGCAGTTATAGTACTAATTGCAGCACCTGGTGCTCCCATATGGAGACCAGCAACTAAAATTAAATCTAGAGCAATATTAATCGTACAAGCTACTGCAATAAAAAATAATGGTGCTTTTGAATTACCTAACCCCCTTAAAATACCACTTACCGCATTGTAACCAACAATAAATGGAATACCACAAGAACTAATTAGTATAAATTGTTTTGTATATTCAGTTGCCTGAACTGGTGTGCGCATTAAATTTGTAATAGTTCCAGCAAACATCAACATAACTACAGTTAAAATAACGGCAATTATGCAAAATATACAAATTATAGTTCCAATTGTATCTGCTATGCTTCTATACTTTTTTTTGCCAACATATTGGCCAATTAAAACTGTTGCCCCCGTGTTTATTCCAACAATAACTCCAGTTATTGTCTGCATAATTTGACTCCCTGTAGCCACAGCTGAAACTTCTGCTGAACTAGAAAACTGCCCAACAATTAATAAATCAGCTGCACCATATAGCGCTTGCAGTAAATTGGCTACTAAAAACGGACCTGCAAATTTTAATAATGTTTTTACAACATTTCCTTCTAGTAAATTGTTCTGATGTTCCATGATATATAACCTCCTAAACGCAAAAATGCTGGATAACACAGTTGAAATTATCCAACCATCTTATCCAGCATATAGTTTTTTATATACCCTCCGATGAATAAACTTACGATACTACATCTAAGAAATGTTGTCAATAAAAAGCTATTTGTCTCTGTATTTAAGAGCAGCTTTGCCCTCGTCTCCCGTACTTACACGAATAACATTTTGAACTTCATATACAAAAATCTTACCATCACCGATATTTCCTGTGTGTAATACTTTTTTCGCAACGTCAACAACCTCTTTAACTGGTATGTCGCTCACTATTATCTCTACTTTTACCTTTTGTAATAAATTCATTTCCACTGTATTTCCGCGATAGTATTCCTTATGTCCCTTTTGCATTCCACATCCTAAAACATTTGTAACAGTCATACCCGTAATACCAATTTCACTCAGTGCATCCTTCAAATCATCAAACCTACTTGGTGAAGTAATAATATCTATCTTGGTAAGTTTTTCACCCATAACAACCACTCCTCTCTTATTTTAAGTATTTTCAAAAAACATCTTGCTAGTTTAAACCACCATATGCATCTTCACCATGTGATGAAACATCTAGCCCTGCTAACTCCTCTTCTTCACTAACCCGAAGTCCCATAACCTTTTTAATTACTAACAATATAATAAAGGTAACTACGGCTGCATATACAACTGTTGCTCCAATACCTACTAATTGTTTCCCTATTAATGCTATATTACCATGAATCAGACCATTCTCCCCGGCAGGATTTATACCCTTCCATGCGAATATACCTGTAGCAATTCCACCCCAAATTCCGCCAATTCCATGACAACCAAAAGCATCAAGAGCATCATCATAATTAAATTTAGCTTTTAAGAAGGTTACAGACGAGAAACAAATTGCTCCACCAATTAATCCTATTAATATAGATGCTAATGGACTTACAAAGCCCGCACCTGGCGTTATTGCAACGAGTCCTGCTACAGCTCCAGTGGCAAGACCTAAAGATGTTACTTTTTTTCTATGAATATACTCACATATTGCCCATGCAATTGCTGATGCTGCTGCTGATGTATTTGTTGTAACAAAAGCATTTAGTGCTAAACTATTTATTCCAAGAGCGCTACCAGCGTTAAATCCAAACCATCCAAACCAAAGTAGTGCGGCTCCAAGCATTACCATTGGTATATTATGTGGAGTGACTGAAGATTTTCTCTTTCTCCCACCGAGCATTACCGCCGCCACTAGTGCTGACACACCTGAACTTATATGAACAACATCTCCACCTGCAAAGTCTAGTGCCCCAAACTTTCTTATCCATCCGTTAACGCCCCAAACCCAATGAGCTAGTGGATCATAAACTAGAGTAGTCCAAAGTATTAAGAATACTACGAAAGACATAAATTTCATTCGTTCAGCAATTGCTCCTGAAATTAATGCTGGAGTTATAATTGCAAACATCATCTGAAATAACATGAATGCCTGTTGTGGTATTGTAGCTGCATAATCAGCATTTGGTGCAAATCCTACACCATTTAATCCTGCAAATTGAAAATTACCTATAAGTCCACTAATATCCTTACCAAATGCTAATGTATAACCTATTAAAATCCACTGCAATGATACTATTACTATTGCAACATAACTATGCATAGTTGTACTTAATACATTTTTTCTTCTAACCATTCCAGCGTAAAATAATGCAAGTCCCGGAGTCATTATCATAACTAGTGCTGTAGCAAAAAGTACAAAAGTTGTATCCCCTGTATTTATTCCATTCATATAGATTTCCTCCTCTGTTTTTTTGTTCAAAAGTTATGATTATTAACAAGTTCTTTGTTATAAATACTATAACCATATTGTTTTCTATTTTATAGTATAATTATCTAATTGTCAATAAAATTATTATTATTTTGATAACATAGCAATGTTATGCTTTCATATTACACATATTGCATTTTATTGTTGGTTGTTATCTGTAGCTAATGCCTCCTCAATTGAAGTCTGTATATCTACATTATCAGGTTTCAATTCAAAATCAGGATATGCTAGCATCCCCATTTCAGGAAGATCAAGCCCCTGGAGTTCAGCTTCTCTTGATACTCTAATTCCCATGGTTTTATCTAGAATTTTAAAGAACAAATAAGATGTTCCAAATCCCCATATAATTAGTGCTATAACATCAACTAATTGTGCCCCGAGTTGACCAAACCCTCCTCCAAAGAATAACCCAATTACCCCTCCTGCCACGCCATTAGTTCCAACGCCATATGTTCCATCAGCAAATAATCCAAGAGATATTATTCCCCAAATACCATTTACTCCATGAACTGACACTGCCCCAACAGGATCATCAATTTTAAATTTATCCTCAACAACTCTAACTGACACGCACACTAATATTCCTGCTATTATACCTATAATAAATGCTGATATACCATTTACATATGCACAAGGTGCAGTTATAGCAACAAGTCCAGCTAATGCACCATTACATGTCATTGAAGGGTCTGGTTTACCATATTTAATCCACATATAGAACATTGCCACAAGTCCTCCAACTGCACCAGCTACCATAGTATTTGTTGCAACAATAGCAATTCTAAAATCAGTTCCATTCATGGTACTTCCTGCATTAAATGCAAACCAACCAAAGAAAAGTATTATTGTTCCTATAACTGCCATTGGTATATGATGTCCAGGGAATGCCACTGCGCTACCATCTTTTCTAAACTTACCAATTCTAGGTTCTATTATTATTGCACCAGCTAATGCCATCATTCCGCCCATTCCATGAACAACTGAAGATCCTGCAAAATCTAGTGCTCCATGTCCAAGTCCTGCCTTTACGCCAAGTTGTGATAACCATCCTCCACCCCATAACCAATTACCGAATAGTGGATAATAAATCATAGATACAAAAAATGAACTTATTACTACTGCAGAATATTTAACTCTTTCTGCAAGTCCACCAGTTGGGATTGTACATGTAGTATCCATAAATACCATTTGGAAGAAAAATAATGCATAAACTCCTACGTCATAAGTTCCACCACTTGTAAGGAAAAATCCTTTTGTACCAAATAATCCCCAGCCACCAATAGCAATCTCGTGACTAAGTGTAGTTGTACCTGTACCTAATGCTGCCCAACTGCCTACACCTCCAAATTGAAGTGCAAATCCTACCATAAAATATCCTACTGCACCTACAAGAAATACCATGAAATTCATGCTCATGGTATGCATGGCATTTTTTGCCCTACAAAATCCAGTTTCAACCATGGCAAACCCTGCTTGAAAAAAGAATATTAAACAACCTGTTAGTAATACCCAAACATAATTTATTCCTAATTTATTTTTTCCAACCTGATCATAAACTTCTTGCTGAGTTGGTTTTCCACTTTCTTTTGCTGTTATGTCATAGGATGTTCCTATTTTAGTTCCACCAGGATCACCTGCTTTTGAGTTTTCATCCGCAAAAGCCATCATTGAAAAAACATTGATAAATACTAGAATTAAAATTCCCATCATTGAAACTCGTGTTATTCGCCTCATTTAGCTTTCCCCCTCTTTGCCTTTTTAAAGTTAGACCACGAAAATTTATTTTCCTGCTTGTTAACTTCTTTTTTTAAATTCAAAAGATTTATAAAATAACGAATTCCAAAATACAAAACTACAACCCCAAAAATAACACCAGAAACATTTGTATTCAAAACTTTTATGCTTATCTTAAACAAAATGCTATAAACTATAAAAAAAGTTCCAGACAATATTATAAGAATATTAAAAATCATAAGTACGTAAATTGAAGCTGTTTTATTCACAATATCCCCCCTCGAGTTTTGACTAAATTGCTGCATCTCCTTTTTCTCCTGTCCTTATCCTAACTGCATTTTCCATATGCGAAATGAATATTTTTCCATCTCCTACTTTTCCTGTTGCCACATGTTTAATTACTTCATCTACAATTTCATCTACTAACGAATCTGAAACAATTACATCCACCTTTGTTTTGTTTATTAGACTTACCCTAACCTCAGTGCCTCTGTAAAATTCAGTACTACCTTTTTGATTGCCACAACCCATAACGTTAGATACTGTCATACCTTTGATGCCTAAATCATTTAGCAACTTTTTTAACACTTCAAATTTTTCTTGTCTAGTAATTATTGTGATTTTTTTCATATCTTTACCCTCCCTAATAATATTATTATTTACATATATTATTAATTATGTATATATAATATCACATATTAATAATAAATCAACAGTTCTATTGTTTATTTATTACATTTTACTCGTTTTTTATATCTTTTTGATAATTTCATTATTATGTAAATATACTCAGTAAAACAAAAAATGTTAACTAAAAATAGCTTTTAGTTAATAGTGATAAATTTAAAGTTCCTTATTATTGCTTTAACATAAAATAGGATGCAGACAGATTTGTGTAAACAAATCCACCTGCATCCCTATTTTTTAGATTTATGGATTTTTCATCTTTTCAGAAAAATCCTCCTTAACTCTTATCTTTTAACTATTAACTCTTAACTGTTTTAGCGCTGCCTATAATAAAGAAAACAACTGCGAATATCAATATAACTAAAAGTTCTTGTGAAACATTTATTAGTGAACTTCCACTCAAAATTTTGTCAGATGCCCGCATAGCCCATGTAGAAGGCACAAAATTTGATATATTTTGCAGTGTGCTTCCCATTACATCTCTTGGCCAGAAGCATCCGCCAAGCATTGCTATAGGTGTGCTTACCAGTGCCACAGTAGCATTTGCTTGTTTTAAAGTCTTAGATCTATTGCATATTGCAACTCCAAGTGCCACACAAGCAATACCAAACACAGAAAATACTACAAACAAATTGATTAAAGATGGTCCTAAATCACTGTGGAACACATTTTTCATTACTAATAAAACTCCTGCTGTTTGTATTAAGTTTACAACTATAAAACTTAATACACATTGAAACATATAGTTTCCGGCTTTTGTTCCGCTAGCAAATATCCTATTGTATGTCCCTGCCTCTTTATCCTTTAAAATCAATGTTGTTACCATAGTACTTAGATATATCATACTCATTACTAAAAAGCCTAAACAACTTGATGAAGTCTGCAATTTTTCACTTTCTCCGTTAGTATAGCTAACCTTTGATGCAAAATTTCCCTTCTCATAATCCTTTATTCCCTGATAAAATTTATTGCTATCTCCATTTGATGCAACTGCTATATTCCTAGCAGCATTTGTAAAACTATCCACTAAATATTTTATGGATGAATCATTGCTCATTCCTTTGATACCATACATTTGGATTTTACTCGAGCTCGTATTTTTTAATATACTATCAGTAAAACCCTTTGGAATTACTATTGCCGTATCAATGCTTTTATCAATAATAGCATCCTTAATTTCATCCTGCTTGATTTTCTGAATTGTTCCCTTTGCCGTTAATGTTTCCTTTAACATTGAAGTTAGTTTAGTATTGTCATTATTCACAAATCCTATTTCAAAACCAGTATTTGCTGATCCGTACATACTTGCTATAATTGCGGTGAATGCAATAGGAACAACAAACATAACTATTAGGTTTGTTTTTTTTCTAAATATCCTCTTCAAATTGTTAAAAAATATTGTCATGCTATCTTCCTCCTTGCACCAATTCCGCCTATTACAAAAGCAATTATGGCAATTATAAACATTGTTATTATAGATTGATTTGCCACGGAAAGTGACCCGCCGTAAATAGTATTAAATAATGCTGTATGTGCCAATTGATTTGGCACGTAATTAATAAGTGGAATATTACCCATGGAAATTTTTATATACCCTCCAGACACAAATGTGAATATTGGTACAATTATTCTTAAAATTCCCGATGCTTTATCCGAATCTCCCATAACAGACCCGAACATAACTCCAATTGCTGTAGACAGTACAGACAAAGCAACAATAGTTGCAGCTATAATAAATGGATGACTTCCCCAGTTTACCCCATAAACATATTTAGTAAATAAAATCAGAACCAATGCCTGAAGTAACAATGTAAATATAGCTCCAAGCAATACTCCAAGCAATACTCCAAGCATATGCTGAAAGGCTCCTGTGGATGTTGTCTTTATTCTTTTACCGATATTGTTAAAGAACATGTCATCGAGTTCCATGCACCCATAGGTAGCTCCATACATAAGTGTCATTACAAGCATAGTTACTGCATAATAATCTATAGCCCTAGGACTCTTGCCTTCTATGCTTAAATAGTTTTCATGAATATTTTCACTTGTTTTATATTCAATCATTTTATTGGCTATTTTTGAAGCCGTTTGCGTAGTATTTCCGCCATTATTATAGCTATCGATTATGCTCTCCACAATACTATTCCTAACAGTATTACTTTTACTTTCATAAATATTGATTTTCCCTTTGCTGCCTTTGCTTATATTATTAGAATAATCTTTATTAATATATATAAGTGCAACGGCTTTTCCGTCATTAACAAATTTCTCGCCTTGTTTATAGCTACTTGTTTTTTTTACATCCAATATAATTTTAATCTCTTGGTTTTTAAGAAAATTATCAAAGTTCTTTGATATGTCTTTATTGTCATTATTTAAATAATATACAGTTGTTTTTCCTAAACTTTTTTCAGAAAAAGTATCTATACTTTTAAGAGCATTTCCTAAGATCAGTATCAAAACTATTGGTAATAATAATGTAGTTATAAGTGTCTTCCTGTCACGTAAATTTCTTTGAATTACACTCAGTGCTATATAAAATACTTTCAATTTTCTAGCCTCCTTTAATATTAATCTCTTAATTTTCTTCCTGTCAGTGTTAAAAATACCCTTTCCAGTGTTGGTTTTTCAACCACAATGGCGATGATTTTACTCTTAAATTCAGCTACCTTACCAGTAATTGCAGTTATATTTTCACTGTTTTTTTCTGACACTACTACTATTGTATTTCCATTCACTTCACAATTTTTAACTCCTTTAATACTCTCTATGGCTTTAATTAAAACATCATCAACATGAGATAGTTCTAGCTCTACCCTCTCATCGTTTAGGATTAATTCTTTTAATTCGTCTGCTGTGCCAGTTACAATTTCTTTTCCATGATCAATAATAGTTATCTTTGTACATAATTGCTCTATTTCCTCCATGTAATGTGATGTATATATTATTGTGGAGCCTTGCTCATTAAGTTTTTTAACTGACTGCAAAATATGATTTCTTGATTGTGGATCAATACCAACTGTTGGCTCGTCCATGATAATTAATTTGGGTCTATGAACTATGGCACAAGCTATATTAAGTCTTCTTTTCATTCCACCTGAATACTGAGATGGCTTGTCTTTTTTTCTATCCCATAATCCAGTAAAATCCAAAGTTTCCTTAACTCTTTCCTTTAAAAGTGCTCCTCTTAAACCATTTAGTCTACCAAAGAAAGCTATGTTTTCATAGGCCGAAAGCTCATCAAACACTGCAATATCCTGTGGAACAACTCCTATATTCTTTTTTATTTCCCTCTCATGTGACTTTAACTTTTTACCAAATACCATAATCTCGCCAGCATCTACCTTTGTTAAACCGCATATAGCATTTATAGTTGTAGATTTTCCTGCTCCATTTGGTCCTAGCAGTCCATATATTTCTCCTGCTTCAACTTGCAAATTTAAATTATCTACTGCAACAAAATCTTTATACTTTTTCTGAAGATTTTTAATTTCTAATAACATAATAATTCCCCCTATAAATTCAATATAAGTTTCACTTTCCTCATTTCAGTACATGTTTCTTCTCTTTATATTTATATAATACAAAAATCGCCCCTAATGCGATAGTTACTATTAACACATATATTTATGACAATTGTCATTTTATCGTGACAAAAACTTGTACACATAACATAAATAAGGCTGCATCAAAAGACTTACTTTTGATGCAGCCTTATTTACTGAATAAATTTCATTTTTCTATCCTATTTCGCCCATTTTTCTTAGCCTTGTACAATTTTCATCAGCATCTTTTACAAGTTCCAAGGGTTTTTGGCCTGAGTATTCAACTATTCCACCACTAAATGTAACTCTTAAATTATCCAGTTTAAATTTGATTTAGAAAGAATAATATAATTTCTTTATAAATCTTTACCATCATAGTTTTTTATTGTTTTTAATCTTATATTCACTTGTACGCCACCTAAAATCAAAAACTCTTCAAATAAAATATAGCAAGTTGTGTCCTATCACGAAGTTCTAATTTTTCCAAAAGATTAGTAATATAATTTCTTATGGTTCCTTCACCTAAATAGAGCTTTGATGAAATTTCTTTATTTGATAGCCCATCTCCAATGAGGCTTAAAATATTCATTTCCCTGTCAGTCAAGTTAAAGTCCTTTAAGTTGTTTTTGCTTTCGTAGTTAATACTAGAAGTTATAGTTTCTGCCACATTTTTTTCAAATACCATATTACCCTTGATAACTGCCTTGAGACTATCAATTATACTATCTGAAGCTTGATTTTTAAGTATATAACCCTGAGCTCCGTTTTTCAGTGCCTCTTTTATATATTCATCATCTTTAAATGTTGTAAGTATAACTACCTTTATTTCATTAAAACTAGATTTAATGAGTTTAGTTCCAAGCACCCCATCCATAATGGGCATTCTTACATCCATAAGCACAATATCCGGTTTGAGTTTTATGCATAACTCATAGCCCTCCTGACCATTCGACGCCGTACCAACTACCTCTATTGCCGCGTCCAGTCCAAGTAATATGCTTAAACTTTCCCTTATTAATGCATCGTCATCAACTATTAGCAGTTTCAAAAATCTTTCCCCCTTCACCATCACTTGGAATAATACACACTATTAAAAATCCATTTTCTCCACTTATGGATATACTTCCACCTACATTTTTTATTCTTTCCTTCATCCCACTTATTCCAAGTCCTTCTTTAAATTTATTACCTCCAATCCCGTTATCCTTTATAAATAATCTAATATATTTTTCGTTAATATCTAGTATAATTTCCATTTTAGTTGCCCTAGAATATTTCGATGCATTTGTAAGTGATTCCTTTATATTTGTTGCAACTAATTCCATATGTTGTGGACTCACTATATTTATATCACCACTATGCTTAAAATTAACCTTGCAAAATTTAAAATCGTCAATAACCCTAGTAACATATTCTATGCCAAGATTGTCTTTTGGTTTTATATTATGTACTGTATCCCTAACCACCTTTAGAGAATCTGATAATCCATTAATACTTTTTGTTAGCATTTCCTTTGCCTTGTCATCATCTTTTCCATAAAGTTTTTCAGCAACCTGCAGCTGCATAAATATCCCTGCTAAACTGTGTCCAATATTATCATGAATGTTTCTAGCTATTCTATTTCTCTCCTTAATTTCTGCAATATGAACTGCCTCTCTTGATGAATTTAAAAGTTGCATTTTAGTGATTTCCAGTTCATACCGAAGTCTTATTTCACTATCAATTGTGTCCCTATATGTTTTTTCTTTGATTTTAATTTGCCTAAGTAAATATGCAACAATACAGGCTATGGAATAAAACACCAATAAGCTCACCATATTGTTTGTATTAAAATATATTGTAGCAATAACCACGAGCCCAATTTCTATATGCATAGCTGCATAAACTAAATCAAATATAACTATTGAATACAATGGTATGAATATATTATTGGTATATACAGACAATGTAATGATTATAAATTCAACTATGACTATGTATTTTGAATCATTAAATTTTTCCTTTATAATGCATATAGCCGTAGCAAGTAAAAAGATTATAACCACTTTATAATCTAACCATGCCATAATCTTAAATTGACTTAATACAAATCCGAAAAAGATGATTTTTAAAATATAATTAACTTTTTTCATAATATACCTCGATGAGTTTAGTATTTACACATATGAAATAAAATGGACCTCACTTACTGGCTTGTTATTTTTTGAAGATGCTTTAATCTACAATATCCCGTTTTGTAAAAATTCCAATGAGAAAAAATACAACACTGAACAAGCTTATAACTATTATATTTATAATAGCAGTATTTATTTTTCCTTCCCCTGATGCGACAATACTTATTCCCTTAACCATCCAAGTAGTTGGAATAAAATTAGATATATATTGAAAAGTACTTGGCATCATTTGGTTATCCCAAAAGCATCCGCCTAACATACACATTGGGATCACCATTATGCTAGTTAATAGACCTTTTTTACTACTATTCACAGAATTTGCGCACAATCCTATGGACACTGTTGTAACTGAAAAGAAAACAAACAATAAATATAAGGATAGTATATATGGCATTATTATCTCTCTATACATTATAAACAATGTTATGAATAAAACTGTTACTTGAACTAGTTGCAGAACTAATAAAACCAGTAAACATTGAAACATATAGCTTGCTAAAGTTATAGGTGCTGCAAAAGTTCTTATATTTTTCATTTTTTCTTTATCCGTAAGTATTGCAGATCCAAAACTAATTGAACTTAGTAGCATAAACATTATTAAAAACTGAAGACTTAATCTAATATATGATTTTTTCTCATTTCCTACTTCAATAACATTAGTTTTGTAGTTTTCACCTTGCGATTTTTTTAAAATGGAATAAAAACTATCTTTATTTTTTTTTGATCTAACTGCTACATTGAGAACATTTTTCAAATAATTATTCACTTTATCATTTATAACACTATAAACATTGGAGTCCTTATCAAAATAACTATTTACTCCTAATTTCTTTCCTGTAATTATTTCATTTGTAAGTCCCTTATCTAAAACTAAGGCATACTGAATTTTTCCAGAACCTAAATCATCTTCAATACTATTTCTATCAATATGTATAATTCTATAATCCTCACTGAGACTTTTTGTAAGACCAAATGTAACTTCAGTTTTATCATAATCTACTATAGCTATTTGAGCTGTTGTCCAGTTAAAATGAACATAAACAACTAAAATTGACACTATCATTGGAAGTATTAGCATAGATATTATACTTTTTTTTATCTTTAATATTCTTTTTGCATTATATATAAAAACAGTCACTATGCCTTTCTCCTTCCTAAAGCTATTGTAATTAAAAATAATAAAATTGATGCTACTATTAGTTCTATATAAAATCCACTAACGTCCATTCCATAGCCATATGCATTTTTAAGTATTATATTTTTAGCGGCATAACTTGGAGATAAAAAGCTTATATTATTTATGCTATCACTTAAAAACATATTTCCAATATAGCCCCCTGAAATAAGTGTAAAAAAAGGAACAATTAGATTAATTATGTAGTCAATTATCACTGCATCCTTTATAACACTGCCCATAAAAGCTCCCAGACTCACAGTAAAAAAAGAAAGTAAAAGAATTATAGGTATGAGATTTATAATATTATTTCCCCAATTTACCTTATAAACAAATTTGCTGAAAATTATTATGCATGTAGCAAGGGAAAAAATCACACTTACACTTCCAAGTACTTTACCAATCATAAGTTTTGTCCTACTTATTGGAAGACTTTTTATTCTCCCTATCATATTTCTATTCTTATCTTCAGTTACAATATCTACGCCATAGGAGGCGCAATATAACATTATCATAAGAAGCATGGTTACAGCATAATATCCTGTTGAATTTGGTCTTTTGCTTTGCAAATTCAATGGATTTTTCTGTACTACATCACTTCTATCCTCAGCATTTATATTCCCACTATATTCGTAGCTTTCTACAGCATTTTTTATTATGGACACATCAAAATCGTTGGAATAATATACATATAGGTTTTTTACCGATGCAGATGGCATAACCTTTGGATTTTCAAGTTCCATATAAGCATCATTAATCCTTTTCTTCACATTGTCTATTCCAATTTCCCTTGATTTAACCTCTACAACCTTTATTCTATCCTTATATGCCCCATTATCCTTTAGAAAGTTTTGAAAATTATCAATATTCTTTTGATTATTACTATAAATACATATACTCTGCTTGTCAAAACTCATAGGTTCATATGCAATCTTTAGTGAATTCCCAAGGACTAATATCAACAAAAGTGTGAAAAATATAAAACTTATTATTCCTGATTTATTTTTCAGTTGCCGTTTAGCTGTATAATAGGCAATACGTAACACATTCATATATTCACTTCCGAGTTTCTAAGTGTTCTTCCTGTTAGAGTCAAAAACACGCCTTCTATGGTTGGTTTCTCTATATTTATATCTAAAATTTCAATTCCTGAATTTACAATTAAATCTATTATTGCACCTAAATTTTTGCTTCCTTTACTTGAGATTATATGAGCCTTATTTCCATCAATATTACATTCTTTTACCCCATATATTGCCTTTATACTATCAATCAACGTGTAATTAGTTGAAGACAGTTTTATTTTAACATTTTCTTCAGTGGAAACCATACTTTTGAGTTCATCTTTATTGCCATGAGCAATTATTCTTCCATGATCTATTATTGCAATATCAGTGCAAAGCCTTTCAATCTCCTCCATATAATGTGAAGTGTATATTATAGTAGCACCATCTTTGTTTAGTTTTTCTATGCCGTCTAAAATATGGCTTCTAGACTGAGGATCTATACTTGCAGTTGGTTCGTCCATAATAATAAGTTTTGGGTGATGCACAATACCACAGGCTATATTTAGCCTTCGGAGCATCCCACCTGAAAATTCATTTGGAAACTTTTTTCTTTCCTTGAAAAGTCCTGAAAAATTCAAAGCATCGTAAGCACATTCCTTTAAATATTTTCCCTTTAAACCATAAAGTCCACCAAAATACATCAGATTATCATAAGCGCTTAAATCATAGTATACAGATACATTTTGCGTGACTATTCCAACATGTTTTTTAATCTCCAATTCATGCTTTTTTATGTCTTTGCCAAATACAAATATATTTCCTGAATCAATTCTATTAAGACCTATTATACAATTTATAATAGTAGTTTTACCCGCTCCATTAGGGCCTAAAAGTCCAAAAATTTCTCCCTCTTTAATTGACAAATTCACATTATCCACTGCTAAAGATTCTTCATAACGTTTAATTAAATTTTTTATCTCTAAAATCATAATGTCCACCCTTCTGTACATGTATCTGTTTTAAATTAATAGTAGCAGTTTCTACATATTATCTCAAGAAAAACCACGTTTTCTTAAATACAGTTAAGAGTTAAGAGAGAAAAGAGAAGAGTTAGAGAAGCAGTTGTCAAGTACCAGGTGCCAGATACCAGTTTAAAATATCCATAATTGAGAATAGGTCTAAGATTTGTTTACAAATCTTAGACCTATTCTTCTTTTCTTGTTAATTGTCACTTGCATCTCTATCTGCTTATCTGGAACCTGGTACATGGAATCTGACAACTGCTCCTCTGTCACTTATATAGTGTTTCCGTTACTATTAATAACGTCTTTATACCAATAGAAGCTTTTTTTCTTAATTCTCCTTAAATCTTTTAAATCAAATTCATCTCTGTTAACATATATAAACCCGTAGCGTTTAGTACACCCTTCATGTGTACTAACAAGGTCTATAGCAGACCATGGGCAGTATCCAAATAACTTAACGCCGTCATTTATAGCAAGTTTTGCTTGTTCAATATGTTTGCTAATAAAATCAATACGATAATCGTCATTAACTATATCTCCTGCTTCCAATTTATCAAAAGCACCCAATCCGTTTTCTGTAACAATTAGAGGCAAATCATATCTTTCATTTAATTCGCGAAGAGTATTTCTAAAACCAACTGGGTCTATTTCCCAACCAAATTCATTTCTCTCCAAATTAGGGTTTGGTATTCCTTTAAAAAGTCCAACTTCCTCAAAAGATGCTTGTTGGTCAGCATTAACTTTATCAATGATTTTATCTTTCTTGCTTTCTGCTACTGTAGCGGATGAATAATAGTTAAAAGCAATAAAATCCGGATTAGCATCTTTTAATATATCCATATCTCCCTCTTCAATAACCGGAGCACATCCTTTTTCCTCCATATAGCTCCATGCTATACTGTTATATCTACCAAACACTGCAGCATCTAAATATAACCAATTTCTTATTGATGAAAAATTAGAAGCTGCAAGTGTATCTTCTGGTTTTGAAGTTTCAGGATAAACACAACTGATATTCGGTGCTGGTCCAATTTTAGCTTTAGGACACATGTTGTGGCAAAGCTTCATCACTTTAGCTTGTGCAAGTAGCATATGGTGATTTTGCTGATATAATTTTTTAGCAGGATTTTCTCCACCAGGGCCAGTAACTCCTAAAACAGATCCAAACAAAATCATCATATTTTGTTCATTAATTGTTAGCCAATATTTTATTTTATCTCCAAACCTTTCGAACAAAATTTTCGCATAATTCTCAAATTCATCAATAGTTTCCTTTCTTGACCATCCACCTTTTTTTTCAATTTCTACAGGTAAATCAAAGTGATACATTGTAACAATGGGTTCTATATTATATGATAGCAATTCATCAATTAAATTTTTATAAAATTTTATTCCTTTTTCATTGATCTGGCCGATACCATTAGGTAGGATTCTTGTCCATGCAATGGAAAATCTAAATGCTTTAAAACCCATTTCTGAAAACAGTTTAACATCTTCTTTATAATTATGATAAAAATCACTAGTAACTTTAAAATCACTAGTTCCTTCAGGGTGTTTTGCTACATCCTGTACAGACAAACCTTTGCCATCTTCATTAAATGCGCCTTCCACTTGATACGCGGATGTTGACGCACCCCATAAAAAATCTTTTGGAAACCCTTTTATTTCTTTATGATGCATTTTAATCATCCTCCATAAATTTAAAATCCTATAGATTCTTAATATCCTTAGCAATTTCATTAAAACAATCTTCAGTTTGTGGATAAATTCCACATTTATCAATAAAAGCATGATCAATACCATTATATCTTATGTTTCTGGCATTTACACCCGCCTCAATTAACTTTTTAACATATATTTCTCCTTGTACTCTCAAATAATCATATTCTGCATTTATTACTAATGTCTTTGGCAAATTGCTGAAATCCTTTTCGAGTAATGGTGAAATATATATGTCTTCCGAATTTGCGCCTTGAATATACAGATCTTCCATAGCGCTACTATCACTTAATCCAAGTACACATCCTGTAATCATTTTGTTTTTATTTTTTATATTATATTGTGATATATTCCAGTTATATTCTTGTCCCTTTTTATTTGTAAGTATAACTACTGGATAAATTAGCGCCTGATATTTTATCATATTTGTATTTTCATTTCTATCTTTTAGTGAACACACAGCTGCAAGATTACCACCTGAACTATCTCCCGAAACACATATTTTTTCTTTATCTATATTTAACTCACTTGGATTATTATATGCATATTTAACCACATCAAAACAGTCAACAAATCCCTTTGGATATGGGTTTTCTGGGGCTAGTCTATAGTCTACTGAAATAACCACAGCATTTGCCTTATCCGCCATTGCTTTACACGGATTTTCTACTACATCTACTGTACCTCCAATGAATCCACCGCCATGGAAAAATATTAAACATGGCATTTTTCCTTTATTTTCTTTTGGAGTGTATATTCTTATTGGAATATCTCCATTTTTACCTTTTATATGATTATAAACTGTGACAATTTCTCGTTTTGTTATATCCTTGTTATCCCACCCCATGGATTGTCTTATTTCACCTACTTGATAACCATTAAAAACAAAGTTGTCCTTTTCTTTTTTGTAGTTATTTCTTGTTTCTGTCATTATCTTATATACTCTTGGATCTAGCACACCCTCCTCATCTAAATCTGGTATTAGTTTTACAGTTACATTTATACCGTTAGATTTCTCTATCTTAGTTTTATTACCCAATATCTTCACTAAATCTAAATAGTCATTATTTTTCATGTTAAATTGCCCCCCTATTAGCTTTTTATTTCTGCACTTATGCACAGATTTTAGTGATTAAAAACTCTGAATTATCTTTGATAAATGCCTCTTCAAGGTCAAATACAATGTATTACTAATCATTAGAAATCATCTCTAATTCCAAGATTTTCTGCTGAATAACATTTTTTTTAATAATGCTTAGATATGTAAATTTGCAATTTAAAGCTTTCTTCAGATTTCTAATAGCTTCATTGAGTTTATTTTTTTCTATAAGAGTAAGTGCATAATAATAATACGCTGTAGGAAAAGAAGGATTTTTTTCCATTAACTTTTCATACAATTCAATGGCTCTATCATAATTACCAATGGAATAATAATTTTGTGCTAAATTATCCAATATACCACTATCAGATGAATTGTATTCATAAGCCTCAAGATTAAATTCAAGAGATTTTTCATAGTCACCTTTCAAAATCAAAAAATAGCCTAAATTTTGATATATTACAGTTGTCTTATAGTCATTATATAAATTCACCAATATATTAATGGATTCATCTATTTTATTTCTTTTCCAAGCAATAAGTGAATGATCTATTTCTAAATTTACTTTATCTGTTGATGTTAGATTTTCACCTAATAGCCCTTTTACTATTCGATCCGCATCATCTAATTCCCCTTGCAAAAGTAAAAAATAGCAACATGATATTTTTAATTTAGGTGATGAATAGAAACACTTGCAAACCATTAGAAAATATTTTTTTGATTGCTCCATGTTATTTGATGCAAATTTATGATTTCCTATATAACATAAAATTGTTGGATAATTTATAACTACCACATAAAACAGTATAAAAACAAATGCTATAAGTTTACTTAACTTTACAAAAATTATAAGAGTAATTATAAAGGATATACCATGTAATATCTTCATTTTTTTCATTATAGCCTCCATTTCGCCGCTTGTGCTGCATCTCATTTGTACTAATCCTCATGTCTTCAAAAATTTAAATTTGTAAAGATATAAAAATAGAATTTTCACATATATTTTCCTTTATAAACAATATATCACATAATGACAATAATTTGACGAATATATTTCAAATTTTTATAGTTAAAAATTTGCTACTATGTAAGCAAATCGATAAAAGATAGACCTATCTAAGCTATATGGCTTAAATAGGTCTATCTTTTAATTTAATTCTATTTTTTTAATGTTGGAGCTTGTGAAATTGGAGTATTAACTATTTTTTCCTTTTTCTTCTTCTTTTTTTCTCTATTTTTCGGACTCTTATCTCCCAATTCAATTACCTCCTTCGAAATAAATGAAACTTTCAAATCTATTTTATTATATCACACTTAACCTAATTTCAAACAAATAGTGAACACAAACTTGTAACTTGTGAAGTTTGCACTTACTTAGTTTTTAGTTTTTAACTCTTCTCTCTTCTCTTTTAACTGTTGTCAGCTTTGTTTACTGACTGCGGCTTTAACTGCCTGAATTATTCCATTACTACTGTAAGTTGCGCCTGAAACTGTATCTACATCAGTTGATTGAGCCTGTATAATCTCATTTGGTACTGTATTTACCGCCTGCTTGTAAAAGTCAGGTGTATCATTTATCTGCGTAATTTTAATATCACTAATTTTACCACTCTTTACTGTAACTGCAACTGTTAGTCCAGGTCTATAACCATCAGCAGTACCGGTGTATGTCCCATCTTTATATTTACCCTGCGCAGATCCTGCAACTGTTGATGATACGCTAGCAGTAGTTGGAAAATATTTAGTTACAGTTGTTCCACCTAGACTATTGAGAGCATATATTGCTCCAAAACCAGCAATTGCAATTGAACTAGCTAGTGCTGGATTAACATTTGTATTAAGTATATTAGCCTGAGTATTTCTTCTAGGACAGACCTCTACGCATCTAAGACAACTTATACATTCTCCCCCACGTTGCTCCTTAACTTTGTAAAGTTGTATTCCCATTGAACAATTATTTGTACAAATTCTACACTTACCACATTTATCATTAGGCTTACTAATTTTAAATATACTTAGTTTTGATGTTATTGAAAATATAGCTCCTAGTGGACATAAATATCTACAAAAAAATCTTTCAATAAACGCTGCGCCTATCCCTATTAGTACCAAAAGTATAAAACCAACAGTATATTTAGATATAACCTGAGGAAAACTTGTTATCTGTCCAAAAGCATCCCAAGGATTTGAAGTTACAAATATAGGACTTCCCATTGTCCAAACAAACACTATAAGCATAACTAAAATTAGATATTTTACATATTTAAGTGCAGCGTCTGTGCTACTGCTCACTTTATAATTGACTTTAAATACATATTTTGATATTTTGTAAATTATGTCATTAAATGTACCAAAAGCACACATCCACCCGCAGAAAAATCGTCCTATAATTACTGTTAATGGTATGATTGTAAAAAGTTCAATCATATTAGGATAAGACTGAGCTAAATTAAAAGTACCTTTTATTATTGATAAGTATATGCCTTTTATTCCACTGAAAGTTAATGTAAAAAGTCCCGGTAGTAAAAATAAAAAAGCAATTTGAACAACAATTCTTACTATCTGTATTTTTTGAATCTTAGTCTTCATTTAAATCACTCCTCCAATATAAATTCTTCATTACATAGCTGGAAATTGTCTTTTATACCCGATGTAACTGAAATTTTTTTATCTTCTGTTATAAATATAGCCTCAATTCCATTTAAGGACTGTATTAAATTTAATGCTTTATTAATTCCTAATATATAAACACCTGTTGATAACCCATCTCCATCAATGGACAAATCAGATATTATAGTTGCACTAATAATTTTGCTTTCTGAAGGGTAACCTGTTCTTGGGTCAATAATATGTTGAAATCTTTTACCATCTGCCTTAAAATATCTTTCATAATTTCCGGAAGTAACTACAGACTTATTCATGACACTTATAATTCCAACAAAATCTCCTCTTTCGCTAAGTGGATTTTGAATGCCAATCTTAAAAGGCTGTCCGTTTAGTTTCTTTCCCATAGCAAAAACATTTCCACCTAAGTTTATTAGAGCACTTTTGATATGTTTATTTAAAAATATGTTTTTAACCTGATCAGCCGCATATCCCTTGGCAATGCCACCTAAATCAATTTCTTGGTTTTTATATTTTAATCCTACTGAATTGTTTTTTTCATCCAAAAGCACATCTTTATAGTTTACAAATTTAAGTTTATCATCTATTTCGCTTTGCCTCGGAACTCTTTGATGGTCACTGCCAATTCCCCATAGCCCTACAATTGGTCTTATTGTTATGTCAAACGCCCCTTTCGACATTCTGCAAAATTGAATTGCCTTTTTTATTACAAAATAAGTTTCTTCACTTACTGGTAGTAATTTTCCTCCAGCATTTCTATTTATTCTTGACACCTGGCTATAATCCTTAAACACCGACATTTCATCATCAATACTCATTATTTTTTTTTCTGCTTCTTCCACTGCTTTTTCACCTTTTTTTCCGTAAACTGTTAATGTCATTATGGTTCCCAAGGAATAAAATTTCTTTTCATATGGTTGCTTTTCATTATTGCCCTTCCTAAATGTTAAAACTGACATATTAACTATTACCACGATTAGAACTATTACTATTGTTATTAAAATTGCATTCATTTGTATCACCTCAACATTTACTATTATAAATTGATTAGCTGAGATTTTACTGAGAAATATTTTAACAAATTATTAAAAAAGATGAACTAATTAAGTTCATCTTTTTTTAGAAATATATAAAAAGTGGTTCCAACTCCAACTTCACTTTTAACATCAATTTTACCACCATGGGCATCAACTATTGATTTTACAATTGAAAGTCCTAAACCATAACCTCCATTTTTACGAGCCCTATGTTCCTCACTTCTAAAAAATCTATCAAATATTTTACCTAAATGTTCCTCAGTAATTCCTGTTCCATTATCCTTAACCTTTAAAACTGCATAACCATTTGAGCTTATTGCTCCATCATCCGTGCTGATAATAATACGTCCTTTTTTCTCATCAGTATGCCTAACAGCATTTTGTACAAGATTGAAAATAACTTGCTTAATCTTATTTCTATTTACGTATACATATATATCGTCCTTTAACTTTAACTCTATTTTTCTTGTTTCTGAGAGTATATTGAGTTGAGGATATACTTCTTCTATAATGTCACTCATTTTTTCCAAATGCATATCTTTTTCAGGATCCTTATCTAGCCTGTTCAATAATAATAAATCATTAACTAAGTTAGTCATACGTTCACTCTCTATCAAAATGCTATTCAAAGCTAAATGCAATTGTTCTTCATTTTTTGCGGCACCTCTTAATAACACTTCTACAAAACCATGAATGGACGTAAGTGGTGTCCTTAGTTCATGTGAAGCATCTGAAACAAATCGTCTCATTTTTTCTTTAATAACCATTTCTTTTTGAAAAGATATTTGTATTCCTTCCAACATCTTGTTAAATGCATTGGACAAGCTATCAATTTCAATTTGCCCATTATGTATTGTTAATCTTTTATCCAATTGCCCTACATTAATGTGTTCCACAGTATCCTTCATATTATAAAGTGGTTTTAATGTGTATTTAAATACCTTTCCAGCAACAATTGCTCCTATTAATAAGATTAATAAGGATGCTATAATATAAATTTGTAATTGCCTAGCGAGTATATCTTGAACTGGTTTTGCTGAAATAGCTAGCTGCAGTAAACCCACTGGCGAATTAGTGTTTCCAATTTTACGAAATCCAACTATCTGTAAATTATTATTTTTGTCTTTAACTAGTCTGTATCCTTCCAATGTGCCTTTTCGTTTTAATAATTCTTTATATTGTTTTTGTGAAAGTTCAGGGATAGGAAGAGGTATTTGTGCTTTTCCAATTTTTTTTAGTTTATCGCTATCAGTGTCATAAATATCAGTTAAACTTTGCATTTTACTTCTACTGGCTATTTTTTTCCCATTAACATCTATAACCGCTGCACACATATTTTCATCAATGGTCTTATCTATAATTTTAGATGAGTTATTTAAAAGTTCTGTAACCTTAATATTTTCGAATGCATTTTCTTCAATATTGTGAAACCTTGCATCTAATATTTGTTCTTTACTTGAATATAAGTATTGCTTTGTACTTGTATACTGAAACGTTTCCATTATTACTAAAAGTAGCAACAATATTAAAATGAATCTCTCTATCAACTGCCATCTTAAACTATTTGGTTTAAGCACATTTTTTATCTTTTTCATTTTCTACACATCCCATTTAATGAAAATAAAGTTTTATTCTTGTTTTGATTATATATATAAACGTCATTAAAGTAAAACCAAACGAACATACAAAAAAAGTTAAGAGTTAATAGAGAAGAGAGAAGAGTTATGGAAGATTTTCCGGCTTTCCCGAAATAATCAAAAAACAAATAAAAATGAGCTACATCATACGTGATGTGGCTCATTTTTTTATACGTAAGTCGTCTGTCACCCGTTATACGTATAGGTATAGGTAATGCTATATTTATATACTAATCTTTATTTATGAAAATGATGTGAAAAAATTGAATACTATTTGTAAATAGTTAAAATAACCATATAACTAATATTTCCAACAAAAGCAACATTAGCCCAATTAATGGTATTACATAATGGTTTATAAACTACTAAAGAGAGGTGTTACTTTACATGAATAAACAAATAGAACGAGTAATTGAAAATCTAAAAATAAGGAGTTCTAACGGACAAAATAACATATGGAAATCATAAATATATGCTATAATAGCATATATTTATGAATGTAAAATACTACTTATGGGGGCATTATTATTAAAGACCTTAATCAAGTTTTAAAAGTTATTACAGTTGTATTTTGTTTATGTACAATGTCATTTTTTATGGCATTGGGGATGCTTGGATTCGCTACACCTGGTGGATTGCCTACAGAAAACTATATTTATATTACCTTCATGGGCAGCAATTTTCTAATTCTTATATATATGTTATACTCCCTTTGTAAAGTAAATAAAAACATAAAACACTATACTAAATTAATTTTCATTTTAGGTATTATAATACTTTTAATGTCATATATATTTTGTCACGATACGGTATATGTTAAATGGCCTCTCAATATGTCATTTTTAGATTATATAACTTCAGCATCATCTCTTCACGATATATGGCCTGTATTTTTAATTTATTTATCTACTACACTAAACTACTTTTCTTATAGAAAATATGGGAACCATCATCAAGATTAATCTACGAATACAATGAATTCCACACAATAGTAATTCTGTGGAATTGAAAAGAGCTATCTATCCGATAGCTCTTTATTTAACTATTTACTATACTAGATATAGAACTTTGACTTAAAGCAAAAATTTTTGCTAAAAACAATTGGGTTGGTCTAGTTTCATCTTGGTGGTAAAGTCTTCTTATTTCATCATTTCTCTGTAATAAAGAATTGAACGGTCTAATTATCATTTGCATATTTAAAATTGAATACCCCATATTTCTATATACATAAAATCCTCTAGAACCATCTTGTGGATTTAATGTTTGTACTTCTAATTGTATGTAACCTTCTGCACCTCTTGAATAAACCCAATTTTCAACGTCTTGGGCACAATTTTTTAAAAAGTATCTGAAAGGTTGTAAATCAGGGTTATTTTGTAAATCATAAATAAAAGGTGATGGTTCATAAGATAAAATTGGTTTTAAGCCATTAGTGTTCATTTTTACTACCTCCTAATCAATGTGGAACATTTTACATCAATATGTATTGTTTCATATTATAATATATTATTCCATATCAGTCAACATAAATTTAGTTATATAGCTAAATTTCGCCAAATCCACACAATACTAATTGTGTGGATTTCATTATTGCAAAAACGGCAACATGAAATTTATAAATTTCATGTTGCCGTTTTAATTTTAAGTCTTATCAAAGAAATAATCAGTCAAAATAATCATTATGTTTATATTTAAGTATCAAAGCTACTTGTTTCTGATGTGTATTTCCTTAGATTGAATTTTATTTGTGACAGTTTTATACAAATAGCGTTACAAAACAACATATAAAAATACATATTTTACTTTTTAATTAAATGTATATATGTATTTAGTATATACATTCAATTATAATACAAATATGTATATCTGTATTATAATTGAATGTATATTAGTGAGAAAAAAAGCAAATAAATAAAATTAAATATATGACATAATTAGACATTCAAATTAAATGTATCATGATATTATGTAACAAGTACAAGCATAAAAGTTACAATATAATGATTTATATTGAGGTACGGCAACTATTAACTAATCTTTATTAAAAGGTGGAATGATATTTTATGAAAACCAAAATTTTAAAAAATTTATCTCTTTGTTTAATGTTAAGTTTTAGTATTGTAACAGTTGGACAAGGGTTCACTGCTAATGCTGCAACACAAACTTCAATTGCTCAATCTACTAGAGCAACAACTACATCATCAATAAAGTGTGGCAATGAAAATATTAATGTTACAGTATCTAATGATAATGCTAACTTTAAAGAAGTTAAAGTTACAGATGGTAATAAAGTTAGTATAGTAAAATACGATAAAACCACCAATACAGCTGTTGTAAATGGAAGTACAAAAATTGATTTTAACCAAAACAATATAATGCATACTGATTCTTATGTGGCTGATTCTACTACTGATTTAACTGGTAAATATGCGTATACTGTTTTTAATTATGCTGGTGGATGGTGGAGGATCGACGATGAAGGAAAGGAGAAGTTTGCACAAGAAAAAACAGTAAGTCCTAATACTAATGAAGCAAATACAGTTCCTTTTATGGCTTTTAGGGCAAGTGTAAATAGTTTAAAAGGATATGAAATTGCCGCAGCTGCTGCATATGGTACTGCTTCGATTGCTCTTATTGCAGGTTTAATAAACACACCTGAAACTTTGGGACTTTCTGATATAGCTGGTCTTGTAGTAGCTGCTGGTGGTATGTTAGCTGAGATTCCTATTTGCTATAATACTTACACTTCTAAAAAAGACTGTAACTTCTATTTCAATAGGGCTTATACATATAAAACAACTGGTATTTAAATGTATACTATTTTATTAACAGTATTTTATATACTAAGTGTACTTTTCTGTATTTTAAATATCATAAACCACAGAAAGTTATCTGATAAAAAAGGAAATGTTTTATCTATTTTATAATATTTTTTATTTTTATATGGTTTAGCATATGTTTTTACTTTTTAATCAATATGTAGCATATTATTAGAAGGAATAACTATAATAGTATTAAAAAAAAAAATTGTACAAGTTTTTTTTGCCCAACACCCCGAAAAGGTGGAATAAGGACTATTTCAAAAAGTGTACTTTTTGAAATAGTCCTTATTCGTTGCTTTTGTGTGTCAGGGGTACCGCCAACTAAACCGACAAAACCCACAAAAACCACTTGAATAAAGCTCTTATAAATAGCTGATTTTCAGTTCCAAAAGTATTACCAAAAACAAAGTACCAAAATAATGTTAGTATCCTGTTTATGGTACTTGTATTTAAATATTATTGGCTTAACGTAGTCAAAAGGTTTGATTTATTTTCATTTATATCATTAACGTGGGGTTTGTCGGAAATGTTGGTGAGGCCCCTTGTTACAATAAATTGAATTTTTTTCAACTTCATTAATGTATAATAAATATAAATATATTATTAAAGGAGTATTAAATATGTATATGTATATATTGTTATTATCATACATAATAATTATAATATGTTGTATTTGTCTTTGGGTAAAATGCCACAATGCATCAAACAAAAATAAATACTTTATTTATTTAATGTCATTTTTTGTTATTGTAGGTTTTGGTATATCCCTTTATATTCTTAACTTTATTTTGTTATGAGGATGTTCTTAACGAAATCCACACAATTGTAATTGTGTGGATTTCGTCAAATAAGCGTAAAGTCTTAATTTATAAGGCTTCACGCTTATTTTTTCTATATAAAGCTTAAAATTGCAAAAATGAGTTCCACATATCATACTTATATCATAATTATGTTGAGTTAAAACATACATTAAATGTTTATATATAGGGTATTTGGGTGCGAATGAAGACAATTGTTATTGATAAAATTGTCAACACGCGGTACGGCAACAATTTGTGTAAACAAGTCCAACTACGTCCAAAAACATTTTTCTAAACTAAAAATTGCTTCTAACTGGTATCTGTTCTCCGGTACTTGACAACTGCTTCTCTGTTCTCTCTTAACTATTAACTTTCTTGAAAGCCTGCTGCATTCATAAATCTTACGAAAGCGGAAAGTCCCTTTTCGTTTTTCTTAAAGACTCCTGCATCCAAGAGTACCTTTGAAAATATATTTCCTACTTCCAGTTTAAGAACTTTACCTGCTTTTTCTCTATTTTCTATAATTCCATAATTTTCTAACATCTCTTCAATCCAACTCTTATGTTTAGATAGTTCTGATTTTTCATCTATTGTAGATATACTTTCTTCACCAATTAGAATTTTTTCTATAGAAGTAAGTTCCTTTTTAAGTCTTGCTGGTAAAACGGCAAGCCCCATAACTTCAATAAGTCCTATATTTTCTTTCTTTATATGATGAAGTTTTTTATGTGGATGAAATATTCCATCAGGATACTCTTCGTTAGTTCTATTATTTCGAAGCACCAAATCTGACTCGTATTCACCTGATTTATTAATCCTTGCTATAGGAGTTATAGTATTGTGCGGTACAATTTCTCCATTTTCCGTTGAGTATGCTAAAATTCCAGCAGTTTCATCGTTATACTCTCGCCATTTTGTCAATATATCATCACTTATTTTTATTAACGTATCCTTATTTTTACTTGACAGTCTTATAACTGATAGAGGCCATTTAACAATAGATGCCTTTACGTCTTTATACTCATCATGAAAAAATACTGCTTCAGATTTTGCAACTTCCATGGGAAATACATGTCTTCCACCTTGGAAATGTTCATGGGTAAGTATTGATCCACCAACTATAGGTAAATCTGCATTTGATCCTACAAAATAGTGTGGAAACTGACTAACAAAATCAAAAAGTCTTACAAACGTATTTTTAGATATTTTCATTGGCACATGTTCACCTTTGAAAACTATACAGTGTTCATTATAATAAACATATGGTGAATATTGAAAATACCAATTTTCTTCTGCAAGGTTAACTGGAATAACCCTGTGATTTTGTCTTGCTGGACGATTTAAGTTACCTGCAAATCCAACGTTTTCTTTGCATAATAAACATTTTGGATATTCAAGTTGTGGCAAACATTTAGCAGCAGCAATATCTTTTGGGTCCTTTTCAGGTTTTGATAAATTTATAGTTATTTCTAGATTTCCGTATTCTGTTCCTGTAGTCCAGTATAAATTTTTATTTATTCTATCCATTCTGATATAATTTGAACTCTTGCTCATAGCGTAGTACTGGTCTGTGGCTTTTTCTATACCACTGTTTTTAGTTGTTTCAATAAACTTTTTAACAACTTCAGACTCTCTAGGCATCAATATTCCCATTATTTTAGTATCTAAGAGGTCTCTATATGTAGTTGTGTTACTAGTTAACATCCCAACTTCTGATGCATAATTTAATAAACTCTCTAAAATTTCAGCTACAGTATCTGAATCCTTATATTCTACTCTTTCGCCATAACATTCTCTTATATTAAAAAGCTCCATCAAAGCATTCCTACACGGAACTACATCCAATTTTTCTATCAATTCATGTTTTATTGCAAAATTAAGTAGTCTTTCTATATCTATACAGCATTGTTTATTATTCATATTATCACTCCTATAATTCTTATAGAAAACCTTTTCTATAACTAGAATAACAAATTATCAAGCAATTTACAATAGTGATAAGTGACAAATTATCACTATTGTCACTTATCACTTGCTTCTCTGGTATCTAGAATCTGGAATCTGACAACTGCGTCTCTGGTAGTTCACTGTTTTATAGTATAAATTATATTAAAATTTCGCCACCCCATTGTTATAATTTTAATATTTGCTTTCAGTATTGAATGGTGATGCTGGTAATCCATATTTGTTAAACAGATTAATTTCATCATAATTTTTCCACCCATATCTCACCGATGTTGGCTTTTTAATCTTTTCACTATAAACAAGCACCTTATCCCCTACTATTTCAGCATTAGCTCCATAATATTCTCCCTGCTTACCGCTTATTTCGAAACCCTTTAAAGCTCCACCTCCTTGCACTATAAGTTCTCCAGACTCAACATGATCAAAATATATAGCTATTTTGTCTCCTTGTTTTTCATATCTACTATATATAGGAGAACTTCCATTAATATTTTCTTTATATATGTCTTCTCGCACAACTAGTGCCAGTCTTTCTCCTACAAGATTTTTATCCTTTGGATGAACGTTTCCCTTTTCACCACAATCCACAGTTACAACCATAGAAGTATTTTTTATTGTTTTTAAAATGTAAAGCTGAGCATCTCTTATTATCCGCCAAGTATCTATGTTTTCATCATTAAACATTGGAAGTTGCACAAATACAAATGGTAAATTTTTATTTTCAAAATCCTCCCTCCAATTTTCTATTACACTTTTAAAAAGACTCTTATAAAGCTTAGCCTTTGGTGCATCCTGTTCTCCTTGGTACCAAATTACCCCCTTCACCGTGAAAGGAATAATTTTACTCAACATTGTTTTATATAATCCACATGGACGAAGATATGATTTTCTTCCAGTTGGAGGTTTCCATGGTGCATATCCAATGTCATGCTGAAGTTCATCTAAAGTCTTTTCTTGATATTTTTTCTTATACTCCCCCTCTTTTTTAGCATAAATTCTTTTAGATTCATATAACTCCTTGATTTGTTCATCTTCTTTTTCTTGAGTAAGATTTTCAATAGATTTTTTATACTCATCTAGGTATGCAATCTTAACGTTTTCATCTTTAACCAAATATTCT
>LIDZ01001051.1_pt2 | contig 39756 bp, 42 predicted proteins | sample 644651 | NCBI WGS metagenome assembly LIDZ01 (sample SAMN03856242, study PRJNA289617) | food metagenome | isolation source: wine grapes on drying loft during traditional withering process | host: Vitis vinifera cv. Corvina | place: Italy: Gargagnago di S. Ambrogio di Valpolicella | collected 2014-01 | reverse complement strand
AAAACCGGTTTTGATATTTTTAGAGCGGCAACACTTAATTTGACTGATGGTTTTAATAAGGCAAAACTAGATGAAATAACTCAAAGTATAAAAAAAGTTTCAGGCGTGAAAAATGTTAAGGATATTAGAGGACGTATAAATGGAAATAACGTTCTTATTGATGTAATCGTAAGAGTTAGTTCAGAATTAAGTGTGGTTGAGGGTCATAACATTACCAAAGATATTGAGGCAAAGTTGAAAAATGAGTTTAATATTACAGATGTTGTGGTTCATGTGGACCCTGAGATTTAAACATATAAATGTGTTGTAACATCCGCTTTATGGAAATTAACAGAATAAATAAAGATGTGTAGGTATATATTAGATTATATGATAAACTCTAAGTGTAATATTAATTTTAAATTATGATTTTTTACATTGAAAATAAATGTGTTTAGCGGAAATTTCAAGCAAATGATTACTTATATAAAAGGAGAGTGTAAAATGAAAGAAAGAACAACCAAACAAAAAATAACGTTAGCAGTTCAGAGATTTTTAGAGAAAACAGGTGGGGTAAAACACGATTTAGTACTATTAGCTACAGTAATAGATAAACTTCCTGGATCTTCAAATTTAGGATCTGATGCCTATAATCAAATTATTGAGAATAATTACATAGTTGATTTAATTGACCTAATAGATAAAAGAGAAATTGCTGAAGATGAAAACGATACTGAGAAGGCTGCAAAATACGATAAAGAAATTAAAACAATAGAATTAGAGCATGGTATAAATAAGGATGATTCTAAAGAATTGATCGCAGCAGTATCAAAAGAAATAGGTAAAACTATTCCTAATAAGGAAGATTAGTTAAGGCTTATATGATTAAAAGAACTCTAGCAATTTATTAGGTTCCATGGATTAGCGTGGTAACCTGATAAATTGCTAGAGTTCTTTTCAATTGTATTATATTTAACATCTAAACTCCTTGTTTGTAAAATTTATAAATTTCTTTGTTTTTAAATACATTTTCCTTATTTTCACATGTAATAATATATTAAATTTAAGGGCAATATAAAAGTAAATAAAAATATTATTTATGGAGGTATTTATATATGACTATGTTTAAAGGGCTTTTTGGAGATGAGGATGATACTAAAAAGGACACTAGTGAGGACGAGGCAAAACTTCGTCTACGCAAGGAACAACTTGATATTAACAAAAGCAAAGTGAAAAAGGGTGAAGTAGAATTTGGCAAGGAAATTATAGAAGAACAAAAGGCAGTTGATGTTCCCGTATCAAGGGAAGAAGTAATAATTGAAAGAAAAAATTTAAATAATGAAGATAGTGACGCCCCAATCACCGACGAAGAAAGTATTCGTATTCCGGTAAGTGAAGAGGTAGTGGATGTAGGAAAACATACAGTAGTTACAAGTGAAGTTTCAGCTCACAAACATTCTATAGAAGACACAAAACATATAGATGAAAACCTTAAACGGGAAGAGGCGCGGGTAAAAAAATTTGGCAATCCAGATGTAGTGGACAGTGTACAGGACCACGATTAGTAAATTTGTGAGCACCTTCCAATCATTTAATGATTGGTGAGGCGCTTTTTTATAATAAGAGGAGGGCAGAACTATGGTAAAAAGATCAACAGTTGTGAATCAAAAAACACATATACCTAATGAAAGTAAAGATGTGACACTTGAAATTAAACAGGAACAGCTAGACATAGCAAAAAAGTGGATACAAACAGGTGAGGTGAAAATTTATAGGGAAGTTTTCATGCTGAAGAAAAATTTTACTGTGCCTGTTAAAAGAGAGGAATTAGTAATAGAACGTAAATCAATTGATTCAGTAATACCTAAACAGAAAGATGTAAATGCAGAAGTTATTCGTATACCACTCAGTGAAGAAAGGGTTGAATTCACAAAACACAAAGTTGATTTAGAGGATGTATCTATATATAAACAACAAATAGAAGATATAAAACATATTGAAGATACATTAAAGAAGGAGCTACCTAAAATTAAAGTCCATGGATCACCAAAGGTTAGAAATGATCAAAGTGGCAACTTAAATACTTAAGTTACTTAAATTAAGATTTATGAATAGAGTATTTATATAAATTTATATGATTTTGTGATAGTATAGTGGGTATTATTATAATATATTGGAGGAAAAAAATGTTACGGGGTCATAAAATTCATAAAATAAATATTTTAATAGCTTTTTTAATTATCTTTACAATAGGGGTAGTAACCATTAGCTTTTATAGGGATTATCGGATTGATAAGGTAAATGCAAGTAAAGCAAAAATAGTTAATAAACAATTAAAAGTTAAAGAAATTAGAGATGAAAAGATAGAGAAAAAAAATTTTCCATACGAAAATAAAAATTGGTTAGCTGTTGGAGATAGTATTACACATTATAATAAATATCAGAGAATAGTAGCAAAGTTGTGTAAAATTGATACAGTTTCTACTGATGCAATTTATGGAGAACAACTTGGCCAAATGGCGGATACCTTAACAAAAAAAAATCTATCAAATGTGGATATAGTGACTGTATTTGGGGGCACCAATGATTATGGTAAAAATAAATTATTGGGAAATATAAGAGATGATAAAAATATAGATACATTTTATGGAAATATAAAAAATGTTATTGATAAAATATCTACATTAAATCATAAATCTAAAATTGTTTTTATTACACCTTTAAAACGAGGAATATTTTCCAATCAACCTGTATATCCAAACTCTAATAAAGTGGGCTTTTCACTTGAACAGTATGTTGATGCCATTAAGATAGTTTGTGCTGATAAATCAATACAGGTAATTGATTTATTTAATGAAAGCGGAATCAATGAAAATAATTTATTAGAATATACTTTAGATAATCTCCATCCAAATTCAGCAGGATATTATAAAATATCAAAAATTATTGCTGATAAACTGGATAGTTACAACAAATAAAACTTCTTAATATTATGGTTTTAGTATAAAGCGGTAACATATGGACCTGAATTTCTAATCTCTTTGTGCAACAATGTTAACTCATATGTAATATTGGTTACAGCATTCTTATCAGATAAAGTATAAATAAAGAAAATATACATTGCAATATATGTTAAATTATATATAATAAAAGAATGAGACTTAAATATGTCAAATTATATACAATAAAACAATTAATGTGGTGATGGAATGGGAAAAGAAAAGATACTAAAAAAAATATTTAATAGGTATATGGTTCTAGTAGTAATAATGTTAACTTTATTTTCAATACTAGGTTTACGGTTATATAATTTACAAATAGCAAATGGACAATATTATAGTGATACAGCAAATACAAAAGCACATAAGAATATAGAAATAGAAGCACCAAGAGGGCTAATAACAGACAAAAATGGAATACAACTTGCAACTGAAGTGCAGAGTTATAACCTGACGTATACGGATACAACTGAGGCTAATAAAAAATTATTTCCCACACTACAAAAGGTGTTTAAAATTTTGGATGATAATGGAGAAGCACAGACAGATAGTTTTCCATTAAAGATTGCTCCTTACAGATTCGAATTTAGTGCCAGTGACCCTAAGGAAATACAGAAAATGCAGTTAAGATTTTTAAAGGATAGAAATTTTCAGCAAAGCATATTAAAGAAAAATTTTAAAAACAAAAAGGAAGCTGATTTAACCAAAGCTGAAACTAAGGCGCTTAATAACCAACTCTTAAAATTAAAACCTGAGATGATCTATAACGAACTTGTTAAGAACTATGATGTAATAAAAGATATTTCAAGTTTAAAGACACTGGCAAATCCAGATTTAATAAGACGGTACTTAATAGTGCAAGACGGTATAAAGCAGAATGACTTTTCTGGATATAAATCAGTTAGTATAGCAGAAAATATAAAGAAAAATACATCGCTTATATTTAAGCAAAGTCTCTCGGAATTACCTGGAATGAATGTGGAAAATCAACCAAGGAGGCAATATCCATATGGAGAGCTTGCTTCATCGGTTCTAGGATACATAAGTAAAATAAACCCTGATGATCAGGAAAAATATTTGGAAAAAGGTTATGATACAAGTACTGATTATGTTGGTGCCTCAGGAATTGAAGCGGCAATGGAAAGTGAGCTAAAGGGAACAAATGGAGGAGATGTGGTTCAGGTAGATAAGCAGGGCAGGGTGAAGACTGAACTTGCAAGTCGCCAGGCGTCCCCAGGGAAAAATGTTCAACTTACAATAGATGCAAATTTACAATATGCCACAGAAAATGCACTAGACAGTAAGATGAAGGAATTACAAAAAAGAACTGGTGGTGATGTGGATGTATCAAATGCCACAAGAGGAGCAGCAGTGGCTATTGATATTCATACAGGTGGAATACTGGCATTATCCACAAATCCGGGTTTTAATCCCAATGATTTTTCAAATTCACAAGGATTAACGGAAGCTCAAACAGAAAAATATTTTAATCCAGACTATGAAAGTATGGCAAAAAATCTAAAAATATCACAAAGCGAGATTGACAGAAGATTCCCAATAGACACAAGCATAAAAGGTAATAGCACAATTCGAAAGGATAGGTTTGATTACTTTCCAAAATACTTGTATGATTACGCCACTATGTCACTTATTCCTTCAGGTTCAACCTTTAAGCCAATGGCAGCAATAGCAGGTCTTCAAAGTGGAGCTATAGATGCTAGTACTATTTTAAATGATCAAGCTATATTTGATATGGGAGGAACAAATAATATACTTCACTTTAGAACAGAGGCGGCAAATGGTCCTGTTGATGTAGTAAAGGCATTAGAAGTTTCCAGTAATCCGTTTTTTATGAATGTGGGAAAACAATTAAGGGCAAAAGGCGGAGATGACCTTTTAGCTAAATATGCATGGGGGTTTGGCCTTGGAGCAGATCCTAGCCAAGCTAATCCAGGTACAGGGATAGAAATAAATGAAAATTTTGGTCAAGTGTATAATACCGCATCACAGAAAAACAACTCAGCTAAGCAATCTCTTTTAAATATTGAGCAAGATTTAACTAACGGAGTTTCTGGCACAAGCGTGAAACTTCCTCAGATAGATTTATACGATAGAGATGGAGATATTAAAACTGTTTCTAAAATTAAAACTGAAATTAAAACTGATATAAAGGACTCTGTGAAAAATGGAACTTTTTCTAAGAGTAACTACGAGAGCTTATTTAAACAATTAATTGATACTGATCCGAGGTATAAAGGGAAAAATATAACTACAGGTGAGTTGCAATCAATTGCAAATGATGTAAATTATCAAGCGGTACAACAAGGTCATGGTACTTTAAGTCTTCCATTCAATATATATGAGGCATCTATTGGGCAGGGTATGGACAATTTCACTCCACTTCAGATGGCAAATTATGTAGCTACTATTGCCAATGGAGGCACAAGAAATAAACTGCATTTAGTGGACAATATAAAAGATTCGGATGGCAAGGTAGTATCTCAAAGTAAACCAGTGGTTTTAGATAAAGCTGATATGAGTTCAGCTACGCAAAATAAAGTTATGGAGGGAATGAATGCTGTTACAGGAAGTACAGGTGGAGCTACAGATGGTACAGCATATGAAGCACTAGGGAGTTTTCCTATAAAAACAGGCGGCAAGACAGGTACAGCACAGGTATCTGATGATCAAAGTAAAAATGGTAGATCAGATTATGCATGGTTTATAGGCTATGCGCCAGCTGAAAATCCTCAAATTGCAGTAGCTGTAGTTATATTTGATGGAGGTTACGGCAAGGATTCCGCATTTGTTGCTAAAGGTATGTATGAGAGCTATTTTAAAAATGATCCGAAAATGGCAAATTATGTTGATACTGAAGACATAAATTTAAAGCCTATTGTTCATTAAGGGATAACTCAGTATATATAAAAACAAATGAGGGAGGTGAAAAATTGAAAAAGTGGATTTTGGAGAAAAAACTAAGAAAACAGTTGGATTTTTCCTTAATAGTAGTTAGTTTGATAATATCTATATTTGGTAGTATTAATATTTATAGCGCAACTCATGTTGTCAGTAATTATAAATATTTTACAATGCAAATAATTTATATTACTTTGAGTTTGATGATATCTTATATTTTTCTTTTATTTGATTATAGTTTAATTGCAAAATTTTCTTATATTTTATACGGAGTAGGAGTAATACTACTCTTATATACAGACATTGCTGCAAAAGCAACAAAAGGAGCTCAATCATGGATTAACATATTTGGAATCAATATAGAACCAGGAGAAATTATTAAAATAGGATTAATTCTTATAATAGCTAAACTAATAGATGATATGCGGGGAAACGTAAATAATTTAAAAAATCTAATTAAGATATTTATATATATGTGTATTCCTGTAGCTTTTATATTAAAGGAACCAAACTATGGACTAGCAGTAATATGTATTTGTATTGTTTTTGGAATGTTATTTATTTCTGGGTTAAATATATGGAGAATATTAAGTATCATGCTAATTTTTATTGGGCTTTGTGCTTTAATGTGGCAATTCAATTTATTAAAGACATATCAATTAACAAGAATTACTAGTTTTATAAATCCCAAAAATAGTAGTACAGATTCAACTTTTCAAGTTGATAATTCAATACTTGCTATAGGGTCAGGTGGACTCTTAGGCAAAGGGTTTTTAAAGAGTACGCAGGTTAGTGGTGGATTTATTCCAGAAGCTAATACTGATATGATTTTTTCAGTAGTAGGTGAAGAATGGGGAATAGTTGGTGCAGGTGTTTTGTTGATATTATATATTATTATGCTGATAAAAATATTACAAATATCAAAACAATCAAAAGATATATTAGGAAAGTTAATTTGTGTTGGATATTTTTCAGCATTAACTTTTTCAATTTATCAAAATATTGGAATGACAATTAGACGTGCACCAGTAGCAGGAATAACTCTTCCTTTTATGAGTTATGGTGGAAGTTCTATATTGACTAATTTTATTATATTAGCGTTGATATTAAATGTTGGGATGCGAAGGAAAAAAATAAATTTTTAATAAAATGCATGAAATAACCACAGAAAGATGTTATATAGTTGATTTATTTTTGGAGAAAGTCAATTATAACAATATACTTTCTGAATATGTGAATATTGTTTTTTATTGTTCGTATAAAAGGTGGAGTTACAATTATGAAAATTAGTAATTTAAATTTGTTTTTTAAAGATGCTTTAAAAAATCTTAGAAGAAATGCCACTAGTAGTATTTCTACCATTACCACAGTAATGGCAACGTTATTTGTTTTAGGAGTATTTTTGCTATTCATGTTGAATCTCAAAATGGGGATTATTGGTGTTGGGACCCAGGCTGAAATACAGGTAAATTTAAAGCATGATATAAAGACTACGGATCAGCAAAATATATATAATAAAATAAAAGCGGAAAATAGTGTGACTTTTTTTAGTTTTCGCAATGATACTCCAGGATCAGCGTCATATATAATTGAAGTGAATGGACCAAAGGATATACCTAAAATAATTTCGCAAATTAAGGGATTACATGGTATAGATAATATTAATGTTGTACAAACTGTTCAGAGGAATGTCCCATCAATTGCTGAAAAGATTCAATGGGTAGGAGTGATACTTTTTCCTATACTCATGGTAGCATCATTTTTTCTAATTAAAAATACAATAAAACTTGCTATATATCCAAGACGTAATGAGATTAGTATAATGCAATATATTGGTGCAACAGATAGGTTTATTAGATGGCCTTTTATTTTTGAGGGAATAATAATTGGATTTTTAGGAGCAGTATCCGCAGTAATAGCAATTTTTTTATTTTATAGTTTTATATATAGATATTATTTGGAAGCAACGCTCATTAGCTTTATATATCCGTCATTTATATTAAGAACTGTATCATGGAGTTTTATACTTATTGGAATAATTCTAGTTGTTTTGGGAAATCTTTTGGTTATAAGAAAGTACTTGATAGTTAAATAAAGTAAAATACAATAAATCATTCCATTAAACATGTAAACACGTGGCATTTTCTACATAAGATATAAAATGTTTTAAGGCAGGAGACATATACCCATTTGTTCGATAAACCATTTGAATTCCTATAAAACAATGAGGTTTACGTACATGAATAAGTGAAACTTTTTGCATATCGAGTCCTGGTATGAATGGTATTAGTGCAACACCTAATTTTGCACCAACAAGTCCAGCTACGGTCCCTTCGTCAAAAGCTTCGAAAGACATTGACTGATGAAACCCAGCGCTCTGACAAAGTTTATCAATCACATCATGTAGTGAAGTTTCAGGTTTATAAATAATAAATGGGTCATTGGCTACCTCACACAAATCAACCTCCATCTTGTCAGCAAGTATGTGATCTTTATTAACAATTAAAAATAGCTCTTCATTGGTGAGTTGAAAAGAACTCAAATTTTTAATTGGTTCTTGCGGTGAACAGAATCCAACGTCAATTTCTCCAGATTCTATCATGTCCAGGATTTTATTTGAGGTGTCTTGTATTAGATGAAATCTTATTCCGGGTTCTTGTTTTTGAAAGCCACTAATGGAATCAGGCACAAAATTTGATCCAAGTAGCTGAATAAATGCAAGTGAGATGGTGCCATGAGATGGGTCTACCATATTGTTAATTTCTTCCTTAGCCTCATCTATTTCCCACAACACTTGATTTATATGACTCAGGAAAATCTTTCCGTATTGGTTCAATACTACACCGCGACTTTTGCGCTGAAATAATGGAACTCCAAGTTCCTCTTCAAGTTTTGAAATTGATCGACTTAGCGCAGACTGTGAAAGATCTAATTCATCAGAAGCCTTTGTAAAATTACAAATGATTGAAAGCGTTTTAAAATATTTAAGTTGATTATAATCCATAAAAACGATTACCTCCTAAAAAAATAAGTGATATTACAATTATGCATGAAAACCATACAAAAGACAATTAGTTCTGCATAACTTAAGATGATATAATTAAATTAATATTAACGAAGGAGGACTAAAAATATGAAATTAGGCTTTATTATTCCGCATTATTCTGGTGAAAAAAGAGTTGCATTATTACCTGAACATGTAAATGATTTTGAAAATGACATTGTGATTGAACATAACTTTGGACTTAATCTAAATATAAGTGATGAGGAATATGAAAAAGTAGGCTGTAAAATAGGATCACGTGAGGAAATCTTTTCTGATTGTCCTGCGATTTTTTCCATTAAACGTATTCTAGAAGATGATTACAAAAACATAAGACGCAACCAAATGATTATTGGTTGGACTCATCCTGAAGGATCTGGTAAAGGTTTTATGGACGCACAATTCAATTTAAAAAATCTAACAATTGTAGATTTGGACAATATTCACCCTAAAGTTTATTACAAGGATAAAATAAGATCAATCGATTGGATTAAACCAAACTTTATTAAAGATAACAGCTTTATTGCCGGCTATTCTGCTGTTTTGCATGGGTTATTAAACTTCGGTATGATGCCAGATCACAATACAAATATAGCAGTACTAGGCTGTGGAAACGTTTCCCAGGGAGCATTTTGGGCTGTTTCAAAATTTAATGATAACGTGAGAATGTTTTATAGAAAAACTATGCACGAGTTTATCGAAGAACGTGAAAGCTTTGACATTATAATAAATGGCATTGAGGTAGATAAACCTGGTGAGCACATACTATCTTTGGATCATCAAAAAAGCTTAAAGAAAAACTGTTTAATAATTGATGCTGCTGGAAGTGCTGATAAAGCTATTGAAGGGACAACCGTCACTACTATAAAAAATCCCATCTATAAAAAAGATGATGTGTATTATTATGTAGTAAGTAACGCACCTTCTATTTTATATAAGCAAATAAGCTTTAAAATAAGTGAGAGTTTCAGTGAAAATGTTTACAAAAAGGATGTAAATATTTTTAAAGAATTGATTAAATAAATTATATTATCTTCCTGTTTAATTATGAGGTAATATTGACAAATCGTAAATTTACCACGTTAAATTAAAAATGGGGTATCTATAATGGTAAAATCAACTTTAAAAAAGGATAATTTAGGCATTATCATCTTCAAAACTACCGCTTACGGATCTATCTAATAAATTTATTTCTAAGGGCTTTGGAACACTTTTAATTTTAACAGCTTCATTATCTTTCTTTTCTTGTACCTTAGGTGCTGCATGTGCGGGAGCAAGAATATTATTTTCAATGAGTAGAGATGGGATATTACATAAAAACTTGAAAAAAGTCCACAGCAAATATAATACGCCATATATAGGTATAATTTTTATTATGGTCATTGATATAATATTACAGATTTCTCTTTACCATAAAGATGGAATTGAAGTTTTTGGCTATTTTTCTACTATTGGTTCTCTAGCATTAATTATTTGTTACTTATTTACTTGCATAGGAGCTTTTGTATATTTTCGGAAAAATGAAAGCAGAAATATTTTAAATACATTTATACCACTTGTTTCAATTTTTGCATTAGCTTATGTATTATACTCAAACATTTATCCTGTCCCTGTTTTTCCCACAAATTTATGTATTTATATAGTATTGTTCTGGATTGCAGTGGGATTTATGTTAAGTTGTTGGTTTAGAAGGTATAATATTAGACACATGGATTCAGAAATAGAACAAGTAAGTGATATTACAATTATGCATTAAAGTCATACGAAAGACTATTAGTTAGCTTTAAAACTAAGTGTGGAATAATATTTAAATATTATTCGACAAAAATGGTATAATAGAAATATATTTACTGTATTAAAAAAAAATATGCAAAAAAATAAAACAACATAAAGTTTAATAGATAAATAGACTGCCCAAAATTAGCCTATTTTGAATAAAAAAAGTATCGGGAGGTATAAACATGAATGCTACAGGTATTGGAAAGCCTTTTAAAAAATTAATTGTGGTAGTATCATCAGGATTTAGAAAGATTACTAAGCCCAAAGCTTCAGGCACACTACTTTCTGAAATTGAAAAGGAATATGAATCTGATATAACTAAAAACTTTGGAAAGAGTACTATGTTTCCAGATTTAGCTACATTAATTTCCACGATTCAAAAAGAGTATGAATATGAATCTGATAGAGCTAAGGACATTGAAAATAGGACAGGCATTTTTTTAGCGTTTATAGTTGCTTTAGTGGTATTTTTGCTTACAAATTTTCAATTTTCAAATGTAATTTTCAAAAGAATATCGTTTTTTGAAAAAAGCATTTCTTATTCATTATTAATTATATCTATAGCCATAACTTGTGTAACTCTAATAGCTTGTATTTTCTGTTTTATAAAGGTTATTTCAATTGAAAAGTATAAAAGGCTTAATATAAATGATTTCACAGAAGAGTATGCAAAAGGTAAAAGGGAAGCCGTTGAAATGAGAATGATATTAGAGTATAAGGATATTCTTTTATATAATACTAAAGTAAATGATAAAAAATCCAACTATTATAAAGGTGGTTTATATGTAATATTAGTATCTTTGCTATTTGCTATTAGTACATATGTAATCTCCATTTTATTATAGTGATCATATAGATGATAAAAGCAATGTACCCTTGTTATTTTTATCAATTTGAAAAAGACTGTAGGTACCAAATTTGAAGGCAAATGTCCAAAATTCTTCTACCTTTAAGTTTAGTATTAGGGTTGCTATTATCTTCAAAGCACCCTGATGGCCTACTATTAAAATAGTTTTTCCTTTATATGTTTCTATAATTTTATCAAAGCATAGTTTTATTCTTTTATAAAAAAGGTTAAAACTTTCCCCTTCTGGAATACAGAAACCTTGCCAATCTTTTGCCCAGCTTAGCCACTCCTCATTATATGTTTGTTCTATTTCACTATAATGAAGCTTTTCCCATTTACCAAAATTAATCTCTTTAAGTTCAGGGCATATTTTAAATTCATCTTTAGTTAAGCCCGTTATTATTTCAGAAGAATGTATAGTCCTTATGAGAGGACTTGTTATTACCACCTGGAAAACTATGTTCTTAAGCTTTTCCTTTACAATCTGGCATTGAGCTTCTCCATGCAATGTTAAAGGCACATCCGTCCAGCCATAATATACTTTTTTCTTATTTAATTCTGTTTCTCCATGCCTAACTAAATATATATTTGTCATAATAACATATACCTTTGTAAAATTATAAATATACAATATACTAAAATTTCAGTTATTTCACTTGCAGCACCTAAGGTGTCACCTGTCATTCCATCTATTTTAGATTCTATATATTTTTCATATAAAACCATCAGTAGGAGTATTGGAATAACAATATATAAAGATTTTACACCAAGTAAAAAAGACGTTAATAATATGCCCATGATCATTGCTATAACCATAGTTTTTAAAGCTATTTTACCTATAAATAGGTTGCCTAGTCCGCCGTCTTTTCTTGCATAAGTGGAAATATAGCTAAGTAGAACTAAAACAGTCTTAGATAAAATGGAGGATATTATAATGGCTTTTATTAAATTATAATTGTTATTACTAATGGAATTTAATAATGTGATTCTTAATGATAAATCAAAAAATATGGCCACTGCTCCATTGGTTCCTATCCTACTATCTCTCATGATCTCAAGCATTCTTTCCTTCTTCCTAGAAGAATATATACCATCGCAGGTATCTGTTAATCCATCAAGATGAAATGCTCCAGTTAAGCATACATTGAATAAAGTTACAAAAATAATGGCGATAAGATTTGAAAAAATTAGTGAGAAGCACAAGAAAACTAATGCATTTAATGTTCCTATAATAAGCCCTACAAGTGGAAAATATACCATTGAATCTTTAAAACTTTTCTCATCGATATCTATTTTGATATTTATAGGTATTCTTGTTAAAAATTGAAGCATAAGAATAAAGCTTTTCATATGATACCTCCTGAAAATTTCTATTTTATTTTTATAGGTAAACCACAAACAATAAGATAAACTTCATCTGCTCTTGAAGCAATATATTGATTTGCTCTTCCGGATATATCTCTGAATATTCTTGATAGTTTATTATCTGGTACAATGCCAAAACCAACTTCGTTTGTAACTAGTATTGAAGTCTCTGTGTTTAAGTCAGTTGCATCTAGAAATTCAGTTATTTCTCCTAGAATTTTTCTCTCTATTTTATTTATTTCCTCTTCATCTAAATTTTCAACATGAGAGCCACCAAATTCAAACATTAAATTAGTAACCATTATTGTGATGCAGTCTAACAATACGGTTTGAAAAGGTAGTTCTTTTTCTAGAAATACTCTCTTTAAATCCATATAGCCTTCAAAAGTACCCCAGTTTGAAGGTCTTCTTGCTTTATGTTTTTTTACTCTTTCCTTCATCTCCTCATCAAAGGGTATAGAAGTAGCAATATACATTACATCACGACTAGTAGTCTTTGCTAAAGTTTCTGCATAAGCGCTTTTACCGCTTCGTGCTCCGCCAGTAACTAAAATCAATTTTCCCATTTTATACCTCCAAACACCACCCATAAGTAGCTATTAATTTGTAAAGAATTATCATAAAAAAACCACACCTTATTGGTGTGGAGATATTTGCAAGTTTAAAATAAACTTATTATTACTTTATATAACTATACATCCTTATTAGTATATTTAGCAAACAATAAATTATATGTAGGGATTGGAAATCTATATAGATTAAACTATAAGGTTGAAATTTACACTTGTTTAAGTTATAATTCATCTATAATTAAATAGTTGATTTATGGTACTATAATGTTTAAAAGGGAAAGCAATAATGCTACAGCCCCCGCTACTGTATACGTAGACAAATCCTAATCACTGGCAAGAGCTGGGAAGGTTGGAGGAGAGAGACACGTAAGTCAGGAGACCTGCCATAAGTTAAGCTAATCCTTCGGAGGGAAGGGTAGTGGCGTAGATATCCTTTTTTTGTTCATTTTAATTTGTAATAGATATTAAGGATTATTGTACCCCTATCTTTTGGTAGGGGTACTGTTTTTTTGCCAAAATGGGGAGTGAACGTATGGATATATTAAAAGAAACAATAGATAGTATAAAACCACTATTTAGTGATTGTGTTAAGGAGGCATGGGAAAGAATAGATGATCTTACTAAGCCCATAGGAAGCTTAGGTGGACTTGAAGATATAGCAGCTAAGTTAAGTGGTATCACTGGAAAGATAAATAATAATATCCAAAAGAAAAATATTATTATTATGTGTTCAGATAATGGTGTAGTAGAAGAAGGGGTAAGTGCATGCCCTCAAAATATTACAGCTATTGTTACAAATAACTTTACAAAGAATATAACTGGTGTGTGTAAACTTGCAAAACATGCAAATTCAGAAATAACTGTGGTAGATATTGGAGTTAATGCTGATTTTAATAATAAAAATATAATAAATAAAAAGATTGCCTATGGAACAAAGAATATGGCAATTGGGGCTGCTATGACTAAAGAAGAAGTCATAAAGGCTATAGAGGTAGGAATAGAAACAGTAAGCAAATTGACATTATCAGGATATGATCTCTTAGGAACAGGGGAGATGGGTATAGGTAATACAACAACTTCAGCAGCCGTAGTAAGTGTGCTTTCAGGGATAAATTCAGATTTAATTGTAGGAAAAGGTTCAGGGCTTACAGAAAAGCAGTATGAAAATAAAAAGAATGTGGTTAAAAGGGCCATCAACGTAAACTCTCCCGATAAAAATGATGTAATCGATGTTTTATCGAAGGTTGGAGGTCTTGATATTGCTGCGCTTTGTGGATGCTTTTTAGGAGCTGCTAGTTGTAGAGTACCAATTGTTATAGATGGGTTTATTTCATCCTGCGCGGCTCTATGTGCCTATAGGATAAATCCACTTTCTAAGGAGTATATGTTCCCTTCTCACTTGTCAGCAGAACCAGGAGCTATTTATATAATGCAGGAATTAAGCTTAAGTCCTATGTTAAATTTAAATATGAGACTTGGAGAAGGCTCAGGTTGTGCATTAGCATTTAATGTAATAGAGGCAGCACTCTATACTATTAATAATATGGCTACCTTTAAGGAAGCTGAAATAATCAAAGATTGTTATGTGGACATTAGGTAATAATGGTGACAGGAGATGGGTAAATGATACAACTTATTGGATTACTTTGGGAAAGTACAGTTGAAATAAGAGAAAAGCTAACCATTGCTCCAAAGGATTTAGAGGAAAGCACAAGAAAAGTTTTAAGTATTTGTGAAGAGGTAGTTATAATAAGTACTTGCAATAGAACTGAAATATATTTTAATTCAGAAGAATGTGATGAGGGCAAAGTAGAAGAGATTTTTAAAACTTTAAATTGGGATTTAAAACTTAAACAATATACGTTTCATATTAAGGAAAAAAGAGTTGTAGAACACTTGATGGAAGTAATTTGTGGATTTCATTCAAAAATTCTAGGTGAGGACCAGATTTTAGGTCAGGTTAAGTGTTCAATTGAAAGGTCTATAAAGATCCATGGAGTAAAAAGTGATCTTCGAAAATTATTTCAAATTGCTATTACCTGTGGTAAAAAATTTAGAGACAAATCAAAAATTTATAGAATACCAGTATCCTCTTCATCTATAGTGGCAAAGGAAGCTATAAATAAAGGTTTAAGAACATTTATGCTTATTGGGTTTGGCAATGTGGGACAACTAACCTCAAAATATATTTTAGGCAGTGACTTTGATAAGCTTTATATTGTAGTAAGAAATGTTGAAGCCGTAAAGCTAATAGATAGTAGGATAAAAATAATAAATTTTGATGAGAAAAGCAAGTATTACAAAGATGTAGATTGTATTATAAGCTCTACTTCAGCACCATACCCTGTGGTATTAAAAAGGGACTTGCCTAATAAAAAGTTGATAATATATGATCTTGCCCTTCCAAGAGATGTGGAGGAAAAGGTCTTAAATATGCACAATATTAAGGTTTATGACATAGATAAAATAAGTGCTATTGATGATGAGAATAGAGAAAAAAGAAAAAAATTAATGGAAAATTATAAATATATAATCGAAAAATATGTAGAAGACTTCATAAATTGGAAGAAACTTAGGAAAATTGAGCCCTGTATCAAAAAACTCTTAAAATCAGGTGAAATCATATATTACTCCAGATATGAGAGTTTTAAGCATAAGCAATATACAAAAGACAATGAGAAATTGGCTATGACTTTACTTAAAAGCACTTCTGATGCCTATATTAATAGGGCAATAAAGGTGATAAAAGAAGAACAACTGAAAGGAAGGGCGGATGAATGCCTAAGAATAGTAGAAAAGATATTTTATCCTCAGAATTAGAATATACATTCCAGTTGTTGGACAAGGCGCTTTAGGGGTTAAAATTCTATAAGGTAGCAGAAGAGCGTGCAGAAATCTTTAGAAGCTTTGATCAGCGTTCCATATTGAAGGAGATAACATCAAGGGTAGAAGAAGGTATTATAAAAAAATTTAGAATTAAATTAGGAGGAAATTATGGTTAACAGAAACAGAAGGTTAAGAGGTAGCAATGCTATAAGGGATTTAGTTAGGGAAACAGTTATTTCATCAAATGATTTTATTTATCCAATATTTGCAGTTGAGGGTGAAAATATAAAAGAGGAGATATCTTCACTTCCTGGATGCTATCATTTTTCAATAGATAGATTACATGAGGTTATAGAAGAGATAGTTAAGTGCAAGGTTAGAGGAGTTATGGTTTTTGGAATACCTGATCATAAGGATGAAATTGCATCTTCAGCTTTCGATGATAATGGAATAGTTCAAAGGGCAGTTAGAAAGATAAAGAAAATTTCCAGCAAATTATTAGTTATTACAGATGTGTGTATGTGTCAATATACAAGTAATGGACATTGTGGAATTGTGGTAGATGGCATGGTTAATAATGAAAAATCACTTAAATACCTTTCAAAGATCGCTTTGTCTCATGCAATGGCTGGGTCTGATATGATAGCGCCTTCTGATATGATGGATGGCAGAGTTCTAGCTATAAGAAATTTGCTTGATGAGAATGGTTATGAGAATATTCCTATTATGAGTTATAGCGCAAAATATTGCTCGGCTTTTTATGGTCCTTTTAGAGAAGCAGCTCATTCAGCTCCTCAATTTGGAAACAGAAAGACCTATCAAATGGACCCTGCAAACAGTAGGGAAGCTATGAAGGAAATTCAAGATGATATAGAAGAAGGGGCAGATATTGTAATGGTTAAACCAGCTCTATCATATTTGGATGTTATAAGATGGGCTAGAGATAGAAATGATGTTCCTATTGCAGCTTATAGTGTTAGTGGTGAATATGCTATGGTTAAAGCAGGAGCAAAACTTGGATGGATAAATGAAAAGGCTATTGCTTTAGAGATGCTACTTTCTATTAAAAGAGCTGGAGCAGATATGATAATTACCTATTATGCATTAGAAGCTAGCAAATGGCTTATGGAGGGAATAGATGAGTAATTTAGATATATTTAATGAATCAAAGAAGTATATGCCTGGTGGAGTAAATAGCCCTGTTAGGGCATTTAGAGATGTGGATATAAATCCTCCTATAATTAAAAGAGGACAGGGTGCTTATATATTTGATGAAGATGGAAATAAATATATAGATTTTGTTTGTGCTTGGGGTCCTATGATTCTGGGACAATGTAATGAAGTCGTTGTAAAAGCCATAAAGGAAACTTGCGTTGAGGCCATAGCCTTTGGTGCTCCTACAAACCATGAGTTAAAACTTGCAAAGCATATGTGCACCACTTTAGATGGTGTGGACATGGTTAGAATGGTTAACTCTGGCACAGAGGCTACTATGAGTGCAGTTAAACTTGCAAGAGGATATACAGGAAGAAATAAAATAGTTAAATTTGCTGGATGTTATCATGGACATTATGATGGATTTTTAGTAAGTGCAGGTTCAGGTGTTCTAACAGAAGGTATACCAGGAAGTGCAGGAGTTCCAGAAGATAGCATTAAAAACACACTTATAGCAGAATACAATGACATTGAAAGTGTTAAGAATGTGTTTAAGATTTATGGAAATGATATTGCTGGGGTAATAATTGAACCAGTAGCAGGAAACATGGGAGTTATACCAGCAAAGAAAACATTTTTAGAAGAATTAAGTAAGATTTGCAAGGAAAACGGAAGCCTTTTAATTTTTGATGAAGTGATGAGTGGCTTTAGAGTCGCTTATAAGGGCGCGGCTAGTCTATATGGAATAAAGCCTGATCTTGTAACTTATGCAAAGATTATGGGTGGAGGATTACCTTGTGGGGCCTTCGGTGGAAAAAGAAAAATCATGGAGATGTTATCGCCAATTGGACCAGTGTACCAAGCTGGAACTATGTCTGGAAATCCTGTAGTTATGGCAGCGGGATATGCTGCTTTAAAGGAACTGTATGATAATCCTTGTTACTATGAAAAACTTGAGAATTTAGGGGCTTTGCTGGAAAAGGGTGTAGTGGAAATTGCAAAGGAAAAAAATCTTCCTGTGGTTGTAAATAGGTGTGGATCAATGATGACTATATTCTTTACAAAATTAAGCGCTGTTAATAATTATGAGGATGCAAAACAATGCGACACTAAGCTTTTTGCAAGATTTTTCAAACATATGATAAAGAGAGGTATATATATTGCGCCTTCACAATTTGAATCATTATTTTTAAGCACTAAACATAGCAGGTCAGATATTGAGAAATTCTTAGAGGTTATGAGAAAGTTTTAAAATAAGTACTATATATATTAGAGGTGAAAGATGAAGAAAGCCATATTGGTGGTAAGTTTTGGAACAACCTATAAGGATACTAGAAAATTGACTATTGAAAGAATCCAGGAAAGAGTGAGGGAAAACTTTGAGGATTATGAAGTTAGAAGTGCTTTTACATCCCATAGAATAATAAATATTCTTAAAGAAAGAGATGGAATATTTAAGTTTTCGCCAGAGAAAGCATTAGATAAGCTCTTGAAGGAAGGGTATAAAGAGGTTATAGTTCAACCTCTTCACCTAATACCTGGTGAAGAATATGATTATGTTGAAACAGTAGTACATAGGTATAAAAAAGTTTTTCAAAGATTAAGTTTGGGTAGACCAGCCTTATATTATAAAGGTGAAGAAGAGGGAAGACCTGATGATTATGAAGTTTTAGTGGAAGCAATAAAGGATAATATTTTAGGAGATAAAGTTGTGGTTTACATGGGACATGGAACCATACATTATGCTAACGCTTGTTATGCATGTCTTCAAAGTGTATTTGATGATCATTGGTTTGAAAAGGTATATATTGGAACGGTGGAAGGCTATCCAACTTTGAAAGACGTAATAAGAAAGCTAAAAAGGAATGAAATTAAGGAAGTCACTTTAATGCCTTTAATGCTAGTGGCTGGTGACCATGCGAGCAATGATATGGCAAGTGATGAGGAGAATTCCTGGAAGAAAATTTTAGAGCATAATGGAATAAAAGTTAATATATATTTACATGGACTGGGAGAAATACCAAAATTTCAAGAAATATATTTAAAACATATTAGAGATGTTATAGAAAACCGATATGTAGGTCTTGGAAAAACGAAAAAAGGAAGTATTGGTTAGAGGTTATAAAGGAGGACTTTTTTATGGCTAAATTAATGATTCAAGGAACTGCATCTTCTGTTGGGAAGAGTATATTAGTTACGGCATTATGTAGAATTTTCAAACAAGATGGGTTTACAGTATGTCCTTATAAATCTCAAAATATGTCCCTAAACTCATACATCACATTAGATGGTAAAGAAATGGGAAGGGCACAGGTTCTTCAAGCATATGCAGCGGGACTTGAGCCAGAGGCTTATATGAATCCAATTTTATTAAAACCCAGTTCAGATAAAAAGTGTCAAGTTATTGTAAAGGGTAAAGTATATTGTAATTCTTCAGCCCAGGAATATCACAATATGAAATTAGAGTTTAGTCAGATGTTAAAGAAAGATTTTAAAGAAATTGAAAATAAGTTTGAAATCATTGTCATAGAGGGAGCAGGTAGCCCTGCAGAAATTAATTTAAGAGATAGAGATATAGTAAATATGGGTTTGGCAGAGCTTGTTGACGCGCCTGTAGTTTTGGTTGGAGATATTGATAAAGGTGGAGTTTTTGCAGCGCTAGCGGGTACTATGCTATTACTTCAGGATAATGAGAAAGAAAGGGTAAAGGGAACAATTATTAATAAGTTTAGGGGAGATATAGAAATATTAAGGCCAGGACTTAAGATGATTGAAGATATAATCAATATTCCATGTATTGGAGTAGTACCAAATTTTAACCTTCAGCTTGAGGATGAGGATGGAGCAGTTGAGTTTAATAAAAAAGATACTAAGGAAATTGATATTGCAGTTATAAAATTACCGAACATATCAAACTTTACAGATTTTGATGCTCTTAAGATTGAAGAGGATGTTTCTGTGAGATTTATAACTAGTAAAGAGGAGTTTGGACACCCTGATTTGCTTATAATTCCTGGAAGTAAAAGTACCGTTGAAGATTTAATTTTTTTAAGAAAAAGTGGACTTGAGGAAGATATAAAATACTTTGGAAAAAAAGGTACAGTGATAGGTATTTGCGGCGGATATCAAATGCTTGGTAAAGTTATTTTAGATCCTTATGAAGTTGAGACAAGTTTAAAAAACATAGAAGGTATGAAACTTTTAGACATTTCTACTGCATTTCAGCAGGAAAAGGTAACTACAAGGGTTGAGGCTAAGTTAGATAATAAGAAAGTGTATGGTTATGAAATACATATGGGAACTTCAACTTATGGAAAAACTGTGAAATCATTATTCACCATAAGTTTAAAGAATGGGGAAAAAGTTTATTATCCTGATGGGGCAATTAGCGAAAAAGGTAATGTTATGGGCACTTATATACACGGAATATTCGATGGTATACCTTTTAGGCAAAAGATACTAGATAGGATTAGAAAAGAAAAAGGATTAGTGCAAAAGGAAGTTAAAGTTTATGAGAACATTAGAGAAAGGGAACTTGATAAATTAGCTGACATAGTAAGAAATAATATAGATATGAAGAAAATATATGAGATTATTAATTTGCAACCTAAATAATGTAAGGCATCATCAAAGAAATAACAAGTCAGTATTCTGGTCTATTTTGTGGTATGCTTCGTCGCTATAACCATTACATAGCCCACTATGCGCAGGTAATGGCTCCTCGCCTACCGCAAAATATCCTCAGAATCTTTGACTTGTTATTTCTTTTCAGATGTCTCGGAGTAATTTTGGAGTGAAATATATGATAGATATAGGTCTAGCTGTGATACTTGATTTTTTAATTGGAGATCCTTATTGGTTTCCACATCCAATTATATATATTGGAAAACTTATAAAGGCTCTTGAAAATTTTTTTAGAAAAAGGTGCAAATCCGAAAAAACACTTAAACTTTCAGGGGGAGTAATTGTAATTGTAGTTATGACTATGAGTTTTTTAATTCCTTGCTTTATTCTATATATAGCAAGAGATCTTTTTTGGATTCATCATATTTTAAACATAATAATAATTTGGACAACCTTAGCGGCTAGATGCCTTCATAAAGAGGGTATTAAGATTTACGAATCCTTAAAAAATGGTAATTTAGAGGATGCAAGGCTAAAGCTTTCATATATAGTGGGTCGAGAAACTAAAGAATTGACGAAAAAAGAGGTAATAAGAGCAGATGTGGAAACTATTGCTGAAAACACTGCAGATGGTGTTATAGCTCCTCTTTTATTTGCAATGATTGGTGGAGCACCGCTAGCAATGCTGTATAAAGGTGTTAATACCATGGATTCCATGCTTGGATATATGAATAAAAAATATAAAAATATAGGATTTTTACCTGCTAAATGCGATGATGTATTTAATTATATTCCTGCAAGAATCACTGGGATTCTTATTTGTTTTGCATCTCCATTTTGCAGGGGTAATATTCTTCAAAGTTTAAGAATAATGCTGAGAGATAGAAAAAATCATAAGAGTCCTAATTGTGGATATCCAGAAGCCGCAGCTTCGGGAGCATTAAGAATTCAAATAGGTGGAACTAATACTTATTTTGGAGAGACTGTAGTAAAACCTACAATTGGAGACCCTATAAATGAACTTAGCCTAGAACATATAAAATATACAATAGTACTTATGTATTTGGCTGAAATAATCTTATTGGCAATATATTTTTTATTGATTTGGAAAAAAATTGAAAGTAATAATATTGGTTTCAATATAGGCAGGGGGTAGAAGAGTTATGGAAAAAAAGTTTTGTGTACCAGTTCATGGTGGAGATGTTTATTCTGAAGGTATATTTAAAGGAAGAGAGCTAATAGATTTTAGTTCAAACATAAACCCACTAGGAGTACCTAAATCATTTATAAATAATTATGGAGAAGCAATAGATTCGGTTACAAGATATCCAGATATTAAATACAGGGAGTTAATAAAATCCTTAGAAAAATATTTGGGGGATAAGAGGAGCGTTAATAACTTTGTGCTAGGAAACGGAGCTTCAGAAATTATTGATTTGGTTATTAGCACGGTGAGGCGATTACTTATTATTGTGCCTTCCTTTGGAGAATATGAAACCAATGCAAAAAAATGGGGGTGTCTTGTCACTTATTCTTATTTAAAGGATGATATGAGTTATGATTATGAGGATATATACTCAAAACTTAAAGTGACAGATGGTTTAATAATAGGGAACCCAAACAATCCTAGTGGGAATATTATTAATAAAGTTAAGTTCAATGCCATTTTAGAGTATTGTGAAAAGAATAATAAAACTGTAATTATAGATGAGGCTTTTATTGAGTTTATCAGCAGCGCAGATAAAAGTTTTATAGAGAAAATCAAAGATTTTAATTGCTTATTTATCATTAGAGCATTAACAAAATTTTTTGGCATGCCTGGAATAAGATTTGGGTACGGTATTAGTAAAAATTTAGGTTTAATTACAAAAATAAAAGAAAAACAAAATCCTTGGAATATAAATTGTTTTGCGGAAATTGCTTGTAAGTATGTATTAGAGGATAAGGATTATATTGAAAATTCTAAAAAATGGATATATGAAGAAAATAAATTTTTGCCAAATAAGCTTGATAAAATAAACTTCATAGAGAAAATCTTCCCAACAGAATGTAACTTTGTGTTATGTAAATTAAAGAATATTAATGGAGATTGGTTATATAAAAAGTGTATCCAGCAGGGAATTGTTATTAGAAGAGCATCAAACTTTAAAGGTTTAGATAATAGCTATGTAAGATTTGCTATAAAGAATAGAAAATTAAATGTGAAATTAATTGAAGCATTGACACGTATAGAAAGCATAACAAAAGATGCAGAGGTGGTTAAATGAGAACAATAGTTATATCTTCAAATTGTAGTGGAGGAGGTAAGACCACCATAACCCTAGGACTTATGAAAGCTCTTATGAATAGAGGTTATGAGGTGCAAGGCTATAAGGTTGGACCTGATTATATCGATGTAGCATTTCATAGTCATGTTACAGCTAAACCTTCAAGAAATTTGGACTTATTTCTAATGGGAGAGGAAGGGGTTAAAGCAAGCTTTACTCGGGGAATTAAGGCTTCAGGGGAAAAATCACTTGGAGTTATTGAAGGAGTTATGGGACTTTATGATGGCAAAGGTATAACCACAGAATTTTCAACAGCCCATTTAGCAAAAACTTTAGATCTTCCAGTTGTGCTAATAATTTCTCCAAAGGCTCAGTGTGCAACGCTCTGTGCTGAAATAAATGGGATCGTGAATTTTGAGGATATGAATATAGTTGGAGTAATTTTAAATAACATAAGTGAGGGTTATTTTAAATTATTAAATTGTGCTATAGAAAAAAATTGTAATATAAAAGTTTTTGGATATGTGCCAAAGGATGAAAGGCTTAGTTTAAAAAGTAGACATCTTGGGCTTGTGCAGAGCAGTGAAATTGAAAACTTAGATAGTAAAGTTAGCCTTTGTAGTGAACTTATTGAGAAAAATGTGAATTTAGATGAGTTAATAGAATGCTTTAAAGACAATAATGGATACGAAGACAAATTTCATGAGCATAACAAAGGCATGAGAATAGCAGTGGCATTAGATGATGCATTTAGTTTTTATTATAGAGAAAATTTAGAACTACTAGAGGAATTAGGAGAAATTATTTATTTTAGTCCTATAGGGGATAACGAACTTCCCAGAAATATTGACTTTTTATATATTGGAGGAGGTTATCCTGAGGTATTTATAAAAGAATTAAGTAACAATAAATCTATGCTTTTAAGCATTAAGGATGCACTCTTAAATGGGCTTCACTGCTATGCAGAATGTGGAGGATTAATGTACCTTAGTGAATCTATAAATGGAATTTCAACAGTAGGTTTCTTTAGTGGAGGTTCTTATATGACAAATAAACTTCAGAATTTTGGCTATGCAAAACTTAAGGTTAAGGATAAAAAATTAACTGGAGATAATACTTTAGAAATTAATTGTCATGAATTTCATAAATCTTATGTGAAGCTTAACGAGGAAAAAAAGTTTAAACTAACTAAAATTATGTATAATGATGATATTAAAAAGTGGTCCTGCGGTTATATTAAAAATAATACTATAGCAATGTATGGACATGTTCATTTTTTTGGTAATATTAAATTTTTAGAAAGTTTACTAAAATAGAAATAAAAAAATCAGGGTGATAAAATGAAGGATTATATTAAAGTCCCAATGGATATTGAAAATAAAAGTTTCGAAATAATAGGGAAAGAAATGAAATCTAATAGTTTATCTGAGGATGAATTAAAGATTGTTAAGAGGGTGATTCATACAACTGCAGATTTTGAATATCAAGATTTAGTATATATAAGAGAAGGGGCAATAGAAGTAGCTCTTAAAACTCTTAAAAAGGGAATTACAATTTATACTGACACTAACATGGCACTTGCAGGAATAAACAAAACAGCATTAAAAAATTTAAATTGTAAGGTGGTTTGTTATGTAAATAATGAAGAAGTGGCACAAATTGCTAAAGATAAGGGAATTACAAGATCTATGGCAGCCCTTGAAAAAGCAGCTAGTGAAGGCATTGAATTTTTTGTTTTTGGAAATGCGCCTACTGCACTTTTTAAACTAAATGAACTTATAATGCAAGGAAAATCAAAAGCACAATTTATTGTGGCAGCTCCTATTGGTTTTGTAGGCGCAGCAGAGTCAAAAAAAGAAATAGAAAAACTAGAAACACCTATGATAACAGTAAGAGGCCGTAAAGGTGGTAGCTCAGTTGCAGTTTCCATAGTAAATGCTCTTCTATATATGCTAGTTAAGAGATAGAAAATAAGGGAGCTTTGTATAAAGAGAGGTATTAAGTTATGTTAAATCTATTTGTTAACAGCAATGGGAAAAAGTTAAGATGTGGATATACTACAGGCTCTTGTGCAGCAGGTGCTGCTAAGGCCGCTACTTATATGTTATATAACAATAAGAAAATTAAAGAAATAAAGATAGATACTCCTAAGGGCATTGAACTTTTACTTATTATAGAAAAGCTTATTGTTAGCGAGAATTATGTGGAGTGTTGCATCATTAAAGATGGTGGAGATGATACAGATGTTACTCATGGATTAGAAATATGGGCAAGAGCAAAAAAAACGCAAAGCAGATATACATTAAAGGGTGGCAAGGGAGTAGGTGTTGTAATGGGTGAAGGGTTATATGTGAAAAGAGGAGAACCTGCTATTAATCCTGTGCCAAGACTAATGATAGAAAAAGAAGTTAAAAATGTGCTCCCTGAGAAAACTGGTGTAGAGATAACTATTTTTGTTCCTAGGGGTGAAGAAGTTGCAAAAAAAACTTTCAACCCAAGGCTAAATATCATTGGAGGCATATCCATATTAGGTACTACTGGAATAGTAACCCCTATGTCTGAAGAGTCAATTAAAGAGTCTATCCACCTTGAAATCTGTCAAAAGGTTGCTGAGGGACATAAAGATTTAATTTTTGTATTTGGTAATATCGGCGAAAAAATGGCTTTAAAACTAGGTTATGATAAGAATAAAATTGTTATGATATCAAACTTTATTGGTGTAGCGCTAAATAGCTGCATGGAGAAAGAGGTTAATAGTGTTCTATTAATTGGGCATATAGGCAAACTTAGTAAAATTTCAGCTGGCTGCTTTAATACTCACAGCAGGACTTGTGATGTGAGAATGGAGGTTATTGCTCTGGAGCTAGCATTAGCAGGTGCCACTAGAGAACTTGTGCAACAGATATATGAGGAAAAGACTACAGAAGGAGCAGTTAAGCTTTTAGGACATAGATACAATGAGATATATGAGAAAATAGTAGAAAAGAGTAAAAATATAATGGTGCAATATTGTTATGGGGAAATAAAGGCTGAAGTAATAATGTTTGTAGGGACTACATCACCAAGGATTTTAGCTGAAACTTAAGAAAGGAAGGATAGCATGCTTTTTATAGTTGGTATTGGACCAGGTAGCAAAGATTATATTTTGCCTAAGGCAGTTAAGGTACTTAAAAATTCTGATATAATATTGGGCTTTGAAAGGGCGCTCCTTAGTATAGATTTTATTTATAATGAAAAGCAAGTTGTAAAGAACTTGAGTGAAATTATTTTTTATGCAGAAGAAAATATGGATAAATATATAAGTGTGGTAGCTTCTGGTGATCCTTGTTTTTACGGAATAACAGATTTTATAAATAGAAGCTATAAAGGGAGTATTGAAGTAGTACCAGGTATTAGTTCTTTTCAATATTTCTCTGCAAAATTAAACAAATCTTGGCAAGAAAGTTTTCTTGGAAGTCTTCATGGAAGAAAAGAAGATTTCATAGAGCGGGTTAAAGAAAATAAAATTTCAATTTGGCTTACAGATAAAATTAATACCCCAGCTTCTATTTGTAATGCATTAATGCTCCCCAAGCTTAATACAATGGTATATATTGGTGAAAATTTATCTTATCAGGATGAAAAAATAACAATTGGTGATCCAGTAAAATTTATAAATACTAATTTTAGTGAGTTATGTGTGATTGTAATTGAAAGGTTATAGGTGAAAACAATGGATTATATTAAAGATGAGGAGTTTATAAGAGGAAATTGCCCAATGACCAAGGAAGAAGTAAGAATTTTAAGTGTAGCAAAACTCAAATTAAAGGAAGAAGGTTTTGCTCTAGATATTGGAGCAGGAACTGGTACTGTCACAATAGAAATGAGTAGACGGTGCATGAAAGGCGTAGTAATAGGCATAGAAAAAGATTTAGAAGCCCTAGAGGTATTATATAAAAATAAAGAGAAGTTTAAAGCTGATAACTTAACCATCATTGAAGGTGAAGCCTTAGAGGTTCTAAATAAAATAAATCAATGCTTTGATTCAATATTTATTGGAGGAAGCGGCGGAAACCTTGAGGAAATAATTAGAAAATATAGTTTAAAGCTAAAAGCAAAAGGTACAATAGTTTTAAATTTTATAACTATAGATAATCTGTATATTGCTATGAGGGTGCTAAAGGAAATTGGGTTTAAGGTAAGTTGCACTCAAGTTTCTATAAGCAAAACAAAGGGAGAGCATTTTATGCTCTTTGCTAGCAATCCTATATTTATAGTGACTGCTGAGAAATAAATATTTCGTTAAACTTAGGTGACCCAGAGGTACTAACAAAAAACAGGAGGAAACAAATGAGTAAATTATATGGAGTAGGTGTTGGACCAGGAGACCAGGAGCTTTTAACCTTAAAGGCTGTTAGAATTATAGGAATGTGCGATGTAATTGTTGCTCCTAGTGCTAGGAATGGTGGAAAAAGTATAGCACTAGAAACCGCAGAAAATTATATAAGGAAAGATTCCGAAATAATGATCAAACATTTCCCAATGGGGGGAGAAGAGCAAGAACAAAAGATATATGATGCTTTCAAATCAATTCAGGAAAAGCTTAAAGCAGGTAAAAATGTTGCCTTTTTAACCATAGGTGATCCTTTTGTTTATAGTACATATATTTACCTATTAAAGTATATAGAGGAGCAGGGCTTTGAAACCGAAACTATTCCAGGAATCACCTCATTTTGTGCTTGTGCAAGTCTTGCAAATGAGCCTCTTGTTATTGGAGATGAGCCTCTTCTCATTATGCCAGCAAGCAATATTCATAACATAGGATCTGAAAAGTTCTTAGTTATTATGAAGGTCTATAAGGTAGAAGAAGATGTTATAAATGTACTTGAGGAAAAAGGATTTAATTATGTATATGTAAAAAAAGCTGGAAGAGAAGGTCAAGAGGTACTCAGAAATAGAGAGAAAATTCTTAAAAATAGAGAGTATATGTCACTGATTATAGCTAATAGAAAATAATTGAAAGCAATATTGCTTTTAATATAAATGGAGTGATAATTATGGTTTATTTTATTGGAGCAGGTCCTGGAGATGTGGATTTAATAACCATTAAAGGAAGAGACATTTTAAGTAAATGTGATGTTGTTATATATGCAGGGTCATTAGTTAGTAAAGAACATTTAAAGTTCTGTAAAAGTGGCATAGAAATACATAATTCAGCTTCCATGACTTTAGAAGATGTACTACTAGTTATGAAGAAGGCTGATAAAGAGGGGAAGACTGTAGTTCGTCTTCATACTGGAGATCCATCTATTTATGGTGCAATAAAGGAACAGATGGATGAACTAGACAAGCTTAATATATCTTATAATGTCATTCCAGGTGTAAGTTCTTTTTCAGCTGCAGCTTCTGCAATAAAAAAAGAATTTACTCTTCCAAATGTAACTCAGACAGTTATTCTTACTAGAGTAGAAGGCAGGACACCAGTTCCTGAAAGAGAGGATTTAGAAAATTTAGCTAAGATAGGAGCTTCTATGGCTATATTTTTATCCATAGGAATGATAGATAAGGTTGTAGCAAAGCTTAGGCGTGGGTATGGAAGAAATGTGCCGGTGGCTGTGGTTGAAAGAGCTACCTTTGAAGACGAAAGAAGCATAATAGGAACCTTAGATGATATTGCTGAAAAGGTAAAGGCTGCCAATATAACTAAGTGTGCACAGATTTTAGTTGGAGACTTTATAAATTGTGAATATGATAAGAGTCTACTTTATGATAAGAAATTTACTCATATGTTTAGAGAGGGTAAATAGAGAGGGTATTAATGAAGATTGCAGTTATAAGTGTTACAAATCAAGGGGATAAAATTAGTGAAAAGTTAAGAGAGTTTTTTCAAATAGCGTTGTTTTCAAAAAACATTATTTCTAATTTCGATTTAATGAGCATTACAAAGCACCTTATGGAAGATTATGAAGCTATTATTTTTATAAGTTCTACTGGCATTGCAGTTAGGGGTATAGCTCCATATTTAAAAAGCAAGGCTACTGACCCAGCAGTAATAGTAATTGATAGTACGGGTTCTTTTGTTATTAGCTTAGTTAGTGGGCATTTAGGAGGAGCAAATGAGCTTACTTTAAAAGTGGCAGAATGTATAAAAGCTTTGCCCATAATTACGACAGCTACAGATAGGTTGGGACTTATAGCGCCAGACATCATTGCAAGGAATAACCATTTAGTCATAGATGATTTGAAAAAGGCTAAGATTATTTCTTCAAAGCTAATAGACGGAAAGAAAATAGCTTTTGTAGATGATGCTATGGAAATTTCTATTCCAAAGGGCTATATAGCCAGAGGTGAAGTGGCAGAAGGCATTGTGCATGTTACTAATAAACAAGATTTAGAAGAAACACAAGGAATTAACGATCTTGAAACCTTAAAACTAATAAGAAAAAATATTGTACTAGGGATAGGCTGTAAAAAGAATTTCCCAGCAGATAAAATGAGAAAAAGTGTTTTAAACATATTAAAGCAAAATAATTTAGATATTAGAGCTGTTAAAATTGTTACTACTGTAGAGGTAAAAAAACATGAAGCTGCTATCTTAGAGCTTAATAAATTTCTAAAAAGTGAAATTAATATATGGAGTCTAGAGGAGATTAAAACGGTTCAGCATAAATATATTGGAAGTGGTTTCGTAGAAAAAACTATTGGAGTTAAAGCGGTTTGTGAGCCTTGCGTTGAGCTTAGTGGAGGAACGCTATTAACAGGGAAGATAGCCTGTAATGGCATGACAATTTGCATAGGAGAAATAGAAAATAAATAACAATATGGGCTTTGGAGGAATAACATGGGAAAATTATACGTAATAGGAATAGGGCCAGGTGGTTTTCAGCACATGACAATAAAAGCAATTAAGGCAATAGAAGAAAGTGAGATTATCGTTGGTTATAATAAATATATTGATTTTATTAAACCACTTTTAGATGGTAAAGATATTTTTTCTACTGGAATGAAGGGTGAAGAAGTGAGGTGCATTCAGGCATTAAAGCAGGCAGAAAACAAAGTGGTTTCAATAATAAGTACAGGGGATGCCGGTATATATGGTATGGCAGGATTAATACTCCAGTTAAATGAAGAAAACAATGTGGAGGTTGAGGTAATTCCTGGAGTTACAGCATCCGCTGCTGCTGCATCAGTAGTTGGTGCACCTTTAATGCACGATAATTGTAATATTAGTTTAAGTGACCTCATGACACCTTATGAACTGATAAAAAAGAGAGTTTCCCTTGTAGCAGAGGGGGATTTTGTAATTTCATTATATAATCCTAGGAGTATAGGTAGGCCTCAGTATTTAAGAGAGTGTTTAGATCTAATTGGAAAATTTAGAAGTGAAAGTACGCCAGTAGCAGTGGTGAAAAATGCTTTAAGAGATGGACAAGAGGTTAGGTTATTTACACTTGGTACATTTGATGAAACTGTAGTTGATATGCTTTCTATAGTAATTGTAGGGAATAGTCAAAGCTATATTAAAGATGGCAAATTTATAACTCCTAGAGGATATTCCTCTACTAGTAAGGAGTAATATGATAGCTCTATTTTTAGGAACTTCAGAAGGTAAAAAAATATTATCCCTATTAAATAGTTTTACTGAAGATATATTTATTTCTACAGCAACCTCTTATGGGGGCGAACTTTTAAAAGATTATAAATATAAAGTTTTAAACACTAAACCACTAGATAAATCAAGTTTAGCTGAAGTATTTAAAGAAAACAATATAAAAGTTGTAGCAGATGTAACACACCCATATGCAACAGAGATTACAAAGACGTTAATGGATTTATGCTCAGAATATAACCTTCATTATATTAGATATGAAAGGCCTTCCGTAATTGATAAATTTAAGGAATATAAAGAAATTATTCAAGTTAAGGGCTACGAAGAGCTATTAGAGGCTATGAAAAATATAGAGGGTACCATTTTAAACACTACAGGGAGCAGAAATATTAAAAGACTTATGGAACTTGGATTAAAAAATAGAATTGTTCATCGGGTGCTTCCATCCATAGAAGTTATGGAGGAATATTTTTCTTTAGGGCTAAAGGTTGAGGATATAATAGCTATAAAGGGACCCGCTAGCTATGAATTGAATTGTAGCTTTATTAAAGAGTATGAAGCTAAGGCAATTATTTTAAAGGATAGTGGAGTGCAAGGTGGTACAGAAGAAAAACTAAGAGCCGCAATAGATTTAAAAATAACTGCTTTTGTAATAGGTAGAGGCCTTACAAATTATAAAAATTCATTTTATAATGAAGAGGAACTTGTGGGATATATTAAAAAAACATATTTTGGAACTGTAAACAGATGAAAATGAGATATAATTACCATTAGTTAATTTATATTTGTAATTAATTATGAAGTAAAGTTATTTATGTAATTTATGGACAGAACAAAACAATTACTGACAGGAGAAGTAATTAAAATGTTGCTATGCTATTATCACAAGGAGATGATTAAATGGAATGGATAAAATCCCTAAGTAAAGCAATTGATTATATCGAAGATAATTTATTACAGGATATAACTTGTGATAAGGTGGCTAAATATATTTATATTTCCACTTTTCATTTACAAAGAACATTTAATATATTAACAGGTCTTACCATTGGAGAGTATATCCGAAATAGACGTCTTTCCCTCGCTGGTCAAGAGCTGACAAAAGAAAATGTAAAAGTTATTGATATTGCTTTGAAATATGGATATGAAACTCCTGAAAGTTTCTCAAAAGCATTTAACAGATTTCATGGGATTACGCCAAAGCAAGCAAAAAAAGAGGGTGCAAATTTAAAATCATTTAATCGCCTTGTAATTAAAATAAAATTGGAAGGTGGTAATAGTATGGATTACAAAATTATCAAAAAACAAGTTTTTAAAGTAGTTGTAAAAACAAGGAAATTTACTGATGAAGACAGTACTACTGGAATACCTGCATTTTGGAGTGAGTATTATTCAAAAGGTCTGGATAAAAAAGTATGTGGAGCAATAGGTATTTGTGCTCAAGAGAAAAAGGGAGATAAAGAATTCAAATACGGAATTGGCTGTATTGATAAATACACAAAAGAGATTCCTGATGGCTTTGAGGTTTTAGAAATTCCGGCATATACTTGGGCTATTTTTAAATGTATTGGTGCTATGCCAAATGCAATACAAGATATGTGGGAAAGAATTTATAATGAATGGCTCCCACAGGCAGAATATGAGTTGATTTCAGATTATGATATTGAAACCTATACGGAAGGAGATTTACAATCTAAAGATTATATAAGTGAGATTTGGATTCCTGTGAAACAAAAATAATTAATCCAAACACCGTATTATTCAATTGAATTCTACGGTGTTTTTGCGTCGAATTACAAAGAATTTGTTTATCTTTTGTTTATAATTAGTTTATCAGAAAGCAAGACTCTGGTTTTATAATAAGAAAGTACTTACTTTACTTATTTTAGAAATATTATGTGAATTTTTATATGATATAGACAATGGGGGCAAATTACAGTTATGTTGATTAAGAAAAAACACAAAAGCATAAATAAAAAGAAGAAAATGTTTGTAATAAGGTTAGGTTTATTTTTGGGAATTATAGTTATCAGCACAACATGTATTTGTAAAGCTAGACAAACATCTGAAATGAATAAACTTCAGGCTAAAAAAGCTGATACAGTAAAAAAACAACATATAGTTAAAATGCAAAAAGAAAAAGAAATACAAGCACTTGTAGCAAAACAATTGGAACTAAATAAGAAAAAGAATACATTTAGTGGGCCACCAGGAGAGTTTGCACCTTGGAAAACAAAAAGAACTGATGGTAGAAAAGTTGCGTACTTAACTTTTGATGATGGTCCATCTGTAAATACCACAGCTATATTAAAAATACTAAATGATAATTCTATAAAGGCAACATTTTTTCTAGTTGGTACGAATGCAGAAAGAAATAGTAGCCTTGTTAAGAAAGAATTTAATGAAGGACATGTAGTTGGAAACCATACATATAGCCATTCCATTAGTTATAGAGAAGGAACAGAAAATTTTCTAAGTGACGTTGGCAGATGCAATGAAGTTTTAAAATCCATACTAGGGCCTCAATATAATGTCAAACTTATGAGATTTCCAGGTGGCTACCTTGGACATGGAAATAGATTAGTTCCATATAGCGACGCGTTAATTACAGCTGGATATACATATGTAGATTGGAATGACGAGACAGGCGATGCAGAAGGATATAATCCCACAGTTCCAGTGCTAATGGGTAACCTAAAAAAATATACTGCTACTGATTCCGTAGTAGTATTAATGCATGACACTGAGGTAAAGACAAATACAGTACAAGCTCTGCCTCAGGTTATACAGTATCTAAAGGATAATGGATATAGTTTTGATACAATACATTAATTTATAATATAAAGGCATCTGGTTAATTCCAGGTGCTATTTTTTTATGCAAAATTATAGATAGATAGTAGATTTAGAACTAAAATAATACAATACAAGAAGGAAATTACCTTTTAAATATAGAAGTATAAATTGGAAAGGTGAGTGGGAGCATGGAAGAATATAAATTTGATTATGAGAATTTAATGAATATATCCATTCTAGGAGCACAAATTAAAGCAATAGAAAAAGTACTACTGAAAAATGGGGTAACTACAATGGTAGAATTGAAACAATACAGAAGAGAATGTTTAGAACCATTAATCAAAGCATGCAAAGAAGGCAAAATTATAAGTGATAAATATATTAAATTACTTGAAGATAGCATATAAACATATATGATTATAAACTTTTCGTATTTTGTGAACTCTCTGAAATATTTTTCAAGAATAAATATAAAAAACATATACAAATAGATGCAAATATACCAAAAGCGATAATCATGGATATATTATTAGAAGAAGTCTTTTGCATTGTAACAACCATTAAACAGATAATATTAACATTGGTTAATATAGCAAAAACTATCATAATTGGGGCAAGAAGATACCCAAGTGTTTTCTTTTTAATTATCATGACTGAAGAAATAAACATTAATGGCAAGAAAAAAGAAAAGTCTAAAACCTGAACCGGATTTGTAAGTAAATTATCTTTTATTAGGTTTGCTGGTACTGTATTAGTTAAAACTGCAGGAAGGGAATCAGAGAGCCACATAACGGTGAACATGGAGGCTATTATAATTAGAAAAATCCCAATTGATTTAGTAGGTACTTTTTCAGTAAACCAATTTTTAAAATCTTCATTAAAATATTTAATGAAAAAAATAAGTGAAGAATAAATGGATAATCCTAATATGAAACAATAAATATGAAATAAAAAATTAAAATGGACAGTAAAACAATAGATAACATAAGTATAAGCATTTATAATCATGGTAGCTATCCAAATAATTTTTGCAATTTTATTTCCTTTTGAGGCAATTAAAGCAGAAACTAAAAGAATAGGCGATATAATAAATAGATTAGAAATATCTTGTCCAATACATTGTGATAAAATATTCACAGTTTCCTTAGAATATAATTGTTCATGCCAAATACCTATACTGCTGCATGTTGCAACAAGTATAACTATTAGAATTGTTAAATATAGCAGGATTTTATTCTCTCTTGGTTTAGCACTAATGTTATTCATATTATTCAACCCCTTTGCCTTTATTATCCATCTCATTAATAGCGAGCATCATTTTCTCCATTACTCCTCTTGCAATTGCTAATTCATCTTTATCTATATCTTTAAACAATGTTTCAGTAAACACGGCACCTTCCTCTTTAATCATTTTCCAAAAGTCATAACTATTCTCTGTCAATTTAAGTCTAGTTGTACGGGCATCTTTTTTATCCTTTTCCAAAACCAATAATCCTTTTTGTTCCAGCTTTAAAGCAACCTGTTTTACATTCTGATGGGAACTTCCCATTTCATTTGCAACTTCTTTTATTGTAGGTGAATTATCAAATAAATTGTCTATAATAACTGATAAAAACCACTGCTTTGTTGTAATATCAAATCGATTAAATTCTCTTTGGAGCAGGGTGTCCATCCTGTTAGAAGCTATAAAAATCGATCCAAATAAATACTTCCTATCACCCATTATTTCAAGTTTACTCATAAATACCTCCTACTTACAATATCAATAGGTAATATGTTACCTATTGATATTGTATATAACATTTTTTTATTTGTCAATATCTTAATAAGATGATTATATTAAAACTACTCAGCTAAAAAATCAGATATCATTTTTAAAATATTCTTGTTTTCTTCAGAAGACAGCACAAACATGTGTCCAATTCCTTTCATCAGATATGTTTTTAAATGAGGTATGATTGTTTTCGCTCTTGCGATTACCTTTTCTCCCGGGAATAAAACATCTTTTTCTCCTGTAATTAGTAGGGTTGGAGCTGTATAATTCTTCATATCAGCCACTTTGACGTTACTTGGCATACCAGTTTTTACATTCACATTGTTAAATGTGCATTTTACCATTTCAAATGTACTTTCATCAATTACATTTTCATTAATTGCCATAGGTAAAATAGCCTTTTTTAACCATTTTTCTTTTTTTGTAATTATGTACAAAATCATCGGAATTCCCATACTAACCATTATATTTTTAGTTGATGAATTGCATATCCCTGATGGTACTATCAAAATAGCTTTTGATATTTTTTTGGGAGAAACGCACATCAACTTTACTAAAATTCCGCCACCATAGGAACCACCAATACAAACCATTTGCTTAAATCCCAATCCATCAATTACATCAGATGCCCATTCACCATATTCTAAATTCTTAGCACACAAAACAGTTTGGGCACTTTTACCAGGATGTCCCATTGTATCAGGTGCATATATCAAATATTCATTTCTTAAGCTAAGAAAATCTCTTAGATAACATGGTGTAGTACTGTTTCCTCCGTGAAACAGTAAAATTGGTTTTCCGTTTGGATTACCTGTCTTAACCAAATGAGTTTTCCCAAACCTGGTATCCACATAAATATCTTCATATTCTATATTCAGTGCTAAAACTTGTTTGTCATATATTTTCATAACTGTATTCTCGCATTTTGCACTTTTATAAACAGATTTGCCCATATTCAAGCCTCCCCCATTGATTTAATTGTAACACAAATGTATAACTATGGAAATTAAAAATTGTGACAAAATATATATGTATAAAGAACATTTTGCAAAGTAAACTTGACAATTTATGAGAAGTTAACTATACTAAAATTGCAAAGTAAACATTGCATTAATGAAAGGAGAATTAGTATTGAAATCAAAAATACAAGAACTTCGAAAAAAAAATAAAATTTCCCAAGAGGAGCTTGCCATTGCTGTAGGCGTTTCAAGACAAACTATCACATCTTTAGAATGTGAAAAATATGTTGCATCTCTTGTATTGGCATATAAAATAGCAAAATACTTTAATTTATCAATTGAAGAAATGTTTGATTTTTCAGAAGTGGAGGAATTTTAATGAATGAGTTTAGATTAAAAATGGTAAAAAAACGTTGGATATGTGTATCACTTAATTGTATCGCTGTAATTATTGTATTGCTATCATATGGACATCAAACATATAATAATGATGGCATCCAAGGATTTAGAGTTGGATTTTGTGTAGGACTAGAAATTGTATTTGTAAAGCAAATACAAATTATTTTAAAGGCTTTAAAAAATGATGATAATCTTAGACAGTTTTATATTGAAGAAAATGATGAGCGAAAAAAATTGATAATGCAGCAAACAGGTTAAATAGGCTATGATATCGCTCTTGTGGTTAGTACAGTAGCAATGATTGTTTCTAGTTTCTTTAATATTGTTGTATGTATTACACTTTTATTTGCAACTTTGTTTTCGTGTATTATTAAAATATCATTAAAACTCTATTATCGTAAAAAATATTAACTTATATTTTTTATGAACGGTAAGCAATTGTATTTGAATTTACTTCGGGATCGTGGTGTGTGAGGTCGTTAGATTTAATTATATTTCGTTCCTACTCGATTAACAATTAGGGAGGAAAAATTAATGGTTAAAAAAAATAATGATATTGAATATAAAGTTTTATATATGCCAATAGGAATGGTTTTGGGGATATCTTTAGGAGTAGCGTTTGGTAATTTGGCTATGGGTATGGCTATAGGTATGTTATTAGGAACAATTGCTGATTTGTTGAATTTTAATAAAAAGAAACAAAAGAAGTGATTAAATATATATGGAGTGCAGAAGGAATTCGAGGTTCTATGAATTTTAATAAAGATTGAAGTTATAAAGATAATATAATTGTTTAAGAGCTCTTAACGGGGGGCCTTTTATTTATGGTCAAAAATAAATTAATCCTAGAAGTGGGAAACCAATAAAAAAGACTGTATCAAATAGTATAAAACTAAGTGGTACAGTCATTTCTTATAGTAACCTGGTGCCGATGGTGGGATTCGAACCCACATGGTTTCCCGCACGATTTTGAGTCGTGAGCGTATGCCGTTCCGCCACATCGGCAAAGTCAACAATAAGAAGTATATCATGGACACATATTATAGTCAAGGTATTTATACCATCTTGTATATATATTTTTTAACAATTTCTTAACAATGTTAAAAAATATACATATTTAGTCTATATTTAAAGGTACTTTGCCGAAAAACAAAAGAAATTCATATAAGAATGATGTTTTTTTTCAAAAGATGTTGTTACTGAGGGCTTTATTTGTTAAAATTAAATGGTTGTTGTAATTACTTATGTAGTTACTATGTATTGCTAGGTGCAATATGATATCTTTTTTGTTAAAGTATTAACGAATCAAGTATTTGTGTAGGAAGGAGAAATTTTAATGATTTATTCAACAGAAGTTGCAAGCATGATGTGCGTTGCTAAAGGACCTAATCACGGATCAGCGCCAATTCCAGAAGAAGGAAAATGGGTACAATCTAAAGAAATAAAAGATATATCAGGTTTAACACACGGAATAGGTTGGTGTGCTCCACAACAAGGTGCATGTAAACTAACTCTTAATGTTAAAGAAGGTATTATCGAAGAAGCATTAATAGAAACAATAGGATGTTCAGGAATGACTCATTCAGCAGCTATGGCTTCAGAAATACTGCCTGGAAAAACTATTCTTGAAGCTTTAAACACTGATCTTGTTTGTGATGCTATAAACACAGCAATGAGAGAATTATTTTTACAAATAGTTTACGGAAGAACTCAAACAGCTTTCTCAGAAGGTGGACTACCTATCGGAGCAGGTCTTGAGGACTTAGGAAAAGGACTTAGAAGCCAAGTTGGTACTATGTACGGAACTAAAGCTAAAGGAACAAGATACTTAGAAATGGCTGAAGGTTACGTTAAACATGTAGCACTAGATGCTAACAACGAAGTTATAGGTTACGAATTTGTAAACTTTGGTAAAGTTATGGACATGATCAAAAAAGGCGTGGACGCTAACGAAGCAATGGAAAAAGCTACTTCAAGTTATGGTAGATTTGACGAAGCTGTAAAAGTTATCGATCCAAGACAAGAATAAGAGGTAAGGAGGGAAAACATAATGGCATTATTTGAAAGTTATGAAAGAAGAATTGACCAAATTATACCAGTATTAAAAAAATACGGTATGAATACAATAGAAGAAGCTAAAGCAGTTTGTGATGAAAAGGGAATAAACGTTTATGATATAGTTAGAAAAATTCAGCCAATTTGTTTTGAGAACGCGTGTTGGGCTTACACTGTAGGTGCTGCAATCGCTATTAAAAAAGGATGTACTAAGGCTGATAAAGCTTCAGAAGCAATAGGAGAAGGTTTACAATCTTTTTGTATCCCTGGATCAGTTGCAGATGACAGAAAAGTTGGTTTAGGCCATGGTAACTTAGCTGCAATGCTTTTAAGAGAAGAAACAAAATGTTTCGCATTCCTTGCTGGACATGAATCTTTTGCTGCTGCTGAAGGAGCAATAGGTCTTGCAATAGCTGCAAACAAAGTAAGAAAAGAGCCTTTAAGAGTAATACTTAATGGTCTTGGAAAAGATGCAGCATTTATAATTTCAAGAATAAACGGATTTACATATGTACAAACTAAATTCGATTATTATACATCAAAACTTACAGTAGTTAAAGAAACTGCTTACTCAGACGGAGCAAGAGGTGCTGTTAGATGTTACGGCGCTGATGATGTTAGAGAAGGCGTTGCAATAATGCATAGTGAGGGCGTTGATGTTTCAATAACAGGAAACTCAACTAACCCAACAAGATTCCAACATCCAGTTGCTGGAACATATAAAAAAGAATGCATTAACCAAGGAAAGAAATATTTCTCAGTTGCTTCAGGTGGTGGTACTGGAAGAACACTTCACCCAGACAACATGGGA
>LIDZ01013479.1_pt2 | contig 39787 bp, 29 predicted proteins | sample 644651 | NCBI WGS metagenome assembly LIDZ01 (sample SAMN03856242, study PRJNA289617) | food metagenome | isolation source: wine grapes on drying loft during traditional withering process | host: Vitis vinifera cv. Corvina | place: Italy: Gargagnago di S. Ambrogio di Valpolicella | collected 2014-01 | reverse complement strand
AGGAGCAAGCACCCTTGGTTACTTGGGGTGCTTTTCCAAGTAACTCGCCGAAGGCGAAACAGAGGCCGTTAGGCCGACGCTCTAGATCTTGATCTTGATCTTGATCTTGCGCCTAGATCCTGAAGGTCCCCACCAAATGCTGCAGCCGCGCCGTCTGATGCTCCAAGTGCGCACAAGCATCAAGAGTGGACTTCAGGTTATCGACCCCCTCCTGATTCAGCGTATTGATCTCGGTAATGTCCACGTTGATCGCCTCAACCACCGCCGTCTGCTCCTCGGTCGCCGTCGCCACCGACTGATTCATCCCATCGATCTCACTGATCCGGCGGGTCACGCTATTGAGCCGTTCGCCCGCCTGATTGGCGATCGTCACACTGTTCTCGCTCTGGCGCTGGCTCTCGGTCATGTTGATCACCGCGTCCCGCGCGCCCACCTGCAACTCCTCGATCATCCCCTGCACCTGCTGCGCCGAATCCTGGGTGCGGTGCGCCAGGTTCCTCACCTCGTCCGCCACCACCGCAAAACCACGACCCGCTTCCCCTGCCCGCGCCGCTTCGATGGCGGCGTTGAGCGCCAGCAAGTTGGTCTGCTGAGAGATACCGGTGATCACTTCCAGAATCTGCCCGATGTTCGCGGTCTTGTTGTTCAGCGTCTCGATGTTGGCACACGACTCGCTGATCTTCTCGGACAGCTGGTTCATCGCCTTGATCGTCTGGCTGACAACGCCCTGGCCTTCGCTGGCCAGTTGCGTGGCGTCGCTGGAATGCTGCGACGCCAGCGCGGCGTTCTGAGCGATTTCCTGGGCGGCGGCGCCGAGCTGATTGATCGCCGCGGCCACGCTGCTGGTGCGGCTGGTCTGCTGATCGGAATTGCCCATCGACGAGTTCGAGGCTCCGACCACGCGCGCCGCGACTTCCCCCAGTTGCCCGGCGGTCGACGCCACTTCGCGGATTGAGCTGTGAATACGCTCCACGAAACGGTTGAACGACTGCGCCAGCGCGCCGAACTCATCCTGGGACACGATGGCCAGACGCATGGTCAGGTCACCCTCGCCGTCGGCAATGTCCTGCATCGCCCGGCCCATCTGGTGCAACGGCTGCATCAGCACGCGGATTAACAGCCCCAGCAGCACCATGATGATCGCCACGGCAATGACCATGGCGAGAATCGCCGACGAGCGGAATTCGCTGAGCATCGAGTAGGCCGCGTCGCGGTCCAGCACCAGGGCCACGTACCAATTGGCCGACGAGAGCCCTTCCACCTTGGTGAACGAGATGATCTGCGCCTTGCCGCCGGACTCGATTTCCGCCACGCCCGGCGCGATGGTCGGTGCGCCGTTCGGGTAGGCCTCGCTGACATTTTTCAGGATCAGCTTGGTGTCCGGGTGGATCAGAATCTTGCCGTCGGCACTGACAATGTACGCATAACCATGGCCGCCGAGGTTCAGCGAGTTGATGGTCTTGCTGATGGCGTCCAGGGAAATGTCCGCGCCCGCGACGCCGATCATCTGCCCTTGCTGGCGCACCGGCGTGGCCAGTGTCACCACCAGCTTGCCCGACGAGGCGGCGATGTACGGCTCAGTCACGATGATGCCCTGCGCCGCATCGGCCGCCTTGTACCAGCCACGGGCACGGGGGTCATAGTCGGCCGGGCGGTTGCCCGTCGGCACGGAAAACATCACGCCGTCCTTGCTGCCGAAATAACTGAGCTGGAAGTTGTCCGGGTAAACCGGCAGACCGATCGCCCGTTGCAGGCTGGTCACCGCCGGACCGTCAACCGCGATCTGCTGGGCCATGGAGTTGAGCAACTGCGTGCGGCTGTCGAGCCAGGTTTGAATGTTTTGCGTGGTCAGGCTGCCCATCTGTTGAAGTTCGGAGGCGACGCTGTTCTTCAGGGTTTCGCGCTGGCGAAAGTCGTTCACCAGAATGAAACACGAGAAAGCAACTACCACGATGAGTGCAGCGGCCAGCAGGATCTTTTTGCTGAAACCCAGACGTTTGATCATATGCGTGTGTCCATAACCAGAGATGACAGCGACGAGAGTGCGATGCCGATAGGTGCGCTGCGCTTTGCACGAGGGCTGCAAGAACGAGAAGGCACGGCCTGAACATGTTTCGGCTGGGAAGACGGGGAATTTAGGGCCGGTGAGTAATGAAGATCGGGAGTGGTTATTTGAGGGGTTAAGCGATTCAGCTTCTATCCAAACGCGGGGCGTTTATGGGGTGGCTGGATCCAAAGATTGAGGGTGTGCAGCCTGGCGCCTTCCCGGCTGAAGCCGGTCCCACTGACAGCAGCGGGTGCGTGCATTGCGACCGGCTCCAACTGTAGGACCGGCTTCGGCCGGGAAGCGTTTGAGGGATCACACCCGCTCGGTCATTGCCGCCATGGCCACGGAGGTGGCGGCGGTGCGGGTTTCGACGCCGAGTTTGATGTAGATGTGTTCCAGGTGTTTGTTCACCGTTCGCGGGCTCAGTTGCAGGATGTCGGCGATGTCTTTGTTGGTTTTGCCGAAGGACACCCAGCGCAGCACTTCGATTTCCCGGTCGGTGAGCTGGAAGCGGCGGGACAGTTTGCCGTAGGCGGATTTGTCTTCGAACGTCACCGGCTGCGACGCCGTGCGGGCGGTGTGCAGGATGCGCGCGGTGCGCAAATGCGACGCGACCCGGGCCAGCATTTCAGCGCACTCGATCGGCTTGGTGACGTAGTCGATGGCGCCAGCCTCGAAACCCTGCACCACGTGCTCACTGTCGGTCAGCGCGGTCATGAACAGCACGGGGATGTTGGCGGTGTCCGGTTGTGCCTTGATCTGGCGGCAGGTGTCGAAGCCGTTCAGGCCGGGCATCATCGCGTCCAGCAGAATCAGGTCCGGACGCCGACGCTGGATGCGAGTCAACGCGCTGTGCCCGTCCAGCGCCACCAGCACCATGTACCCCGCCTCGTCCAGGGCATCGGACAGCAGCGCCAGGTTATCGGGTACGTCATCGACGATCAGAATGACGCCGTTTTCAGCGGCTCGGGTCATGGCGTCCATTAAGGGCCTCCTTCAATTGAAGACTGAGTTCATCCAGGCGAAAACCTGACGCCAGGGCTCGCAGGCGGGTGACAAAACCGGTGCTGTGGGTGTTCTCGCGCTCGATGGCGTCGAGTTTTTGTTGGATGCCGCGGATATAGCCCAGGCCGCACAGCTCATACAGTTCTTCCAGATCTTCGCGCGACGGCAACACCACCGGCGTTTGCACGAGCAACGGGGCGCTGCGCAAACGCCGCTGCCAGGTCAGTTGCAGATGGTGCTGAATCCGGTCCAGCAGTTGCGGCAAATGCAGGGGTTTGGCCAGGTAGTCATTGCACACCTGCAGGCTGCGTTCCTTGTCATCGGCGAAGGCATTGGCGTTGGCCGACAGCACGATGATCGGCGCCAGGGACAGCGCGTTGCGGCGAATCATGCGGCTGGTCGCCCAACCGTCCATGTCCGGCATGGACAGGTCCATCAGGATCAGGTCCGGGTGCAACAGCGACACCTGCCTGACCGCCTCTTGCCCGTTGGCCGCCTGCGCCACGTCAAAACCCAGGGGCATGAGCATGCCGCTGATAACCTTGCGGTGCTCGATGTGATCGTCCACCACCAGAATCAGCCGCCGTTGACCGTCGTAACCGATGACGTCGTGGTTGACGTCGATGATCGCCTTGGGCACCCGCACTTCGGACAGGAACAGCCGCACCTGAAACCGCGTGCCTTCCTCCGGTTGACTGCTGACGGACAAGGCGCCGCCCATCAGCGCCGTGAGCATCCGCGTGATGGTCAGCCCCAGGCCCACGCCGTTGTCCTGGCGTACCAGCCCGCCCCGTTCGAACGGCTGAAAAATCCGTTCGATCTGATCCGGCGCGATGCCGATTCCGGTGTCGATGATGTCGAAGGTCGCGGTCTCGCGCCGGTAACTGACCCGCAGGCAGACTTCCCCGCTGTCAGTGAAGTTGATCGCGTTGCCCAGCAGGTTGATCAGAATCTGCCGCACCCGCTTCTCGTCGCCGCGCACCACTTCCGGCATGCGCTCGATCAGCTCCAGGCGAAAGCGCAGGCCTTTTTCCCGGGCCGGGCTGGCGAACATTTTCTCCAGGTCGTCGAGAAACTCCTGGAACAGGATTTCCGTCGGCTCCAGTCGCAGCTTGCCGGCTTCGATCTTGGCCACGTCCAGCAGGCCGTCGATCAGCGACAACAAATGCGAACTGCTGCGCATGATGGTCGCCAGGGAATCCAGATGTTTGCTCGGGGTGGCGCTGTCCCGTTGCAGGATCTGGGTGAAACCCAGAATGCTGTTGAGCGGCGTGCGCAGCTCATGGGAAAGCCCGGTGACATAGCGGCTCTTGGCGGCGTTGGCGGCCTCCGAGGCTTCCTTGGCTTCCTGCAACGCCTGATCGGTTTTGTGGTGCGCCTCGATTTCCTGCATCAGCAACGCAGTCTGCCTCTCGGATTCTTCCAGGGCCACGCGCCGGCTCTCCCGGGTCAGCACCACCCACCAGGCCAGTACGCCGGCGAACACGCAAAAGGTCAGGAACGCCTTGAGAAACGCCAGCATCAGGGTGTGATGCACCTGCGGCGATTGATCGATCAAGCCGTGTGAGACCTGGCTGTAAATCATCGTCAGCGCCCCGGTCAGGGTCAGCACCAACACGGTGAGCAGGCCCAGGTATTGCGCCAGCCGGGTGTGCAGGTATTGGCGTGGCAAGCGGGGCAGCAGGCGGGCGATCAGGTCCTCGAACTGGGTCGACAGCCGCGAGCGGGTTTTGCATTGATCGCCGCAGCGGGCGTCCAGGGAACAGCACAACGAGCAGATGGGCGAACCGTAGGCCGGGCACCAGGCCATGTCCGGGGTTTCGAAACGGTTGCTGCACACGCCACAGCGCAGGCTGGTCTGGCGGCCGAGGGGGAACAGCAAACCGGGGTCGCTGTCCCGGGCGATGTAGTAACGGCCTTGGGTCAGCCAGGCGATCAACGGCGCCGCGATCAGGGCGCTGGTCAGGGAAATCAGCGGCGGCGCAGCCCGGGCCACCTCCCCCAGCGCACCGAAATGGGCACACATCGACAGCAGTGACGCAATAAACATCGCACCGACGCCCACCGGGTTGATGTCGTACAGGTGCGCGCGCTTGAATTCGATGTGTTTGGGCGACAGCCCCAGGGGCTTGTTGATCACCAGGTCGGCCACCAGCGCGCCGATCCAGGCGATGGCGACGTTGGCATACAGGCCGAGCACTTCCTCGATGGCGTCGAACACACCCAGTTCCATGAGGATCAAGGCGATAGCGACGTTGAACACCAGCCAGACCACCCGGCCCGGATGGCTGTGGGTGACCCGGGCGAAGAAGTTCGACCATGCCAGAGACCCGGCGTAGGCGTTGGTCATGTTGATCTTGATCTGGGAAATGATCACGAACAGCACCATGGCCGCCAGCGCCCATTCCGGGGAAGCAAACACGTAGTTGAACGCCACCAGGTACATCTGCGTCGGCTCGGCCGCGCGTTCGATGGGCACTTGGTGTTGCAGGGCGAGAAAGGCAAGAAAGGCGCCGGCCATGATTTTCAGGCCGCCGGGGATGACCCAGCCGGGCCCGGCCATCAGCAGCGCGGCCCACCAGCGCTTGCGGTTGCGGCGGGTTTTTTCCGGCAGAAAGCGCAGGTAGTCCACCTGCTCGCCGATCTGCGTCACCAGGGACAACGCCACGCTGAACGCGGCGCCGAACAGCAGCAGATTGAACGTGCCGCCCTCGCCCTCCCGGCCGGCAAAGGTGGTGAGGTCGGCCAGCGCGTCGGGGTTTTTCCAGATCACGAACACGTACGGCACGATCAGCAACGTCAGCCACAAGGGTTGCGACCACATCTGCAGGCGGCTGATCAGGGTGATGCCGTAGGCCACCAGCGGGATGACGATGATTGAGCAGATCACGTACGCCAGCGCCAGCGGAATGTGGGTGTACAGCTCCAGCGCCAGGGCCATGATCGCCGCTTCCAGGGCGAAGAACAGGAAGGTGAAACTGGCGTAGATCAACGAGGTGATGGTCGAGCCGATGTAGCCGAAGCCGGCGCCTCGCGTCAGCAGGTCCATGTCCACGCCATAGCGCGCGGCGTAGTAGCTGATGGGCAGCCCGGTGAGGAAGATCACCACCGTCATGGCGATGATGGCCCACAAGGTGTTGGTGAAGCCGTAGCTCATGACCAGCGCGCCGCCGATGGCTTCCAGTGCAAGGAACGACACAGCCCCGACAGCGGTGTTGGCGATGCGGAATTCCGACCATTTGCGAAAGGACTTGGGCGTGAAACGCAACGCGTAGTCTTCCATGGTCTCGTCGGCGACCAGACGATTGTAATCGCGGCGCACCTTGATGATGCGTTGAGAGCCGGAGGGGCGCACTGAGTGGTTCCTGATGAGAAAGAGCGAATTCGCCACTCACCGTCCTTGCTGGCGCGAAACTGAGACCTGTGTTCAAACAGCAACTTCTGTGCCGCGGGCGCAATCATGCCTCGGTCCGGCGTTCCCGCCCCTACGTCAAATGACGTACGCGCATACGTCACGCTGCGTATACCCCGATTCCCGCGCCCGCCTCATCCTTGCTCGCAGCTCGCGACGGCCCCTGACCCGGCGCCGCGAATCACCAGCACAGGAGCGGGAACATGGATTCACGACTGACAGGCCCCACGCGCTTTTTCCCCCGACGCCTGGCATTGGGGGCGGCCGCCCTCTCGCTGATCGCCGCCAGCGTGTTCAGCCAGATGACCCTGGCCGACGACGCCAACAGCACCGGTCTGGCGGTCACGCCGACCGAAGTGACCGTCGGCCAGCTGCACTCGGCCACCGGCACCATGGCGATCTCCGAGACCGGTTCGATCCAGGCCGAACGCCTGGCCATCGACCAGATCAACGCGTCGGGCGGCATTCTTGGCCGCCAGATCAAAATCATTCAGGAAGACGGCGCGTCCGACTGGCCGACCTTCGCCGAGAAAGCCCGCAAGCTGCTGGTCAACGACAAAGTGGCCACGGTGTTCGGCTGCTGGACCTCGGCGTCGCGTAAAGCGGTGTTGCCGGTGTTCGAGAAAGAAAACGGCCTGTTGTACTACCCGACCTTCTACGAAGGCCTGGAACAGTCGAAAAACGTGATTTACACCGGGCAAGAAGCCACCCAGCAGATCCTGGCCAGCCTGGACTGGATCGCCAAGACCAAAGGCGCCAAGACCTTTTACCTGATCGGTTCGGACTACATCTGGCCGCGCACCTCGATGAAGATCGCCCGCAAGCACATCGAAAACGTGCTCCACGGCACGGTCGTCGGCGAAGACTACTACCCGCTGGGCAATACCCAGTTCGGCTCGCTGATCAACAAAGTCAAATTGAAGAAACCCGACGTGGTCTTCGCCGCGGTCGTGGGCGGCTCCAACGTGGCGTTCTACAAGCAGCTCAAAGCCGCAGGCGTCGATTCCACCAAGCAGACGCTGTTGACCCTGTCGGTCACCGAAGACGAACTGCTGGGCATTGGCGGCGAGAACATGAAGGGCTTCTTCGCGTCGATGAAGTATTTCCAGAGCCTGGATAACCCCAACAACAAGGCGTTCGTTGAGGCGTTCAAGGCCAAGTACGGCAAGGATTCGGTGATGGGCGACGTGACCCAGGCCGCCTACCTCGGCCCGTGGTTGTGGAAAGCGGCGGTCGAGAATGCCGGCAGCTTCGACGTCGACAAAGTGGTCGCTGCCTCCCCCGGCATCGAGCTGAACACCGCGCCTGAAGGCTACGTGAAGATTCACGAAAACCACCATCTGTGGAGCAAGACCCGCATCGGTGAAGTCCAGGCTGACGGCCAGTTCAAAGTGGTTTACGAGTCGGAGCTGATCGAGCCGAATCCGTTTCCGAAGGGCTATCAGTAGGCCGCTGCGCGGTAGCTGTAAGCGGTTAGCGGCAAGCGGCAAGTGGAAGCGGTGTGCGTTGCAGTTGCTCTCGCTTTTACTTGCCGCTTGAAGCTTACAGCTTGCAGCTGGTCCCGACCCCCAATCCTAAACCCACACAGCTTCCCGAGGAGGGACCACCATGGAATGGCTATCGGAATTTGGGGCCATCGCGGCCATGCAGGGGTTCAACGGGCTTTCCGTGTTCTGCGTGCTGTTGTTGATGGCCCTGGGGCTGGCGATCATCTTTGGTCAGATGGGCGTGATCAACATGGCCCACGGTGAATTCCTCACCATCGGCGCCTACACGACTTATCTGCTGTCGACGCTGGTGCAGACGTATTGCCCCTGGATGCAGCCGTACTATTTCTTCTTCGCCATCGCGTTGTCGTTCGTGGTGGCCGGTGCCGTGGGCTGGGTGGTGGAGTGGGTGATGATCAGTCGCCTTTACCATCGACCGCTCGACACCCTGCTGGCGACCTGGGGCCTGTCCCTGGTCATGCAGCAAGCGTTCCGTTCCATCTTCGGCGCCCGTGAAGTCAGCGCCAACCCGCCGGAATGGCTGATGGGCGCGGTCAACCTCACCGACGCCATCGAGATCCCGCGCAACGGCCTGTTCGTCATGGGCCTGACCGTGCTGATGACCGGCGGGATTTTTCTGATGCTGTACCGCACCCGCTGGGGGTTGCATGTCCGCGCCACGGTGCAGAACCGCATCATGAGCCGGGCGGTGGGCATCAACACCCGCAAGGTTGACCGCATGACTTTCGCCCTGGGCTGCGGCGTTGCCGGGGTCGCGGGCGCGGCGTTTACCACCATCGGTTCCACCGGCCCCACCGCAGGCTCCCTGTACATCGTCGACACCTTTCTGGTGGTGGTTTTCGGCGGCGCGGCCAGCCTGTTCGGCACCATTGCCTCGGCGTTCGCCATTGCCCAGACCCAGTCCCTGTCGGAGTTCTTCATGAGTGGCTCGATGGCCAAGGTCCTGACCCTGTCCGCGGTGATCCTGATCCTGCTGATGCGCCCCCAGGGGTTGTTTGCCAGCAAGGTCCGTAAATAAGTGTGCGCCAGAGAGGTAGCCCCATGAACGCGCTAAACAAAATGCTCGGCGGACGCCAGGGCGTGGTCGGCCTGCTGATACTCGCGGCCCTGATTCTGGTGGTCTTCCCCCTGACCCTGGACGCCTTTCGCCTGAACATGGTGGGCAAATACCTGACCTACGCGTTCGTCGCCGTGGGCCTGGTGTTGTGCTGGGGGTACGGCGGCATTCTCAGCCTGGGCCAAGGGGTGTTCTTCGGCCTGGGCGGGTATTGCATGGCGATGTTCCTCAAGCTCGAAGCCTCCGATCCGGAAAGCACAAAGATCCAGTCCACGCCCGGGATTCCGGACTTCATGGACTGGAACCAGATCACCGAACTGCCCGGGCTGTGGGCGCCGTTTCACAGCTTCACGTTCACCTTGATCGCGATCATCGTGTTGCCGGTGCTGCTGGCCTTGATCATTGGCGTCGCGCTGTTCAGACGCCGGGTGGGCGATGTGTATTTTTCCATCGTCACCCAGGCCATCGCGTTGATCCTCACGGTGCTGATCATCGGCCAGCAAGGCTTGACCGGCGGGATCAACGGCATCACAGACCTCAAGACACTGCTAGGCTGGGACATCCGCAGCGACAGCGCCAGGCTGCTGTTGTACTTCGTCAATGCAGGGCTGCTGTTCGCCTGCATCCTGTTTGGCAAGTTCATCCTCGCCTCCAAGCTGGGCCGGCTGCTGATGGCCATGCGCGACAAGGAAGAGCGGGTACGGTTTTCCGGTTACGACGTGGCGGCGTTCAAGGTTTTCGTGTACTGCGTCGCGGCGTGTTTCTCGGCCATCGGCGGGGCGATGTTCGCCTTGCAGGTGGGGTTCATGTCGCCCTCGTTCGTGGGCATCGTGCCGTCCATCGAGATGGTGATTTTCGCCGCCGTCGGCGGGCGCATGTCGCTGCTGGGCGCGGTGTACGGCTCGCTGCTGGTGAACTACGGCAAGACCTATTTCTCTGAGTCGTTCCCCGAATTGTGGCTGTACCTCATGGGCGGGCTGTTCATCGCCGTGGTCATGTATTTCCCCAACGGCCTGGCCGGTTTGTGGGAAAGCCACGGGCGCAAATGGTTGTCGGGCGTGACGCGCAAGCCGGCACCGGTGATTGCCTCCCCTGCCCCGGTGGTCACGCCAACCCCCGCCTCCGCTGACAAGCAAGCCGCCAGCCCGATGGAGATTCAGCCATGACCCGCGCCACAGGCTTTCAGATGAATAAACCGGTCCTGGCCATTGAAGGGCTGACCGTTTCGTTCGACGGCTTCAAGGCGGTGGACGACCTCAACCTGTACATCGACCGCAACGAAGTGCGGGTGGTCATCGGCCCCAACGGTGCGGGCAAGACCACGGTCCTCGACCTGATCTGCGGCAAGACCCGGGCCACGGGCGGCAGCATCCAGTTCAAGGACCGCGAGCTGACCAAAATGAACGAGTACGACATCGTCCGCGCCGGGGTCGGGCGTAAGTTCCAGACGCCGTCGATCTACGACAACCTGAGCGTGTTCGAGAACCTGGAGATGTCGTTTCCGGCGGGCCGGTCAGTGTTCGGCGCGCTGTTTTTCAAGCGCACCCCGGAGGTGCTGGACCGGGTCAATCAAGTGGCTGCGGACATCTTCCTCGGTGACTGGCTGCAGCAGCAGGCGGGCCTGTTATCCCACGGCCAGAAGCAGTGGCTGGAGATTGGCATGTTGCTGATGCAGGACCCGGAACTGCTGATGCTCGACGAGCCGGTGGCGGGCATGAGTGTCAGCGAGCGGGCGCAAACCGCCGACCTGTTGAATCGCATCAGCCAGGGCCGCTCGGTGCTGGTGATCGAGCACGACATGGAGTTCGTCAAGAGCATCGCGCACAAGGTCACGGTGCTGCATCAAGGCAAGGTGCTGGCCGAAGGCAGCATGGAGTCGGTGCAGAGCAACCCGAAAGTCATCGAAGTCTATCTGGGCCATTAAGGAGCGCAGCATGTTCAACATTCAGCAGCTGGCGTGTGGCTATGGCCAGAGTCAGGTCCTCCACGACCTTAGCCTCTCGGTGCAGAAACAGGAAATCGTCGCGGTGATGGGCCGCAATGGCATGGGCAAGACCACCCTGTTCAAAAGCCTGATGGGCATCCTGCCGCAATGGAGCGGCCAGGTTCAGCTGGACGGCGTGGACGTGTCCGCGATGGAAACCCACAACCGAGTTGCCCAAGGGATGGCCTACGTGCCCCAGGGCCGGATGATTTTTCCGTCGATGAGCGTGCTGGAAAACATCCAGACCGGCCTCCCCGCCTCAGCGGGCGGCCAGGTGCCGGAAGACCTGTACGCGCTGTTCCCGGTGCTGTTCGACATGCGCAGCCGACGCGGCGGCAACCTGTCCGGCGGCCAGCAACAGCAGTTGGCCATCGCCCGGGCCCTGGCGACCAATCCGAAGGTGTTATTGCTCGACGAGCCCACCGAAGGCATCCAGCCGTCGATCATCAAGGACATCGCCCGCACCCTCAAAGAGATCCGCACCCTGCGCAACCTGACGATCATCGTCTCCGAGCAGGTGCTGTCCTTCACCCTGGAAATCGCCGACCGGTTGCTGGTGATCGAGAAAGGCCGCTTCGTCATCGAAGAAACCCGGGGCAACGTCGATGAAGCGACGATCAGTCGGTATTTGTCGGTGTAGCAAGGCCCGGAGATATGCAGCGTCAGATCGGACGTAATCGCGAGCAAGCTCACTCCTACAGTTGGGGTGCGCTCTTGTAGGAGTGAGCTTGCTCGCGATGGCGTCAGCGTGGACCTCCACGCCCTATTTGATTGACCCGAAACCCAAGGAGAACCCCCCATGACCGATACCTTGATCAAAGTCGACCTCAACCAGCCTGTCACCGAAAACGAGCAGATCCACAACCGCTGGCACCCGGACATCCCGATGGCCTGCTGGGTCAAGCCGGGGGATGATTTCATCCTCGAAACCTACGACTGGACCGCTGGCGCGATCAAGAACAACGACGATGCCAGCGACGTCCGCGACGTCGACCTGACCACCGTGCATTACCTCTCCGGGCCGGTGGGTGTGCACGGCGCCCAGCCCGGCGACCTGCTGGTGGTGGAGCTGTTGGACATCGGCGCCCGGGCCGATTCGCAATGGGGCTTCAACGGCTTCTTCTCCAAGCAGAACGGCGGCGGCTTCCTCACCGAGCATTTCCCGCTGGCGCAGAAATCCATATGGGATTTCAAAGGCATGATGACCAGCTCCCGGCACATTCCCGGCGTCGAGTTCGCAGGTTTGATTCACCCCGGCCTGATCGGCTGCCTGCCGGACCACAAGATGCTCGCCGAGTGGAACCGACGTGAGCAGGAACTGATCGACACCGACCCTGACCGCGTCCCGGCACTGGCCTGTCCGCCCTGCGCCAGCACGGCGCACCTGGGCAAACTCAAAGGCCCGGCCCGGGACCTCGCCGCCGCCACTGGCGCCCGCACCGTGCCGCCCCGTGAGCACGGTGGCAACTGCGACATCAAGGATTTGTCCCGAGGCTCGAAAGTGTTTTTCCCGGTCTACGTCGACGGCGCGGGTCTGTCCGTGGGCGACTTGCACTTCAGCCAGGGCGACGGCGAAATCACCTTCTGCGGCGCCATCGAAATGGCCGGCTGGGTGCACATGCGCGTCGAGCTGATCAAGGACGGCATGGCCAAGTACGGGATCAAAAACCCGGTCTTCAAGCCAAGTCCTATCGTGCCGAACTACAACAACTACCTGATCTTCGAAGGCATCTCGGTCGACGAAGCCGGCCAGCAGCACTACCTGGACGTCAACGTCGCCTACCGCCAGGCGTGCCTGAACGCGATCAACTACATGACCAAGTTCGGTTACTCCCCGGCCCAGGGTTACTCGCTGTTGGGCTCGGCACCGGTGCAGGGTCACATCAGCGGCGTGGTCGACATCCCCAACGCGTGCGCGACGTTGTGGCTGCCGACCGAGATCTTCAAATTCGACATCAACCCCAACGCCAACGGCCCGACAAAATTCATCGACGGCACCGTGGACTTGCCGATCGCGCAGGATAAGTAACGCTGGGCTGACGCCTGACCTGCAGTCGCGAAGGAATTCGCGCCTGCAGAACCCACGCCGACTAAAGGATTTGAGCCATGCCCATGTACGAATACGACTGCCCTGAATGCGGGGATTTCACTTCGCTGCGACCCATGGCCGAGAGCGCGCTGCCGTGCGAGTGCCCGGCGTGCGGCGCATCGAGCCTGCGGGTGATTCTCTCCGCGCCGGGGCTGAGCACGATGGCCGGCAACACCCGCAGCGCCATCGCCCGCAATGAGCAAAGCGCCCACGCGCCAAAAACCCTGGACCAGTACAAGGAAAGCCGGGGCCACCCCAGCGGTTGCAGTTGCTGCGGCCCGACGAAACGGCTCGAACCCACCAAAGCCAATCCCCACGCCCTGAAAGGCAAGCCAGCGGGCCGACCGTGGATGATCAGCCATTGATCTTTAGGGTGTTTATTGTTTGTTTATAGGGGACTGATTTATTTATCGCGCTTCTTTGATAAATCAATCTGTCCCCGATGGCATAAGCGAGCCGGGAGACAGATTAATTTACGGTGAAGCGCTGTAAATAAATCAGTCCCCTCCGCACTGCGGCAGCTCGGTCGGCGCCGAGACCTGCCCATCGTCCACCGCCACGCCCAGCCTCGGCACTGCCTCCAGCGTTTATAGAGCGTTTATAGGGGACTGATTTATTTATCGCGCTCCTTTGATAAATCAATCTGTCCCCGATGGAATAAGCTAACCGGGAGACAGATTAATTTACGGTGAAGCGCTGTAAATAAATCAGTCCCCTCCCCACTGAACGGCAAGCCAGCGAGTCGACCGTGTAATGTTTATAGGGGACTGATTTATTTATCGCGCTTCTTTGATAAATCAATCTGTCCCCGATGGCAGAACCGAGCCGGGAGACAGATTGATTTACGGTGAAGCGCTGTAAATAAATCAGTCCCCTTCCCAGTCAGTCGCTCCCCAGTCGAGTTCCCTCCTCACTTACGACTCGAGATGACAGCGCACGGACGCCTCACCGCCTTTTGCCGGTAGTAACGCCTGGGGCTTTTCGCAGCCGTGGGTGGCTTTCGGGCAGCGATCCCGGAAAAAACACCCCGTCGGCAACGTTCGATTGCCCGGCAGCTCGGTCGGCGCCGACACTTGCCCATCGTCCACCGCCACCCCCAGCCTCGGCACTGCCTCCAGCAACAGCTGCGTATACGGATGACGCGGCCGCTCAAGCACCTCCGCCGCCGAACCCAACTCCACAATCTGCCCCAGGTACATCACCGCCACCCGGTCGGCCATGTGTCGCACCACCGAGACGTTGTGGGAGATCAGGATGTAGGTCAGGTCGCGGCTGCGCTGCAGCTCGGCCAGCAGATTGAGAATCTGCGCCTGCACCGAAATATCCAGCGCCGAAGTCGGCTCGTCCAGCACGATGATGTCCGGGTTCGACGACAAGGCGCGGGCGATGGCGATACGCTGCCGTTGCCCCCCGGAAAACTGGTGAGGAAAGCGATCAAGGTATTCCGTGCGAATGCCCACCTGGGCCGCCACCTTCTCCGCAATGCCACGCATCTCGTGGCGCGGCGCCGAACGCTGCACGAACAGCGGCTCGGTGATGATCTTCCAAACAGGCAGCCTCGGGTCGAGGGACGATTGCGGGTCCTGAAACACAATCTGCACGTTGCTGCTGCGTTCCTTGTCGCTGTTGTAGACCCAGTCGAGTCGGCCGGATGTTGGCTTGATCAAGCCCATCAACAACTGCGCCAGGGTGCTTTTGCCGCAGCCAGACTCTCCCACTACACAGAGAGTCTCGCCGGAGCGGACCTGCAGATGGATGCCGTTCAGGGCGTGGGCCAGGGCTTTCGGGCGACCGAGCCAGTCCTTGCCCATCGGGTAATGCACGCGTACGTCCTGCAGGCCGAGGATGGTCGGGCTTGCGCCGGGCAATGTCTGCAGCGCTGAACGGTTCATGGCCGCGACTCCTGTGGGGTGGCGTGTGAAGGCGCGCTCAACCAGCAGGCGCTCTTGCGGTCTGCGGCGGCGTCGATGGTCTGCATTGGCGGGCGCTGCAGGCATTGAGCCGTGCCGAAGGCGCAGCGATCCAGGAAGGTGCAGCCCTCCGGCAACGCCGAAAGGTTGGGCACCTGCCCGGGTATGGTCATCAGGTCCTGACCCGGTTCGACCGTCTCCGGCAATCCGCTGAGCAAGCCCTGGGTGTAAGGATGCCGGGGGTCGGCCATCACCTGAGCGGTGACGCCCTGCTCCACCACCGCGCCGGTGTACATCACGTACACCCGGTCGCAGAACTGCGACACCAGCGCCATGTCGTGGGTGATCAGCAAAATCGCCGTGCCCCGCGCGCGGGCCTTTTCACGCAGCAGCAACAGCACTTGCCGCTGCACGGTGACGTCCAGCGCGGTGGTCGGTTCGTCGGCGATCAGCAATTGCGGGTCGCAGGAAAACGCCAGAGCGATCATCACCCGCTGACGCATGCCGCCGGAGAGCTCGAAGGGGTAGCTGTTCATCACCTGCTCGGGGTCGGCGATGTGCATGTCCCGCAGCAACGCGATGGCTTTGGCCTTGGCGTCGGCCTTGCTCAGGCGCTGGTGATGGATGATCACGTCGAGCATCTGCCGGCCGATGCGGCGGGTCGGATTGAGCGCGGTCATGGGCTCCTGAAAGATCATCGCGGCGTCGCGGCCACGGACACTCAGCAGGTCTTTCTCTTTGGCAGTGAGCATGTCGCGGCCCAAAATGCTCAGGCTGCCGGCTTTCACGTCGTAAGAACGCTCCGGCAGCAGGCGCAGGCTGAGCATCGCGGTGACCGACTTGCCCGAGCCGGACTCGCCAATGACCCCGACGATCTCACCCGGATTAACGTGCAGCGATACGCCGTTGAGCGCCTTGACGGTACTTTTGTAAGCCGGGAATTCGATGCGCAGGTCGTCGATGACCAGCACCGGTGCCTGCTCGGCAAGGGGTGTTTGAACGGAAGCCTGCATGGTCATTTCCCCTGCTGCCGTGGGTCGAGCAAGTCACGCACGCCGTCGCCCAAAAGGTTGAAACCGGTGGCGGTGATCAGAATCGCCACGCCGGGAAAGGTCGAGTACCACCATTGATCAAGGATGTAGTTGCGCCCGGTCGCGACCATGGCGCCCCACTCCGCCGTCGGCTGTTGCGCGCCGAGGCCGATGAAGCCCAGGGCCGAGGCCATGAGGATGGCGCTGCCGATGTCCAGGCTCAGCTGCACCAGCAACGGCGGCATGGCGTTGCGCGCCACGTGCCAGATGACCATGTGCCAGCGCCCGGCGCCGAAGGTTTCGGCGGCCTTGACGTAACCCATCTGGCGAATGCTCAGGGCCTGCCCCCGGGCCAGGCGCACGTAGAACGGAATCCGCACCAGCGTGATCGCCAGCATGGCATTGAACAGGCTCGGGCCCAGCGCCGCGGCCAGGGCCATGATCAGCACCAGCGACGGCACCGAGAGCATGATGTCCATCAGGCGCATGATCAGGCCGTCGAAACGCCCGCCGATGATCCCGGACAGGCAGCCCAGCAGGCCGCCGGCAAAACACGACGCGAAGGCCACGAACAGCCCGACGCCGACGGATTGGCGGCTGCCGTACAGCACGCGGCTGAACAGGTCGCGGCCCACTTCGTCGGTGCCGAACCAGTGGGCGGCGGACGGCGCGGCCAGGCGCTGGGTCAGGTTCAGCGCATTCGGATCATGGGACGCGAGCCACGGCGCAAAGGCCATCACCAACAGCACCATCACGGTGATCAGCAGACCGGCCATGGTCAGCGGACTGCGGCGAATCTGATGGGCCAGGTACGCCCATTTGTCCTGCCAGCGCGACGCGGCCGGCAGTGGCGCCACGGCGGGCGCAGTGATCGGGGTAGTCATGTCAGTTGACCTCGCCAATGCGCGGATCGATCAGGCGGTACAGCAGATCGATCGCCATGTTCAGCAGCACATAAATGAAAGAAACCATGATCGCGAAACCCATCACCGCCGGGAAATCCAGCGACTGGATCGACTTGACCACGTAAGCGCCCATGCCCGGCCAGGCGAACACGGTTTCGGTGAGCACCGCGCCGTAGAGCAGATCGCCCAGGGTCAGGCCCAGAACGGTGACCGAGGGAATCAGCGCGTTGGGCAAGGCGTGACGCAGAATTACCGCCCATTTCGACAGGCCGTAGGCGCGCGCGGTACGGATGTAGTCTTCGCCAAGCTGGTCGAGCATCGCCGAGCGAATCTGCCGCGCCACCACGCCGAGGTTGACGAAGCCGAGGGTGATGGTCGGCAGAATCAGGTGCTGCAGGGCGTTGAAGAACAGCCCGGTGTCGCCCGCCAGCAGCGAATCGATCAGGTAAAAGCCGGTGATGGTGCGGGGCGGGTCCAGCCCCTCGTCAAGCCGCCCGCTGCCCGGCAGCCAGTTGAGGTGGCCGTAAAACAGCACAATCAGGCCCAGCCCGAGCCAGAACGCCGGGGTCGAAATCCCGGTCACCGCCAGGGTGCGTGCGACCTGATCGATAAAACGGTTGTGGTACACCGCCGAGAGCACGCCCAACGGCACGCCCACCAGAATCGACAAGGTCAGCGCCGCCAGCGCCAGTTCCAGGGTTGCCGGGAAGAACGCCTGCAAGTCTTCGAGCACCGGGCGATGGGTGCGAATCGACGTGCCCAGGTCGCCGTGCAGCAGGTCGAGCATGTAGCGGCCGTATTGTTGATACAGCGGCAGGTCCAGCCCCAACTGGTGGCGGATGTTGTCGACGATGGCGTCGGTGGCGCGGTCCCCGGCGATCAGTCGCGCGGGGTCGCCCGGAATCAGGTGCGAAATGGAAAAGGTAATCAGGGAAACGCCGAACACCACCAGCAGCAGGCCGCCCAGGCGTTTGCGCAGCATATTCAGGAAGGCCATGGGGCACCTCGGTCACGCAGTGGATCAATAACGCGAAACAGCTCGCGGACACAGCGCTGCTTCACAGGCCCCTGTCTCGCTTGCAGGGCCCTGTGAGTCACAGCGATTGACGGGATGCAGCGCTTACTTGGTGATCGTGCCGACGTTGAACACCTGTTCCAGCATCGGGTTGAACACGTAGCCCTTGACCTTTTCGCTCATCGGCAAGGTGTAGGCCTTCTGGTAGAGGTAGGCGTAGACGCTGTCGTTGAGCACGATCTTCTGCGCCTGCTGGTACAGCTCGGTGCGCTTGGCCATGTCGTTGGTGGTCGCCGATTCGCGGATGAGTTTGTCAACCGCCGGGTTGTCATAGAACGATCGGTTGCCGGCCAGGCCTTTCAGCTTCGAGTCGAAGAAGAAGTTCATGAACATGTAGGGGTCGGCGAAGTCCGGGCTCCAGGAGCCAATGGCGATGTCGAAGTCCCCGGTGCCCAGGCGCTCGCGCATGCTGGCGTTGGCGAGCTTCTCCAGCTTGAGGTTCACGCCCAGGGGTTGCAGGCCGGCTTGAAGGGTCAGCCCGATGGGTTCCCAGTTCGGGTCTTTGTCGGAGTACATGAATGTCAGGTTGCTGACCTTGGGTGACACTTTCGCCAGGTCCGCCTTGGCCTCGTCCATGTCCTGCTTGAACGCCGGCAGCTTCTCGTCATACGCCCACATGCCCTGGGGAATCGGGCCATTGAGCGGCTTGGCCTTGCCTTTCAGGATGCCGTTGATGATGCCGTCGTAATCCAGAGATTCGACGATCGCTCGCCGCGCATCGGGGTTGTTCATCGGCGCTTTCTGGGTGTTGAGGTACAGCAGCGTCACCCGCAGCGACGGGTAGTCGCCGACGACAATGCCGGATTTCTTCGCCAGCGCTTCGAGCTGGTCTTCGGGCATGTCTTCGATGATGTCCAGGTCGCCGTGTTCCAGCTGCAGCCGACGCACCGAGGCCTCGCTGATGATCTTCACCACAACTTTCTTCAGGGTCGGTTTGGGGCCGGCGTAGTAGCTGTTCTGCTCCATGGTCAGGGCCTGGCCTTTCTGCCAGTTGACCAGCTTGAACGCACCGGAACCTGCGGTGTGGTTCGACAGGTAGGCGTCGGCGCCTTCGGCTTTCTTCGCCACGTCCGGGTTGATGATCGCCGCGCCGTTGTGGGCCAGCGTCGAGAGGAACGGCGCGTACGGTGCTTTCAGGGTGAAGCGCACGGTCAGCGGATCAACCACCGACACCGCCATGTCATCGGGAAACGCACCGGACGGGCCTTGCTTGAGCTTCATCACCCGGTCGAAGGAGAACTTCACCGCTTCGGCGTTGACCTCGGCGCCGTCATCGAATGTGTTGCCGGGCTTGAGCTTGAATTCCCAGGTCAGGTTGTCCGCCGAGGTGGTCCAGCTGCTGGCCAGCTCCCCCGCCACTTCGGTGCTGCCCTTGCCGTTTTCGACCTTGTAGGTGACCAGCCGCTGGTACGCCGGGTAGGTCACGGTCCAGTCGTTGTTGTCAATGGTCACGGCCGGGTCGAGGGTCTGCGGGTCGGACGGTTTGCCGATCATCAGGGTGTCCTGGGGCACGGCTGCGCTGGCCGATTGCCAGGCGCCGAGGCCCATGGCGGTGCAGAGGACTGCCATCGCCAGCGTGCGTGGGGTAACGATTGATTTCATGCCGGTTCCTTGATCGTCGATGTAGGGAAGTTCGTCAGGTTTGTTATTGAAGCTATACCGGGCAGTTAAAGCTCACAGGCCTGAGGCCTGGGAAATGGCACGCCCTGCTCTTGCGAGGTCGGGTGACGCCAGATTCAGCCGGGATTCGTGGTCGTCCCGGTCGTGTGTTCGTGTGTCTTGTTTTGTGCTGCGTACTGCGTGTTTGGTGTTCAGTCAGCGGGCTGGATCGAGCCGTCGTCGATTAAGGGGTAGTGCTCGGCGTTCGGCAGTTCGTAGTGCCACCACTCGCTGTCGATGTAGGTGAACCCCGCCGCCAGCATGATCCCCAGCAACAGCAGGCGGTTGCGCTGTATGTCGGCGGGCAGATCAGCGAAGAACTGATGGGACTGCTCGCGCATGTCGTCGAAGCCGGTGCCCATGTCCAGGGCGTTGCCGCTGGCGTCGATCAGGGTCAAGTCCACGGCCACGCCCCGGGTGTGGTGGGAACCCAGGCTGGGGTCGCGCACGTATTCGGGGTTGGGCAGCGCCTGCCACAGCAGGTATTGCGCGTAAGCCGGGCGATAAGCATCGAAGAGGCGCAGGCGCAAACCGGCCTGGCGCGCCAGGGTGCTGGCCTTGCGCAGACAACGCTCGGCGTCGCGGTGCAGCAGGCAGCGCGGGTCCTGGTAAATCTGCTTGCCGGCGAGGTTGTCGACGCCGGCGTAGATCAAGTCGACCTCGACCTGCAGCGCGTGGGCGTCGACTTCGACGAGGGGGCTATTCACGTAACGACACTCCAGATCAGCTTCTTCATTCATCATGTATTGAGGGGGTAGAGCTTCCCGGCTGAAGCCGGTCCTACTAAAAGCGCGAGTCATGCAGCGGGCCCGGCTGCCTCCCGTAGGACCGGCTTTAGCCGGGAAGCTGTTGCCCTTGTGAAGCCGGCTTCAGTCGGGAAGCTTTGGCTATTCAAACTGGCCAAACAGTTGTTGCAGCTCACGATTCTTCGCCAGCCTCTGGTCGAGGCGATCGCCATAGCGCTCGGCCACCGCCGACACCATCAAATTAAACAGGCACGTCAGCGGCGCGAGGGAATCCCAGAATTGCCCCACGTCGGCGTCGAGCTGCAGCAGGTCGCTCGGGTAATCCCGCGCCCACGGGCAGTGAAAATCGGTGATGAAGGCCAGCCCGACGTTCTGCTGATGGGCGACTTCGCAGAAGGTCCGCGTAACAGCGGAATAGGTGCGGAAGTCGGCGATCACGGCGTAGGGATTTTCGAATTGGGAATTCAGCAATTCGGCATAGGTGCCGGACAAACCGTCGACGTAATACACCTTGGGCCGGATGTACTCCAGGTGACTGAAAAACGCGTTGAGGATGCCGCGGGTGGTCTGAATGCCGACGATGAACACCGCGTCGGCGCTGTGCAGCCGTTCAACGATGCGGGCGAAGGTTTCGACACGGGCCAGGGCATAGACCCGCTGGATCGCTTCCAGCTCACGGTTCATCGAACGTTCCAGTGCATCACCCTGGGTGTTTTCTTCACGAAACGCGCCGAGCCGATCAGTGATCACCCACGGGCTGGCACTGTCGCCGCGCAGGCTCTGTTTGACGTCGTCAATGTTGCGGTAGCCCAGGGAGCGCAGGAACCGCCCCACCGAAATACCGGTGGTGCCGGTCTGCTGGGCGATGCTGTCAGCGGTCTCGAACGGCAGCTTTTGCGGGTTGGCCAACAGGTAGCCGGCGATGCGCTTGCCCGTCGGCGTCAAATCGCTGAATCGCTGTTCCAGGGTGTCGATGAACGTGGTTTTCTGCATGGGTTAGCAGCCTGAATCGGGTGAAGCGGAGTGCCGGAAAATGTTATTGACCGAGCACTTCACTACAGGATGTTACCAACATAACATCGGTTTTCGAGAGGCCACAACTATTATTTCAAGAAGATTCAACCGCAGAAAAACCTGGCTCAGGGTGGTGCAGGCAGGCGCATAAATGCCCTTTTACCGGGCAAAAATGGTTGGACGACTGGGTGAATGGAGAGAGGAAATTTATACGCAGGGAGGGCGTTCAAAAGGTCCGTTGTTCAATCTCCGCGTACCCGTCCGCTCCAGCAGAATCATGGCTGAAGAGTGGTTGCTCACTCTCAGTGTCATTGCAGGAACGGACGTGCGCACAATTTGCTTCAGGCCATGTCTTCTCCGAAGATTCTGACGAGCTCCGCCGTATTGATATCGACCTCGTCCGTGTCGTTTGTACGCAGGAGGATGTCTACGCCATTCTGGATTGCCATTCCGTCCACGCCGAGAAGCTTCGGGTAGCCCTGAGATCCGTTCGCGCCAAAACTTGCATCAAATTGTCCTGCGGAAGTCAACCTGATTACTCGCAGCACGGTGGGATCGATTACGCTCCTGCCAGCAACGACCGTGCGCCCCTTCACGTCCACGGCAAGGTTCGCCAGCGGCACCACCACATCGGTAAGAACGACCGGCATGCCCTGATTGAAATCAGGATCGCTGGAGCCATCCTTCAATAATCTGGCCACGGCGGCACACTGCCGTGGCTCGCCGAGGGAGAGTAACAACGTGGTACTTCCGTCGTCGGGCGATACGTGGATTTGAGTGATGTAGGAGTCCACCGTCGCGACAGAGTAGATAAGGGTCCCGCCAGTTCCATAGCCCCCATCCAACTTCCCATCGGAGCCGTATCGGCTTAAAACGCCGTTCCCGTAGCCATGTTCGGCGCCGACGAGCGTCATATCCCCGGCATTATCGATTCCGTAATCAGTCCAGGTTGGAGCGTCAACACCGGCGGGTGGAGAAATAACCAGCACGCCGTCGTCCCCATAACTCTTATCAGGACTCCCATCCGAGTTGACTTTGACCACAACGTACATTGCCTTTTTTGAAATACCAGCGATCAGGGGGCAGCTGAATAAAAATCCCCCTTGGGCTTGCCTGGTCGCCCGATAAGAGCGATAGGCCGGAGAGCGACGATCCCAGGCCGGGTTTTCAATTGGGTCTTGAACGAACGGGTAAATCTTGACCCCGCCTTCGCCAAAAGATTTGTCAGGCTCTCCCGACGCCTCAAGGCGGATGGCAGCGGGAAAATAGTTAAAGCTGGAAGCTCTGGCAGACACTGTTTCCCACGTCACACCCACACACGTTATGGTGTCAACGCCAGCGTCGTTCTTACCGAAGATCAGTCCCTGAACATCAAGGACCGCTCGTTTCGCTTCATCTACCGATGGCAGCGGCCATTGCCAAGTAGCTCGTCCAGAGCCAGTCGTATCGGTGTCTAACGCGCCATCCGCTGTATACCGGGAAATGGTACTTGCCGTAGTCCCTAGCACGCCCCCAAATCCAGTCGCATAAAATTTCTGATCAGCGCTCAGGGTTGGATCCGGTGCGAACGTACGGGCCACGTCTATTAAATATCCGGCCTCGGCGAAGTGTGTGTCAACATCGCCCGCTTGGTGAGCGCGACTGGCTTGGTTTGTGCGAGGGTTGCTCATGATATTCATCCTTGATTGCGTAAACGGAGAAACTCAAGAGTAATGAGCGTGAATACTATTTTCAAGCACGCGGCTAGTCGTCCATGATATTCATCACGGCGTTAATTCTGCAGAATTAACAGCAGTTTAGTGGAGGGACATAGAATTGGAAATTAAGTCAATTTCCAATTGTTCTAACAGGCAAGGTGCTAACAGTCTAAAAGCCGGCCACCTTAAGCCAATTCGCGATAGCGGCCAGTGCTGGTAAACACTTCAGTCCCGCTTTGCCATGACGTGACCCGAATGAAAGGGGCTGATTCGTTAGGTGGCAGAATCAATAGGCTCCAAAAAATCTGTGGAGTTATATCGAATAACTATAAAAACGACGTACTGACTGGATTAAACCTGACCCCGTGCTGCAACGAACATTTACCTGTGTTGCAAAAGAGGCGCTGCGCATTGCACGCAGCGCCTGTCGTTGCTAGGAGTCAGTGCAGATTGATCTTGATCAGCTCCAGCAGTGACTGCACTGGGAGATGCAGAAATGGGCCTCCTGGGCATATTTCACGAGCTTGGATCTTCAGACGCCTCGCCGAACAATTTGGCGATTTCTCCAAATCCGGGTATCGCAGGGTCATCGGTTGTCGCGAGTATGTCTGCACCACTGATGATGACAACTTTTTGAAAGGGTTTGAGTGTGGAGTATTCCTTAGAGCCGCCCTCACCAAATTCATCGTCCAGAATGCCGCTGGGGGTGATTCGGACGGCACACGCGACCTGTGGCGTCATTGCGCTTTCTCCGGCCACGATAACCCGCCCTTTACTGTCCACCGCCAGACAAGGCTTGTTCGCTGTCGGGCTGGTCACTTTAAAGGGGGCGCCTTCGTTGAAGGTTTTATCGGCCTCCCCGTTATTCAACAGCCTTATAACGGCGGCATAGGGCTCTGGTGCAGACACCAGGGTCAGCACTGTAGCCTCCCCTGTTACAGAGACACAGACGTGAGTCAGTTGACAGGCGAAGGGCTCGGCACGGATGATTATTTTTCCCGCCTCCCCGTAACTTGAGTCTGACGCCCCCTCGGACGTATACCTCATTACAACGCCGGCGTCCTGTGCAGCCGTAACGCCGACTAACGTGATGCCGCCATCTGCCTGCATTGCATAATCATTCCACTGCAGTGCATCCTGATCAGACGCGGCGCTGATTATTTGCACACCGTTATCGCCGAATCCCTCACATGGCTCTCCCGTATGTTTTATCTTGACCAAAACATACGTATATTTCCCGGAGTCTATTTTTAACAAACCACAGCAAAATAAAACATGCGCGTCATCCCTTACAGTGCTCACGTAAGTACTGAAGGGAGAGGATGGAAGATGAGGCCAGCCAAGGTCCTGATCGGGCAGTGGTCCATCAGCTGGTTTTCGGAATACATACATCATGCCCCCATTTTTGCCAAATATCGGGTCAATGACCGGGTCCTTCTCCCAGTAGTCGACAACACGTACGGCAGCCGGGTAGTAATAGACACCGGAGCCCTCGCCGGTGACGACTGCCCTGGCAACCCCAACGCCTGTGACCGTCTCGACTCCGCCCCTGTTTCTACTGAAGATCAGACCTTGTATATCAATCACACCTTGCCTGGCCTCATCAAGCAGCGGTAAATCAATTGCACGGAAATTCTGGTCAGTGAATCCGGTTGGAAAATAACGGCGAATTTCGGAGGGTGCCACTCCGAAAGGCTGAATTGTTGTGGTGGCGTAAAATTTTTGAATTGAGCCTGCCATGAGATCGACTGCAAACGTTGTAGGCATCGATCTAAGCACCCCAAGTCCACCATTAATCTCCATGTCCCGATCCCCGGCAGCGTGCGTATCGGCGCTTGCTGAGATTTGTTCTTCGCGCATGATCATTGTCCCTAATGGCTCAATTGATTTAACAATAACTCAGCCTTCAGCCTATTCGGCATTTACCCTTTATTCAACGGCATAACGCCATGGAGGCAATCGCGCAGGAGGACATTAAATAACAAGAAAAACAGTCATTTGCAGAGGACAAAACCATTCGCTATCAAATCAATTTCCAAACAATCTAAACCACCACCATGTCGGAAGGGTTCGGTCTTCCCGGCGAGATGCTTTTCGCTCCCACACAGTGCGAATGGGTTAATTTATTATCCTGCTTATAAATCAAAGGGGCTGTGCATTGCACACAGCCCTTGACAACCTATCAGCGCAAATTGGTCTTCGCCAGTTCCAGCACCATGTCGGCCTTGCCGTTCATCACGGCCTTGAGCATGAACAGGCTGAAGCCTTTCGCCTGGGCCAGCTTGATCTTTGGCGGCATGCCCAGTTCCTGTTTAGCGGTCACGACATCCACCACCACAGGCCCCGGATGTTCAAAGGCTTTCTTCAGCGCGGCCGGCAAGTCTGCCGAGTCCTCCACGCGAATCCCCAGAATCCCTGCGCCGATCGCGATGTTGGCAAAATTGGTGCTGTCGAAATCGGTGTCATGGGGCACATAGCCGCCCGCCTGCATTTCCATCGCCACGAAGCCCAGCGAGCTGTTGTTGAACACCACCAGCTTGATCGGCAGGTTCAGTTGGCGGATCGACAGCAGGTCGCCCATCAGCATCGACAAGCCGCCGTCGCCGCACAGCGCCACCACTTGCCGCTGCGGAAATGCCGCTTTCGCACCCAATGCCTGGGGCATCGCGTTGGCCATGGAGCCGTGGTTGAAGGAACCCAGCAGAGAGCGCTTGCCGTTCATGGTCAGGTAGCGCGCGGCCCACAGCGTCGGCGTGCCGACATCGACGGTGAAGATCGCGTCCGGGTCGGCGTAGGCGTCAACCAGGCGTGTGAGGTATTGCGGGTGAATCGGCTCGCCGTGGCCCGACGGCGTGGCCAGTTCGTCGAGTTCTTCGCGGGACTTGGCGTAGTGATCCAGTGCCTTGTCGAGGAACTTGCGGTCCGTGTGGGCCTTGAGGCGGGGCAACACGGCATCGAGGGTTTCACCGATGTCCCCCGCCAGACCGAGGGCGACCGGCACGCGACGACCAATGGCGGTCGGGTCGATGTCGATCTGAATGACCTTGGCTTTTTCCGGGTAGAAATTGCGGTACGGCAAGCTGCTGCCGAGGATCACCAGCGTGTCGCAGGCCATCATCGCGTGGTAGCCGGAGCTGAAGCCGATCAAGCCGGTCATGCCCACGTCGAAGGGGTTGGCGTATTCAATGTACTGCTTGCCGCGCAGGGCGTGAACCACTGGCGCGGAGAGCTTCTCGGCCAGCGCAACCACCTGATCGTGGGCCTCGGCACAGCCGGCGCCGGCGAGAATGGTCACGGCTTTGGACGTGTCCAGCATGTCCACCAGGCGTTGCAGATCAGCTTCTGCCGGGATGACCCGCGCAGGCGCGTGATCGACCCACACGGGTTTGATGTCCGGGGCCGCGCTCAGGGCGACGTCGCCGGAGATGACAATCACCGCCACGCCGCGCTGGCTGATGGCCGCGCGCATGGCCCGCTCCAGCACCCGCGGGAACTGCTCGGGGGTGCTGACGGTTTCAACGAAGTGGCTGCACTCCTTGAACAGGTCGGTGGGGTGGGTTTCCTGGAAGTAATTCAGGCCGATCTCGGAGGACGGAATCTGCGCCGCAATGGCGAGGACCGGCACACCGCTGCGGTGGCAGTCATACAGGCCGTTGATCAAGTGCAGGTTGCCCGGGCCGCAACTGCCCGCACACACCGCCAGCTTGCCGGTGGACGCTGCTTCCGCCCCTGCCGCGAAGGCCGCGACTTCTTCGTGACGGGTGTGCATCCACTTGATCTTGCCCAGGCGCTGGAGGCTGTCGGTCAGGCCGTTCAGGCTGTCGCCGCTGACGCCCCAGATCTTCGAGACGCCGGCTGCGGCGAGGGTTTGGGCGAGGTAGTCGGCGATGGTTCTGCTGGACATGGGGCAAGTTCCTTGTCGAGTCGTATGAGCGCGCGAGGCCGGAACAGACCTCACGCGTGGTCTCAAATCGACCTGTCACGCCGGGCACAGTTCAGTGCATCTTGGGGAAACGCCCCCGCGCGCAAGCGCCGGTTCTCACACCGGCGGCGGGGCCGCCGCTTTGCTCGGCGCGGCGATCTGCACTTTCGGATTGACCGGCGTTGCGCTTGGCGTGGCGTATTGCTGCTTCAGGTGGCCGTCCGGATCCAGCAGCCAGGCATCCAGAATTTCCCGCACCACGGGACCGGCCACACGACCGCCCGCCTCGCCGTTCTCGATCATCACCGCCACGACAATCTTCGGATTGGCGGCCGGCGCAAAACCGACGAACAACGCGTTGTCCCGGTGCCGCTCCAGGGTCTTGTTGCGGTTGTAGCGTTCGCCCTGCTTGATCGCCACCACTTGCGCGGTACCGCTTTTGCCGGCGATGCGGTATTGCGCCCCTTGCGCCGCCGCACGGGCAATGCCGCGCGGGTCGTGCATGACCGCTTGCATGCCATTGTTGACCTGATCCCACTCGTGGGGATCACGCAGGACGATGTTCGGCATCGGGTGCTCGTCCACCGGCGGCGAACCGCCGATTTCCCTGGCCAGGTGCGGACGGTGCCAGATACCTTTGCTGGCGATCAGCGTGGTCGCCTGGGCCAGCTGCAGCGGCGTCACCTGCATGTAGCCCTGGCCGATGCCGAGGATCACGGTTTCGCCCGGGAACCAGGCCTGACGCCGGGTGATGCGCTTCCATTCTTTGGAGGGCATGAGGCCCGCCGACTCTTCGAACATGTCGAGGGAGACCTTCTGGCCGATGCCGAACATGGTCAGGTAATCGTGCATGCGGTCGATGCCCAGCTTGTGCGCCAGGTCGTAAAAATAGGTGTCGTTGGAGCGCATGATTGCCGCGTTCAAATCCACCCAGCCATCGCCGCTGTGGTTCCAGTTGCGGTATTTGTGATCGAAGTCCGGCAGCTGGAAGTAACCCGGATCGAAGACCCGGGTCGATGGCGTGATGACCCCGCTGTCCAGGCCGGCGATCGCTACTTCCGGTTTGATCGTCGAACCCGGGGCGTACAGGCCTCGCAGCACGCGGTTGAACAGCGGCCGGTCGACCGAATCCCGCAGCGCCGAATACTCCTTGAAGCTGATCCCGGTGACGAACAGGTTCGGGTCGAAACTCGGCTTGCTGACCATCGCCAGCACTTCGCCGGTGGCCGGATCAATCGCCACCACCGAGCCGCGACGGTCGCCCAGCGCGTGTTCCGCCGCCTCCTGCAGCTTGATGTCCAGGCTCAGGGTGATGTTTTTGCCGGCCACTGGATCGGTGTGCTTGAGCACGCGCAACACCCGACCTTGGGCGTTGGTTTCCACTTCTTCGTAGCCGACATGGCCGTGCAGCTCGCTTTCGTAGAAGCGCTCGACGCCGGTCTTGCCGATGGACTGGGTGCCCCGGTACTCCACCTGATCGAGCTGGGTCGCCTCTTTCTCGTTGATCCGCCCGACATAGCCGATGGAGTGCGCGAAATGCTCCGCCAGAGGGTAGTGGCGAACGAACTGCGCCTCGACGTCCAGCCCCGGCAAGCGGAACTGATTGACCGCCAACAGGGCGATCTGCTCTTCGGTGAGCTCATAGAGCAGCGTCACCGGCACAAAGCGGTGCGGCGAGTTCTTCATCGCCTTGTCGAAGATGATCCGGTCCTCGTCGGGCAGGTTGAGGATCTGCATCAGTTCGTCGATCACCGCATGCCAGTCCCCTGCGCGCTCGCGGGTCATGGTCAGGTTGAAGCTGGGGCGGTTGTCGGCGAGGATCACGCCGTTACGGTCGAAGATCAGCCCGCGCTCCGGCGGAATCGGCAGCACGTGGACGCGGTTGTTTTCGGAGATGGTCGAGTGGTAGGCGAATTCGGTGACTTGCAGGAAGTACATGCGGCACACCAGCGCCACGCTGAGCATGGCCACGAAAACGGCGCAGGCGATCAAGCGTTTGTTGACCAGCCGGGTTTCCTTCTCGTGGTCTTTTAAAGGTATTGGATCGGGCATTTCTGCAGCTACTCGGTGAATATATAAACGGCACAGTCAGCAACCCGCAGGGACAGGCGGGACGCAAATGGCGTGCACGATACCAAGAAGTGGCCCTGGCAAAGGACTTGGCTTGATGAAGATTCTGTCAGGTTGGTGCCGACGTCAGCCCTGAACGGCTGTACCCGTGGGCTGCTTCGGCGGGAGGACACGCCCCCCTGATCTGACCCATTGTTACCCGATTGCAGACCGACTGTTACGCAATAGGTAAGAGTCATTTACCGATTTCATCAGCCGCAACACGGCGTAACACATCTATCATGGCAGTTGGCGTGAAAAGATGCGGATCAGTTACGGCATTTCCCCGCTTAGCGTGCGCCATTCGCGCGCAGGCGTGCCAGAGACCCAATGTCACACCCCGCCAAGAGCCACTTGCCGTGCACATCGTATACGCGGCAATACCCGTGATAAAGAACGCAGAGCACAGCCCCGGCACGGACCATTCCCCAATGGCCTGTGGGGGCGTGGTTTTGCAGGAGCCCTGAATGACAGAACAATCCAAAGGCCTCACCCGCCGCCAGTTGCTGAAAGGTTCAGCCACGACGCTGGCCGTCGGTGCAGCTGCCACGGCCCAGGCCGCCACCGTCGTCGGTGTGCCCCAGTGGGTGCCCTTCGACCACAACGGACCGATGCACTACGACACCCCCGGCTGGCAATTCTTCACCGACGCCGAAGCCCTCGCGGTGGAAGCCATTGTCGCCCGACTGATCCCCGCCGATGACCTCAGCGTCAGCGGCAAGGACGCCGGTTGCGCGGTGTTCATCGACCGCCAACTGGCCGGCGAGTACGGCACCTTCAGCCGTCTGTACATGCAGGCCCCCTTCGTTCAGGGCACGCCGATGCAAGGTGACCAGTCGGAACTGGTGCCGCGCCAGCGCTACCGTCTCGGCCTCGCCGGCCTGGAAGGCTACTGCCAGAAGCAGTTTCAGAAAAGCTTCAGCGCGCTGACGGCCGAACAGCAGGACAAGGTCCTGACCGGTCTGGACAAGGCCGAGATCACGCTGGACGGCATCGACGCCAAATTGTTCTTCCAGCAGGTGCTGGGCAACACCATGGAAGGCTTCTTCGCCGACCCGGTCTACGGCGGCAACCGCGACATGGTGTCGTGGAAAATGATCGGCTTCCCCGGTGCCCGCTACGACTACCGCGAGTACATCGGCCTGCACAACCAGAAGCTCAATCTGGTGCCGCTCTCCATCATCGGCAGTTCCGCCTGGACCAAGAAGGGTTAATTCGACATGGCCAAAAAACTACCTTCCACGGACGTCGTGGTAGTCGGGCTCGGCTGGGCCGGATCCATCATCGCCAATGAACTGGCCGATGAAAACCTGAAGATCATCGGCTTCGAACGCGGCCCATGGCGCGATACCGCGGCGGACTTCAACGTTGCCTCGGCGGCGGATGAACTGCGCTACAACCGCCGTCAGGACCTGATGGTGAGAACCCGGCAAAACACCACGACCATTCGTAACAGCGTGACCGAGACAGCGCTACCCATGCGCAGCTGGGGCTCGTTTCACCCGGGCAACGGCACCGGCGGCGCCGGCAATCACTGGGCCGGCATCAGCTTTCGTTTCCAGCCCCACGAATTCCGGCTGCACAGCCACCTGAGCGAGCGGTACGGGAAAGAGCTGTCGCCCGAACTGACCCTGCAGGATTGGGGCACTGACTGGGACGAAATGGAGCCGTTCTACGCCAAGTTCGATCGCCTGGCGGGCATCTCGGGCAAGGCTGGCAACATCAAAGGCGTGATCCATGAAGGCGGCAACACCTTCGAAGGGCCGCGCTCCGAGGAATACCCGAACCCGCCGACGGCACAGACCTACGCGCCGACGCTGTTCGCCGAAGCCGCGAGGAACCTCGGCTACAAGCCCTTTCCAGTGCCGTCCGCCTTGCAATCACGGCCCTATGTGAACTCCCTCGGCGTGGCGATGGGTGCCTGCACCTTCTGCGGTTTCTGCACCAACTACGGCTGCGCCAACTACTCCAAGGCCAGCGCCATCACTACCGTACTGCCGGTCCTGGTGCGCAAGCCGAACTTCACCGCGATGACCAACTGTGAAGTGCTGCGCGTGACCATGGACAGCAGCGGCAAACGCGCCACCGGCATCGTCTACATGGATGCCAACGGCGAAGAGTGGGAGCAGCCTGCCGAACTGGTAGTGATCAGCGCCTTCATCTTCGAAAACGTGCGCCTGATGCTGTTGTCCGGCGTCGGCCAGCCCTACGACCCGGTGACCAACACCGGCACCACGGGCCGCAACTACGCCTACCAGACCGCCAACAGCGTGCGCATGTTCTTCGATGACAAGAACTTCAACCCGTTTATCGGTGGCGGCGCCATCGGCATGGGCATCGACGAATTCAACAACGATAACTTCGACCACTCGGGTCTGGGCTTCGTCGGCGGCGGCAGCACCCGCGTGACCCCGATCGGCGCCGCGCCCATCGACTCGCGCCCTCTGCCGCCCGGCACCCCGGCCTGGGGTTCGGAATGGAAGAAAGCCACGGTGAAGAACTACGCCGCGACCATGTCCATCGGTTGTGAAGCGAGCAGCTACGCAACGCGAACCAACTACCTGTCGCTGGACCCGACCTACAAAGATCCGCTGGGTCGCCCGCTGCTGCGCATCACCTTCGACTTCCCGGAGAACGACCGGAAGATGGCTGCGTACGTCACCGGCAAGGTCGGCGAGATCGCCAAGAGCATGAACCCGCGGCAGATGGTGCCCAGCTCCCAGCAAGGGCACTGGAACAGCGCGCCGTATCAGTCGTCGCACATCGTTGGCGGTTTCATCATGGGCGCCGATCCGAAGAACAGCTCGGTGAACAAACACCTGCAAGTGTGGGGCGTGCCGAACCTGTTCGTGGTCGGCTCCTCCGCTTTCCCGCAGAACCCGGGCTACAACCCGACCGGCACCGTCGCGGCGCTGGCTTTCAAAGCGGCGGATGCCATCCGCACCCGCTACCTCAAGCGTCCAGGGGAGATGATCAGCGTATGAAGACTCTTCTGACGGTCTGCGCAGGCGTTATCGGCCTGTCTGTTTCCCTGGCCCATGCCGCAACCGGCGCCGATTCCTACAACATCGTGGAAAAGGGCCGCTACCTGACCACTCTGGGCGACTGCACGGCGTGCCACACCATCCCGGGCAAGCCGCTGTTTTCCGGTGGCGTGATCCTTGATACGCCGTTTGGCAAGCTGGCCGGCGCCAACATCACCCCGGACCCGGCCACCGGCATCGGCCGCTGGAGTTTCGAGGATTTCCAGAACGCCATGTCCAAGGGCCACGGGCTGGACGGCAAGCGCTTGTACGGCGCCATGCCGTTCACCGCGTACACCAAGGTGCTGCGTGAGGACAACCTGGCGATCTTCGCGTACCTGAAGACGGTGGATCCGGTGGAAAACAAGGTGGAAACCAACCAGTTGCCCTTCCCTTTCAACGTGCGCACCAGCCTGATCGGCTGGAACCTGATCAACTTCAAGGAAGGCGAATTCAAGGCCGATCCGCAGAAGTCCGAGCAGTGGAACCGCGGCGCGTATCTGGTGGAAGGCCTTGGGCACTGCGGCACGTGCCATACGCCAAAGAACCTGATTGGCGGTGACAAGAACGATCAGTTCCTCACCGGCGCCAATCTGCAGAACTGGGTCGCGCCGAACATCACCTCCACTGGCCACGATGGCATTGGTGCGTGGAGCGAGGCGGACATCGTCAAGTACCTGAAGACCGGTGCGAACCGTTTCGACATTGCGTCCGGGCCGATGGCCGAGGAAGTCGAGCATTCTTCGCAACACTGGAAGGATGAGGATTTGCTGGCGGTGGCGGTGTATTTGAAGGATGGCGCCAAGCCGGTCGAGGCCGCCACGCCGGTTTCGGCAAGCGATGCGGCGATGGTAACGGGCAAGGCGATTTATGCGGATCGCTGTTCGGCGTGTCATACGCCGACGGGTGAAGGCGCGGCCAATCTGTTCCCGAAACTGGCGATGGCGCCGTTGGTGAACAGCGACGATCCGTCGTCGTTGATTCGTGTGGTGCTGGCGGGCAGTCGTGCGGGCGCGACCGATGCTGCGCCGACGGCTCCGGCGATGCCGGCGTTTGGCTGGAATCTGTCGGATGAGAATGTCGCGGATGTGCTGACGTATGTGCGTAATACGTGGGGCAATGCGGCGCCGGCGGTCTCGGCTGCAGAGGTGAAGGATGTGCGGGAGGGGTTGAGGGCGAAGTAGGTTTTTCGTTTGCCTTACGTTGGAGATCAAGATCAAGGGCGTCTGCCTAGGGGCAGACGTTTCGCCTTCGGCGAGTTACTTGGAAAAGCACCCCAAGTAACCAAGGGTGCTTGCTCTCGGCTGGGCCCCTCCTTCGTCGGGGTTCCTTCACTCCGGTCTCGCTCCGTGGGCCCGCCGCCATCCGCCATCCATGGCGGGGGGCGGCTGGCGTTTAGGGGACTGATTTATTTACAGCGCTTCACCGTAAATTAATCTGTCCCCGGGGTGCTCGGTGTTGCTGAGAGGGCGGTCAGGGGACTGATTTATTTATAGCGCTTCACCGTAAATTAATCTGTCCCCGGGGTGTTAGGTGTTGCTGAGAAGTCTGCCTAAGGGCAGACGTTTCGCCTTCGGCGAGTTACTTGATAAAGCCCCAAGTAACCAAGGGCTTGTGCTCCTGGTTGGGCCCGACTTCGTCGGGTTCCTTCACTCCGGTCCCGCTCCGTGGGCCCGCGCCGAGCGGCTCGGCCCACTCCGCGAAACCTGCGTTCAGCCTGCACCCAAGTCGCGATTCGTGTCGTCTGGACTTCCTGTGTACGAATATCAAAAGCGCGTTTAAGCAGATCAAAGGCTTCGCGGCTAAAGCCGACCCCACTGGCTGCACGCGATGCTTTTAGTGGGACCGGCTTTAGCCGGGAAGAGGCCCGTTTGGGCAGCGATGTCTTCGAAGGGTGAACGGGATAACCCACCCATCATTCACTTGTACGATGTCTTATCACGAGGTATTACTAGATCCCCGTAAAAAAATAATAGAACGGAGATCGCTACATGGACTCATCCCTGTCCGCCTTGCCCGAACACGCTGAAACCGCTGAACGCTCAAGCGGCAACACGCGCCGCAGCTTCCTGAAAAAATCCCTCGCCGTTTCCGCCACACTAGCCGCCGTCGGCAGCGCCGCTCTACCCCGCCTAGGGTCTGCTGCAGAACCCCTGAGCCAGCGTTACCCGGACCCGCTCATTCACATTCTCGACGACAGCTTTCTCGACCTGCGCGTCTTCAACGCCAGCGTGGAAAAACTCGCCACCGGCATGCGTTGGGCCGAAGGCCCGGTCTGGGTCGGCGATGGTCGCTATCTGCTGGTCAGCGACATCCCCAACAACCGCATCATGCGCTGGGATGAAATTACCGACACCTTCACGGTGTACCGCGAGCATTCCAACTTCTCCAACGGCATGTGCCGCGATCGCCAGGGCCGTCTCATCGTCTGCGAAGGTTCCACCACCACCAGCGAAGGTCGGCGCATCACCCGCACCGAATACAACAGCGCGATCACTGTGCTGGCTGACAGCTTCGACGGCAAACCTTTCAACTCCCCCAACGACATCGCCTGCAAAAGCGACGGCTCGATCTGGTTCAGCGACCCGCCCTTCCAGACCAGCAACAACTACGAAGGCCACAAAATCACCCCGACCCAGCCCCACGCCGTCTACCGCATCGACGGTGAGAGCAAGAAAGTCACACGAGTGATCGACGACCTCGCCGGTCCCAACGGCCTGTGCTTCTCCCCTGACGAAAAGACCCTGTACGTCGTCGAAGGCCGCGCCAAACCCAACCGCCTGATTTGGGCCATCGCGATCAAAGACGACGGCACACTGGGCGAACGCCGCAAACACATCGAAGGCCTGGACTACGCCGCCATCGACGGTATCAAGTGCGACGAAGCGGGAAACCTGTGGTGCGGCTGGGGTGGGAATGGCGACCCGAAGGCCGACCTGGAAAAACTCGACGGCGTGCGGGTGTTCAATCCCCAGGGCAAGGCAATTGGGCACATATCACTGCCGGAGCGCTGCCCCAATCTTTGCTTCGGCGGACGTGAAGGGAATCGGTTGTTTATGGCGAGCAGTCACTCGATTTATTCGCTGTTTGTGAATACGCGCGGGACTGGGTTTGCGGTGTAGAGGTATTCACGTGTTGTGACGACGGCCAAGCGGCCGTCGACATTTGCGTTCCGAATGCTGCGCGGCGAGGTTGAAGGGGGTTAACCCCTTTAATCCTTTTATTTAAGTCAGTTCGTATTTGCTGACACGAAACTCAAAAGGTTTTTCATTGTAACTTTCAATGTAGTCGATAGTGATTTCCGCACTAAGATCAATGCTTATCAGTCCGACTTCATCGCTTTGATATTTATTAAATTCGAACTCCATATTTAAAATAAGACCACGAACGGTATATGCACCGCAATATCGCCAATCCCCGTCAATCAGCAGATAATAATCGTCACCAACTGCTTTTGATAAGAAGTGCTTCAGACATTCATCCAGAACGGAAAATTCAGCATTTTCCAAAGATATTTCTTCATTTTTTACCAACTTATTAATTATATTATCTGTTTCAGTCAAGCTCAAAAAATGTCTTTCTTCCGGGTCGATACCGAGAAAAGATTTAAGCTTTTTTTTATAGCTTTCACGCAGACTGTTGCCATTAGCCTTCCTGTACAGCAATTCTCTTTTATAAGGATCAATATTGATTGGCAGCATCCTTCAACATAGAAAGCTTTCCCTTTTTCATTTGGACACTGAGCCCGACGTTATGGCTCATCCTCGGACTTCCAAGTTATCAACTTTCACATACCGATCTTGCAAGTGCGGTTTTCTGAGAATTCAAGGGATCCGTCTCTTTTAGCTCGGTCGAGCCGACTTCTTCCGCGAATTCAGAGAGTTAAAGGGGTCCGTCCCCTTCAACTTGCTTCTACCTGAGAGTAATCTATGGTTTGCGCACTCACCTATCACCCCCCAACGGGGTGCAAAAGCTCACGTATAAACGTCACAAACTCCTGCCTCACCTTTGGAAGAACTCTCTTCAGAGTTATGAAATATAAATAAAGAGGTGTCGGATCACCGGAATCCTCAGCTGCCCATTGTTTTCCGTCCCTGAAACAGAAGATCACGCAGCGAGCAAAAATCGATAATTCTAATTCCTGCGTGCCTCGTGTTCGCTCCATAGCGCAGAGCTTCGAGACTTGAGCTTTCACGATACTATCGTCCACATCCAACTTCACACGACCGACTGAATCCCTCAGAAAAAAAACAAGTTCTAAACGTCTTTCTTCAGAAATCGACCTTATTCTTCCGTCATTCAGCAGTTCCAATAAGAATCTCGCGTACTGGCGCCTTAGCTGGTCGAACGACACCCCCCTAGCTACTAGTTGCGCTTCAAGTTCCTCTATTTCGAGCACTTCTTGATGTTCAATCATCTAAGATCCCGTCCCTCACCCCAAGCCGATTCATAACATGTAAACAGGAGTCGCAAAATGGCAATGGCTTACCATCGTTTCTAACAGCCGTGAACGTTGCTCCAGCGGTAATTTTTTTCAATTGAGCCACGCAGCGCACATTATGTTGGTATGCAATCTGACTCAGCACGTCTGCCTCCGCGAGCGAGTTAAAGGGGTCCGTCCCCTTTAGCCTCTCTGTACTGCTGGAGTATGCTTAAGACGAAAGGCCTCGTGTATTAGAACTTCATCATCTTGCGCCCCACCTTCTAAGCATCTGTATTGTTTGGTGCCAATTGCAGCTTTCAGCAACTCGTATAAATTCGGGGAACGAAAGCCTACTTCGAGCCAGAGTGAGTTAGCGTCCTCTAGCGTTAGTCTCACATCATAAGCTGCTTCACTTTTCACACTCAGTTCTTTTAAGTAAATACATTCGCCAGTCGCACCAATATATGCCGTACTGGTTTTCACCGAGTCAAGGACATGGCGAGCTGAAAGCGAGTCCTCGAATACTAATCTGAATTCATAGCTCATAATCCGCGTGGTCTCCCCCGGACAATAAGTAAATCTTTAGGGTACCGAATACCAATATGGTACTAGTTCAAGGGGTCCGTCTCCCTTAACTAAATGGGGTCGCCCCTCTCACTTTAGACATTGTCATCGGTTGATAAATATTTCAATGTCGTCAAGAGCATCCTGAGCTCTACCAGCCAAGGTCGTGTGATTAAGCTTTTCAAGTAGCACCGGCATGACTAAAGATTTGTCGATTACTTTGTGCATGCGGGCAACATGACCTATGCATGTCAGTGCCAGTCCTCTGACGCCCTCGTCGCGATGATTCTTTATTGCTTCTATGCACTTGAGCTGAATCCATTGCGGATCATCAATGTTAAAACACAGATACATAAGAGCATCCGTAGTTACCGCCGCATCTTCCGACCGCAACATAACATCGAGCTCCTCTTGGCTATATGGGGGGGTGGTTGCGCTCATTTTTTGATCTTCCCTTTGCCTGTTACCATGCCAGCTTTTCTGAATGCCGATTGTTGTTCGTTGTGCAAATCGCACCAACAACGTACGTGCCCATGAAATTCTTCGTCTCCATTTGGGTAAGTTTCGGTCCTATCCAGCACGACGAACTCCTTATTCTCTACATCTACCCCGACTCGTCTATGGGATGTTTCTTTAACTTGAACTGAGTTATCCAGCGCTACTTGGCCGTTAGTTGGCGCACGGCTTTTAACTGCATTGTCTGAGGTTCCGTGATAAGGAGCATTCTTGAATATCCGAGCTAATCCTAGAGGATCGATCCAAGCCGTAGGATTCGGCACGTACTGGTATAGGTTTAGCCCACCACTGTAGCCAATCGGGTCCTTGCTGATAAACCGCCCGACCCTTGGATCATAGTACCGATGACGGTTGTAGTGCAGCCCGGTTTCGTGGTCGTGGTATTGGCCCTGGAACCTGATCGGGTTGGTCAGGCCGACTTGTTGGGCGAACTCCGAGCGCTGTTCGGTTGCTTCGCCCCACGCCTTGTACTGGGCGCTCCAGGCGGTGTTGCCGTTTTGGTCGGTGATTTCCTGGGGCGTGCCGAGGTGGTCGCATTGGTATCAAGCGAGGGCGTCGATGGGCAGTGCGACCGGCTTGTAGTTCCAGAGCGGGTCTTCTTTGAAGTTGTAGCGGCCCTGATAGGTCGGCTGGCTGACGAGACGAATCGTTTCGTGGCGGATGGCCTGGGCCACCGGGACGAAAGTGCCGGGCTCGTGGATGTAGTGGACGGTTCGGCCCAGGGCACCGGCGTATGGCGGAGGACTGCTTTCCCACGCCAGGTTGTCGCCGTCCCAGCCGTACAGGGTGAAGCCGCAGCCGAGTTCGCGTTCTTTGCGGGCGTGTTCGTTTTCGTTCCAGCCGGTGCCGGCTTCGGGACGAGGTCGGTAGTGGGCTTTTGAGAGTTTGTAGAGGCGACGTCCCAATGGGTCGTAGCCGAAGTCGACGGTGAGGCGCGGATCTCGGAAGTGCACCAGACGATCGAAGAGGTCCCAGTGCAGCTCGCTTCGCAATCCATTGGTCCAGCGCTCTGTCTGGTTGCCGCGTTCGTCGTATTCGTAGTGGTTGCCGGCGTAGTCGCGCAGCAGGTTGTCGACGAGTTTGTGGCGGACAGGTTCGGGATCTAGAGGGCGGCGCACGGGTGCGGCGCTGTCGTTGAGCAGGTTACTCGCGGGATCGAAGGCGAAGTGCTCCGTGCCGAGGCGACTCGTGGCGGCGAGCAGGCGGCTGACGGGATCGTATTTATAAGCAAGAGAACCGCGACGGCTGTCGTTGATGTCGGTGAGCTGCCCGGCAGCGTCGTAGGTATACGCGCGTTTAATGAGTGTGGCTTTGTCGTCTGCTAGGCCCAGCAGTTGTTCTTGGAGGCGTCCTGCTGGGTCCCAGTTTTGGGTTTGCAGGAGTTGGTTGCCCTGGTGGCGGGCGACTTCGCGATGCAGGTCGTCACGCTCGTAACTGAGCAGTTCGTGCTCGTCGAGCTTGAGGCCGAGCAGATGGCCGCTGCCATAGGTGAGCCAACTGACGCGGTTGCCGTCCGGGCGAATGGTGGCAACGCGGTTGTTGAGCGCGTCGTACTCGTGCTGCCAGACGGCAACCAGTGGTTTTTCCAGATTCGAGTAATGCTGATGCTCGCGCAGCAGGTTGCCGGCCGGGTCGTGAAACCATTGCAACTTGCTGATGGCGTTGGTAGCCATGATCAGATGGCCATTGCCGTCGTAGGCAAAGGTTTCGCTCTGGGATTTCTCTCCAAGCGTGGCACGGCGTTCAGTCAGGCGGCCCATCGGGTCGAAGGTCAGTGCGATGGTGCGCTGGTCGTTGATGGTCCCCGCAAGCCGTCCTGTTTCCGGATCGTACTGATAGCGAGTCGAGCGCCCGTCGAAACCGCGCTCTTCCACAAGCCGGCCGACGGGATCGTAGTGAAAATGCGCGCGGCGTTCGTTTTCGTTTTCCAGCGCCACCAGCCGGCCAAGCTTGTCCCAGCGGTAACGCAGGGTTTGCTCGGCGGCGTCGACGCGTTCGGCGATGAATCCCGCAGCGGTGTAACGCCAGGTGGTGCAGCGTTCAAGGCCATCAGAATGCGCCAGCAAACGACCTTCGGCGTCTCGGCTAAAG
>LIDZ01001144.1_pt14 | contig 39866 bp, 37 predicted proteins | sample 644651 | NCBI WGS metagenome assembly LIDZ01 (sample SAMN03856242, study PRJNA289617) | food metagenome | isolation source: wine grapes on drying loft during traditional withering process | host: Vitis vinifera cv. Corvina | place: Italy: Gargagnago di S. Ambrogio di Valpolicella | collected 2014-01 | reverse complement strand
GCCAGTGGCACCAGTAATACCAGTAGGTCCGGTAGCACCAGTAGGTCCAGTAGGACCAGCAATACCGGCAGCACCAGTAGAACCAGTAGGACCAGTAGGTCCAGTAGGGCCAGTGGCGCCGGTAGAACCGGTAGAGCCAGTGGCACCAGTAACACCAGCAGCACCGGTAGCACCAGTAGGCCCAGCAGTGCCAGCAGCACCGGTGGCACCAGTAGGACCAGTAGGTCCGGTAGCACCGGTAGGCCCAGGACAACCTGCGGAACCAGTAGGGCCAGTAGGTCCAGGACAACCCTTAGGCCCAGTAGGCCCAGGACAACCCTTAGGTCCAGTAGGACCGGTAGGACACGTAGGTCCCGTTGGACAAGTTGGATGGCATTTCTTGTCATCATCTAAGTCATAACATTGTTCCCCAAATAATTTAGTACCATCTGTTTTTACACTATGATTATAGTTTGTATACAGAAGAGGAATACTCATATTTTGGGGCCTTTTTTTATTTGTTTTTATATAAAATTTCATAAATAACCTCCTTAACTTAATTTATAGCTTTTGTTTTTTAGCAAAATATTTTAGTACTTTATTATATGAATTATTTTAATGACAGTTGCATTTATGTGGTTACACTAATTAAAATTTAATATTCTTACGTATGTAATTTACAATAGTTCTGTATATATTGTATAATTATTGATATAATGTATACATATTGACAAGATGTATACTAATGGTTTAAATTTGCAAAGGAGGAGGAGTTGATATTAATCATGGCTGATAAGGCATTGTTATTCACGAATTACTAATAAGTCTAATCTGAGATTTTCTTTGATTATGCCTAAAATCAAAATTATTGACTATGTAAGAAACTTTATGTTACAGTTAAATAAATCAAACGTCCGAATTAAATTTTTAAATATAATTTGTAATTGTAGCGATCATTTAAAATTAATATTTCAATGTTACGGCCCAAGTCCTGATTGTAGTGTTTGTTTTATTGAAAGGAGTTGATAGCCTTGTGGAGCTATTCAGAATTTATAATGTTTTTTGCAATCTATTCTTTTTTAGGGTGGATAGTAGAAACAATTTTTGCCAGTATAAATGAAAAAAAATTCATCAATAGAGGGTTTTTAACAAGTTTTTTCTGCCCAATTTATGGATTTGGTGCTATAATGGTCATAAAATCTTCAATATTAGTTAATAATGTTCTTGATGATTATTTTAAATCATTTATAATGAGTATTTTGTTTTCAATCATTTTGGTAACCATATTAGAATATTTTACGGGATTTCTTTTGGAAAAAATTTTTGATTGTAAGTGGTGGGATTATAGCGATAATATAGGGAATCTTCATGGATATATTTGCATTAAGTATTCGCTTTTGTGGGGATTCTTTGCATTTCTCTTGGTGAAAAATGCGCATCCACTAATTTCTAGGATTGTTTATTCTGTGCCTTTAGCAATTGGATATAATGTTGCAATATTTTTATCTTTATATTTTCTGTTAGATACAGCAAAATCAATAATAGATGCAATGGAACTCAGACGAGTAATTTTGAACTATTCAAAGGTTTCATTGAGTGTATATTATAATAAAGTTCTTAAATATAAGAGAATCTTTCTTGCATTTCCAAGCCTGATGATTTTAAATGCGGGCATTATTAATCGTGACATAAGGAGTATTCTAAATGATAAATTTGATAAAATCAAAATTGAACTTAAGAGTAGATTTCAGTAGTTATGATGAATATAAAAAGTGCATAAGTGATTTAGTACAAAATGAAATTGTATGGACCATGGGAAGTTTTGTGCAACACAGCGATATAACCTGTTTAGAACATAGTATATATGTTTCATACATTAGTTTCTTGGTTTGCAGGAGGTTTAATTTTGACTACTGTTCCGCAGCCAGAGGGGGATTACTTCATGATTTTTTCCTGTATGACTGGCACATAAAAGAATCTCATGATGGATTACACGGTTTTGTGCATCCATATACTGCATTACGAAATGCAAATAAATGTTTTGACTTAAATGATATGGAGAAGGACATTATAGTAAAACATATGTGGCCATTAACATTAAAACTACCTAAATACAAAGAAGCTTTAATCGTCTCATTTGTAGATAAATACTGTGCAATAATGGAGATCGTTAAAATTGGAAACAGAGCTATAATTCATAGACTTATCAGGGAGAGATATCTGAAGGGAGCATTTCATGAACAATAAATTGGAGAGTACAAATCAGTCTCAAAGGATATTAAAAGCTGCCTTTAAATGTATATCATTAAAAGGATATGCTAATGTCTCATTACGTAATATTGCAGACGAAGCAGGTGTTGCATTAAGTCAACTGAATTACTACTATAAGAATAAAGAAGGACTATTTATAAAAGTAGTAAAAAACCTTACCCAAAGATACTTACATGAAATTGAGGATAGCTTAAAGGAAGGTAAATCACAGAATGAAAACATATCCTGCTTGGTTGACTATTTTCAAGGAATGGTAAGGAATACTCCAGAACTTTTCAAAATTCTTTTTGATTTGACAAGTATGGCTCTTTGGTCAAAATCTCTAAAAAAAATTATAAATAACCTATGCAATAGTTTAATTGGATTAATTGAAAAATATATTGTAAATAATTTTTCTCGTAAAGAAAGGTTTGAAGGTTACTCTTCTGAAACCTTGTCTAGGATGATATTTAGCACCTTATTTGGGACATCCATACAAGTGATGCTAGCGGATGGAGAAGAAGAGGATATTATTGATTCCTTGTCAGCATTAAAAGTATTATTGAGATGAAATCAAATTAAATTAAATATGTATGTTTTGAAGTTCAAGTCTAGAGGCTTGGACTTTTATTTTTATTGTAAATTATGAAACATTAAGAAAAAAACGATTGTATTGTTTGCAATTGTATCATATAATATATATTATATAATAAGAATTATTAATAACATATTTTTAGTAAATGGAGGTGTGAAATATGGCTCTGGCATTTAAAATCGCGGCTAGATTTATAAAATCCAGTAAAGGTCAAACAATACTTATTGTACTTGGAATTGCAATTGGTGTTTCGGTTCAAGTATTTATTGGAACATTAATTCAAGGGCTTCAAATAAGTTTGGTTGATAAGACAATAGGTAGGTCGTCTCAAATTACAGTGACTTCAAAAAACGATGACAAAGCAATTGATAATTGGCAAGACAAAGTTAAAAGTGTTAAAAGTATGAATGCTAATATTAAAAATATTTCGGAGGCAGCAGACTTCTCAGGCTTTGTAAAATATAATGATAAAACAGCGCCAATTTTACTAAGAGGTTTTATATTTTCTAATGCAGATCCAATATACAAAATAAAAGATAGCCTTATACAAGGCAATGAACCTAGTAATAATAATGAAGTATTAGTTGGAAAAGATTTAAAAGATAATCTTACCGTAAAACTTGGAGATAAAATAACTATTTTAACACCACAAGGGAAAAGTCAGAAGGTTACTATTACGGGTTTTTATGATTTGAAAGTTTCAAGTTTAAATAATTCTTGGGTAATAACAAACATGAAAACAGCTCAAAATATATTTAGTTTTAAAGATAAGGTTACGTCTATTGAAATGCAAACTAATGATGTATTTAGTGCTGATGTAGCAGCTAAAGCAGTCAAGAGTAAATTAAATTCAGGCGATCTTAAAGTTGATAATTGGAAGGTAGCAAATGCCGCAACGCTCAGTGGATTAAGTGGGCAGAGCGCATCAAGTTATATGATCCAAGTTTTTGTACTGTTATCAGTAATCCTAGGGATAGCCAGTGTACTTGCTATAACTGTAATGCAAAAATCTAAACAGCTTGGTATACTTAAAGCAATGGGAATAAAGGATAGGATAGCGAGCCTAATATTTCTATTTGAAGGTTTAATACTTGGAATATTTGGAGCTATTTTTGGAGTTCTACTGGGCCTTGGACTAACTTATTCCTTTAGTAAATTTGCATTAAATGCAGATGGAACGCCACTGGTACCATTATATTTGGACTACAAATTTATTCTACTTTCAGGACTTGTAGCAGTAGTCTCTGCAACAGTTGCAGCAGTAATTCCAGCAATTAAGTCTTCAAATCTAGATCCAATTGAGGTGATTAAGAATGGCTAAAATTATTGAACTTAAAAATATAAGCAAGGTATATGGAACTACAATTAAAACAGAGGTTTTACATGGTATAGACTTATCATTTGAAGAACATTCTTTCAATTCAATAATTGGAGCTTCAGGGAGTGGGAAAAGCACAATACTTAATATTATGGGTACACTAGATTGGCCGACAACTGGAGAAGTTTATATAAATGGCAAAAGAACTGATAATATGGGTAAAAATGAATTAGCAGAACTTAGAAATAAAACTATAGGATTTATATTTCAGTTTCATTATCTGCTCCCAGAGTTTACTGTACTTGAAAATGTTCTTATGCCATATAACATAGGACATGGAAAACCAACAAAAAAAATAATAAGTAGAGCAGAAGAACTTTTAAATTTAGTTGGATTAACCGAGGTAAAAAATAATATGGCAAATAATATTTCAGGTGGACAACAGCAACGGACAGCTATCGCTAGAGCCTTAATAAATAATCCACAATTAGTCCTGGCAGATGAACCTACTGGAAATTTGGATTCAAAATCTACTGAAAATGTATATGAACTTTTAAGAGATATCAACAAAGAATTTAAGACGACCTTTGTAATAATCACACATGACGATAGAATAGCAGAAAAAACTTCTAGAATCGTAGAGATAGAAGATGGCACTATTAAAAGCAGTTAAGAGTTAAGAGAGAAAAGATGCAAACAGTTAAGGGAGAAAAGAGAAGAGTTATGGAAATTTTGCCTTTTGGCAAAATGGGACAATTGATAAGAATAAAAACTTTATATAGTCATTTCTCAAATGAAAACTGATATGGAAATTTATTCTGTATCAGTTTTCCAATCAAAATAATTTATTATTTTTACCGATTCTTCTGCGCAGCAGAAAATCTTCAATAACTCTTCTCTCTTAACTTTTAACTATAAATTCACAATATTGTTATTTAAATCTGCGGTGGAATTTTACGCTACTTTGACACAACCCTAATCGTTAGTTTAAGCATTAGTATCTAAACAGCATTGTACATGCAGTGCTTCCTGCTCCAATGGACCAAAACACTACATATTGTCCTCGACTTATTTTATTGTGTTTAATGGCCTCTTCAAGGGTTATGAATGGGCTACTTGTACCAGTATAGCCATACTCATCACCAATGTAATGAAATTTATTAAAATCCTCACCCAAATTGTCGCAAATGATTTTTAAATTAGATTTCGATAATTGAGAGAAGCAATATAAAGATATGTTGTCTTTTGTTAGGCAATTATCTTTGAGCAAAGTATTTATGCTGTCCACTGTACTTGTAAACCCATTATTTGCATTAGCTTCCCACATACATCGTCTATCATAGTCTGATATTTGTTCTTCATATAATTTAGAGAGTCCACATGAAGGGAGCATAATTTCATAGGCTGAGGTTGATTTAGTATAATAAGCAGAGTCAACATATCCGCTATCAGTAGTTTCTACTCTTTCCAATATAATGGCACATGAAGCATCCCCAAAATTAGCATAGGTAACGGGGTCTTCACTTCTTGAAAATCTATGTACCTGTTCAGAACCGACTACTAGGGCATATTTCATTTTGGGTTTAGACAACATATAGTTACTAACCTGATCTATGGCTATAACCATACCAACGCAATTAGCATTAATATCATAAGTTATTGTATCTGATTTTCCTTCTATTTCTTTATGAATAATGATTGCACTTGCAGGAGAGGTATATTCAGGGGTTCCAGAAGAGAATACTATCATATCCATATCTTTTCCTTTAAGGTTGCTTTCTTTCAAGGCTTTTTTTGCTGATAAAATGCCCATAGTTAATGAATTTTCACTTTTATTCTTTGAAATATATCTTTTTTTTCTACCAAGAGACTCTAATAATCCTGAAACATCTTTACCTTGCTTAGAAAAATGCTCCAAAAAAAATTCATTATCAACAATATTTTCAGGATGATAACTTGAAATACTTTTTATTACAACATTAGATGTCATTAGTAACCCCCCTATATAAAAACAGTTAATAGTTAAGAGAGAAGAGAGAACAGTTAAGGAAATTTTGCCTCTTGGCAAAATGGGACAATTAATTAGAACAAAAAGTCTAGCTAATCAAAAATAATTTATTATTTTTCCCGATTCTTCTGCACAGCAGAAAATCTTCAATAACTCTTCTCTATTCTCTCTTAACTCTTAACTATAAATCCGCAACCTTTTAAACTGAAAACTGCGGTGGAATTTTCTGATACTTTAGCAAAACCCTACGCGTTAACTTGAGCTATATTATCTACAAATTTACCAGTAAAATTTACCTTTTTAGCTATCCTTTGTACTTGCATCTTGCAAGTGAGTTGTTTTGGAGTAATCATAAATATTTGCTTAAAGCCACTGCTCATATATAGTTGATAACACTTTTCTAAGATAGGAAGTATTTCTGGTTTAAAAGCTGATAAATTAGTTGCATCAACTACTAGGGTATAGTCATTACCTTTTGTTTCAACTACAGCTTTATTATATTTAGTAACGAATTCATTAGCTGCTTCTGTTTGTGAAAATCCCTCTAATTCTATTAATAATATTTTTTCGGATTTTTTATTTTCTATTTTCATTGTAGTACCTCCTCAATATTTGTGATGCGGTTATTGGTATCACCAAGATTACTACTATTATGTAGCTAGTGATTTCGTACAATGATGATACTGCCCACTTAGTTATTATCGTTAAACACATAATTTTCTTTAGCAATTTATTACATTATTTGCGACTATATTATAGTATTTATGATTTATTTTAAATGTAATTTAAAACATAAAACTATAATATAAAAATATATAGACAAAAAATGTTTTTAAAACAAATATGTAATAAAAAATTGATTTATATACAAAATATTGGTATAATTTGTCGTAAACATAAATATAATATTTGGGGGATAATTATGAATAAAATTAAAAAAAGCGTAGTTATATTATTTATTGCGTTGATGGTTCCAGTTATGTTAATAGGGTGTAAACCTAAAGTTGGTCCTGATAAGTCGGCTAGTATAATATTTAATGCTATAGTTAAAGAAGATGGATCAGAATTACCCAAAATAGGGATAAAACAATCGCAAATAGCGAATATTAAGAAATCGCAAAAAGATGAATTTGATACCCTATGCAAAAAAGGAATGAAAGAACAGAATATAAAAATAAGTTCTAAAGAGCTTGCTGATTATTATAAGGTTGCTCGTAAAGCTATGAAGAAAGTAAATGCAAAAACAGAAATTGTTTCACAGGATGGCAAAACTGCAAAAATCAAGGTTAAAATGACATATATTAATATAGCTGAATATGTAGAAAAAGCCACAGCAGATATGACTGCTCAAGCTACACCATTAGCAACTAGTGGTCAGTATACTGACGAAGAAAGTTTGAAAAATAAACTTATCGAATTATATTTTAAAGATATAGATGCATCGTTAGCAAAGGCAACTCCTTCTACTGATACTAAGGAAGAAACATTTGATTTCAAGATAGATGATAAAAACAATTGGACTCCAGTTGATATGAAAAAATATAGCACAGATATTGGTAAACTAATATTTTCACAACAATAAAACAAAAGCAAGTTTGAAGTGACAAGCTAAAAGAGAAGCAGTTAACAGTTAAGAGAGAAGAGAGAATAGTTAAGGAAATTTTGCCTTTGGGCAAAATGGGACAATTAATTAGAACAAAAACTCTAGATAATCAGATTTTACTGAAAACTGGTAGGAAAATTTATTTCCCTACCAGTTTTCTCTAATCAAAAATAATTTATTATTTTTCCCGATTCTTCTGCGCAGCAGAAAATCTTCAACAACTCTTCTCTATTCTCTTTTAACTATTAACTATAAATCCACAAATTGCCACTCTCAAACCACGTTCCAGTTTTCTGCTACTATGACCCAATCTTCCCCGTAAGTTGAAGCATTCCGTATATGATAGCCTGAGGCGAAGGTGGACACCCAGGAATTACTAAATCAACAGGGAGTATATTTTTAAGTACATCATAAACGCCCTCACCATCTTTAAAGATTCCACCATCATATGCGCAGCTACCAACAGCTATAACTATTTTAGGTTCAGCCATTGCGTTGTAGGTTTTTAAAAGAGCTTCCTTCATATTTTTAGTAACTATGCCGGTTACCACTAGTCCGTCTGCATGTCTAGGTGAAGCTGCAACATTAATTCCGAATCTTGAAATATCATAAAAAGTGTTTTGAGTAGCACTAAGTTCTGACATACAAGCATTACAAGAGCCAGTATCTACTACTCTAAGTGCAAGAGATCTCTTAAAGGTCTTATAAATCTTCTTCCTAAGTTCATCACCTGCAAGTTCTAGTGATGCCATTTTATAATCATTTGTCATTTCTAAAGCAGATTCTGGGCAAATATCAACGCAGTTTCTGCAGTAAATGCATTTTTTTTCGTCTACGCTTATTATATTTTCACCATTAGAAGTAGTCTTTATTTTTATAGCATTCACAATACATTCATCTGTGCATTTTCCGCAGTTAGTACATAGATTGTTTTTAGCTAGTATTTTTCCATAAGAAAACTCATTATTAATAAGAGGATTCTTTATGGTTTCAGTTCCGTATTTTATTCTATCTAATATATTTCTCATTTTTAATACTCCCTACTTATCATTTTCAGAATAAGACATATTAAAGCTTTTGTTTATAACAGGGAAATCAGGAACAATTTCACCAAGAACTGCTTCACTCATACCAGACCAGTTGGTAAAGGATGGTGTTTTAAAATAGATCCGGGCAAATTTATTATCTTTTCCTGTTAAGCCATAAACCACTAGCTCACCTTTTACTGTTTCAACAGAAGTTATAGCCTCAAGTCCATCTTTAAAACAAATATCTTGTTTATATTTTTTTATATCAGTATTTATATATGTCAATGCTTTTCCTATAAAATCAAAAGCATCATTAAGTTCGATGGATTTCAATTTATATCTTTCAAAAACTGTGCCTTTTGAAGTTGTATTTGTACGATTTTTTATTTCTTTATATAGTTCATAGGGAAAATTCACTCTAACATCATATTTTAAATTGCAGGCCCTTGCTACAACTCCAGTCATACATAATTTTTTAGCCATAACTCGACTCACCATTCCAGTATCTTCCACTCTATCTAAAAAGGAAACCGAATTAAAACTAGTTTTAATAATGCTGTTTATTCGAGGGTTAAGATTTTCTAAAGTTTCTATAATATCTTTCTTTTTTTCCTCATTAAAATCTATATTTATTCCAAGGGGAACTAAGGCATTCCTCATAAAGCGACTTCCAGTTATCCTTTCACACAGCTGATGGATGATTTCTGAAAAATATCCAAATTTCTTAGCTGGATAGCTAAAACCTATATCATTAGCAATGCCACCTAAATCATCCAAATAATTATAAATTCTTTCAAGTTCTAAAAGAACAATTCTAAAGGCTTTAACTTCCCTGGTAACATCTTTATTCAGAAGTTTTTCCACAAGGAGAGCATAAGCTTCACCATAAGCTACAGTTGATTCGCCTGAAACTCTTTCAAACATAAGATTTAATGAATTTGCATCTATTTTCTGGCAAAGTTCTTCTATTCCTCGATGTTTATACATAAGCCTTATTTCAAGGTTTTCTATGGCTTCACCCATAACACTAAATCTAAAATGGCCTGGTTCAATTATTCCGGCGTGAACTGGTCCAACAGCCACTTGATAAGCACCAGTACCTGAAACTTCTTTAACCTTATAATCATAATCCTTATTAATTTCTCTTTGAAATAATCTGCTTTGATGAATTATGTTTTGAAGATTCACTGGGCTTTTTTTAGTAATGTAGCTACATGTTATGTAATAACCTTCCTTACTGTTTGAAAACAAACAATTTATTACAAGTGATTTGCCAGGAGTCTCAAATTCACAAATATAATTAAATTTATAAACATAAATAAAGATAGACACAATCTTTCTAATTTGTTCTGGCTTTAGCCTAATGTATAACTCGTTATTATTTTTAACTTCATATTTTAAATCAAAATTTAATTCATCTAGACTTTTTATAGCATCTGATATATTCATATTTTCACTTCCTAATTACAAATAATTGAAACAGCATTATTTATCATGCTAGACAAATAACCATTCATAAATAAAATCATAACAATAATTAAAACAAAACATAAAGCCAAAGGCAAAGTATTTTCTTTATCTATCTCCAGTTTTTCATAGGTAACTCCAGGTTCTATATTAAAAACTATTTTAATAAAAACCTTTAAAAAACCTGCAAAAACTAGAAGTAAACATAAACTATAAAGTGCCGTTATAATGTAATTACTGCTTTGGACAGTTCCTACAATTATACTATATTCACTAAAGAAAGATGGAAAGGGTGGTGCTCCAACAATAACAAGCATTCCTAGGATAAGAAATACGGCATTTATTGGCATAGTTTTTATTAAAGCATTTATTTTATCTATACGTTTTGTCTTATACGCACTTAGTATATTTCCTGCGGTTAGGAACAAAAGAGACTTTCCTAGGGCATGAATTAATGAATGTAATAATGCACCAAAAACAGTGATTTTACTTCCAATGCCTAGGCCTAAGGCTATAATTCCAAGATTCTCAACTGAAGAAAATGCAAGTAGCCTTTTGTAATTAAGTTGTCTTAAAATACTGAAAGATGAAATTAATAGTGAAAGACAACCAAAAATTATAAATAACCATCTTGTGTTTTCTAGACCTGGTATGTGTTTTGTTATTATATAAAACCTTAAAATAACATATAGAGCAAGGTTCAAAAGAACACCGGACATCATAGCACTAACTGGGGACGGTGCCTCGCTGTGAGCATCAGGAAGCCATGTATGCATAGGGGCGAGGCCTGCTTTTGTGCCAAGACCTACAAATATTAAGGTAAAGGCTATCTTAATGGCGTAAGTACTTTGCACAGTTGAATTCTTTGCAAGGTGCGACCAATTAAGTATTTCAGATGAATCTCCAGTACTATAGCAGTTAACGAAGATAAGTATACCAATGAATCCAATACCTATTCCAATGGAACAAATAATAACGTACTTCCAAGCGGATTCAAGGGATTCTTTATTAATATTAAAACCTATAAGAAAAGCAGTGGTAAGCGTTGTTCCTTCAAGGCCAATCCACATAGCCACAATATTATTGGTTAGAGCAATAAACATCATAAAAAACACAAAAAAATTGAATAAAAAATAATAAAGTCTACCTCTTTTAAGGGATATTTTTTTCTCTAATATTTCTGTGCTAATATATTTATAAGAATAAATGCTCACGATTATATTTATGCTAGATATAATAAGGAGCTGGATAAGCGTTAAACTATCAATATAAAAAAATTCATTAAAAAAACTTAAGTAATTAAGCTTGGTAACAAGCATAATAATTTTAATTGTTATACTTAAAATAAATACTGATCCAAGTATTGTAACTAGGCCAGTAACTTTTATATTTTTAAAGATCAACGGGGTTATTATCATTAATAAAAACAAAATACCGAGTAATATAATATACATTGTTTCACCAACTATTCTTTTAGATTTTCAAAAAAGTCTGTATCAATTGAATCAAAAGTTTTATTTATATGGAAAATCATTATTCCCATAACAAGAGCCAGTAGTAATCCTTCAAAGACTATACCAGCCTCAATTACAAGAGACATCTTAGTCAATGATATTTCAAAGAGTACAATACCATTTTCAAAGGTCAAAAATCCCATCATTTGTGTGATAGCCTTTTTTCTTGCTACCATAAGTAAAGCACCTATAATAAATAGGGCAATTCCAGTCTTTATATAATTGTCATGACTACCGCTCAAAATACCAAAGGATACCATTATAAATATTCCAGTTAAAATATAAGAAATAAAACCATTTACTATTAAATCTGTTTCTCTATTTACTTTTAACTGATTTAAAGATTTATTTATTATTATTGGTATTATAATAACTTTAGTTATTATTGTTAATAGTCCTAAAATATAATAATCCATTTTTCCCGTGTCAAGGCCTAGTTTTAAGGCTATTAGTCCTATAGCTAAGGACTGAAATATAAAAACTCTTGTAATAAGTTTTACTCTTCTTACTCCAGACATAAAAATGCTAGATATTAGTATAACTGCAAGTAAATCTTCTATCATAATCTGTTCTCCTTATAAAATATAAATTAGGGTAATCGCTATAATGCCTAGGGATATGGTAGCTGGAAAAAGTTCTGCACTTCTAAATAATTTAGATTTAGCAATAGTTGTTTCTATAATAGCAATGCCCAGTAGGCAAAATATAAGTTTGAATGCAAATGCTAAAAAACCTATTAATAAAGCAGAAACCGTAAAGGTTGTTGCAATTCCTATAGGAATAAAACCATTAATTAAAATAATCAAGTAAACAATTAATTTAATATAAGAGGACAGTTCAGCAAAGGCTAAATCACTACCAGATAAATCTAAGATCATTGCTTCATGCATCATGGTAAGTTCCAAATGGGTTTCCGGATTATCAAAAGGTATCCTGGCATTTTCAGCTAAGATTGCAATGATAAAAGTAACCATTACAATAATATGCGCCATATCATAGTGGGTAATATTACTATTGATAAAGGAAATATGAAAAATGTTAAAATCCTTTGTTTCAATGTATAAAAAAGTTAACAAAAATAAGGTTAAAGGTTCTGCCATCATAGAAATAAAAGATTCACGGCTTGATCCCATTCCACCAAATGTACTTGAACTATCAAGGCCAATTAGTACTATAAAAATTTTAATTATTGCAAAGTCAAAAACAAGTATAAATAAATTTCCAATGGTATTTTGCATAGTTGTAAAAAACACCGGAACGAAAAAAACAGTGGTTATGCTTGTTGCAAGCATAATTATTGGACCAATTGTTGTAATAAAGGAACTTCTATTTGAGATAACTCTTCCTTTTTTTAATAGTTTGCTTAAATCATAATAGGGCTGAATAATGGACGCACCCTTGTAGCCCCTAAGGGTTGCCTTCATTTTTTTTAATATTCCTATAAATAATGGTGATAACACCAAAATCAATAAGCTTTGCACTGCGTAAAATAAATTATATTGCAAATGAATTCCCCCCTACAAAAATTTTAAAACTAGAACAAGTGCAAGTATTAGCGAAATAAAAATATAGGACAGATATAATTGAATTTTCCCATAGTGAATTGCTAATATTTTTGTAGTTAAAAATTCGACTACTTTTAAAATAGGTTTATATAAATGATCTTCTACTATGTCACTAGTCTTTTCACTTATGTGAATAGTTTCTTTATAACTGACTTTTTTTCTGTAATTTGCAATTGGTCCAAAAACCTTTGTAGCTGGCTGAGAAAATCCAGTTCCAGAGTACTGAATATAAGGTTTATCACTCTTGTATCCGCAAGCCCACGTGTCATTGATATCTTCTGTTTTATCACGGGAATTTATTTTGTTAAACATAAATAAAATAAAGGTGATAGCCATTAATATTACGGTAAATACTATTATTTCAGTTTCATTCTTGAAACTAGGGACATTTTCTCCTTTGTTTAGTAGGTCATTAGTAAAAAAAGATAACTTCTTTATTATAAATGGTGAAAATACTCCAGTAACTATAGTAAGTATAGCCAGGATTCCTTGCCCAATATTCATGGATAGCGGAATTGGTTTTACATTTTCTGCTTTTTCAGTTCTTGGTTTTCCAAGAAAAGTGATTCCAAAGGATTTTACCGTAGCATAAAAAGCTCCTCCACTTGTTAATGCTATAAGAATTCCACAAACAAAAAGCAATATTATAATCCAAATATTATGTACTGCAGTTATTGATTCAATGAAACTTCTAAGTATAAGAATCTCACTTGCAAATCCATTAAAGGGGGGAATTGCTGAAATACCGCAGGTTCCAATGAATGTACATATAGCGGTAAATTTCATTTTTTTACTAAGACCACCCAGTTCGTTCATATTTTTAGTACCAGTTGCGTATAAAACGCTCCCGGCATTTAAAAACAAAAGACTTTTAAAAATAGCATGATTTAAGCAGTGAAGAAGGGCTGCGGTTAAAGCCAGAGCTGCTAAAAGCTTTAAATTGTAATTTATAAGTATCATTGATACTCCAAGGGCTGCGAAAATAAGTCCAACGTTTTCGGCACTAGAATACGCCAATAACTTTTTTATATTATCTTGAAATAGTGCATTTAGAATTGAAAAGATTGCAGTAATAGTTCCAATTACAAGGACTATAACTCCAGAGCTTAATGGTAAGTTTCTTAAAAAAACAAATGTTATTCTTATAAAACCATATAAAGCAACTTTTAGCATAACCCCTGACATCAGAGCAGAAACGTTAGAAGGCGCTGATGGATGAGCCTTTGGAAGCCATGCATGAAGGGGAACAATACCCATCTTTGCGCCAAAACCAAATAGAGCAAGTATAAATACAATATACTTTTGTTCTGGTGAAAAATTCATGGAAAGCATAGCAATCTCTTTAAAATCAAAGCTCCCAGTATATTTAAACAAGAAAGCAAACATTACCATTAAAAACAGTCCACTTATATGGGTCATAATAAAATAAAATATTCCTGCCTTCAAATTCTCTGCGTGCAAGTATTCGTAAATTACTAGGAAAAATGATGAAATAGACATAATTTCCCAAAACACGAGAAAGGTTATTCCATTATTAGCCAAAACCACCCCGATCATTGAAGCTACAAACAAAATGATTAGGAATAACATGTATTTAATTGAATAATGTTTTTTATATTCAAGTATGTAGCCTTTAGTGTAAATGGCTACTGGTATAAATATTAAGATTATAATAAAAACAAAGTATATTGAAAGCCAATCGTTTTGAAAACCGAATAAAGATAACACGTTTAATCAACTCCAGTATTATTTTTGTGCAATTAGTTAGTATTCGAATATTGAAAAAGCGCACAAGTTTAATTCTATCATGTTTTACAACGGAAAACAATAAACTTTAGCTTGTAGTTCATCATATTGATTTATTATTAACTATTATGATATTATTATACGTGATTCTTTAGCACTCACATTTTATTAGGTATGTGAAGGCAAGTGAACTGGAATGGTTACGGATGGTAGTGATCGGATAAAAAAATATATACGCTCTTTGTGAAAGGATATAATATGGATTTAAAAAATAAGCTTTTTGAAACTCATAAATTTTATAATTTATCAAGATATCTATTTTTAAATATAGAATGTAATTATAATAATATTGTAAAAAATACAGGAATTACACTGCCACAACTTAGAGTTTTATGGATTATAAGAATATTTAACGGAATATCTCTTGGTGAAATTGCTAAAATAGGCTGTTGGTCTTCTCCAACAGTAACCAAAATGCTTAAATTATTAATGGACAAAAAATTAGTACGAAGGGAAGCTACTATAAATAAAAAATTATATGCTTTAAATTTAACTGAAAGTGGTTACAATATTATTAAAATAAATGGCATAAAAAAGCATGATAAGTTTCCATTACTCCAATTGCTTCCTACTGTTAATAACTTAGATTTGAACTTTATTATAAAAATATTTAAAAGAATAGCTGTAAATTCAAATAATGTTTTTATATTTGAATATATAGAAGAAATAAATAGATTAGAATTAAAAATTGATCTAAATGATTTTAAACCCGAAGAAAAACACACACTTAAGCTACTTATTTGTTTTTATAATCTGTTAAGGACTTTTATTTTAACTATGGAAAGTAAGCATCGAAAACTGCTTTTGCCATTTAATCTAACATATCCACAACTGAGAGTTTTATGGATTATAGATGCTTTTCCTGGTATTACATCAAGTAGGCTAAGTAAACTTGCATATCTGGCACCATCCACTGTAAATGTTATTGTAAAAAATCTTTATGGTAAAGAAATAATATACAAAGAAAAATCTGAATTAAAAAATTCACTTTTTCTATATATTTCGGGCAAGGGCGAAGAATTACTTGTAAAAGAATTTAATGAGAATCAAAAAAGTTTTTTGATCTATAAGGATATTGATGCTTTGTTAGAGCAAGAAATATCAAAATTAAATGAATTGATATTTGAAATGAACATAACCTTAGAAAATGATATGGTTAAGGCTTATATTAAGGAAACTTTTAATGTGATAGAAAAAAGAATCATATAATACAAAAGAGAGAAATTAAAACGTATATGGTAACTTTACAGATGTTAAATAAAGCATTAACATGGAACTATTAAAATAAAATGTTTAACAAGAGGAGAGTTATAATGAATATTGCTAAAATGATTGATCATACAGCATTAAAACCAGATACAACAAAAGAGGAAATTTTAAAATTAACAGCAGAGGCGAAACAATACGGATTTGCTTCTGTTTGCGTGAATCCTAGATGGACAAAACTTGCAAGCCAGGAATTAAAAGATAGTGGGGTTAATGTATGTGTTGTAATAGGATTTCCACTTGGAGCAACTACAACTAAAGTAAAGGCATTTGAAGCAAAAGGTGCTATTAAAGCTGGAGCAACAGAAGTAGATATGGTTATTAATATTGGTGATTTAAAGGATGAAAACTATATTTATGTAGAACAAGACATTAAAGCTGTAGTTGCAGTTGCAAAGGGAAAAGCATTAGTTAAAGTGATTATCGAAACTTGTCTTTTAACTGATGAAGAAAAAGTAAAAGCATGTGAAATAGCTAAAAAAGCAGGTGCGAATTTCGTAAAAACGTCCACAGGATTTTCAAAAGGTGGAGCAACAGTCGAGGATGTTAAACTAATGCGTAAAACAGTAGGTGAAGAAATGGGAGTTAAAGCTTCGGGTGGTATTCATACTAGAGAAGAAGCTTTAAAAATGATAGAAGCAGGGGCCACTAGACTTGGCGCTAGTGCGGGCATTGCTATTATTGCTGAAGAATAAACTTCAAACTGCGAAGAGAAGAGGGGTAACAAAACATTACAAGAGAAGAGTTAAAAGAGAAGAGAGAAGAGTGAAGGAAGATTTTCGGCTGGGCCGAATAATCAATAAAAATTAAAAAAGATCAATAAAAAGAAAAGGCAATTACGAAAAATGATTTAAAATAATCATTTGGTAATTGCATTTTCTTTTGCTTGTCTTCATTTTTTTATTGCCTCATATACATCATCAATGCCATTCTTATAGTCATTAAATGTCTCGTTTATTGTTACATCTGGTATAAAATTTTTTTTGAATTTATTATCTAAATTGAAATACTTAGTTGAATATGATATTTTTAGTTTAGAATTAGGTAATACTAAATACTTAATATCCCCGTATCCATTTACGTTTCCTCCTGTTGGTTCTCCATAAAATTTTGCCTTCACATAGTCCATAAAATCTACAGCAGCAAATACTCCTGATGAAAATGTTTCTCTACCTATAATTACATAAAATTTACCCTTAAGCTTATTAATATTAGCTAATTTATCAACTAATGTGGTCATTAAACTTGAATCCCCGCCTCCGTTATTCCGTAAATCTATTACAAATTTATCTATATTTTTTTTATCAATTTCCTTTAAAAGTCCCTTAGAGAATTCGTCGAAATCCGGGTAATCTTCATAATCCTTATATCCATACATTTTGGCAACAGCTCTATCTATACATTTGTTATATTGAAAATACAATGTTTTATCCTTGGGAATATATTTATACCAATACAAGTTTGCAGTCTTATCCTTAGGATCATATTGCAGTTTTAAAGGTTTTATCGGCATCTCATCCTGAACTTTTACGATGTTTTCTGCTGTTAATTTCCCAGGATAAAATTCAATTTTATCTATTTTTTTGTTATCATCTTGAAATGAAAACTCAACTTTATCTTTTGTGGTAACACCCAATAATTTTAAAATATCAGGCATCATAACATATTGTGCATCCATTACCTCTAGCCACTGATTATTTTCATGAGATATTAATGAGTCTGTTTTCTTCATAACTTTATCTATAGAAATACCATTAATACTGATGAGTTTCTTACCTAAAATATCTTTATGGGCTTTATCTGTGATAACAACTCTTAAATCTTCATTGAAATGCTGCACTGCTATAGGATATGTAGAACTATTATCAGAATTTAAATTCAAAGAGGTATGTGCATCTCCTACAGAAGCTGCTATTTCAGCTAATCTACATTTAATCTCATAACCCTTAAGTTTCGGTGCATCATTCTTTAGATCAAGTATCTCCTTGTCAAAATCTTCTTTTGTTATACTGTGATATATGTTTTTATGATCCTTAGGTAAATTTGTACCTAGATAGTCTATGTCCTCTTGCCACTGCTTGGTGGTGATATTCTTAACATTAACACTACTAACTTGTTTTGAGTCAGATTTACATCCAGTTAATGATATTAAAAATAACATGACAATTAATATAGATAGTTTATCCCTTGTAACCTTAATCATTTTTACTCCCCCTATAATCTATTGAAATCTACAAATCAAAACCAATATATGTGATATTATACCATAATATAGTGAAAGTAAATAAGAATGTACTGTTTTATACAAAAGCATGCATTCAGCTTATTTATAACATTAATTGTAACTAAAATTTCATTTTAAATAAATCTAATGCAAGTGTATATAATTCATAAAATTTCTTTATCGACTTTTCTGCCACAGCAGAAAAATCTTCAATAACTATTCTCTATACTCTTTTAACTATTAACTTCTTTACACGAAGTCTCTTTGCTTTGTTCAATGAAGCGCTATATAATAGTGGAAAAGAAAGTGAAATTTGTTTATAATGTTATTGTAAGCAAACGGTAGAAAAAGGACTAATTAAAAGTACCTACGAAGAGGAGATTTATAATGATCATAACAAAATATATTATTGGAATCATAGGTTTAATTGTGGTATTAGCTCTTGCATGGGTTGCAAGTAATGATAAGAAGAAGGTGAAATATAGACCAATCATTACAATGATTATTTTACAATTCATATTCGGCTTTATATTACTAAATACCCAAGTAGGGAATGTAATAGTTGGCACAATAGCAGGTGGATTTGAAATACTACTTAAATGTGCAGGTGAAGGAGTGAATTTTGTATTTGGAGGACTTGTAAATGCAAATCAGTACACTTTTTTTATCAGCGTGCTTTTACCAATAGTCTTTATTTCTGCATTAATAGGAATTTTGCAACATTGGAAAATACTCCCTTTTATAATCAAATATATTGGGTTAGGTTTAAGTAAGATTAATGGGATGGGTAAACTAGAATCTTATAATGGAGTAGCAGCGGCTATTCTTGGTCAATCAGAAGTATTTATTTCTGTAAAAAAAGAACTAGGGTTACTTCCAGAATATCGGCTTTACACACTTTGTGCATCGGCCATGTCCACAGTATCTATGTCCATTGTTGGTTCTTATATGGTACTTATAAAACCTAGATATGTAGTAACAGCACTAGTATTAAACTTATTTGGTGGATTTATTATATCCTCAATTATAAACCCATACACAGTAACAGAGGAAGAAGATATTTTAGTAGTTCAAGAAGATAAAAAACAATCCTTCTTTGAAGTCCTGGGTGAATATATCAGGGATGGTTTCAAAGTGGCTGTTATAGTTGGCGCTATGTTAATTGGGTTTGTAGCCATAATTGCTATGGTAAATGCAATATTTCTAGGTATTTTTGGTATATCTTTTCAAAATTTGCTTGGATATATATTCTCTCCATTTGCAGTATTAATGGGAGTACCTTTGAAAGAAGCAGTTTCAGCTGCAAGTGTCATGGCAACAAAACTCGTATCCAATGAATTTGTAGCCATGACAACACTGTCAAAAGGAAATTTACATTTATCCTATAGAGCAACTGCTATAGTTTCTGTGTTTTTAGTTTCTTTTGCAAATTTCTCATCCATAGGAATAATCTCAGGAGCAGTAAAAGGACTTAATGAAGAACAAGGAAATGTTGTAGCACGCTTTGGTTTAAAACTACTTTATGGAGCAACACTTGTTAGTGTGCTTACAGCAACCGTTGTTGGACTCCTAATCTAGTTAAAAGTTAAGAGAGAATAGAGAAAAGCTTCACAAGTTAAAAGAGAATAGAGAATAGAGAAGAGAGAAGAGTTAAAACACTGGGAGAGAGATATAAGAAAAGAAGTTGAAGGGAAAGGAAAAATAAAATAAAATGAAATTTTATTTTATTTTTGCAAGGGATTTTATATAATTGTTTACAATTTTTATAGATTTGTGCAACAAATCTATAAAAATTCATCCTTAACTCTTCTCTCTTCTCTTTTAACTCTTAACTAAACTCTCAATAACTAATTTAAAAATCATCAGCAATCTGTAACCGTTTTGACAAAAAAATCAAATAAATGAGAAAGTGGTGTTGATATGAGAATGGTAGATGTAATTTCAAAAAAACGTGATGGAAAAGAGCTAACTACAGAAGAAATTAACTTTTTTATAGAAGGTTACACTGAAGGAATAATTCCTGATTATCAAGCAAGTGCACTGGCTATGGCGATTTATTTTAAGGACATGAATGATCGTGAAAGAGCTGATCTTACAATGGCAATGGTGAGTTCTGGGGAAACTGTCGATTTGTCAGCAATTCATGGCATAAAAGTAGATAAACATTCAACTGGTGGGGTTGGAGATACAACTACACTTGTATTAGCACCTCTTGTTGCAGCGCTTGATATACCTGTGGCTAAAATGTCAGGTAGAGGTTTAGGGCATACCGGCGGAACCATTGATAAATTAGAATCAGTTCCTGGTTTTCATGTAGAGATTACAAAAAATGAATTTATTGAACTGGTTAATCGTGATAAAATCTCGGTTATTGGACAAACGGGAAACTTAACACCAGCAGACAAAAAATTGTATGCACTTAGGGACGTAACCGGCACCGTGGAGTCAATTCCATTAATTGCAAGTTCTATTATGAGTAAAAAGATAGCAGCAGGGGCTGATGCCATAGTACTAGATGTTAAAACAGGCGCAGGGGCTTTTATGAAAACAGATAAAGATGCAGAAAAGTTAGCCCATGCTATGGTTAAAATTGGTAACAATGTAGGCAGAAATACTATGGCAATAATTTCTGATATGTCTCAGCCACTAGGATTTGCTATTGGCAATGCACTTGAAGTAAAAGAAGCCATTGATACATTAAAAGGGCAAGGTCCAGAAGATTTAACAGAACTTGTGCTAACTCTTGGAAGTCAAATGGTCGTCTTAGCTAAAAAAGCGAAAACATTAGAAGAAGCAAGGAAAAAACTTATTGAAGTAATAGAAAATGGTAAAGCTCTAGATAAATTCAAGGTCTTTCTTGAAAATCAAGGTGGAGATTCATCAATTGTAGATAATCCAGAAAAATTACCTCAGGCAAAATATAAAATTAATGTTCCTGCAAAACGAAGTGGTTTTGTTTCTGAGATTGTAGCGGATCAGATTGGTATTGCAGCAATGATTTTAGGAGCAGGCCGGGCTACAAAAGACGATAAAATAGATTTGGCAGTAGGAATTATGTTAGGTGAAAAAGTAGGAGACAAGGTAGAGAAGGGTGATACTCTTGTAACTATTTATTCAAATAGAGAAGATGTAGATGAGGTAATAGCTAAAATATATGAAAATATAACTATTAGTGATGATGCGAAAAAACCAGTATTAATTCATGAAATAATCACTTCATAGAAGAACACTTTCAAGTGACAAGTGACAAGTGAAGGAAATTTTGCCTCAGGGCAAAATAAAATTAAATGAAGAAGAGTTAGCTGCAAAATGAAGTTATTTAAAACATTTTGTAGCTAACTCTTGTTTTTTTGAAAGATATAGGAAAAAAACAGTAATATGATGAAAGCATACAACGCTTATATTACAAAAATGTATTTACCTTACCACGGTGGTAAGGTGTAATGTGAATTGTATATAGGAAGGAGTTGTATCTATTGAAAACAATGAATGAAACTGTGAAAGCTTCAAGGATATTAATAATTTACGATTCATCATACAGAGGCAATACAAAGAAATTAGCAATAGCTATGAGTGAAACATTAAATTCAATATTAGCCACTGTAGAGCAGGCTAAAAAAATGAACTTATCACAATATGACGTTATAGGCTTTGGATCTGGAATATTTTTTGGGAAGCATCATAGAAAACTATTGAGTTACATTGAAGATTTACCGCAAACAAATAAGAAAACTTTTATATTTTCAACCAGGGGAAATATTGTTTTAGGATCATATCATAAACAAATCAAGAAATTATTAAAATCTAGAGGATTTGAAATTATAGGTGAATTTTCAACTCCAGCTTATGATGCTACAGGTCCATTTGCGTGTATTGGTGGAATGAACAAGGGAAGACCAAATGAAAGTGATATTAATAGGAGTGAAAATTTTGTTAGAAGTCTAAATTTGGTTTCTAGAGAGATTGACCCAGTTAGCCAAGGTAAAGTAAAAGCTATTGGAGAATATAAAGGACTTAAGACTTATGTATCCACAGATAAGAAATATGATGTTAGAATATATGGAACTAAAGTAGGCGTTGACATAAAAAAATGTATTGGTTGTAATAATTGTGTGAAAAACTGTCCATTAGATGTCTTTGATATTTTTGAATATGGAAGTGGTAAAGAAAACACTTTAAAAGTGGTTCCAACAAGAGAGTTGGATTGCGTACAGTGTAAAATATGTATAAGGAGTTGTCCAACTGGTGCTGTAGGAGTATATGGAACTTGGAAAGATGGTTTTAGGATAGCATGGAGGCATAGAAATAAATAAAAATACCACTACAAATCATAAATGGTTTGTAGTGGTATTTTTACTCTTTATGATATAATTAATAGTAGAAATGTTACAATATATGTAATATTTGAAGAATGGAAGGGTGATATTATGTTTAAGATAGGGGAATTTTCAAAGTTATGTAGAATATCAACCAAAATGCTTAGATATTATGATGAGATAGGGTTATTAAAACCAACAACTATAGATGAAATGACTGGTTATAGGTATTATAGTGCAGAAAGTATGCAAAAAACATATAGAATATTAGTGCTAAAAGATTTGGGATTTTCTTTATCAGAGACAAAAAAATTAATAGAAGATAATGTTGCGGATGAACAGCTAAAAAAACATCTCATATTAAAAAAAGAAGAACAGATTAATGAGGTGAGGAGCGTAAACAGTAGAATTAATAAGATTAATAATTACTTAAATATACTAAATTGTGAGGACACCGTAAATGATTATAATGTTGTTATCAAAGATGTTTTAGAAACCAATGTTGCATCTATAAGAATAAAAGTTAATGATGTGTATGAGCAAAACCGAATATATGGAGAATTATTCAAACACATTGAGGAAAACAATTATAATTATGCTTTGCCTATAACCTTCTTTACAATATATCACGAAGGAGATTGTAATGATCTGTCATTAGATATAGAGTTATGTGAAATTATGAATGAAAAATATAAAAATGATAAATTAGTGAAGTTTAAAACAATTAGTAAGGTAGAAAAGGCAGCACATATTATACATAAGGGATCACAACAGTCAATCCATAAAACTTATGAATTTGCAATAAAGTGGCTTGAATATAATAATTATCAAACAGACGGATTAATAAGAGATGTTTATCATATAAGTGGGATTACAGAACCAAATCCTGAAAAATGGATTACTGAAATCATAATTCCAATTAAAAAGGCTAAGGCATCATCAAAGAAATAACAAGTCAGTATTCTAATCTATTTTTTTATGGAGCTCTTTGTCAACATTGACAATACTTTTATATCAAAGTATAATCGAGGTATGAAAATTGATAGTAGTATTAAGACCATTGGAAGAATTAGAAAACGAGCAAATGATTTTTTATTGGAAGAACTAAAAAACATAGGGGTTACAGATATAGCACCATCTCATGGAGATATTTTCGCGACATTATTTAAGTACAAAGAATGTACAATGACGGAAATTTCAAATCATATCAATAAGGATCGGTCCACAGTAACGTCTTTAATATGTAAATTAACGAAGCAGGGGTATGTTACATCTAAAAAAGATCCAGTGGATAATAGGTCTACCATTATTTATCTTACTGAAAAAGGAAAGGAGTTAGAGACTAGCTTTATAAAAATTTCAGAAAAGCTATATGAAAAAGAGTATATGGGTATTACTTGTAAAGAGAAAGAAGCATTTCTTAAAACTTTAGAAAAAATATACGATAATTTTTAATATTATCTATATTTTTTTGAATAATACTTTGACATCAAAGCATATATCTATTATAATTACTTTGATATCAAAATATATGTTGGAGGTAAGTTTATGAATTTAGAAGAAGTTAAAGATATTTTTAAACCTGGTACTATTGGTTATTTTGCAACAACAAATGGTGATCAACTAGAGCTTAGAGGTTGGCAGTTTCAATATTCAGAAGGAAATAAGTTCTATTTTGGAACAGCTAATACAAAAGAAGTATATAAGCAAATGAAAGCAAATCCACAAGTAGCATTTGCAGGAGTTAGTGAAGGCTATAATATTAGACTTTCAGGAAAAGCTGTGTTTATTACAGATGCAGCAGAAAAGGCAGAGGTATTTTCTAAAATTTCTAAAAGCGTTCAAGATATGTATAAAACAGTAACAAATCCTATATTTGAACTTTTTTACATCGAAGCAGGAGAATTCAAAATAAATAAAGGTTATGGCCCTATAGAAGTTATTAAATTTTAATTTTACATTAAAATTTGGAATACAATTTCATATATGATTATAATGAAAAAACTCTTACCTAGAAACATGGTAAGAGTTTTTTATTTTTTTGAAGATAAGGTAATAAAATTCAATTTTATTATTCTATTGACAAATATATGAAAATATTATATAGTACATTATAACAGTAACGTACTAAGCTACAGTCTTGAATTTTTCAGCGTCACATTAAAGTATGAGCCAGAAAACTAAATTTAATAAACCACTATATAAACAGAGTTCTTGGTTTCAGGTGGAGTTTTTTTCTCCATCTGAAACTTAGAAATCGTTATCCAGGGACGTAGCAGCCGTTATCCCCCACTTAATAAAAGCAGATCACCCAAATCTTTGATTTGGTGTGAGTCGCTTTCTCTTTAGAGTAAGATGGGAGTTTTACGGATGGTAGTCATCGGATAAAACTTATTAGAAACATAAGGAGGAGGCTGAATTTGAATCTTAATAATGAAAGTGTAAAACCAATTTATGTGCAAATTTCAGAGTGGCTAGAAAACCAAATATTAAATGGCAATATTGGAGTAGATGAGAAGATGTTTTCTCAATATCAACTAGCAGATATGTACAATATTAATCCTGCCACTGCTGCTAAAGGTCTTACTATTTTATTAAATGAAAATATTTTATATAAAAAGCGAGGACTTGGAATGTTTGTATCAATTGGGGCTAAAGAGTTGATCTTTAGTAAGAGAAAAAATGAAACACTAAAAGATTTGATAGCAGAACTTTTGGCGGAAGCAAGCCTTCTGGATGTACAGGAAGAGGAATTGTTCCAGATGATTAGAACTATAAAAGCAAAAAATGGGGGAGATTCTAATGAGTGTAATTGAAGTTAAGGGATTAACAAAAAACTATGACAAGGCAAAAGTACTAGATAACCTTTCTTTTAATATTGAGGAAAACAGTATAACTGGACTTATTGGTAGAAATGGAGCGGGTAAAACTACAATACTTAAAATATTAGCTGGCCTAACAAAGAGTACATCTGGCTCGGTAGCGGTATTTGGAGAAAAACCATTTAACAGTATCAAAGTTTCGGCAAATACTTTTTTTGCTGACGATAATCTAGTATTTTCTCCAGATCTAAATTTAAAAGAGATTTTACAAGAGATAAGAAAATTTTATCCTAACTGGGACAACAAATTAGCAGACGGATTATTTAGTTACTTTAGTTTAAACCCAAAGCAGAAACATGCTAAACTTTCCAAAGGGCAAAAAAGTACCTTTAACATGATTGTAGCCCTGGCATCCCGTGCTTCGCTTACAATCTTTGATGAACCTACAACAGGAATGGATGCAGCTGTTAGGAAAGATTTTTATAGAGCACTTTTAAAAGATTATATAGCATATCCTAGAACTATTATAGTTTCAAGCCATCTGCTCTCGGAAATAGAGTCAATACTAGAAAATATATTGCTTATAAAAAGTGGCACAATAATTCTTCAAAAGCCAATAGAAGAGCTTAAAGAAATGGCAGTAGGCATAAGGGGTGACATGAATTTAGTTAACCTCTTTATAAAGGGTAAAGAAATTTTACATGAAGAAAAAGGAAATGGCAATTACGTTTTTCTTGTAGTTAAAAATATGTTAACCGAAGCAGAGCTTAACAAGGCAAAATCCCAGCATCTTGAAATATCAAATATAAATTCTGATGATTTGTGTGTATACTTAACAGCTAAAGATATAGGGGGTATTGATGATGTTTTTAGTAGAGAGTAACTTGTTAAAAGTAACAAAACAACAATATAGTTTTAAACTTAAGGCATATTTTAAATTGTTTTTCAATTTAATAATATTTCAAATTATTGGTATATTATTAGGCTTTGCTGGTATGAACTCAGAAAGCATAGGTAGCTCAGGTATGAATTCTATTAAAATATATAAATATTCCAGTTTAGTTGTAACGATTTTTACTTTCATAATGTTGTTTAGCATAGCATTTATTGTGCAAACAGAAAAATACAAAGAGCTTGATAAAGCCATCGTTTGCAATAGATGTAGCAGTAGTTTATCTGATATATTTTATATTATAACCCTTTGTATTTTTGGAGGGATTACAACTTCTCTCAGCGGGGTTTTTCTTAGAGTAGTTGTTTATTTTATAAAATCTAGTGAAAATATAGTAGGGGCAGGTTTCTTTATATCACCCCGAATTTTGTTAATAGGCATGCTAAGTACATTACTATATGCTGTAATAATAAGTAGTTTAGCTTATGTATTTGGGGCTCTAGTTAATATAAGTAAGGTATTTTCAGTAATTATACCAGCATTTATTATCGGATTAATTTATTTATATAATACTAGTGGGATATTTTCAGATAGAGTAATAAAGATTTTGAGTTTTTATACTGCTGAAGCCTCCATGCTATATTTTATTGCAAAAATCGTTGTAACTTCAGTAATATTATTTGCAGTAGCGGTAAAACTGGATAGTAATTTGGAGGTGCGAAGATGAGTATAAGCATAAAGAAAATTTTTGTTATGGTGTATTGTGTAATACTTTTTGCATCTCTATTAATCTTTAATATGATACCAAATAAAAATTTTATAGAGAGTAATTTTTCACAGCAAAAATCCTATTATAATTCCAATAACGAAGCAGCGGATTTTAAACAACTTGTTGTAGATGGAAAATTGAGCTCTTCTAAGGAATTTATTAAAAAAGGTAGCCGTAGTTTTACTATCAAAGAGCAACTATTGAAATTCAAGGGTGATAAATATAGCAAATTGAAAGTGCTAGTTGAACATAAAAAAGTGGCTGATGGTAAAATTGATGTAATAGATTACTTAGGTGAAAGTATGTTTAAGGGAATTGACATAAAATACAATGTACAGCCTATGGAAGTTAAACTCGTAGATGATACATTAGTTACAGGTAAGGAAGCGGACAAAACGATTAACATAAGTAGATTTGATAATGATATTACTGCAAATCAGTTTATTAATAAACAGCATAGCTCTAATGATACAAAGAGGGAAAGCTTTTCTGAAATGCCAAATGTTTATACTAGGAGAATAATAATAAAAATACCTAATAATGTAAAAATGGATACAACTAACCCAAATGTTGAAATGATAAGATAACGATACAATGTAAAAATGGAAATATTAACAAAGAGGGAGTATATGGGAAAGTACGTAGATTTGATCCACAAATCCATGTACTTTCCCTCCCAATTTGTCTTTTAACTCTTCTCTTTTCTCTTTTAGCTGCTTTTTAAGCTCTTCTCTTTTCTCTCTTAACTCTTAACTTGTTAAGTATTCTCCTGCCTTTGATAAACTTTCTTTTATCAATGAAGCGTTGTCTTCATTAGATAAAACAACAAGGTAATCTCCAGCCATTATTTTTGTAGTACCCGTAGGAATAATCTCGGTTTCTCCTCTTTTTATAGCCACTACCAAACAACCAGTGGGCCATTTCATTTCTTTAACCATTTTACCATCTAGTTTTGAACCCATAAAAATTGAAGTTTCCATGATTACTTTTGTATCTTTTTTACCTTTAAATTTATTTGTTCCTTTAAGTAAAAATCTTTCTAATAATACTTCATATATAGGTTTTGAATTTAAAACATCTACTACCATATAAGCAATCAAACAAACGAGTCCAACAGAAAGCAAATGTGAAAATGAGCCTGTCATTTCAGTTATTAGTATACAACCGGTAATAGGGGCTTTAACAATAGCTGCAAAGTACCCTGCCATACCAAGAATAACAAGATTGGGAATATAGATTAAATTAAAACCCAAAATGCCATGCATAATATTACCATATATGACGCCGATCAATGCTCCAACAACTAAAAGTGGTAAGAATATACCACCAGGTGCAGAAGAGCCGTAACTCACCATAGTAAATAAAAATTTTACAACTAAAATAACTAATAATACCTTTAAAGATAAAGGTGTAGTAACAAGTGAACTTATTATGGTCTCTCCGCCACCTAATACCTCAGGCATAAAGAGTCCTAGTATTCCTGCTAACAAAAATGCAATTACAGGTTTGAACTCAGCAGGAATGAATTTTAGTTTTGCATAAATATCTTGAGATTTAAATATTCCTTTATTAAAAACTACTCCAAGTAGCCCTAATATAATTCCAAGTACAATTATATAAGCATAATTATTAAGTGGAATGGCAGTTATTTGTTTAAAATCAAACATTGGTTTCATACTAAAAAATTCCTTAGATACAAAATCCGCCGTTAATGAAGCAGCCAGAGCAGAGGTCATAATTGTAGGGGAAAAATTTTTATGCATTTCTTCTAGAGCAAAAATTACTCCTGCAAAAGGTGCATTAAATGCCGCAGAAAGTCCAGCACTTGCTCCGGAAGTTATTAAAAAGTTCTCTTCCAGTTTAAATCTTTTAAAAATTCGACTAAAGCCTTGACCAACGGCTGCACCCATTTGCACCGATGGACCTTCGCGTCCTAAAGACAAGCCAGCACCAATAGATACAACTCCACCTATAAACTTACCGAGCACAACTCGCCACCAACTCATGCTGAGTTTTCCTGACAACACTCCTTCAACCTGAGGTATTCCACTTCCAGAAACCATAGGGTTCTTTTTCGAAATTGTTCCCACAATCCAGCCACCAGCAATTAAAACAGTAAACCATATAGGTATAAGCCAGTGATTTTTTAATTGAAGTATATACATATGTTTTGTGAAAGTAAGCGCTATATCTAACAAATATCTATAAAAAACTATTAATAGTCCGGTAAAGAATCCAACAATCATTCCTTCAATTATTATCTTTAACTTAAAATCATGCCAATTTATTAAAATATTATTTGTATTATTTTTATTACGAGTATTATTTTTATCCAACTCTGCAACTCCTTATTTGTAACATCCTTTGTCCTTTAACTGGTATTTGGCACTTGAGAACTGGCAACTGCCTCTTTGTCTGCTTCTTTTAACTCTTCTCTTTTCTCTCTTCTCTGTCTTTTATTTGGCACCTGGTACTTGAGAACTGGTAACTGCTTCTCTGTTTTGGCACCTGGAATCTGACAACTGCTCTTATGATTGTAGTCCATATAACTTCAAAACACAAAAAGACATTGGAAAAACATCCAAATAATAGTTGACAAACTAATTCTACAGTAGTATTGTTCCAATAAGGGATAGTACGATAAAGGAACAAATATATTGCTTCTTGATTTTTTATCCAAAAACTACTATCTGTAACTAAAATTTTACTTTTTAATTTAAACTATGGGGGGAATACATCTTGAATACTCAAAAAATCAAATCTATTATGGGGCTTATTGCACTATGTCTAGTCATGTTTATTGTAACACTGGATACAACTATCACTAATATTGCTTTGCCTACTATTACGAGCTACTTTCATACAAGTTTAACAAACACTAATTGGATCAGCACAGTATATGTGTTAGTTTTATCAGTGTTTATCATACCGGCATCAAAATTGGCAGATCAGCTGGGAAGAAAAAAATTTATGCTCATAGGACTTGTGGCATTCGGGCTAGGTTCGGTTTTATGTGGAATGTCTAAGTCAATATTGTTTCTTGTTCTCATGCGAATTCTCCAAGGTTTTGGTGGTGCCATTTTAACGCCAGTAATGATTCCATTATCAGTTGAAGCATTTGGGAGAGAAAAAGCGGGGGAAGTAGTTGGAATAATAGGAGCTGTTACCGCAATCGCAGCAGCTGGTGGTCCTCCAATTGGTGGGTTAATCATAAAATATTTGAATTGGCAATCAATATTTTATGTAAATATTCCTATTGTCATCATCACATCTATTTTAATATGCATTTGTTTTGTAGAATCCTACGATAACACTATATCTAAAAGGATTGATTGGTTTGGTATGATTTTTTTATCCATTGGACTTTTTCAGCTCACATTTGTTTTGATCAAAGGATATACATATGGATGGACTTCACGGCCAATTGTTTTGCTTATAATAGGTGCAGCAGCATCACTACTCTTGTTTACTGTGGTGGAAAAGAAAATGAAAGAGCCATTGATTGAATTTGCTCTTTTTCGTGAAATTACATTTGCAGCCTCTACTATTGGCTATTTTATATGTGGATTTGCAATTGTGTGTTCCTCATTGATATTTAATTATTTTCTGCAAAGCGTGAGGGGATTTACACCGCTTAATTCGGCTTATATCATTATGTCCATGTCAATTACTGTAATAGTTTCTATGCCTCTCGGAAGTATACTAGCCAAGAAAATTGATTATCGTGCTATTATCTATCCGGGGATTTTGTTAATGAGTATAAGTACGTTTATGCTTTACCGCCTCACATTTGATACGTCAACATCAATTATGGTTTTTGATATGATTGTCTTGGGGTTTGGATTTGGATTGTCATGCCAGTCACTTGTGTCTGCATGCAAATTTATTCCTCTATCTAAGGCTGGTATTGCATCAGGCATTGTGAATGCCGCGCGTCAAATGGGAACTTGTTTAGGCATTGCACTGCTTGTAGGTATGATGACCCATAACGTGGATATTGCGAAAACTTCCATTGAAGATAAGGCAATTGGTAATATAAGCAGTGCAAGCATTTCGGATTCCGTAAAAACAGTAATGATTCGAGATATAAAAGACAGTTTCAAAAAAAACAATAACAGTGACAATGCCAGTGCTTCAGATTTGCAAAGCACATTTAAGAGAGATGTTACAGTTGCATTAACTAAAATATATTATTCACCAAAGCGTACTTCTAGCTTAGCACTTGCAGATCAGGAAAGTGAAATACAGGATATTTCTAATAAGCTTAGATCTGATAAGAATGAACAAATTACTAGTGCATTTGATAAAACATTCTTATTAGCAACCATAATTTTATTGTTGTTTTCCGTCTGTGGTTTATTTACAGACAGAAAAGGAGATCCAAATGCAGTTGATTGTGATAAGGTAAAGTAAAAGTTGACAAAATTATCCTTAACGAGTATTGTTTAATTATAACAAGGTACGACAAAGGAACAATACTAAAGGGGGATTAAATTATGACTAGTAATGAAGTATACAAAGAAAAATCCAAACAGACATTTGATCAGGAGGCCAATGTTTATGAGTCAAGTAGTAATGGTAAACATGCTAAAAAATTATATGGTAGTGTAATAAAGAGTGTGAAAATGTTTAATTGCTTAAAAGTTTTGGATGTAGGTTGTGGAACAGGAACAATACTTTCTGAACTATCAAAAAACGATAAAATTGATCTTGCTGGTGTAGACTTATCAGAAAATATGATAAATATAGCAAAAAAAACATTGACTGATAAGGTAGATTTAAAAATAGGCGATTCAGAGAAATTACCATGGAAGGGCAATACCTTTGATGCTGTTATTTGTACGGACTCATTTCACCATTATCCTGAGCCTGAAAAAGTATTAAGGGAAATGGCAAGAGTACTAGTGCCTAAGGGACATTTAGTTATTGGAGACCCATGGGCAATAGCGCCTGTCAGACAATTAATGAATTTGTTACTTAAGCACAGCAAAGCAGGAGATTTTAGAATATATTCAGAATCAGAAATCAATAGATTATTTATGAGATGTGGATTTAGTGTGCTTTCATTTAGTAGGGTGAATCATAGTTCATTTATAGCAACGGCGGAGGTTAATAAATGATTGAAGGGGTAAGAAAATGGAATTAATTACTTTAAAACTCTCAGTAACAAATTGTTTTTTAATTAAAGATAAAGCAAAATATATTTTAATTGATACTGGTTATGAGTATGAATGGGAGTTATTCTGCAAGAGATTAAAAGAAGTAAGCGTAAGTATTAATGAAATTTCATATATTATTTTAACCCATCATCATGATGATCATTGTGGATTATTAAATAAGATATTAGAGGTGAACAATCGGGTTATAGTAGTGATGTCATATCTAGCTAAGGATTTATTACTAAAAGGAGAAAACGACACAACTCATGGTGGAGGCCTCATAAATAAACGTGTAAAATTATTAATAACGTATTTTAAACGTATTTATATTATGATAGGTTTAAAGAAATCGGTAGCATCAAAAAGAAATTTGAAATTTCCACCATATAATTTGCGAGCTAATGATATCCTTATTACAGGTGAAACAAGATTAAGAGATATTGGAATTCAATTAAATGGTACAATTATAGAAACACCAGGTCATAGCATTGATTCCATCTCAATATTATTTAATGATGGTGATTGCATTTGTGGTGATGCAGCGGCAAATATGCTATTATTTGCTGGAACAAAGTATTGTGTAATATTTATTTGTGATATTAATGAATATTATAAAAGTTGGAGTAAAATAATTTCTAAGGGTGCAAAGAAAATATTCCCGGCCCATGGAAAACCATTTATCGCTACGAAATTGAAGCAAAATATAGGCAAAAACAAGAAAAAAAATATGGTCATGAACAAATAATATGTTAAAATAATCTTAAAACACAATAAAAATGTGGAGGTGCCACCATGACAGTGGACAAAAAAATTAATGAACAAATTCAAGAATTTAGTGACCTGTGGCACGTTATGATGAAAAAATCTAATTTTAGGAAAGTTGAAGAAAAATATTCAAGAATTAATGGATTAACAACCATCGAAATAAGTATAATCAGTATTGTATCCAAAAAGCCAGACGTTATTTTAAGAGAAATTTGTGCATTTATAGATATACCTAAAAGTACTTTAACCAACGCTGTTGATAGGCTTGAAAAGCGTAATTATATTAATAGGGTAATAAGTAAAAGGGATAGAAGATCCTATGGTCTTGAACTTACAGAAGAAGGTCACCTTGCTCAAAAAGAGCATTTAGATTTCGAAAAAACAATTTATGGACGGGTACTAAATGCACTGGATACTGATGAAGAAAAACAAGAATTTTTCAAATTATTAAGGAAAATTGTTGATAATTTTCAGGAGTAAAAGAGTAGGTTCCCTGCAACTCGTCATCTAGGAATTTAATAGTTCTATAAGTTAAGAGTTAACAAAAAAGTTTCAAATATATTTGTTGACTTTACAGTTATGTTCAATATATAATGATAATGATATTCATTACCAACACCCATTAATAGAGGAGGCGAATATAATTTTAATTTATTCATTGATCATAGTAACTGTTTTAGCTTTTAGTTTCACGTCTAGTATTAAGAAACAATATAGAGTTTATTATTCCTTGGCCGCACTTTTAGCAATATTAACAAGTGTTTATGAAATATTAAGGATCATTTCTAATGTAAAGCTTCATGGTTTTATTTCTAATCTTGAAAAAGCATCAATTCAAGGAAATATTTCTATATCATTTTTTATCCTAGTAATGTTTGCAGGAGCATTAGCTAGCAAGTGGGGTATAACAAAAAAATTATTAAGTATTAGAGCACAACTTGCCATTTTAGGTTCCATTTTTATATTGCCACACGGGATTATATATTTGGCACGGTTTATTTTATTGAAGCTACCCAATATAATTAAGCAGAGAACCATACCAATACTGTACTTGGGTTATTTAGTAGTTGGAATAATTGCATTTATCATATTAATTCCATTATTTTTAACATCATTAAACAAATTTAGAAGTAAAATGAGTGGGCTAAAGTGGAAGCAGCTACAAAGGTGGGCATATTGTTTCTATTTTTTAGCTTACATACATATTATACTTATGTTATTAAATAAAAATGAATTAGACTGGATGAAATTAATTATTTATACGGCTGTATTTGGGTCGTACACAGTTTTACGGGTAATAAAAGCAAAAAAAATTAAATCAGATAGGCTTAATAAAGCAGCGTAAATTTTGAAGTAATAAATCAAATATAAATTTTCACTTTAACATACTAACATGAGAATATGATTCTTTTGTTAGTATTTTTGCTATTTTATGTTAGAATATAACAAAGAAGCACAAAGAAGCAGCACAAAAAAGCAGTTGTCAGGTGCCAAGTGCCAGGTACCAAGTAAGGATGATTTTCTGCTGGAGCAGAAAATCTAAATATATTATAATTATTTTGCTGCAAGCAAAATTTCCTTAACTGGAACCTGATCACTGGAATCTGGAAACTGCCTTTTGGTATTTGGCACCTGGAATCTGACAACTGCATCTAAAATTTGGGGGTATTATGGATAATCATTATAACAGAATAAATAAAAATGCCGTGAAAGCATGGCTTATAGGAAGATTTATAGGGTGGGGTATATTCGTCGCTATATATTTTGTTGGGGTTTACTTGTTTTTATTGCCACAATTTCCACATTTAACTGTATTAAAATATGCAATGACAGTATTAACTGTAATAATAGGTGTTATTTCAATTTCAGAAACATTTGTATTTCCATTTTGGGAATATAAGTTCTGGAGATACGGAATATTTGAGGATAAGATCGAAACAGTTCAGGGTGTAATTATTAAAGAGAAAATAATTATTCCTATTTCTAGAGTGCAAAACCTAAAAATCGAGCAAGGTCCTATACAAAGAATATTTGGCATAGTAACAATAAAAATAGTAACTGCAGGTGGGGATCATGAAATACCAGCTATAACTAGCGTCGAAGCAGATAAAATCACGGATAATTTAAAAAATGTGGTAGAAATAGGTGAAAAAGATGAATAAAGCAGAAAGAAATCATTGTCTAAAGATGGTTTATAGTCTTTGGAAATTGATAAAAGAACTTGCAGGACTCATTGTTTTATCTATGGTGTTTGTAAAAAAAATTGGTATTATGTTATCAATAGTATTAGTTGTGTTACTATTGATAGTACTTATAATAATTGAAATTTTGATGTGGTGGAAGAATAGTTTCATAATGAACGAAAGTTCAATTTATCATCAAGAAGGTCTTTTAAACATTAAAAAGACAGACATTCTTTTTGAAAGAATTAACACTGTGGATATTTCTCAGGATGTTTTGCAACGGATTTTTAATGTTGCCACAGTTAAAATTGATACAGGGTATGCAAAAGAAAAAAGTGAATTAAAGATTATGCTAAATAAAGATAGAGCATTGGAAATTAAGATGAAATTGCTAAACAATGTAACAACTGAATCAATGGAAATGGCAGAAGAAAAAGAACATTTTCAGGAAAATAATAACTACACTATTTGTAAAAAAGATCTTTTTATATACTCAATAATTTCGGATTCAGCATTAAAAGGTTTGGCGTTATTGTTTGTAGTATATAATTTTTTTGATAGATATTTAAATAAAGTTATAAACATAGATACTTCTAGGTATGCTAAAAATTTCGAAAGTGGCAATTATTATTATAAAATATATCTGCTAGTAGGATTATTTTTTATAATAATGATAATAAGTGTTTGTTTGTCACTAGGATATAATATCTTAAAATATTATAATTTTAAAATGGTGGCAGAGGAGAAAAAAATTGATCTTAGTTATGGTGCCATAAGTACAAAAAATTATAGTTTTACTAGGAAGAAGATTAAGGGTATTTACATAAAACAGACCTTGTTAATGCAGTTTTTTGGATATTTTACCTTAGAAATTGAAAGCATAGGGTATGGAAATGAAAATGGAGAAAAGTCTATATTATATCCAATCTGCAATAAAAACACTAAAGATGACATTGTGGCAAAATTATTTAAAGAATTTCAGTATAAGGGGGCTAAAAACCATCCGCCTAAAAACGCGTATTTTGGCTTTTTTTACAAGAAAATTATATTTGGAATCATAGTCACTACAATATGTTTTTTCATAAAGATAAAAATATTGTTCGTATTTTGCTTTATAATGTTTGTGTTACTATTGATTATTGGATGTTTAGAATTCAAAAATACATTTTTCGGTATGGATGAAAATCTTGTTTATATTTGTGGTGGTAGTTTTAACAAAGTTGAATCCATAATGAAAATGAAAACAATTCAATCAGTAAAAATGTCATATAGTTATTTCCAATATAAAAAAGGCATATGTAATTACAATATTATGTTATACAGTGCTACTTTCGGAAAAGAACTAAAGATTAGAAATATAAGTGACCGGGTTACGGAAAAAGACTTTAGATAAAGGAATGGGGAAATAACGATGATACAGAATTTTGACAATACAATATTGATATTTATAAAAAACAATATGCATAGTAGCATTATGGATAATATAATGATTGGGTTTACTACTTTGGGAAACGTAGGAACAATTTGGATATTAATAACTTTATTTCTACTAGTCAATAAAAAATATAGAAAAGCAGGTCTCATGCTTTTGGTAGCTATATCATTAAGCACGCTTTTAGGTGAAGGAATATTAAAACATTTAATTCAGCGTCAAAGACCATTTACTCATATTCCAGGATTCAAACTCTTAATTTCTAGGCCAAGTGGTTACTCTTTTCCGTCAGGCCACTCAGCAGTGAGTTTTGCAGCAGCAATAATATTATCTAAAAATTTCAAGAAATATACAGCTGGATTTTTCACGTTAGCATCCTTGATAGCTTTTTCAAGGTTGTACCTATATGCACATTACCCAACAGATGTAATTTGTGGAATAGCTTTAGGAGCTATAAGTGCTATGATTACAATTTATATATTTAATAAAGGGGATAATAAAACAGCTACAAAAAGTTAAAAGAGAAAAGAGAAGAGAGAAAAGTTAAAAGAAAAAAGAGAACAGAGAACAGAGAACAGAGAAGCAGTTTCCAGATTCCAAGTGCCAGATACCAGTTAAATGCGTCTTTAATTGGTATCTGGCACCTGGTACTTGGAAACTGCTTCTTTGGTTCTTTGGGAACGTATGATTAGCTGGTAATTATGGTTTGATGCAGCGATTATTTGGTAGTATTATTCAACAGTTTTTAGAAGCGGAAATGGAGGAACATCTTGGCAAATCAAAATATTCAAGAAACTCTGATAAAGATAAAAATTACTACAGTAAAATTTTAACATAGTAATCTCCAGTCAATTTTTTGCTCTTGTCTTTATTACGTGTATTTTGGCTTTGTTTTGTCGGGTAGGTATGGAGCCTTACGGATCTTTTCCACTAACCAGTCATTGCTTCTGCGTAAAGCAATGGCTTTAGGTACTTAATTCTCATGCAACCTACAAATTAATTACTCAGAGTGCAGTTTCGAGCGAGGATACGTTTAATAACTAACGCAATTTCTTATGAAACACTACTATTTAGCGACTTCTTGTCGCACGTAATCATTAGCCTAATGTCCCACGTCTTGTGTGTTCTAACTCTTATCTTTTCTCTCTTCTCTCTTAACTGTTTGCAGTTCTTCTCTCTTAACTCTTAACTTTTTTTGTGTGTGGGTTTGTTAATAAATTAAATCTAAAATTTAATTTAAATTTAATGTTTATTGGAGATAATAAACAGGGAGAACGTTTGGGAGTGATTTTTTAATCTATGAAAAAAAGTAATATTAGAAATATATATACTATATTTGTTTTTGTGGCATTAGCAGCTTTTGATAATATAATAATCGGTCTATTTCCTCCATTATTTTCGTCTATTGCTAAAGATTTAAAGGTTCCTATATCTTCACTTGGCATTGTATCTGCTATAAACATACTTGTTACAGCATTGTCATCCATTCTCTGGGGATACGCGGCGGGAAAATACAACAGAAAAAAACTTATTATGTTTGGTACAATTGTCTGGTCAGTGTCAGTATTTATTACTTCAAGAAGCAATAATTATGTAGAACTATTAATATCTCAAATTTGTACAGGAGTTGGTCTAGGGTGTATAGCATCCATTGGTTTTAGTGTGATTACTGATTTTATACCTTATAGGTATCGTGGAATGATCTTAAGTCTTTGGGGCATGTCTCAAGGCCTCGGAGGAATATTAGGTGCACTAATGGCATCACTTATTGGAGCTACAGTAAGTTGGAGAAAACCCTTTGAAATTGTAAGTATTATTGGTTTATTGTTAACTTTTTTATATATTTTTGTAGAAGAGCCAGTACTAGGTGCATCAGATCCAGAACTTAAAAATCTTATAAAAGATGGAAGTGAGTATAATTACAATATAAAACTCAGTGAAGTGAAGGGGATAATATCAAAAAAAAGTAACATACTACTTTTACTTCAGGGCTTTTTTATGAATATTACAACTGGGAGTCTTATTTGGCTTCCAACATTATATATAGCAAAGATTCAAAGCCAAGGATACGATAATAAGACAGCAATTATAGCAGCGGGATACCTTTATGCAATCTTTCAACTAGGAGGATTAAGTTCAGCTTTTTTTGGATATCTAGGAGACATAGTTCAAAGGAAAAGTTACAAGGGGAGAGCTCTGATAACTTCATTTTTTGTAATTTTAACTATGCCATTATACATGACAATGTTTGCTATACCAATGAATAAACTTTCATTGGATAATAGCAGTACTTACGCTATACTTTTAAGCATTATAAAACAAATATTTATAAATCCATGGATGATAGGAATATTTATATTAGCACTTCTAGCTAGTGCCACCCAATCTTCAAATACTCCAAACTGGCTAGCACTAATAACAGATGTAAATCTTCCTGAACATAGAGGGGCGGCGTTTAGTGTAGCAAATCTTGCAAATAGTTTAGGAAGAACCATTGGAAATGTCGGCGTAGGGTATATATTAGCACTTGTTTCAATATTCAAGGGTGAACCTAATAATTACATTATAACCTTGATAGCTTTCCAAATATTTTTAGTTCCATCAGCCCTATGTTATTTTAAAATGGCAAATACTAATGCAATTGACATTACTAAAGTTAAAGAAACCCTTACTAAAAGATCCAAAATGCGTAAGAATTCATAAGTTAAGAGAGAGAGAAGCAGAGAAGCAGTTAAGAGAGAATAGAGAAGAGAGAATAGAGAAGGAAGATTTTCGGCTGGGCCGAAAAATCAATCAATTAACAAACAAAAAAGCAAGCAGATTTGTGTGAAACAAATCCACTCGCTTTTTTTATTATTTAAAACAACCATGTCAGGTTTTAACTCTTCTCTTTTAACTTTTAACT
>LIDZ01000923.1_pt1 | contig 40646 bp, 47 predicted proteins | sample 644651 | NCBI WGS metagenome assembly LIDZ01 (sample SAMN03856242, study PRJNA289617) | food metagenome | isolation source: wine grapes on drying loft during traditional withering process | host: Vitis vinifera cv. Corvina | place: Italy: Gargagnago di S. Ambrogio di Valpolicella | collected 2014-01 | reverse complement strand
GCTTCTTCTTTTAGCGCATCGATGATGGTCATGCCTGAACTGGAGCCGATTCGTTCAGCACCGCAGGCAATCATTTTCTTAAAGGTTTCCGCATCACGAATACCGCCAGCAGCTTTCACCTTCACTTTGTCGCCTACCTGTTCCTTCATTAGTTTCACATCGTCAAAGGTAGCTCCGCTTGGCGCAAAGCCGGTGGAAGTTTTGATGAAATCTGGATCGACTTCTTTGGCAATTTTGCATAATTCGATTTTTTCTTCGTCCTCTAAAAAGGCATTTTCAAAAATCACTTTGGAAACCACACCTTTTTCCCGACAGACTGCCACAATCTGCTGCATCTCTTCTTTTAAATACGCCCAGTTTTTCCCTTTAACTTCGGTTATGTTAATGACGTAATCAATCTCGGTGGCACCCGTCTCAATCGCGTTCTTCGTTTCAAAAACCTTCGCATCAATCGTTGTTTGGCCTAACGGAAAGCTGATGGCCGCCCCAATTTCGATGTCGCTGCCAGCTAAATACTCCTGACACCGCTGAGACTGCACCTGGTTAATCGCTACCATTTTAAAGTGGTAAGCCTTGGCTTCGTCGCAAAGCTGCTTCATATCCTCGGCGGCGGCATAGGGCTTCAGGTTCGTGTGGTCGATCATTTGCGCAAGTTGGTCAATCGTGTAAGTTGTCATTCTATCTCCTCCATTTTTTAGGTATAACTATATAGTTGATGATAGTAGAGTTTATACCGCAGGTCAATCAAGGTAAATAGATTCCATCTCCAAATACCGCGGCGATTTGAATTACTTTGTCTTTGAGCTGTCTCAGTAAAATGTCTGCTTGACCTTTTATCAGAAAACGTTTACCATAAAAAGTGGATAGTGACTAGTGCGACTAGGCTAAACCTGTTAAGAACCAGCTTCGATGGAGGCTTCTTTCTTAACGGGTTTTTTCAATGGAACAAAATTGATCAGCCTGTTACAACGGGGGATTCGCCAAGTGTATCTAATTAATTATTTGAGGTGGAAAAATGGGAAAATTGATTTTTTTAGACGTGGATGGAACATTATGTAATGACGCTGGGATTATTCCAGATAGTGCAAAGGAGGCAATTCAACAAGCCGCTGCCAACGGCCACCAATTCTTTTTGTGTACCGGACGCTCCAAGGCAGAAATTACGCAAGAAGCGCTGGACTTGCCGTTAAGCGGCATTATCGGAGCCGGTGGCGGTTATTGCGAAGTGGACGGCGAAGTGATTTTGCACAAAGTCTTTGATCCAGAAGAGTTAAAACAGCTGATTGCTTTTTTAGAAGAAAACCAGATCGACTATTATTTGGAATCAAATCAAGGCTTGTTTGCCAGTGAAAAGCTGAGAGAAACCTTGACCAGCTTAACCTTAGATGGACTGCCAGCTGACAGCGAAGAAGGCCAGGCTCGTTTAGGCAAAATTCAGTGGTTTATGGACTTGTTAATCGAAGACCAAAACCGAATTGATTATGCCGATGTTAACAAAGTATCCTTCGTGAATCATTCGATTCCTTACGAAAAAATCGACGAAAAATACAATGGCGCTTTCCAAATGATGCGCAGCACAGTTCCGGCCTTTGGTCCCGACAGCGGCGAAATCGGCATCAAAGATATTCACAAGAAAAGTGCGATTGAAGCAGTGTTGAAGCATTTAGGACAAGACAAAGCTGACACGATGGCTTATGGCGACGGACACAATGACGTAGAAATGTTTGCGGCGGTGGAAACCGGAATTGCCATGGGCAACGCCTGTGATCAACTTTTGGCTGTGGCGGATGAAGTGACCGCGATCCACGATGAAGGCGGCATCGCTTTATCATTGAAAAAACATGAATTATGCTAGAAGAATAGAATAGATATATATAATAATAGCTTGATGCAGAGGAGAAATTCTGCTTTGAGCTATTATTTTTCGTTTAAATACAAAAGGTTAGATGCTATAATTAAAGAATGATTTCAACTTGTGAAATCGAGGGTAGGGAATAATTCAATGATCTTTTAGGTGATTGAATTAAAAAATAAAAAAAGGAGTTTTGAAGGATGGAAAAAGGCAAGAAGTGGTTGAGATGGGGGATTATGCTGGTGGCAGCACTCTTCCTGTTTGGTGCGTGTGGCAGTGGGACGTATGATGCCAGTGGATACGTGAAGAGCATTCTTGATGCGCAAACACAAGGCGAGTATGACGAGTATGTGGAACTTAGTGAATCGACACAAGAAGAAGCTGAGGATCTTTATAAAGAAAATATCGATACTCAGATGGAAGGCTTAGAAGGCATGGGTCTTTCTGATGATTTATCTGACAAATATCGTGAGCTGTTTGTGAATGTTTATAAAAATGCGAAATATGAAGTTGGCGAAGCCGAAGAAGGTGAAGATGAAAGCTTTACCGTGCCGGTAGAAGTGGAAACCTATCAGTTGTTTGATGGAGTGGAGGAAGAATTAGCCACCTATCAAGAAGAAATGATCAAAGAGTTGACCGCACAGATGACGGAAACAGGAGAAATGCCTGATGAAGCTGAGATCACTGAGGATGTTTTCCAACATATGTACGAACTGTTAAATGAGCGAGTGGAAAACCCAACCTACGGTGAAAAAACAACGATCAAAGTTGCAGTGACGAAAAATGCTGACGGTATTTACGAAGCCGATGAAAAAGACATGGAAGAAATCGGCCGCAAAATTATTGATGCCGATGCATTTATGGTTTAAGAGCTAGAAGAGATAGAAGAGCTGGAAATCCGATTGACGGGTTCCAGCTCCTTTTTTTCGCTGTAAAAAGAGCATACGCTTTTCATAACCAAGCAGAGCAGCTTTTTCATTTAGATTTTCCCAACTTTAAATGAGCGCTTTGCTAAAACCAAACAGATGATAAGCAGAGCAATCAGGTACAATAACGCCAGCCCGTAATCTGCCACTTGTCCTGACAGTGCTGCCATATAACCTTGATGCAGCCAAGCAAAAGGATTAATCAGGCTAATCCAGCGAACCAAAGCCGGGGCTTTGTCCAAATTGAAAACCATCGGGCTGCAAACTACTAGTGGAATCATCACAAGATTAGCAACTAGACTAAGCTGGCCTTCATTTTTAGGTATCGCTGATAACGCAAAGCCTAGCAAGGAAAAAATCCCTGCTCCTATGAAGAATAAAGGAAGGAATAGCAGCCCTTGAGCACCTGTTAAATTCAAAGAGAACAAGAAATTTTCCACTAGCAGCAGGATGATTGAAACCCCACAAGCCACCACCGTTTGGCTGATAGTGATTGCCCCCAAATAGCGCCATAGTGAAAAAGGCGTGATCCGCAGTAAATCAAAAATTCCCCGCTTGCGTTGGGCATATATATAGAAGGAATTGGTCGTGCAGCAATAGAAAAACAGCGCCACACTCAAAATGCCAAATAGAATACCGGTGTTCAACTGTACCTTAAAATAGTACATGCCAATTAAGACCGCCAACGGTAAAATAATCGACCAAAACAGCAAATAGAAATCCTTCAAATTTTTGCTCAATGTGATAGTTATTATGTTAGACATAAGCGCTCTCCTTTGCGGTGACTAAATAAAACAACTCTTCCAAATCTTGTACTTGGTACTCAAACAATAAATCCTCAGGCGCTCCGTTTGCCAAAATCCGCCCCTGATCCATAATAATCACCCGATCAGCAATGTTGCGTACCTCCAGCATGTCATGGGAAGAAAACAAAATGGTCTTGCCAACTTTTTTAAGTCCCTTGATCATCAGCTGCACCTCCCGTTGTCCCCCCGGATCAAGCCCGGCAGATGGTTCATCTAAAATAATCAGCTCAGGATTGTGCAAGGTAGTGATTGCCAAGGCTAGCCGTTTTTGCTGACCCAGAGATAAGTTAGTGGCAACTGTTTCGGAAGCGTCGGATAAGTCGTAGCTTTCAAGAATCCCCGTTAATTCCTGATTGGAAAGGTCCGCATCATAGAACGTCCGAAACAATTTCAGGTTTTCTAAAACAGTATAGCCTTCAAAAAAAGGTGTTGATTGCAGCTGAACCCCGATCTTTTTGTTAAAATCGCTAGCCCAACGCGTAATACTTCCAGCTTCTGGCTGAGTGATCCCTAAAAGCATCCGAATCGTTGTAGTTTTGCCGGCCCCATTGGTTCCCACTAGAGCAATCACCTCATTTTGATTGATTTCAAAATCGATTTGATGGACAATTTCTCGTTTCTTTAACAGCTTGGTAACTTTCTCAAATTTTATTAGTTCCATATCAATTCTCCTTTGTATATTCAACTTTGACTATATGGTTAAAAATGAAAGCCACTTCCATGGCTTCATTGTTTTTCGATAATGGCGATGGTTTGCTCAATCAGCTTAATCTGGGATTCAATGGTTTCAAACATATGATCAAAGACCACTTTTGACAATGCCGGAATTTCTCCTTGCATGGCTTTTTCTTTGGCGATCAATCCGTGCTTCACTTCAGCAATTTCAGTTTCCAGCTTTGTTTTATGTTTATTTAATGCTGCAATAGCATCGGCCTTTGGAAGCTGGTGAGCCAAACCGATTCCCGAGTAGAGGGAAGTAGGGTAGTTAACTTTTGGATCTGCTAAAGCTTCCACAATTAATTGCGCCTGATACTTTTCGCCAGCATCGGTAATTTTGTAGATGGCCTTTTGACGATGCCCTTGATTTTCAATCGTTGCCACCTCAACATATCCAGCCGCTTCCAATTTTTTCAGGGCATTGTAGATGGAACCAGGTAAAGCGCCAGCCCAGCGCTGGGAATCACTCTGCTCCAGCATGCCTTTTATTTCGTAACCCGACATGGGCTGCATGCTCAATAAGGCTAGGACTAATAATTTGGTCATGTTTTAACTCCTTTGTATATTCAACGTTGACTATATGGATAGTATACTGTCTGTATAGAGGGTTGTCAATATAAAAATGAGGGAAAATAAGTACAGTATATTGTACATATTGTGCCAAGGTGCTATATTAAGTGTAAGAGGGTGATTTGAATGCAAGCAACTAATTATTCGGACTTCCGAAAAAATATGAAAAGTTACATGGACATTGTTAGTGAGGATTTTGAACCAGTCATCGTCACGCGTAAGGATAATAAAAATGTGGTGATTCTTTCAGAGGCAGAGTACGAGAATTTGAAGGAAAACCAATATGTTTTAGGAAATCCTGCTAATAAAGCGTGGCTGGATGAATCCAAGCGGCAGTTGGAAGCGGGTAAAGGGAAAATCAGGGAATTAATCGAGGATGACGAATGAAAAAGGAATTCTCAGAAAATGCCTGGAAAGATTATCTTTATTGGCAAACACAGGACCGAAAAACCTTAAAAAGAATCAATCAGCTGATTCGCAGTATTGAGTCCACGCCATTTGAAGGACTTGGCAAACCAGAACCCTTGCGCTTTGATTATTCTGGCTATTGGTCACGGAGAATCAATCCAACCGATCGTTTGATTTACCGAGTAGAAGAAGATACGATTTATCTATTGGCTTGCCGAACTCACTACCAAAACTAAAGGAAGTACTTTTGTCCGGAAATCAGCAAAAGTACTTCCTTTTTAATTCTCTTGATTTACGCAAAAGCTCCTATCAGCGCGACAATCATCAGCACCAAATAGATTAAGAAGCCCACGATATTTCTCGGGTTCAAACTCCATCCTTGCCCAATCCCTTTTCGCATAAACAGTTTCTTCTCACCAGCAGGCACGATGATAAAACTGATAATCAGCACAATAGTGATCGCTGCAAAACCAAATAAACCATAGATATTGATACTAGCAGGAATAAGGTGCATACGACTGGCTATCAAAAAGATAAAATAGGCTGCGATTAACAAAGCTAAACCCAGCTGATTCAAATTCTTCCTCCGTTTACTCATAAGAATGTTTCCACCTCTTTCAATGCCGGAATCGACGTTTGCCCACCCATGCGTTCCACCGAAAGCGCCGCGGTGGCCGAAGCAAAAACGATGATATCCTTTAAGTCTTTTTCCTGATGCAAGCCATAAGCAAAGGCCCCGTGAAAAATATCGCCAGCCCCGGTTGTATCTACCGGTTTTGTAGGGAAGGCCGGTACATGATGAATGCTTCCATCTTGCTTAAAGACACTGCCATTTTCACCTAAGGTAACCACGATTTGATGAGGATTCAATTCTGCCAATTTCACAAATGCTGCTTCCAGCGTTTGCGGTTCCGCAACATTCAGCTCAATTCCAGTATATTGAACTGCAAAATCCTCCGAACAAACCAAATAATCCACCGTCTGAAAAAGTTCCGTCAGCTCTGGTTTATAAGTTCCCGCATCAATCAACGTGATCGCTTCTGGATATTTCTCCAGAGCCTCCAGCGAAATCTTAACTTCGTGACCATCCACTAAAATAACCTTCGGCGGATCATGGGGCCAGCCAGGCGAAAATTCGGTTTCCTGCAGCGGCGCATTCAAAATCGTCCGATTGCCGTTTTGCTTGTTAACCACAATGCAGCTGATGCTGGTCTTCTGCTCAGACTCCTGTCGAACGCCGCCCGTCTTCACCCCGACTGATTCCAATGTCCGCAAAATTTTCTTGCCGAACAAATCATCACCTACGCGGGCAATCAACGAAGTCTCCATGCCCCACAAACCACATAGATACGCCGCATTAGCTGCTGGTGCACCCATACATTCGGAACGATCATAAACCCGATACTTTTGATTTTCGACAATCGGCTCCTCACTAGGAAAGGTAATGTCGTAAACTGCTTGGCCGATACATAAAATGCTCATGGAAATCCTCCTTTATAAACCAATGTATTCAATAATGGTTCGAGTGATAATCAGCAGAGGCACGCGAGAATAAACTTCTAGGCCACTTGCCTGCATAACTTTTTCCGTATGACCGATGATTACTACATTTGAATGCTTTTCCAAGTCTGTTGGCGATTTGCAGCAGCAGGTCACTACTTTGGCGCCGCAGCGTTGGGCCGCTTTCGCTGAATCAGCTAATTCCGGAGTCGAATTTCGCAGCGATAAAATAATCACCAGATCATCTTTCTTCACAATTTTATGGGTGTTCACCATCCATTTTACATCCTTAACGATAATCGCGTGATAGCCTAGCAGTTGCAGGTACATCTGAAATTCTTCAGCGATTAAGGCCGTAAAGCCCCGGGCATAAATAAAGATCCGTTGGGCGTTTTTGATGTACTCGATGGTTTGGAACAAGGCGGTGGAGCTGATGGCATCAATCGTCTGGGTGCACTCGCGAAAGGATTTTGCTAAAATATTATTCACCACATAAGGTGCATCATAAGCATCCTTGGATTGCTGCTGCTGCGAGATTTTGTAACGTAATTCCCCAATGCCGGAAAAGCCGCATTTTTGAATTGTCCGTGAAACCGTCGCTGAAGAAGTATAGGTTTTTTCGGCAATTTTCGTAATTGACAGTTCGGGAATTTTTGCTTCGTGTTTATTTAAAAAATCGATCACCTTGCGCTCGGAATCTGACAAGGCTTGATAGTCGTCCTTCATTAATTGAATAATCATGGGAAACCTCCCTCATCATCAAAATGATAGCTGATGATCTTTATTTTCTCATATTTTACCATGAAAGGATTTTCAATATACACTTGTTTTGCACTTTTTTCTGTAAAGGTTTTCCTAGTGAGCCTATAGTATTCGCTTTTGGTTCAAGCTATGATGAGGATGAATCAAATATACGTATATTATGATATTCCATTTTTGGCCGGGCCCGGCGAAAATGGTGCACCACTCTAAGAGGAGGAAGATTCATGTACGTAACGTTGAAGGAAGTTTTAAGTCAAGCAGATAAATTGAACATGGCAGTCGGAGCATTTAATACCCATAACCTGGAAATGCTGCCAGCCATTATCAAAGGAGCAGAAAAGCAAAAGACACCGGTGATTATTCAAACCAGCTGTGGAACGGCAAATTATGTCGGCCACCGAAATTTGGTGGCTGTTTGTAAATCAATGGCAGACGAGTATGGTGTAGATGTTGTCTTGCATCTGGATCATGCTAAAGATTTTGGCGAAATTCGCAAAGCCATTTTGGCTGGCTACAGCTCCGTTATGTTTGACGGCTCTTCACTACCATTTAAAGAAAATATTTTAGGTACACAGCAGGTAGTAAATTTTGCCAAGGAATATGGCGTAAGTGTTGAAGCTGAATTGGGAACTGTGGGTGGAACCGAGGATGGCATCGTCGTTACTCAAGATGAAGTCTTTTATACCGATCCCGAAGATGCGGTTCGCTTTGTTGAGGCAACTGGCATCGATGCTTTGGCAGTGGCAATCGGCACCAATCATGGTCAATACAAATCAAAAACCGAAATCAGCTTTGAGCAGCTGGAAAAAATTCAGCAGGCCGTTGACGTTCCTTTAGTCATTCATGGCGGAACCGGCGTCAAAGATGAAGATGTGAAACGAGTCATTGATTTAGGTATTCGCAAATTCAATGTAGGGACCGAATTATTAGTGGGCTGGAATAAAAAATCCAAAGACTGCTATGGAGCAAACAAAGAAAATGTCTCCAATCGGGACAATGTGATGCCATGTTTAGATGCAATTCAAGCAATTGTCGAACGGAAGATTCAATTATTCAAAAATTTAGATAATTGAGGGATGAATATGAAAGCTGGATATTATGTAGGTGATTATACCTATGAAGTCAGAGAGATTTCTGATCGAGAACCAATTGAAGATGAAGTGAAGATTCGAGTAGCTTGGTGTGGCTTATGTGGAACCGATGTTCATAAATTCCAAGGGAAAAACGGAGCTAGTGTGGTTATTCCACCGATTATTTTAGGTCACGAATGTTCGGGAATCGTTGAATCGGTGGGACCAACATGTGAATATTTTCAACCAGGTGATCGAGTAGCCTGTGATCCCAGCTACGGCTGCGGAAAATGCGAGTGGTGCCAGCAAGGTTATCCCAATTTTTGTCTGACACGTCATGGCGTAGCAAAAGGCTTCGCCGAGTACGTGTACCCACCCGAACAAAATGTTTATCACATTAAGGATTCATTGGATTTAAAAACGGCAGCCTTTACTGAACCCTTATCCTGTGCGATTCACGGGATGGATTTGATTCAGATCGAAAGCGGCAAAACCGTCGTCATGTATGGCATGGGAGCAATTGGTTCTCTGATGCTGCAGCTGATCTACTTGGCGGGTGCCGGGAGAATTATCGTGGTGGAACGAGAAGCCGAGAAAAGAGAATTAGCCTTGGAGTTAGGAGCAGATCTGGCGGTAAGCGACCAGGAAATCGAAGCGATAGGCCAAGCAGAAAATATCGATTATGTGGTAGAATGCATCGGCTTGAAAAGCACCATGGAACAAGCCATTAAAATTGCCGGGAAGAACAGCAAGGTTCTGCTTTTTGGACTCGGTGATCCGGATCAACCAGTCAGCTTTAATCAATTTGAAGCCTACACCAAGGAATTAAGTATTTATACTTCTTATTTAAATCCCCATACTTCGGCTCGGGCAGTCAAGTTGTTGGAAAGCGGTCGGCTGGATACGGAAAAAATTATTAGCGCCGAGTTGAACCTGGAAGAAATTGGGACAGAGCTTCAAAACTTAAATTATTCGAAAAAAGGAAAAGTGATGGTTTATTTAGATAGAAATTAAGGAGGAAAAAAGATGATCGTATCAGCAATTTTAGTCGCATTATTAGCGACAATGGGTCAGTGGTGGTTCTTTGGTCCCGTAACAAAATGTTTAGTTTATCCACTGACAACTGGATTTTTAGTTGGTATTTTTATGGGGGACCCGATGACGGGGATGTTGGCGGGGGCCAACATTCAGTTGATCTACTTAGGATGGATCTCAGCCGGCGGCACCATGCCCAGCAACACGATTGTTGCCGGAATTTTCGGAACAGCCATGACGATTTTATCCGATTCTGATCCTACCATGGCAGTAACCTTTGCCATTCCATTTAGTATGTTAGGGCTATTATTGAATCAAGTCTATATGACAGTCAATGCAGCCTGGATTCACCAAGCCGACAAATTATTAGACAAAGGTAACCTGAGCGGTGTTCGTTTGATGAACTTTGTGCCATCCTTTTGTATGGCCTTCTTATTATACGGAATTCCAGCTTTCCTATTGGTCTACTCTGGCAGCAGCTGGGCACAACAGCTGATTAATTTTGTACCAGAAAATGTCATCAGTGCCTTAGAAGTAGTGGGCGGCATCATGCCAGCACTTGGGATTGCGATGCTATTAAATTATCTAGGCAAACGAAATTTAATTCCGTGGTTCTTCGGCGGCTTTTTCTTAACCGTTTATTCCGGCTTAAGCTTAACCGCTATCTCGATTTTCTCAGCAATTATTGCCCTTGTGATGTACTTGAATTCCAATAAAGGCAGCGAACAAACCGAGAAGAAAAAAGTCAAACGCTTATCGGTTACGAAAGAAGTCAAAACAGTTGAAGTGGCAAAAGAAGCGGAAGCAGCACCTGTAGTTGACTATCAAAAGAAATTGTCAAAAAATACTTTGGTGAAAACTTGGTTATGGACTACCAGTACCGAAGCTTGCTACAACTATGAACGCCTGCAAGCGCTAGGGGCAGCCAACTTAATGATTACGCCGATTCGCGCGTTGTATGATACAAACGAAGAACGCGTAAGAGAATTGCGCAAATACATGGTCTTCTACAATTCTGAAGTATTTACGATTGGACCAATTATTAATGGGATTGCTTGCTCAATGGAAGAAGCTCGCGCAAACGGGGAAGATGTACAGGAAAAAGATATTAACGCAGTTCGTACTGGTTTGATGGGACCCGTTGCCGGAATTGGTGACACGGTCATGCAAGGGATTTTGTTCCCAATCATTTTCGGGATTGGTTGTTCGATGGCGTTGGACGGCAGTTACTTAGGTCCGATTTTGTCCTTTGTAGTGTTTGAAGCATTGATTTTTGGTTGCGGTTACTTTATGTTTATGACAGGCTACAAACAAGGGAAAAACTCGCTATTGAAAATTTTGAAAAATGGCACAATCGACCGGATTATCAACTCATTTAGTATCGTAGGGTTAATGGTAGTTGGTTCGATGGCAGCAACTCGGGTAGCGGTAAACACCCCGCTGGCAGTGACTGTAGGAGAAGGCGTTACGAAAATTCAAGATGTTTTGGATTCTTTGGCACCTGGTTTGATTCCATTAGGGATTACTTTGCTGGTTTGGTGGATGTTGAAACGCAAAATTAGTACGGTTTGGATTATTGTGGCTATCTTTGTAGTCGGCATTTTAGGATTTTATTTAGGAATTTTAGGCTACGCAGCCTAATCAATTGAGGTGAAGGTATGAGCAATATTGTATTAGTCAGTCACGGAGAATTTTGTGTCGGCTTGCTGAAAAGTCTGGAAATGATTGCCGGAGATACGTTTGGAATTAGAGCGGTGCCTCTAATTCCTGGCGAATCACCAGAAAGTTATCGTGAAAAATTAACGCAAGTTTTAGGCGAAATGGACAAGGAAAAAGGCTACATTGTTTTATCGGATATTTCCGGCGGCACACCTTTCCAAAGTGCTGCTTATCTGGCAAAGGATTTTCAAATCGGGCTGATCTCCGGCATGAATATGCCGATGCTGCTGACACTGGCATTGGGTAACTCAGACGAGATGACGCTGGATGAATTAGTCGAAAAAGCAACTCAACAGAGTTCATTAGGGGTTCAAGGCAAAGTAATCAAACGAGGGGAGCGGAAGCAGCGTGCAAAACTTAGTATTAACAAGAATTGATGATCGTCTGATTCACGGACAGGTCATGACCGCATGGATAAAAAATAAAGGTGCCGATCAGGTAGTGATTGTCGATGACGGAACAGCCAACGATGAATACATGATCGAGGTATTGGAAATGGCGATTCCGGAAGAAATTGCGATTGGCATTTTTACCAAAGAAGAGGGCGTAGAATTCTTCAGTCAAGGTCTAGATGCACCAACTATTTTATTAGTAAAAGGTCCAGACGTATTAAATTACTTGGTTGATCATGGTATAGCAATCGAAGAGGTAGACGTTGGCGGTATGGGTACACGAAAAGACCGTAATGTCTTGTACAAAAATATTTCCACCAGTCCTGAAGAAAATGAACAATTCAAACAGTTAATCGCTAAAAACGTGAATGTGTTCGTTCAAGTAATGCCGCAAGACAAGCCAGCAGATGTAGCTAAATTTTTGAGCTAGAGGAGCAAAAGAAAATGGATGGAAAAGTCATTGTAATAACCGGCGGCAGCAGCGGTATGGGGGCTGCTATGGCCAAAGCTTTTGTAGAGCGTGGAGCAAAGGTTGCAGTATTTGATTTAAATGAAGAAAAAGGCCGAGCATTAGTCGCTGAAATCAACCAACCAACTGCGGTCTTTTATAAAGTTGATGTCACAAACAAGCAGGCAATTGCTGCGGCTGTTGATGAGGTGGAAACGCTGTTTGGCCCTTTGACCACTTGGGTGAACTCAGCAGGAGTCTCCGAAATGAAACCATTTTTGGAAAGCAGTGAAGAATTGTGGGATTTGACGATGGATGTCAATTTGAAGGCAACCTTCTTATGCTGCCAAGTTGCCATTGAGCGCATGTTGAAAACTGGTGGGGGAGAGATTCTAAACATGTCTTCCCTTTCCGGCAAAAAAGCCAGCTCATGGCAAACTATTTATTGTGCCAGCAAATTTGGGGTACAAGGTCTGACCCAATCGATTGCCAAAGAATTTGCTGATCAAAATATCCGGGTGAATTCGATTTGTCCAGGAATTGTTTATACCGAAATGTGGGAAAAATTAAAGCATCAGTATGCCAAAAAACGTAATCTTGATCCGGAAGAAGTCATGGATTATTTCAAAGGCAACATTCCAATGCATCGTTTGGTGGATTTGCAAGATGTCATTAATGCGGCAGTCTTTTTGCTAAGCGATCAGTCCAGCTATTTAACCGGTCAGTCGATTAATCTTGTTGGCGGAGAGTGGATGGACTAGCGGACAGGAGGCGGTAGTATGGCAGAGTTAGATTTCAATGGTCGGGAGCAATTGTATTATCAATTGTACGATTTGTTATTTCAAGGAATCAGCAACGGAACTTATGTCATTGGCGATCTGATTCCTTCAGAAAGTGAATTGATGAAAAACTATCATGTCAGCCGAGCTACCGCCCGCAAAGCGATGGAAATGCTGGCAAATGATGGCTTCGTAAAAAAGAAAAGGGGCTTGGGCACAGTGGTTGTTTCCACTCGCCCAAAGCATTCCCCCCATCGAGTTGTTAATTATACCCGAAAAATTCAGCAGGCTAGCGTTGTCTCGCAAAAGAAATTGATCAGCTTTGAGACGATTCCAGCACCAGCTGATATCGCAGATATTTTAAATCTTGAAGCAGGGACAGAATTGATTTGCCTTCAACGCCTGCGGTATGGCGACGAAGAACCCTTCTATCTGGAGATTAATTATTTCGAAAAGTCTTACGTTCCAGCAATCCTGCATCGGGATTTTTCGAAGGAGTCGCTGCGGGTATTTTTGAAGAAAACCTATAACATTCAGTGGGCTTATGCCCGGCAAGAAATTTATTCAATTATTGCCGATAAAAAGTTGAGCCAACTGTTAAAAGTTGAAGCAGGCAGTCCTCTCCTTCATATCAAACGCGTCTCTTTTGATGTGGAGGATCATCCCCGAGAATACGTGGACACCTATTATATTGCAGAGAAGTATCACTTGGAAATCGAGTTGACCATTTAAGGGGATGAATGTGATGAAAAAAACATTGATTTTACTAGCCGGTTATCCAGGCACTGGCAAGACTTATTTAGCCAAGCAGATCATTGAATGTTTTCCCGAGTTCCAACTATTATCCCCGGACGAGTTCAAAGAAAAAAATTGGGACGAGCATGGATTTGATACGTTGGAAGAAAAAGAAGAGCTGATTCAAAAAAGCTGGTCCGATTATTATCAGGACATGGAAGAACAGTTCAAGCAACAAGTCAGTCTGATTTCGGATTATCCTTTTAGCGACAAACAAAAGAAGAATATCAGCTGCTTGTGCAAAGTCTATTCCTATCAAGTCATTACGATTCGCTTAATTGCTGACTTGGATGTGCTGTTTGAACGACAAAAGCAGCGAGATACGAAAGACAATCGCCACTTAGGACATATCGTCAAGCAATATCATCAAGGAAAAACAGTCAACCCTGAAGAAGCGGATAATCTACTGACCTATGAAGAATTTATTCGCCGATGCACCACGAGAGGCTATCAAAGCTTTTCGCTGGGAACCTTGTATGAAGTTGATGTGACTGATTTTTCGAAAGTGGATTATGGGCAATTGATGGAGCAGTTAAGGATGAAATTAGAATAATAGCAAGCCGGGTAATTTGTCAAAAGAAATAGGACAGATTATTCGGCTTTTTGAGTTGAGCTACAAAAAAACTGCCCATCATCGACAGGCAGTTCATCATCTATTTAATCACCGTCACCGAAATCGGCGAATGTTTCACCATATAAGAAGCACTTGTACCAAAATAGCCTTTGATCCCGTGAGTTGCCCGGGAACCGATCACCAGCAGATCCGCATTCGTTTGGGGAAGAATATCCTTTACAATCAATTCGGCAGGATCGCCCTCACCACTCATTAATTTCAAATCCTTCACACCATGAGCCAGCGCATATTCGCGATATTCCTCCAACTGAAGGAGCAGTTCCTTGCGTTTTTCAGCCATAAATTGTTCGTCCATCACTTGATAAACGCTGAACTGATCAATTTCCAGAATTGAGCAAATAACCAATTTCGCCCCTTCACGGTAAGCAAAATTCACCGCATATTTAAACGCTTTTTGCGCATTCTCCGAAGAATCCACACCGGTAACGATACACTGAAACTTTTCTGCGATTTCCTGATTTTCCATTAATGGTTTCCTTCTTTCAGTAACGCCTCAACTCGTTTATTTCCTTTATACAGGTCCCAAATCGTCCAGGCTAATAACGATAATACCAGTACGATGATCAAATAGGCAATTGAGTCAGCCAGCATCAGTTGGTTGGCCGAAGCGTGATCTCCAAAGAAGCCTTCGATTTGTCCAGGCAGGCCAATCATGTTCAAATAGGTTAAACCAATGACCGAAATCCAGCCTAAAATCTTCACCACCAAATTATTTTTGAAGCGATCGCCCATTTCTGCCCGGCTGTCATTCATCATCAGCAAAGGAATCATTGAAAACGGCAAAGCAAAAGCCAGAAATACTTGGGAATTATTCATCAAATCATTCAAAGCTTCATGCTCTTCAATCGTTCCTTTTCCGCGAGTGATCAGCACACAAATCAAAACGGGAACTACCGAAATCAAGCGTGTAACTAATCTCCGCAGCCAAATCGGCATCCGCATTTGAATGAAGCCTTCCATAATCACTTGCCCCGTCAACGTTCCGGTAATCGTGGAATTTTGACCAGATGCCAGCAATGCAACTGCAAATAAAGTAGACAGCAAACCTGATTTTGCCACCGTGACCAATATGCCATTGCTCATAGTAGTTGGATCAGACAAAGCTTCGTACAAACCAAAGAAGGAAGGGTCCTTCACCGCGCCAGTTTTAAAAACTGCCACCCCCATAATTAATAGAAGTGCGTTGACTAAGAAAGCCAAGGTCAATTGTATATTCGAATCCCAGGTGGTAAACCGCACCGCTTCAGCTACTCGATCTTCGTTGCTATGGTCGATTTTGCGCGTTTGTGAAACCGCCGAATGCAGGTACAAATTATGGGGCATTACAGTTGCACCAATAATTCCCAACGCACCTGTCAAAGGTGTTTGCCCACCAATCGCTGGTTTGTCCGCGAAGGTTTCGCTATTTGGAATAAAACCTTTGAATACGTCACCCCAAACAGGGTTAGACAAAGCCACTTGATAAATAAATACAAACAAAATAACGAAAATCAAACAGACGACAATCGCCTCAATTTTCCGAAAACCAATCTTGGTCAATAATAATAGAAGCAACACGTCAAAAACAGTTATGAACACGGCAATCGCCAACGGAATGTTAAACAGCAAATACAAAGCAATTGCCGCCCCAATAACCTCGGCAATATCCGTCGCCATGATGGCCAGCTCGGTCAATATCCAAAGGACAATCCCCAGCTTTTTACTCGTCCGGGCACGAATCGCCTGAGCCAAATCCATCTGAGTGACAATTCCCAGTTTCGCCGCCATGTATTGCAAAAGCATCGCAATCAGGCTGGACATCAAAATCACCGACATCAGCAAATATTGAAAGTTTTGCCCACCCGTAATTGAAGTGGACCAGTTCCCCGGGTCCATATAGCCAACCGCAACCAACGCGCCAGGTCCAGAATATGCTAATAACGTCTTCCAAAAGCCTTTCCCTTGCGGAACAGTGACGGTTCCGTTGATTTCCTCCAGCGAAGGTCCATTTGCATGATTTAATACTTTATTTTTATGGGCTTGATGATTACTCAAGGGAATCCCACCTTTCTATTCTCTCAATCCGATTCTATAATACTCCTAAATAAGGCAAAACGAAAGCGAAAAGTATGGTGCACCTAATTTAAGATAATACATACCTTATTCCACAAAATAGTAACTTTCGTTGTTGATTCGTAAAACCGATTTCAAAAACTTGTTGACATTCTCACAGCAATCGCTTACTATTTATGTATTAATTAAAAACAAATGGATTGTAACTCTCTGGAGGCATTACCATTTCCTTTTATTACTAAGGGGGTGGAGTGTGCGTTCAGAGAGTTTTTTGTGTGGGGTGAAATAGATGAAGGTAGTAAAGAAAATCAACAACAATGTGGCAGAATGTATTGATGATAATGGCAATCAATTGATTGCGTTTGGCAAAGGGATTGGATTCCCGAAAACACCGTATGAGTTAGCGGATTTGAACCGAGTTACTATGACTTTTTATAAGTTGAACGAGCATTTTGAAGGTCTGCTGACTGAATTGCCGGAGGAAATTTTGAATTTGAGTGCGGATATCGTGAGTATGGCTCAGAAAGAACTGAATGGTCAGTTAAATCCGACATTAGTGTTTAGCTTGGCTGATCATATTCAATTTTCGATTCAGCGCTTGACGACTTATAAGGATGTGCGAATAAATTATTCTTATGAAGTGGCACAAATGTATCCAATGGAAAATGAATTGGCTCAACGAGCAATCAAAATGATTCAGAAGCAAACTCATATTACCTTGCCGAAAGGTGAAGTCACCAGTATCACTATGCATTTTGTCAACAGTCAGTCGGAGTACAAATTATCACAGGAAGAAGCAGTTATTGAAGAAATTATCGAACAGACGACGAAATTGATTGAGCAGGAACTGACCATTACAATCGATCGCAATGAATTCAATTACAACCGTTTTTGCATGCACATGTTTTATTATTTGAAACGTCTGCGCAGCGGTGAAGAAATGTTTGGACAAGGCTTGGAATTATTGGGTACGCTGCAGGAGCAGCATCCCGAAATTTATTTACTGGCACAAAAGGTCAGTGAGTTGATTTATCAGTTCTATGGAATGGAAGCCACCAACGATGAATTACTGTATTTGATGATTCATATCAATCGATTGTACGAAAAAAATTGGAGGGATAAACATGAGTAAAGATTATACACCATTGGCTGAGGCCATTTTAACCAATATCGGCGGAAAAGAAAATATTGCCACGATGACGCATTGCATGACGCGTTTACGTTTTAACTTGAAAGATATGAGTAAGCTGGATGATGGTGCAGTGAAAAAAATTCCTGGGGTTATCGGTGCAGTAGAGTCAGGTGGACAATATCAAGTTATTATCGGGCAAACGGTAGAAAAAGTCTATCAAGCGTTGGTACAAACTACTGGTTCGGAGCAGTCTAGCTCGGCAGATACATCTGCGCCAGTTAAAGTGAAAGAACCTTTTACTTTAAAGTCGGTTGGAAATAAAATTCTAGATAATTTGGCGGGCAGTCTGACGCCTTTGATTCCGATTTTAATTGCAGCTTCAATGTTTAAAATGGTGATGGCAGTCTTCGGTCCATCGATGCTAAATTGGATTCAGGATGGAAGCTCATTAGCAACATTAGTAACCTTTGTTGGGGATGCCGGATTCTACTTTTTCCCGATATTTCTAGGCTACACGGCTAGTCGGAAATTTGGTGTTACTCCAGTTTTGGGAATGTTTTTAGGGGCAATCATGATCCATCCAACTTTTGTCCAAATAGCAGCCGAAGGAACGCCTTTTGACGTTTATGGAATTCCAGCGTCACCGCAAAATTACGCTAGCACGGTGATTCCGATGATCTTATCGGTTTGGGTAATGTCTTATATCGAGCCATTCTTCAAAAAAATCATTCCTGCTACGCTAAGTACTATTCTTGTTCCTACATTTACAATCATTGTTATGTTGCCGATTAGTCTAGTCGTTTTAGGTCCAGTAGGTTTTGTTGCTGGGGAATACATTGGTGGCTTCTTGTTATCTTTAGATTCAATTGGCGGATTTTTGGCAGTTGCTTTAATAGCTGCTTCTTGGCAATTTTTAGTTATGACCGGAATGCACTTGATTATGATCACTACGATGATTACTGTAATGGCCCAAAATGGTCAGGAATCATTGGTAAATCCGGCGGCGATTATTTCTAGTCTTTGTGTTGCGGGCATGTGTTTTGGTGCATTTTTACGCATTCGCGACAAAAATCAAAAAGCGTTGGCATTTAGTTATTTTATAGCATCCCTAATAGGTGGTGTTACGGAGCCGGGTGTCTATGGCTTAGGAGTTCGTTACCGCAAACCATTTATTGGCCTGATGGCTGGTGGGGTTGTGGGTGGTCTTTATGCCGGAATTACTGGTGTAACAACGTATGCTATGATTCCAGTTGCTAGCTTTGCCTCATTGGCTTCATTCTTCGGAGGATCAAACGCGAATACCATCAATGCTCTTGTTTCATGCGGTCTCGGTTTTACTGTTACTGCAGCAGTAACCTATATTTTAGGTGTTAAGGAGGAAGAAAGCGAAAATGAGTCAACTCTTGAAAAAAGTATTGCTTAGAGCCGATGACTTAGGCTATTCAGAAGCGGTAAATTATGGTATAGAAAAGTCGGTAAAAGAGGGACTAATTCAAAGTGTCGGCGTGATGGTTAACATGCCTGCTACTCAACATGGGGTCAATCTTTTAGAAGACGAGTCGATTGCTTTTGGTCAGCACACCAATATTTGTATGGGCCGACCGTTAACATCACCTGAGTTGATCCCTTCATTAGTCGACGAAAATGGGTTCTTCAAAGCATCAAAGGTTTATCGAAGCGCAGAAAAAGATTTTGTCGATTTCGATGAAGTTCTATTAGAAATAGAAGCTCAGTATCAACGATTTTTTGAATTGTTTGGCCGCAAACCTGACTATTTTGAAGGACATGCAGTTGCCAGCGGCAATTTCTTTAAGGCTATGGAGCAATTTGCTTCAGAAAACAAGTTGAAATATTCTGGTTTGCCAGAAGGTGAAGGGCCTAACGACTTAAGCGAAGATGCCTTCATCAATGTTGATGGCACAAAAGTCTATTTATGGATGGACTCCATGAAGCCAGAGTATGATCCATATAAGAGTCTGGATAAAATGCTGGAAGGATTGCACGACGATGGAGTGGATATGATGGTTTTCCATCCAGGTTATTTGGATGAGTTCATTATGAAAAATTCTTCACTTCTGACACCGCGAACTCTTGAAGTGACGATGCTGACAGATCCAGCTGTGAAGCAAAAGCTGAAGGATTTAGTTATTCAACAGATTAGTTATAAAGAGGTGTAATAGCGTTAAGTCATTCTAACTCATGTTGGGATGGCTTTTCTTTAGTTTGAAGTCTTATATTTCATGAAAAATTGAAATATGGAATCGTATATTTAATTTATTGACAGAAAAGTTTGGAATTGAGGTACGAAGATTATGTAGAAGAATGTACAGCAGGACTTCGATTTAACGTTTCTCCTTCGCTCTTTTTGTAAATATCATTAAAGAAAGCCGAAAAATTGCTGAAAAAGTCTTTTTGGCGAGTCTCTTTATTACTAAGTTGGGAAAAGCGTGGCTTATAATGAAAACCGAGATGAGGTGATTTTATGAAAAAACTCTCTCCTTACTTGATCATTCCGTTGGTGGCGCTGCTTTTTATTATGCCGAACCTGATCACCGGTGACATGATTGTAGGGTCAGATGCTGTTTTTCATTTTAATCGGTTTTATGATACCGCAATGCAAATCAGACATGGCAATTTTGAATATTTTCTTACTTTTTACGGCTTTCAGCAATCGGGCCGGATTGTAAATGTGCTTTATGGTCCGCTTTGGGCTTACTGGAATGGACTGCTGGTGCTGCTTACAGGTACTTGGTTTCGTTATCAAGTCGCCGCCAATTTCTTCATTTATCTATTATCAGGTAGCTCGATGTATTATCTGCTGAAAAAGGCTCGCATGCCGCAAGGACTAAGTGTGACTGTCGCTGTTTTCTTCATGACGACTTTTTCGATTCAATATTGGATTCAGCGGCAAGGATTTACCAGCTGGGGCACGGCGGTTCTTCCATTGTGTCTGCTGCCGATACTGGATATGGTGGAGAAAGGCAAAATTCCGATTGTGAAGCTGGCCTTTGCGATGGCGTTAATGACCCAGATTCATCTGTTTTCTAGTTTGCTTTTGGCATTAATTTACGGATTCTATTTTGTTTATAGCTTCATTAAGAGTTCTCATAAAATGAAGCTGATCAAAGATGTCAGCTTAGCTGTGCTTCTATTTTTGGGACTGACCGCCAATCTTTGGGGCTCGATGTTCTATCTGTACACCAACAATGAGATTTTAAGTCCCTTTGTGAACCAGCAGATGTCGAATTTCGCGGTAGACAGCGGCAGTGATTATTGGCTGTTTTATCCTTACGCCTTTTTACCGTTGATGGGTGCGATACTGGCGATTTATTTAAACAATCGCAAAAAGATGACGCCGTTAATCCATTTGACGGGGGCCTTGTCTTTGGTTTTCCTGATATTGTCCAGCGATATTTTGCCTTGGACTGATTGGGTGCAGGAACAGGTTCCCTTTGTTTCCTTGATTCAATTTCCGTTTCGTTTCTTTGCGCCTTTCACGGTGTTGTTTGCTTTCTTTACCGCTCAAGTTTTCTCGACGGTGGTTTGGCCAAAACGCTTGAAACAAATTGTGCCGATGGTAGTTGTAGCGATAGGAGTGGTGCAGATTTTGTATACCACCACCGATCATTTGCAACGCTGGCAGACGGATTCCTACATTAACAAGGAGGGGATTCATACTTATGTTTACGGAGACGATCAAACAATTCGCGATTCTTTCTATAGTAAGGATTTGAAAAAAAGTCTGAAGCTGGTGCAAAAAGGCACACCGGATTATTTGCCGGTCTATGAAGAAACGGATCGCAACAATTACAATATGTACAAAAAAGAAATTGTCGATAGAAATCCCGATTTCCAGAAAACCGTGGATGGGTCTTCGTTGATTATTCAATGGAATCAAGCAGAAGCTGGCGAAACGCAAGTACCGATTATTGTGTATGCTGGTTCAGAGGTGGAAGTTAATGGACAAAAAGCTTCGCCGACCTTGTCAGAAATTGGTACGCCAACGGTTGAAGGGAAAAGCGGACAAAATACAGTTCGCTTACGCTTCCGGGCACCGGCTTATGTAACGATTAGCTTGTGGGTGACTCTATTGTGTTGGTTAGTTTTTCCAGCATACATTTTAATCAAAAAATTTAGACGGTAAAAAACATCGCCAGCGTAAAAAGTTGGCGATGTTTTTTGCAAGTAGTTCTTTACATGTTGGCTCAATGTGGGTACGATGACGTAAAAAGGGAGGTTTTCTTATGACTAAAAGAAAACAGACAACAAAAAATGATTACATCCGAGTTCACATTAATGGTCAGCTTAAAAAGCTACAATTGGAAGTTGCCAAAGGATTGGCATCTTTTAACCATGGGAAGACCTACGATATTGACGAAGTAAAAGCGTTGTTCGCTAAATCCGGTGAATAAGAAGGATCAAGCGAAAGCTATTGAATTTTCCGAAGCAGCAGTCAAAGGTTTTCAGGAGATTTTTTGAGTATGTGGTGTCTTATTCATTGTCCTTCATTATAAGCAAGATTATCCAGCTTTATTTTAGCAACACCTAAAAACATCGCCAGCGTAAAAAGTTGGCGATGTTTTTTAGCATTACGAATTCCCACGGCTGAGCTTTCGTTTATCAATCTTTCCCGCATTTAAAAACCAATACTGATGATGATCACCCGCTAATGCGGTGAAGGATACAGGGGTCTTGCCGGTGGCTTCGATTTTTTCTGTCAAATATTCTTTTACAATCCAGGGATCTTCCAAAGCACGTTGCTGCAGGTGAAGAATTCGCTGGATTTTTTCGTCAGTAGTATGGAGGTCACGAGCAATTTCTTCAATTGAAAGACCAGAAAGCGCTAAGTTTTCCTGGAATTCTTGGATCGTATCTTGCATTTGTTGTGGGGATAGAGACACGGGGTTCACTTCCTATTCTTACTATTTTCATTGAGGATACTACTGATAATAAAATCTGTCGAACAATTCATAACGGCGGCCGTAATTTTTTACTGAAACTCTAGTTTTTTTCTTTTTAAGATAAAAATGCTTAAATCGGTCAAAACAAAACAATCGATGATAAGATGTGTTTGGAAATGATTAAAGGAGGAATTATAAGTGGAAAATACTGCTAAGAAAAATCGTAAGAATCAGTTTATCCGAGCTTTTGAAACATTCGGACGTTCGTTCTTGTTACCGGTTTCGGTGTTGCCGGCTGCTGGGATTTTAAAAGGAATCGGGTCAGCCTTTACTAACTCGAGTACGGTAGAGATGCACCCATGGATGGCGAATGAGACGCTGCAATTTGTGATGGGATTTTTGGATATGTTGGGAAGCGTCGCCTTCAGCAACTTGCCAGTAATTTTTGCGGTAGGTGTTGCTGTTGGATTGGCGAAACAGGAAAAAGGCTCTGCTGCTTTATCAGGATTATTAGGATTTTTAGTATTACACAAAACGTTGAACTTTCTATTAGCGGCAAGCGGTCAGTTGGTTGACGCCAGTGCGGAAAATGCCAGTGAATTAATGGCTGCCAACATGCAGACGACGATTCTTGGGATTCAAACGATGGATTTAAATGTATTTGGTGGGATTATTACTGGTATTATTGTTTATCTTGTCCACAAAAAAGCCATTCGGGTTCAAGTACCGCAAATATTCGGCTTCTTTAGTGGCCCACGTTTGGTACCGATTTTGATTATGCCGGCAATGGCGATGGTGGCAGTTGGCTTCTTCTTTGTTTGGCCATTAGTTCAAGCAGGAATTAACTTATTGTCAATTGCGATTTTGAAATCCGGTTACTTTGGTACTTTTGCTTACGGCGTAATTGAGCGGTTGCTTTTACCATTTGGTTTACATCATGGATTAAATTGGCCAGTACGGACAACTCCATTAGGCGGAACCTTCTTAATCGGCGGTCAAGAATTTTCAGGAACAATCAATGCCTACATGGCAGCACTTGCTGGTAAAAGCCCGATTGATCCGATGATTACTCGTTTTTCTTCAGGTAAGTTTATTTTCAACATGTTCGGTTTACCAGGCGCAGCTTTAGCGATGTATGTTACTGCGAAACCAGAAAATAAAAAGACAGTAGGATCTTTGCTGCTTGCGGCAGGATTAACTTCATTCTTAACAGGTATTACTGAACCTTTGGAATTTACCTTCTTGTTTATTGCTCCAGCACTTTACGGCGTACATGCTGTTTTAGCAGGAACCACGATGCTGGTAGCGAACTTAGCTGGTGCGGCGTTCCTTACACCAACTGGACACGGATTGATTAACTTTATTATTTACGGTGTTCTGCAAGGGACACGTACAAAATGGTTCTTATTGCCGATCATTGGTGTATTTTGTTTCGCCATTTACTTTGTAGTCTTCACCTATGTAATTAAGAAATTTGACTTTAAGACACCAGGTCGCGAGGACGATCCAGCGACGATCGCGTTGCATGGCAAGGACGAAACCCGTAAGAAAATGGGCGTGAAAACACTTAAAGATATCGAGAAGGAAAGACAAAGCGGCGCGGTTGATGGGGCTAAATTGAGTTTGCATGACCAAGCAGTGGCACTGATTGATGCTCACGGTGGATCAGAAAATATTGACAACGTGGACGCTTGTATCACTCGTTTGAGAATCAATGTAAAAGATGATTCAGTTGTTGATAGTGATCGGATCAAGACCGATTTGAATGCGATGGGCTTTAACAAATCTGGTATGCAGATGCAATCCATCTATGGTGGTCGTGCAAATCAGCTGAAGGTTGAAATTCAGGATATTCTCGGATTGGCGGAATAAGTAAATGACTATTGAAAAAATGATTATAACTGATTTAGATGGTACGTTCGTCAAGGATTCGCGGAAAGTGGCATCGATTGATCAACAATCACTATTGGACTTAAAGGAAACCATGCAGGTAGGAATTGCGACCGGTCGTTCCATTAAGGAAATCGAATTCATTGAAGAACAAACCGGTATTAAGGCCGACGTGAAAATTGGCTTTAACGGAGCTGTGGTTGAAGTAGGCGGCGAACGCATTTTTGAACAAACCATTTCAAAAGATTCCTTAGAACCAATACTGGCTTACATCCAAGAAAAAGAATTGGTGTTTGATGCGTTGGATGGCGATCAGCGGATTGGTACCCATAAGTCTGAGGATATCGAACGGCTGTGGAATATGCAGCTGGTTGAGCCGGAGGGATTGTTTGAACTGCTGCAGCAAAAGAAAATTTTCAAGATTAATATTAGGCCAGATGCCGATAAAAGCGATGAACTTTTAGAAGAATTGACCGAACAGTTTCCTAATTTGTCGATTTGTAAAAGCGGAGAAAAGCGTATCGAAATTACCCCTAAAAATATTACCAAAGGGCACGCCTTGGAAATTGTTCGGCAGCACAAGGATCTGCAAATTTTTTCAGTCGGCGATTCGGAAAATGATATCAGTATGTTCCAAACGTCAAACTACTCATTTTGCATGTCTCATGCTTCGGCACAAGTTAAACAGTATGCCAGCACGGTAATCAATAATTTTTATGAAGTAAAAAAATTAATTGCTTAAAAGGAGGAACAACAGGTGCTATTTGGAAAAAAGAAACTAATTGTTTCACCCGTAAACGGCCGCTTTATTCCGATTGAACAGGTGAATGATCCAGTCTTTGCTGAAGGGATAATGGGAGACGGCGTGGCCGTTATTCCAAATGAAAATACAATTGTCAGTCCGGTTGAAGGAACGATAACTATGCTGTCTGAACAAAAACACGGCATCGGCATCACGATGGAGGGCGGTACTGAGCTGCTGATCCATATGGGAATTGATACCGTGGAGCTTGGTGGCAAACCGTTTGAGATCAACGTTCAGATGAACGACCAAGTAAAACCTGGTGATGCATTGGCAATGATGGATGTTGACATGGTGAAAGCTGAAGGGAAAGATCCGGTGATTATGATTATTACCACGGGTAAAACCTTGAAGAAGAAAAAGTATAGCCAGGAAAAAGATGTTTCTGTCTTGGATGAATTAGCAAAAATTGAATAAAGTAAAATAAGGCCGCAGCCAACCGATAAAAAGGGAGGCTGCGGCTTTATTTGTTATTCAGCTAGTTGATCGGTATTTTTTACTTCATGTTCCATTTGGTCGCTGACGAGTAAGACGGTCTCAAAAATAATTTCACTTGCCACCGACAGCATTAAGCGGGAACGCATCTTTTTCCTTTGCTGCGGACTTTGATGAATCATCAAGGCAATATTACTAAGGTTGGCCAAAGCATTGCTGGATAAGGAAGTAATTGTGATGATTTTACAGCCAATCACTTTACAGGCGGTAATGACTTCAATCAGCTGATCTTCAGAACCGCTAAGTGAGAACACCACAATACAATCCTCTTTTTTTGCCACGTCTGGAATATCCCGAATGGGGAACACTTCGGAATAATCATTGGACCATAAACCAAAATTTTTCAGCTTATGATTAAAAGCATTAACGACACTGGCACTGGAGCCAATACCTACACACAAAATTCTTCTGCTAGTTAGGAGAGCTTCAGCAATCGCCGTTAGTTTTTCCTTGTCCATCATATGCAGCGTGCGGTCAAAATCGGAAGCCATCGTTTGCAGTATATTTTCATAGCTTCGTTCAGGAAGTGTTTGCTCTTCTTTCTGCCGGGTGGCAATCAATGCATACTTGAACTCAGTGAAGGTACGATAATTTAGTTTTTTGATAGCCCGAATAATTGTAGGAGCAGAAATATGTAGTGCATCTTCAATAATTTTCAGTTTTAGATTTTCAATATCCTGGTAATCCAGCAGGTAATCTATTGCTAATTGTTCTGTACTCGATAACTCATCATAGTGCTTTTGAATTTGCGAGTAAACCGCATCCATAGTTGTCAACTCCCGTTTTTCATGTTAATTGCAGTATAGCATATTTACTACTTTACTGACGGGATTTTTCCTTGAATAACCGCTCAAACTTCGCTAAACTGAAAGTGATCGTTGACCAAAGGAAGTGGATTCAGTCCGGCGCACTATTCATTACAAATAAAGTAATTTAGTGAAACGTGGAAAAGCAGTCTAGACAAATAAACTGAAAAATTTTCGTAGAGAAAGTCAGTTTATTTGTTGTGCCTAGAGGATGCTTTTTCACGTTTTTTTGCGTACCTAAAATCTGTCAACGATCAAATTCAACTAAAGGAGAATACACGATGAATATCAATCAACTAAATAAAACAGTGACCATTTTTGAAGATACCGGAGAAAATATTTGGACCGATCCTTATGTTGCCAAGCAAACGCTGGCAGCTCATTTGAATGAACAAGCCGATGGCGCGACTAGAAATAAAAGCTTTGTTGAAAAATCAGTGAGATGGCTGGCAGAAAAGTTCCCGGCGGCAGATTATCCGAAAGCGCTAGACCTTGGCTGTGGTCCTGGGATTTATGCTGAAAAATTTTGCCGGGAAGGTTATCAAGTCACTGGTTTAGATTTTTCACGGACCAGTGTTGACTACGCTCGACAATCCGCTGAAGAAAAAGGACTTGAGATTGGCTACATTTGTGCTGATTATCTTAAAGTTGATTGGCAAGCGGATCGATACGATTTGATTTTTATGATTTATTGCGACCTAGGTGTGCTGTCTCATAAAGGACGGAAACTTATCTTACAAAAAGCGGCTCAAGCGTTAAATTCTGGGGGTAAGTTGATTTTTGATGTATTCACTCCAGAAAAGTATAAAGACTTTACGCAAACTCAAACTTGGCAAGTAGAAGAAAATAGTTTTTGGAGTGCTGAAGCTTGTTTGCATCTGCAGCGCAGCCAGCAATACGGCCGAACTTATTTAGATGCTCACCATTTACTTTACGAACAAAAGCAGAAAACTTTCTACATTTGGGAAACGGTTTTTACGCCAGAGGAAATGATCGAAGAATTGCGGGCGGAAGGACTTACAAAAATAGAAGTCTACAACAATCTTGTCGGTGACCGCTGGCATGAGGATTCTGATACGGCCTGTTTTGTGGCTGCTTTAAAATAGCACGCGAAAACTCTACGCTGCGTTGGTTGTTTTGCGGCGTAGAGTTTCGTATGCTTAAAAAAAGGAGTTGAAAAGGATGGATGTTATCCAAACCGGACAATTAATTCGTCAGCTGCGAAAAGAACGGGGCTGGACGCAACAGGAATTGGCAGATCACTTGATGATTAGTGATCGCACGGTTTCAAAATGGGAACGAGGTCGAGGGTATCCCGATGTTTCGTTGGTCACTAAGCTTTCTCAGCTGATATTCGAAAAATTACTTTTTACGCTTGCGCTACTTGTCAGACCATCAATTTTTCTTTCGGAAAAACTGAAATAGTGTGTTATGGGCGCAAATTGGAGCCATTGATCCCTCAAAAGGAAACAACCGAACACACCGCACATCTGCAAGAAGTAGAAAACGATTGGTATATCACGTTTGAACATGAGATGAAGAAGGAACATTATATCTCCTTCGTGGCGATCGTTTCAGGAGATCAAGTCCTGTTGAAAAAAATATACCCAGAACAAGAAGCAGCTGTTCGTCTACCCAAAATGTATCAGGGAAATCTTTATTTCTATTGTATAAGCCACGGATTATTCAAAAAGGAGCCAAAATGAGCAAATTCAAAGAACTATTTATGGCAGACTGGCCGAGAGCGGAGTCGTTTTATTACTATTCACAAATGGCGCCTACTAGTTACTCTGTCACAGTTAAACTAAATTTTACGAAGCTAAAGGCTCAGGTACAGCAGCGGGAACTAAAGTTTTTCCCGGCCTATCTTTATGCGGTTAGTCGAGTAATAAGTCAGATTCAGGAATTGAAACTAGCAGTGAAAGATGAAAAAGTCGGCTTCTGGGATTACTTGAATCCCATCTATCCGCAATTTCACCCGGAAGATCAGACGGTTTCTTTATTATGGACGGAATATTCGCCTGATTTTGTCGAATTCTATCAACGCTATCTATCTGATACGCAAAAATTCGGCGACAATCGTGGGATGTTAACCAAAAAAGGTGCCCCGCCAGAAAATGCTTATGTCATCTCATGCATTCCTTGGTTCAGCTTCGACAGCTTTTCTTTGCAGCATCATAATCTGAAGGATTACTATTTCCCTAGCTTCGAAGCGGGAAAATTTATCCAGCAGAACAGCGAATTATACATGCCTTTGTCCATTGATGCGCACCATGCAGCAACAGACGGCTATCAGTTGAAAATATTTTTAGAGGAACTGCAGCAGTTGATGGATACAGCCGAGGAATGGATGGGGTGAAGCTAACAGCTGGTTACAATTATTTTCGATGTATCGAAAATAATTGTAGAAAAGTACGATTAGTTTCGGTGTATCGAAAATAAATGCAAAAAAGTATGAATAGTTTCGGTGTATCGAAAATAAATGCAAAAAAGTATGAATAGTTTCGATCTACCGAAAATATAGGCGGAAGTGTTGAGTTAGTCGGACTAAATAGAACATGGCGGAATGACCAGCCGAATTTTTTTAATACAAATTCTATTTTTCTCATTTACATTTAATATCTCTTGTTGTATACTAAGTTCAATTCATCAGTTGGAGGTTATTACCATGTTAAAGAATACTCTTACACAACTGAATAACCGCTATTACGTTAGCTATTATTAGATACGTTTGTATTCATCAGGATACAAACGGACAAAGTTTGTATCTATGATGGCTAATGGGTTTTAACGCGTCACCCAGCCACGTAGGTAATTCTAAGTGGCTGCGAATAGAGCGGAAAATGTAACCTCACTTTCGTTATATCCAATTGTCCACTTAGACTATCTAGGTGGACAATTTTTTTATTCGAAAGGGAGAGAAAATAATGAAAAAAGTATTAGCAGGAGTAGGAATTTTCAGTTTATTAGTATTAGGGGCATGTGGCAAAGGCGAATCTGCCACGGAGGCCGGAAATGACGATGTAAAAACAGTCGGGGCGTTGCAATTTGTGGAGCACGAATCCTTGGATGATTCTTACAAAGGTTTTGTTCGCGGCTTGGAAGAAGAAGGCTTCGTAGATGGGGAAAATTTGAAGATCGATTACCAAAATGCGCAAGGCAGTCAAGACAATTTGAAAAGCCACAGTGAAAAATTAGTTAAATCGGACCCAGATTTGTTGCTGGGCGTTACCACGGTTGCTGGCCAATCATTGCTGACGGCTACTACCGATATTCCGATTGTGGTGACTTGTGTAACGGATCTTAAAGAAGCGAAATTAGTCGACAGCTACGATAAACCAGGCGGAAACGTTACCGGAACGACTAACATGTCGCCAGTTGCTAAGCAAATTAAACTGTTGCTGTCGATTGTACCGAATGCAAAAAAAGTCGGGATCATGTACAATTCTGGGGAAATTAATTCAAAAATTCAAGCCGATTTAGCGGTTGAAGCGTTAGAAAAAGCTGGGGTAGAACCGGTGATCCGTACCGTAACCAGCACCAATGATGTGCAGCAAGTTTCTCAAACGGTTGCTGACGAAGTAGATGGCATTTACCTGCCAACAGACAACACTTTTGCCAGTGCAAAAACCTTAGTTGGTGATGTGATGAAAGAGAAAAAAGTACCGTTAGTTGCCGGTGCAATTAATGATGCCAAAGAAGCCGGCATCGCAACGATCGGAATTGACTACGAAGAACTAGGTGCCCAAACTGGAAGAATGGCAGCGAAAATCTTGCGGGGTGAAGCAACGCCAGCTGAGATGCCCGTTGAAGAATCTGAAAACTTGGAATTCTTTGTCAACGAAGAAATGTGTGAAGCATTAGGGATTGATCCAGCAAGCATCAAAAATCCAGAGGAATAAATCGATAAATAGAATGCAAGCTCGACTTAACGTGGGAGTCGAGCTTGCGTTTTTTATTTTTCAGAAATAATAGTCTAAAAAATGCGTACATTAATAATGAGCCCTCAGTGATTAGCAAAAAAATCAGCGGTATTTTTGATTTGTTGAGTAAGAATAAATATGCTATCACGTTACTGAGGAGCAACAAAATAATAGTAGGTGCGCAAGTGATCGATCAATCACTATTAAGTAAAGTGAACCTTTTCCTTTTGAGTTTTAAACGATGTGCTTTAGATGGAAGGGTAGATTTCTCAGAAGTAAATGTGAAGACTACGAAGTTTTTAAGGACAATTGGAGTGACGAATCGAGGGATGAATCGCTATATTCTTGAGAATATAGCGCCCAAGCATTATTTTCGCGGGCCTAGTTCGCATCATCGCTTTGCTGACAGGACGGTAATGGAGTTTGGTATGAATTGGGAGCAGGTAAAGCTGTACATGAAGCTGGAACTGATTGTTGATGATAATGAATGTGTAGTAGGTTATATGTCGTTTCATCCGAGGGAGTAGGAAATCACAAACTTCCCTTTGCAGAATATCAATGAGGTGAATTAAATGGAAGAGATAATCGAGCGTTATTCTAGCGAGACAGGTGTGAAGGAACAATACAAAAAACTAAGAATGAAAGAAGTAGTTGAAGTGAAACAGGAACAGTTTGAGGTTGAACATGAGTATTATCAAAGGCTATCTGACGGAGAACTGTTTGAACCTTTTGAGAATCCTGATAAAAACTTGGAAAAAGATTATGCGTTATATCGTCAAAAGCATTCGCTGCTGTCACCAGAAGAGGTGAAGCAGATTCGAATAAATTATCAGCTGTCAGTCAGAGATTTTTCCAAACTGTTAGGGATCAGCTACAGCAACCTTTCGACGGTTGAAAATGGCAGTATCCAAGCAAACTATATTGATTCCCTATTGCGACTTGCAGAGGATCCATCAGCTTTTTTACATTTGGTCCAGCAGCGCAGTAATCTATTATCTGAAAAAGCCTATCAAGATTTATCAGCACGCCTTAAGCAGCTTGTAGCAGATTCTAAAAAATCTGACGTCGCTCTGTAAAGAATGATCTGCCCAAAAAGCTGCCTATATAATAGAAGGAAAAAGTAAAATAAGTAATCCTCCAGGCCATATCCAAATGGTTATAAAGCGTGTTTATCATAAAAAATCCGAAATATATCCAACTTGGCTGGTTTTTATTGTATAATTTATTTGTGAGAAGTAAGCGTTTTTGCATAATGTGCTTTTGGAGAAAAGCATAATCACGACGCTAGTGGAATATATTATTATTCATCAGACACCTTACTGTCTCACACAAACATAGTCAAAAAAGCTTGCGTTACTCGAGTCGCAAGCTTTTTTGCGTTGTTATGCTAAGTTGTGGGAAACGAAAAGCAAATGTGTTTCAAATATGAAACAAAAAGCGATTCATGCTGGGTATTGTGAAAGCTTGCAGGAGAAGTATGTTAAAATAATAATATAACAAATGTTAGCTGAAGGGTTTCAAATGTTACAGAAGTTGGGACAATCAAATGTAAAAGGAGGAGAGGCTTATGGGAAAGAAAATTGGGATTACCGACACGATTTTGCGGGATGCCCATCAAAGCTTGATGGCGACGCGGATGTCGATTGCCGATATGGAACCGATTTTGCCGGTTTTGGATGAAGTGGGCTATGCTTCATTGGAATGCTGGGGTGGCGCAACCTTTGATGCGTGTATTCGTTTCTTGAACGAAGATCCATGGGAGCGGCTGCGAACGATTAAACGCCTGGCACCAAATACGCCGCTACAAATGCTGCTGCGGGGGCAGAATTTACTGGGCTATCGTCATTATGCCGATGATGTGGTGGAGCGTTTTGTTCAGCTGTCGGCGGAAAATGGCATTGATATTTTCCGGATTTTTGATGCGTTGAATGATACACGGAATTTGGAGATGTCGTTAAAAGCCGTGAAGAAAACTGGAAAAGAAGCGCAGCTGGCAATTGCTTACACGATCAGTGATGTGCATACGGCCGATTATTTTGAAGAGCTAGGTGCTAAATTTGCCGAAATGGGTGCGGATTCGATTTGTATCAAGGATATGGCGGGGATTTTGACGCCGGTGAAGTGTCGTGATTTGGTAAGTCGTTTGAAAAAAAGAACCGGGTTGCCGATTATTGTCCACACCCATAGTACCAGCGGGATTGCCCAGTTGACCTATCAGGCGGCAATTGAAGCTGGAGCGGCGCGAATTGATACGGCGCTGTCGCCTTTAAGTGAAGGAACCAGCCAGCCGCCGACGGAATCGATGGTCTTGAATTTCTTAGAGGAAGGGTATGACCCTGGTTTAAATCTGGAAAAGATGGAAGAAGCAGCCAATCATTTCCGGACTGTGCGGGACAAGTATCTGGAAAACGGGATCTTGAATGCGAAAATGCTGATGCCTGATCCTAGAGCCTTAATCTATCAAGTGCCTGGTGGTATGTTGTCCAACATGTATTCTCAGCTGAGTCAGGCGAAGGCCGTTGATAAATATGATGAGGTGCTGCAGGAAGTGCCGAAAGTGCGGGCTGATTTAGGTTTTCCGCCGTTAGTTACACCGCTGAGTCAGATGGTGGGAACGCAAGCAGCCATGAATGTGCTGACGGGTGAACGCTATAAAATGGTGTCTAATGAAGTGAAGGCCTATCTTTTAGGGGAATACGGGAAATCACCAGTACCGATCGCCGAAGATTTTATTCAGCAGATGGTGGGAGACAAGCCGCGGATCACGGACCGGCCGGCTAATCATATTCCACCAGAGTTTGACACATTAAAGGCGGAGATTGGCGATTTAGCTTCCAATGACGAAGAGGTGCTGATTTATGCCCTGTTTCCGCAAGTTGGCAAAGACTTTTTAGCGAAAAATAATATGGTTGAAGAACCGATGAAAACCGAAGGACCGATCAAAGTATTTGGTTATACAAGGAGGTAGTATGGAATTTAATTTAATGGACTCGTTGGAGTTAACCGTAGTAGCCATGGCACTAGTGTTTCTCGTGTTGGCAGGCTTGATGCTGTTAATGATGGGTACGGCAAAAATTGCCCAAGCTTTCGACAAACCAAGTGAAGAAGTACCCACACCAGCAAAACCTGCAGTACAAGCGACTGCTAGTATCGACCCAGAACGAGAACGGGTGGCGGTTTTGTGTGCCTTGGCCGAAGCTGCACAGGAAAATTCAGACAAGCATTATGAAATTGAAAAAGTTGTGAGAATTAAGTAGGGAGATGAATTAATGAAGCACTATGAAATTACGGTAGACGGTCAGGTGTACCAAGTCACCTTGAGAGAAATTTCGGAAGCAGAAGCAAAACAGAAAAACACGGCAGCTCCACAACCAGCAGCACCAGCTGCGGCGCCGGCCCAAGCACCAGTCAGCAGCGGCACAGAAATTCCGGCTCCGATGGCAGGCAATGTCTTGTCGATTAATGTTAAACCAGGGGATCAAGTGAAAACAGGAGATGTGCTGTTGATTTTAGAAGCGATGAAGATGGAAAATGAAATTGTTTCTCCTACTGATGGAGTCGTTTCTGAAGTATTAACGGAAACGGGCCAGACAGTAGAATCAGGTCAGTTACTTATTACGATTTAGCGACGGAGGAAGACGATGATAGAAATTGTACAGCAGATGCTGGAAACATCCGGTTTTGCGAATCTTACATTCAACAATTTATTCATGATAGTGTTAGCCTGCTTTTTCCTGTATCTAGGAATACGCAAGGAGTATGAGCCCTACTTGATGGTACCGATTGCCTTTGGAATTTTGCTGGTGAATCTTCCGTTGGCTGGATTAATGCATGAAGCGATTGGCGATAATCCTGCGGGTTTGCTTTATTACCTGTATCAGGGCACCAATTTAGGGATTTATCCGCCGCTGATTTTTCTTTGTTTAGGGGCATCGACGGATTTTGGTCCTTTGATTGCTAATCCGAAAACAATTTTGTTAGGAGGAGCGGCTCAGTTTGGGATATTTGCAGCGTTTTTCTTGGCAACGGCTTTAGGCATGACGCCAGCCGAATCTGGTTCAATCGGAATTATCGGTGGAGCGGACGGTCCGACGGCCATTTTTGTGACAACTCGCTTGGCACCGCATCTGTTATCAGCAATTGCGTTGGCGGCCTATTCTTATATGGCACTTGTACCAATTATTCAACCGCCGATTATTCGCTTTCTGACAACAGAAAAAGAACGCAAGGTTGTTATGACCCAGACGAGAAATGTTCGACCAATTGAAAAAATTCTGTTTCCTATTATTACCACCATCTTTGTCAGCTTGATCGTTCCAAGTGCAACGACGTTAATTGGCTGCTTGATGCTGGGGAATTTGATTCGGGAGATCAAAATTGTGCCCAAATTAGCAGAAACGTTACAAAATTCCCTGATGTATATTGTGACCATCTTGTTAGGTGTGACGGTGGGAGCGAAAGCCGATGGCGATTTGTTCTTGTCAGAAACGACACTGAAAATCATTTTCTTAGGCTTGCTGGCGTTTGCGATTGGCACAGCTTCGGGGGTCTTGTTAGGTAAAGTTATGTACAAGCTTTCCGGTGGGAAAATCAATCCGATGATCGGAGCAGCCGGCGTTTCGGCCGTACCGATGGCCGCGCGGGTGGTTCAAAAAGAAGGACAAAAAGAAAATCCTGGCAATTATTTATTAATGCACGCCATGGGGCCCAACGTAGCTGGGGTAATTGGCTCAGCTGTGGCAGCCGGTGTGTTGTTAGCCTTTTTCGGAGTATAGGAGAAAGTCTTTGTTTGCAGGTTTGCTTGCAGGCAAGGGCTTTTTTTGCGAAAAATAAATTAGTTATACATATCGTATAACTAATTGTGGTATAATCATCTTGAAGGATGCCAAATACCATAAAATGAATTAGGGGAGTGAAAATGATGGAATTAGCCAAGGATAAAGCCAAGATAAAAAAATGGGGAAATGCCAAAGGGGTGTTATTGCCAAAGAAAACTTTAATCACCGCTAACCTAGAAAATAAAGAAGATATCACAATCACGGTGGAAGTAAATGCAGTGGGTAAAAAAAGGATTATCATTGAAGAAGAAACTGCTGATTATGAAACTTTGCTTGATGATTTAGTGGGAACAGTCGAATTGCCCACTGATTTTGATCTGAAACGGGCAAGAGCAGATAGAAAACAAGGTAGGTTAGAAAAACATGAAATACATTATTGATGTAAATGTTATCTTAGATTTTTTAACTAAGCGGGAAGGTTTCTACTTACAAGCTAAGGAAGTTTACTTGCTTTCAGTTTATGGTGTGATTGAAGGATGCCTAACCGCCAACATGATCACAGATATTTACTATATCTTGCAAAAATATGGAAAGGGAGATCCGAAAGTTGAAATCAAAAAGCTCTTGCAGCTTAGCAGAGTTCTTCCAATAACTTCCACCGACTGTGTAAATGCGTTAGAAATTGCAGGAGAAGACTTTGAAGACAACCTGATCGTAGCCGTTGGAAAAAAACATAAGGTAAACGGAATAATTACAAGAAATGGAGCTGATTTTCAAGATAAGAATATGATTATCTATACACCTGAGGAGATACTTGAAAAGTATTCGAAAGGAAAATAAGACATCCAATATTTAAAAACATCAGTCTTTGTTTGTACATTTAATTACAAACAAAGGCTCTTTTTGTGAAAAAGTTATCGTAGTCTCTGCTAATTTTTGGTACACTTAGAAAAAGATTCTTTTAATTAAAGGGAAGTAGTGTGGGATATGGAATTAGTTTTAGAAAATATCGCCAAGCAGTTTGATGAGAAGATCATTCTGGACGGGGCAGATTTTACCTTTGAAACCGGCAAGATTTATGGGTTATTAGGCCGAAACGGCGCTGGGAAAACGACGCTGTTTAATTGTATCGCTAAGAATATGACACTGACCAGCGGGGAAATTTTGTTGGATCAGGGAGATGGACCCAAGGATTACGATAACACGGATATTGGTTATGTTTATACGATTCCCCATTTGCCGGCTTTTATGACGGCGGTGGAATTTGTAAAATTTTTTATGGATATTAACAAGGATCGTTTGAGAAATCCCAAAACACCGACTGAATATCTGACCATGGTGGGGATAAAGAAAGAAGATCAGCATCGCTTACTAAAGGATTTCTCTCATGGGATGCAAAACAAAGTGCAGATGGTGGTTTCTTTGATGATTACACCGCCGGTTCTGTTGATGGATGAACCGTTGACTTCCTTTGATGTGGTGGCTGCTCATGAAATGAAGGAGCTGATTTTGGCAGCGAAGAAGGATTCGATTGTCATTTTCTCCACGCATATTTTGCAGCTGGCCCAGGATTTGTGTGATGAGATTGTTTTATTGAACCATCATCAGCTGCAGCCGATCCCGTCGGAAAAAATTCACGACGCCGACTTTGAAGAGGAAATTATTCAGCTGCTGCGGGACCCGCAGGAGGAGAAATAGCGTATGGGTGAGATTATTCGAATTTCCTGGGTCTTTTCGGTGATAAAAATAACTCAGAAGGTCAATGGATTGCTGTACTATTTGCGGAAGCTGCCGTTGATCGGGAAGAAAATCCCTGGCGGCGTGTTCCAAAGCTATGGACTGAAGAAAGTTCTAACGGTGTTGCTGTTTATTTGGAAAGTGGTCTTTAGTCTTGGTGCAAAGTTTTTTTGGTTGGGACTAAACTATCTGCTGGTATTTTTCATCATTAAGCTTACGTCTGGCGAGACCTTGCGACTGTGGCCGCTAGAGCCGGTTCTTTTAAGACAGGGCTTTCTGTTTTGGGCGAGCTGGATGGTATTAGCCAGTATTTTTGATGGTATTTGGTATTCGCTGGATAATAATGAAGTCAGCTTTATGGAGCAGTTTTTGCTGCCGCGGGTGCGTTTTGTCCGAGGACGGATTTTGTTGCTGAATGTCGTAGAAACCGTGAAATATTGGCCGGCTTTCTTAGTATACGGAGGGTTTTTGGATCAGCCCTTGAGTGTGCTGGTGGTAGGAAGTCTGTGTTATTTGCTACCGACAGTGTTTTTCATGTGGCTGGGACGAATGATTCATACTAAAACGCCGAGTCAGCTGCGGGGAATTGGCTGGTCGATCGTTTTGGTTTTAGTCCTGTTGGTAGGTGCTGATTTGTGGCTGGATACAACGGCGATCGTTGGTACATGGCTGCTGCATCCAATTAGCTGGCTAGTCTTGGGGGCTTTGCTGATCTTTTTCAGTTACAAATTTTTAAATTATTCGGATGAAAATGATTACTTAATTTGGCAGGTGGAGCGGGTGCACAAAACTGCCGAAGCTGTGCCGGCTGCTAAAAATGCTCAGTATTTAGGTCAGGGCTTGTCAATGCAGAAAAAGCTGGAGCTGGATGCCACCAGCAATGAATCACTTTCCGGCAGTCAATATTTGAATGATTTGCTGTTTAAACGATACCGCCGAATTTTTACAAGAGGTTTATACATTCGTCTAGCGGTTGTCGGGGTTGTTTGGCTGGGAGTGATTATTCTTTCCTTGTTGGGCTTTTTGCAGCAAATGACTGAAGAAGATTTAATTGGTCTGTTGCCTTTGCTGTTTTTCACGATGTATCTAGCCACCTTCGGGAAAATTATTGTGCAGATGGCCTTCGTCAATTGTGACATGTCCATGCTGTATTATCCTTTTTATCGGGAAGCATCGACGATTTTGTCGGGTTTTATGTTCCGCTTTAAAAAGACTTTGTTTTATAATGGGTCAATTATTTCTGGAATTTTACTGATCTTTGTGACTTTCGGCTTGTTAAATCCTGGAATTCTTTCACTGCAATTTTTCGCAGTGTTGCTATTGCTGCTGTTTAGCTTGGCGGTGCTGTTTTCTTTTCACGAGCTGTTTATTTATTATTTGCTGCAGCCTTTTACTAGTGAAATGGAAGTGACAAATCCTTTGTACAAAATCATTTCGGGAGTTTTTTACGGGATTGCTTATGCGAATCTTCGGATAGACGTGACCGGGTTGAGCTATGCGCTGTTGGTGTCCGCGGTTAGTCTCGTATATATCGGGATTGGCTTGGTGCTGTTATGGAAGAAGGCGCCTAAGACGTTTCGGATTAAGGAATAAATAGGATGCAAATGCGAAAGCGGGTAGCAAGCTTTCGTATTTGCTTTTTTTGTGGTGGGCAAAAATAATCATTTTTCTGCAATTAATTCCGGTAAATCAGTGACACGTTATCGACTTTGGGATACAATTGATAAAAATGACACGGGTGTCAGTGGATCACGGGGAAAGGAGCAAGGTATGAAGGTTGGATTTATCGGCGCGGGAAAAGCCGGTTGTTCTCTAGGACGCTATTTTCGGGAAAAGGGATTTGAGCTGTCAGGGTTTTATAGTCGTCAGCTGGAATCGGCGAAATTTGCGGCAGAGTTGAGTGGTTCTAAAGCTTTTGCTGAGCTGGAAGAACTGGTTGCAGCGAGTGATTGGCTTTTTTTGACGGTTTCTGATGCACAGATTCTGTCGGTCTTTCAGCAGGTGCAGCCGTTTTTACGTTCGGAAATGGTAGTTTTTCATTGCTCGGGCGTGGAAAGTTCCCGCTTATTAGTAATTGATCCGGCGAGGGAATACCGTTTGTTTTCCTTTCATCCCTTACTGGCTTTTCCAAATCGACAGACACCGGTTGCGGCAATTGAGCAGGCCTTGTTTACGTTAGAAGGTGACGATGACTGGTTTGAAGAAGTGTATAATCAGCTGGAAAAATTAGGGAATCCGATTCAACGGATCGAAGCAGAACAAAAGATTCGTTACCATGCGGCATGTGTGATGTGCAGCAATTTGGTAAATGGGTTAGTGTACACTAGCCAGGAGCTTTTTCAGCAGGCGGGCTTTTCGGATGAAGCGGCTGAAGTTGCTTGGAAGAATCTTTTTTTAGCGAATGCTCAGAATATTGCGGCGACTGATGCAGTTAGTTCCTTAACTGGTCCGGTGGAACGAGCTGATTTGCCAACGATTGAGAAGCATTTGACTCAATTGGAGGGAGAACAGGCGGGAATTTATCGGGATTTGTCGCAGGTTTTAGTGGAAATGGCGGAGATCAAGCATCCGGAAACGGATTACACCCAAATAAAGGAGCGGTTCAATCAATGAAAAATACGACAGCGAGTTTACAAAAGCAAAAGCAGCAGCAGGAAAAAATTTCGATGCTGACGGCTTACGATTATACGACGGCCCGATTGGTAGACAAGGCCGGAATTAACGCGATCTTAGTTGGAGATTCGTTGGGTATGGTGATATTGGGGTACGAAAATACCTTGGCGGTGACGATGGAGGACATGATCCATCACTCGAAGGCGGTGGCACGGGGAGCGGAAAACGCACTAGTGGTCACTGATTTGCCGTTTCTTTCCTACCATACTTCGGTTGAAGAAGCAGTGTTGAATGCTGGGCGCTTGCTAAAAGAGGGCGCTGCTCAGGCAGTGAAGCTGGAAGGCGGCGTGGAGTTTGCGGAAGTCATTCAGGCGATTACGCGGGCTTCGATTCCGGTAATGGGCCATATTGGATTAACACCACAATCGGTGCATTCTTTTGGCGGCTTCAAAATTCAAGGGAAAACCGAAGCGGCTGCTCGTAAAGTGATTGAAGATGCGTTGGCGGTTGAAGCGGCGGGCGCTTTTGCGGTGGTTTTAGAAGGTGTCCCGGAAAAGCTGGGCCAATTGATTACCGAACTTTTGACGATTCCCACAATCGGCATCGGGGCGGGGCGCTATACTGATGGCCAGGTTTTAGTTTATCAAGATATGCTGGCGATGTACGATGGTTTTCAACCGAAATTTGTGAAGCAATACGCGGCGATCGGTGAAGATATGGTGGCGGCCTTTGCAAATTATCATCAAGAAGTCGGCTCGCAAGCTTTTCCGGCGGATGAACATGTTTTTGCTATTCAGTCGGAAGTGATGGACACCTTGCGTCAGGAATTTGGTGAAGCAAAATGAAGCTGATAACGACGATTAAGGAAATTCGTGAAATTGTGTCTGAATGGAAAAGAGCAGGAAAAACCGTTGGGCTGGTCCCTACCATGGGATATTTGCATGAAGGGCATCAAAGTCTGATTCGTCAGGCTTATGCTGAAAATGATGAAGTGGTGGTCAGTGTTTTTGTGAATCCCACGCAATTTAGTGCCAATGAGGACTTGTCCAGTTACCCTCGCGATATTGAAAACGATCTGGAAAAAAGTCGTGAAGCTGGAGCTAG
>LIDZ01014242.1_pt18 | contig 40736 bp, 37 predicted proteins | sample 644651 | NCBI WGS metagenome assembly LIDZ01 (sample SAMN03856242, study PRJNA289617) | food metagenome | isolation source: wine grapes on drying loft during traditional withering process | host: Vitis vinifera cv. Corvina | place: Italy: Gargagnago di S. Ambrogio di Valpolicella | collected 2014-01 | reverse complement strand
ATTTGCAAAATTCGCGTGAGAGCGCGCAGTTCATTTTTGGCGGAGGGTTTTCACACAGCCTGTACAGGGAGAGCCAATCCCACGGGATGCACGCGGTCTCCTAGTAGGACCGGCGTTAGCCGGGAAGAGGCCCGTTTGGGCACCCTCAATTTTGGGTCTAACGCTTGATCATGCCCACGCTCTGCGTGGGCATGCATACCGGTTGTAGGGGACTGATTTATTTACCGGGTTGAAGGGGACTGATTTATTTACAGCGCTTCACCGTAAATTAATCTGTCCCCGTCTAGTCATCATCCCGAAACTGCTTCTCCACCCACCACTACATCCTTTTTCGCCGGCCGGTACAGCACGAAGTAATACGCCCCCAAACAAAGCAGCCAGCAGAACACCGCCGTCCAGATGTTGTGGGAGAAGAAGTGCGCGCCTTGTAGCATTCGGCCGATGGAGAAGACGGTGCCCAGTCCCGCCGCGAAGATCAGGCCGGCTTTGGCCAGGCGGGGTTTGCGGTCGCGGAAGACGAAGAACAGGGCGAACAGTGTGAAGCCGGTGGCCGCATGGCCGCCGGGCCAGCAGCGGCCGGGTTTGTCGGTTTGGGGGCGGGGGCTGAGGAGTTCGCTGTAGGTTTCCTGGCCGCCGAATTCTTTCAGGCTCCACGGGCACTGCACCGATGTCACGACTTTCACCGGCGTGACGAAGCTGGTGGATAACGCCATCGACAAGACCATGCAGCCCAGTTCATGTTTCCAGGGCTTCAGCACGTTGACGAAGAACGAGGCGATGAAGCTCACGAAGGACAACACGCCGATGGCGATGACGGCCTGTTTGGCGCGGTCATGCAGGACGTCTTCGAGAAAGAAGCTGTGCCGACCGATGAACTCGCCCGCCACCGGGTCATAGGCCAGTTTGGCGATGTCCATGTCCAGCGAGGTCAATTCCAGCAAGATCAGAACGATGGCGGTCACGGCCGGTATGCCCAGATAAACCCAGGCGTTGATCGGGCGTGAGGCGGGCCGTTCGAGTGCGTGTGACATGGCAAATCCCGTGTGGTGGGCGAGGGGAGAGCGGGGGTGTATGGAGCCCGAGCGGTGCGAAGTCTGAGCAGAACGCTGTCGCGGCGCCGTGAACCGCGGGTGAAAAAAACGTTATGCACCGCAGTGCTGGCCCTTGAGCGCGCATCGCCGTAAGCTGCCGCCAACTCTGACCTTGTTGAGCGGCATCTCGAGCCGTGTCCCGGGTCTCGCCACACCGCATAGGGAGACACGCGCCATGAGAATTCTGCTGGTTGAAGACAACCGGGACATTCTGGCAAACCTTGCCGATTACCTCGGATTGAAGGGCTATACCGTCGATTGCGCGCAAGACGGTCTGTCTGGTCTGCACCTGGCAGCGACCGAGCACTATGACCTGATCGTGCTCGACATCATGCTGCCCGGTATCGATGGTTACACCCTGTGCAAGCGCCTGCGTGAAGACGCGCGCCGCGACACCCCGGTGATCATGCTCACCGCCCGCGACCAGCTCGACGACAGGCTGCAGGGGTTCCGCTCCGGCGCCGACGACTACCTGCTCAAGCCGTTCGCGCTGTCGGAACTGGCGGCGCGCATCGAGGCCGTGCTACGGCGTGCCCAGGGCGGCGGTCGGCGTACCCTGCAGGTCGCCGATCTGATCTACGACCTCGACACCCTTGAAGTGACCCGTGAAGGGCGTCTGCTTAAACTCAACCCGGTTGGCCTGAAGTTGCTCGCGGTGTTGATGCAGAAGAGCCCTCACGTGCTGCGCCGTGAAGTCTTGGAAGAAGCCTTGTGGGGCGACGATTGCCCGGACAGCGATAGCCTGCGCAGCCATGTTCACCAATTGCGTCAGGTCATCGACAAGCCGTTCGCCAAGCCGCTGTTGCAGACCGTCCACGGTGTCGGATACCGCCTCGCCGAGGGGCGTGATGGAGTTTAAGCAGAGCCTCGCCCAGCGGATCATCATCGCCTTCGCCTTGATGAGTGCGTTGGTTGCCGGTTGCTTCGCGATGGGCATTGTCGCGACGGTGCACCTGGTCGAAGAAAAGCTGATTTCGGCGGGACTGGGCGGCGACCTGACGCGGCTGTTGCTGATGGACAGCGTCAATGACTGGAACCATCGCCCCGAGCCGGATCAGCTGTTTTACTTCAGCGGCGGTCCGGGGGATTTCGAGCTGCCGAAGGATCTTCGTCATTTGGAGTCGGGCTTTCACGAAGTCTTTCGCGGGCCGTTGTCCTACCACGCGATGGTCGAGATCGTCGACGGTCGCCACTACGTGCTGCTCCAGGATCAAAGCGATTTCGAAGAACGTGAGCGCGTGCTGTTCGCCGTGGTGCTGGTGGGCTTTGTGCTGGCGTTGGCGCTGGCGATTTTCCTCGGCTGGATACTGGCGCGGCGGGTGATGGCGCCGGTGGTGCGGCTGGCCCGGCAGGTGCGCCATCGCGATCAGTTGCTCGGCCTCGCGCCGCCCCTGGCCCCTGATTACGCCGCTGACGAAGTGGGCGAGTTGGCGGTCGCCTTCGACGCCACACTGGGCCGCCTGCGTGATGCCTTGACCCGCGAGCGGATGTTCACCAGCGACGTCAGCCATGAACTGCGCACGCCGTTGATGGTGCTGGCCAGTTCCTGTGAGCTGTTGCTGGAAAACCCGGCGCTGGACCAGCGCGCGCGGGCCCAGGTCGAACGCGTGGCGCGGGCGTGCGAGGAAATGCGCGATCTGGTGCAGACCTTCCTGATGCTGGCACGCACCCAGCGCGACGACCTCGCCCTGAATCCGCAACTGACCCTGCAAGGCGCCGCCCAGCAGTTGATCAGCCTGTGGCGCGAGCCGATCGAGCGCAAAGGGCTGACCTTGGAATACCTGCCTGGCCAACCTTCCGAAGCCGCCTACAACGCCACCTTTCTGTATGCCGTGATGGGCAACTTGCTGCGCAATGCGTTGCACTACACCGAAACCGGCTTTATCCGCCTGACGCTGCGTGAAGGCGGCTTCATGGTGGAGGATTCCGGTGTAGGCATCCCCGAGGAAAAACGTGAGGCAATGTTTCAGCCATTCGTGCGCGGCACCGAGCAAAGGGGCGAAGGTCTGGGCCTTGGGCTGTCGTTGGTGCAGCGTATCTGCGAAAACCAGGGGTGGTCGGTGAGCCTGGACACCATGGAGCCCAACGGCTGTCGATTCAGCGTGGACATGGGTTCGCGCCCTGCCAAAGACCCCGTTCGGCTGCCGTCGACAAATGTACAGCCTGTGTAAAGGTGCTAAAACTCCGCAGAATATGGCCGTATGCTGGCCCTAAGTCCTTGAATAATCTCGTAACATATCTTCACTTTTTCAGACGTTTTTTTCACATTCATGTGACCTGAACATAACGCCCCGCTCCTTAGTTTGGCCCTTTCATTCAAAGGAGAAGCGGCCATGAGCAAGCGGATCGAGCTTGATTTTTCGCGCAAGTACGACGACGAACACGCGAAAAAGTATTTACGCAAACACAACGATGGACTGGCGAGACGCTTGTCGGACCGACGTGACAAACAGCTCGCCCGCCGCGCATTGGCGCTGGCAGGCGAGCCGGGTCTGGTGCTGGACCTGCCCTGTGGCGCCGGTCGTTTCTGGCCAGTGCTGGCAGAGAAGCCCAACCGGGTGATCATCGGTGCGGACAACTCGGCGGCGATGGTCAAGATCGCCTGCGAGTCGCAACCCGCCGAGGTCGTCAAGCGCGTGCAACCGCTGCAGACCTCGGCCTTTGCTATCGAGATGCCCGACAACGCCGTCGACAGCATCTTCTGCATGCGCCTGATGCATCACATCGGCAAGGCCGAAGACCGCGCCGTGCTGTTGAAGGAGTTTCACCGGGTGACCCGCGACAGCGTGATTGTGTCGTTGTGGGTGGATGGCAATTTCAAGGCCTGGAAGCGACGACGCGCCGAAGCGTCGCGACCGCAACATGATTATCAGAATCGCTTCGTGCTGCCGGTGGCCACCGTAGAGGCCGAATTTGAACAGGCAGGGTTTCGGATTCAGGAGCGCCTGGATTTCCTGCCGATGTACGCCATGTGGCGTGTGTATCTATTACGTAAGAGGTAACAATAGGATGGCCGTGGATTTCGCAACAGAGTTAGCCGTTCCTGCCAAGGACCGCTTCGCCTATTTCTGGAACACGCGGGGCGAGTGGGTCGAAGAACCCAATGTGCGCCGTGGCGGTGAAAGTGGCGTGCAGCGCGTCGTCTCGGAAAACGGTCGGCTGCTGTATGTGAAGCGCCAGACAGGCCATATCTACCGCAGTTGGTTGCACCCTTTTGGCCGTCCGACGGTGTTGCGCGAACGCGATGCCCTCGAGGGCCTTCGTCAGCTCGACGTCAACGTGCCGCGCATGGTGTTCTGCGGCGCAGAGCGCGATGAGAACAACGAGTGGCGCGCGCTGCTCGTCACCGCCTCGCTGGACGGTTTTGACGAATTCGAAAACTGGCTGCGCGCCGGCGGTCGTGAGCAGTATGGCGAAGCCGTCTACGAACAGATGCTCCAGGAAATCGCCAGCAACCTGGCCCGTATGCACAAGGGGCGCTGGCAGCACAGCTGCATTTACATCAAGCACGTTTTCGTTCGTGTCGTGGGCGAGGGCGCCAATGCCAGGGCTGAAGTGGCGTTGCTCGATCTGGAGAAATGCCGCCAGCGCCTGACGTCCTACGCTGCCGCACAGCACGACATGAAACAACTGCGCCGCCATTCGTCGTTTCAGGCGGCGGACTGGACAAAGCTGGTCTACTTTTACGAGACCGCGTTTGGCAGGCCCATCAAAGGTTTACAGCGATGAAGTTAGAAATGGCGCGAGGTTTGTTTTTGGTCGGGGCGTTGGGGGTGACTTCCATCGCGCTGGCTGCCTGGGATCAGCCCGGGCCGAAGATTCTGAGTGCAGTGCATGGCGAAGGCCATTGCCCGCTGCCTCGGGTGGCCAAGGTGTCTGACACGGCCCGGCCTGATCACGATCTGCTGCTGTTGATGTTCGGCCTGGCCCAAGGGAGCGGACCGCAAGGCTGATTCCTTTCCGTTGCGCTGACCAAAAGGCCCCGAAGTTCGGGGCCTTTTTTGTGGGCGTGTGGCGAGGTTTTTGCGTCAGCGGCCAGCAGTCGTGTCGGCAACCCCATGGCTATTGCCGTCGGGCTGCGCATCATCCCGCCGCGCCAGCAGCGTATACACGCACGGCAGCACAAAGAGCGTGAACAACGTCCCCACCGACATGCCCGTGGCAATCACCAGCCCGATATCGAACCGGCTGACCGCGCCCGCACCCGTCGCGAGAATCAGCGGCACCATGCCGAACACCATCGCTGCGGTGGTCATCAAGACGGGACGCAAGCGTATCGCCGCCGCTTCCTCCACCGCTTCGCGGGCGGTCAGGCCTTTGTCCCGGCGTAGCTGGTTGGCGAATTCGACGATCAGAATGCCGTGCTTGCTGATCAGCCCGATCAACGTGACCAGACCCACCTGGGTGTAGATGTTCAGCGACGAGATGCCGAGGAACAGCGGGATCAATGCGCCGCAGATCGACAGCGGCACCGTCACCAGAATCACCAGCGGATCGCGGAAGCTCTCGAACTGCGCGGCGAGCACCAGAAAGATGATCGCCAGAGCCAGGCCGAACGTGACCCACAGCGCATTGCCTTCCTGCACGTACTGACGGGAGGCGCCAGCGTAGTCGTAGGCAAAACCCGGTGGCGATTCTTCGATCGCGATCTGTCTCACCAACTCAATCGCCTCCGCCTGACTCACCAGGGGGAAGCCGGAGATGATCGCCGAGTTGAGCTGCTGGAACTGATTGAGCTGTCGGGGCCTTGCCCGGTCGCTGACGCTAATCAGCGTCGACAACGGCAGCATCTTGCCGTCAGCGTTCTTGACGTAGTAATTCGAAAGCCACGCCGGGTTGTCGCGGTAGGCGCGCTCGACCTGGGCGATGACCTTGTAGCTGCGCCCGTCGATGGTGAAACGGTTGATTTCCGCCTCGCCGAGCAGCGTCGCCAGACTGCCGCCCAGGTCCTGCATCGACACGCCCATCTGGGCGGCCTTGGCGCGGTCGATGTCGACCACCACTTCCGGCTTGTCGAACGCCAGGTCAACGTCCAGAAACGCGAATTTGCCCGAATCGGCGGCGCGTTTCTTGATGCGATCCGTCACCTCCAGCAGCGCGGCATAGTCGCCCGGTGTATTGATCACGAATTGAAACGGCAACCCTTCACCGGTGCCGGGCAACGACGGCAGGTTGAAGCCGAAAACCTGCAGCCCGGTGATGCCGTTGAGCTTGGCCTGCACTTCTGGCAGCAGCTCCATTTGCGTGCGGCTGCGCTCATCCCACGGCTTGAGCAGGAACCCGCCGACGCCGGTCTGCACGCCATTGAAACCGTTGATCTGGAACGAGGAGTAGTACTCCGGGAACGCTTTGAAAATGCTGATGAACTGATCGGTGTAGGTGTTCATGTAATCGAGGTTGGTCGGCTGCGGTGCCGTCGCCATCATGAAGATGATGCCCTGGTCCTCGTCCGGCGCCAGTTGCGATTGGCTGAGCTTGAGAAACACCGGAATCAGGCACAACACCAGCACCGCAAACACGATCACCACCGGACGCGTATTCAGCGTGCCATGGAGGACGCGCTGGTAACGGCCTTTCAGGCTCTCGAAGGCGTGATCGAGCTTGTGCGCCAGGCCGCCGGGATTCTCTTCCCGGCGCAGGAGCACGGCGCACATCATCGGCGACAGGGTCAGCGCAACGATCCCGGAAATCACCACCGCGCCGGCCAGCGTCAGGGCGAATTCCTTGAACAGCGCACCGGTCAGTCCCTCCAGAAAACCGATGGGCGCATACACTGCGGCCAGGGTGATGGTCATCGACACCACCGGCATGGCGATCTCGCGAGCGCCCTCGATGGCTGCATCGAACGGCGTCTTGCCTTCCTCGATGTGCCGGTGAATGTTCTCCACCACCACGATGGCGTCGTCCACCACCAGCCCGATGGCCAGCACCATCGCCAACAGCGTCAGCAAATTGATCGAATAGCCCATCAACTGCATGAAGAACAGCACACCGATCATCGACAGCGGGATGGTGATCACCGGGATCAGCACTGAACGCAGGGCGCCTAAAAACAGGAACACCACGACGATGACGATGAGTACCGCTTCGATCAGGGTCTTCACGACTTCATGAATCGAGGCTTGAATGAACAGCGTCGCGTCGTAGGCGATGGACGCTTTGAGGCTCGGCGGTAACTGGGCTTCCAGCTCCGGGAGGATGCGCCGCACTTCCTTGATCACATCCAGCGGGTTCGAGCTGGGCGTGCCCTTGATGCCGATGTACACCGACGGTGTGCCGTCGAACGAACTGACCGTGTCGTAGTTTTCCGCGCCCATCTCCACCCGCGCCACATCGCCCAGCAGCACGCGGCTGTCGCCCACGGTCTTGAGCGGGATGGCCGCAAAGGTCTCGGGGGATTTCAGGTCGGTGCTGGCGTTGACGCTGGTGACCACGTACTCGCCCTTTACCTCGCCCGCAGCGGACAGGAAGTTGTACTTGCGTACGGCCTCGGTGACGTCATTGGCGGTCAGGCCGAAACCGGCGAGTTTGACCGGATCGAGCCACAGGCGCATGGCGAACACCTGATTGCCCAGAATCTCCGCTTCGGCCATGCCTGGCAGCGTCGCCAGCTTTGGCTGAATGACCCGGGACAGGTAATCAGTAATCTGGGGGTTGCTCAGCTCGGCGCTGTAGAAGCTGATGTACATCAGCGCCGAGGCGTCGGCGGCCTCCTTGCTCAGGACCGGGTCTTCGGCGTCCTGGGGCAGCTTGTTCTTGACCTCGTTGGCCTTGGCCAGCAGCTCGGTGTAGAGGCGGTCGCTGTTGGAGCCGATGCGTGCATAGATGGAAATGACCGAGAAGTTCTGCCGACTGACCGAGGTCATGTAGTCGATGCCTTCGGCGCTCGCCAGACTTTGCTGCAGGGGCTGGGTGATATAGCCCTGAATGGTTTCGGCGTTGGCACCGGGGTAGGCCGTGGTCACGGTGATCAGCGCGTTTTCCATCTGCGGGTACTGGCGGATGGTCAGCTTGCTGAACGCCTGAAAACCCAGCAGCACGATCAACAGGCTGATCACGCTGGCGAGCACCGGGCGACGGATGAACGGGTCTGTGAAGGCCATGATCGATTCCTTGATCAGTCAGCTTTGGGCTGGCTGTTCTGCGCCGCCGGGGTGGCGTCAGACGGTGTTGCCGGGTCGGCCACGATGGCGACGGCAGCGCCGTTATCCAGTTTGAGCTGACCGCCGGTGACCACGTGCTCTCCGGCTTTCAATCCTTTGCTGATAATCACCAGCCCGCCCCGACGCTCGCCGGTTTCGACAAAGCGCCGCTCGACCATGAGCTGAGGCTCGCCCTTGCTGTTGTTTTCCGGCTGGCCGTCGGCGGTCTTTTTCGGCACGACGACGTAGACCGAGTTGCCGTACAGCGTGTAGGTGATCGTGCTTTCCGGCAGCATTAGTTGCGGCGTGTCCTGCCCGAGCAGCACTTGCAGGCTGGTGAACATGCCAGGCAATAGTTGGCTGTCGGGGTTGGGCAGCGTGGCGCGAATCAGCACATTGCGGGTGGTGTCTTCGACCTTGGGGTTAATGGCGCTGATGCGCGCAGTGAAGACGCGTTCGGGGTAGGCCGCGACGCTCACCTGTACTTCTTGGCCAAGGGCCAGTTTCGGGAGCATTTGCTCCGGCACGAAAAAGTCCGCGTACAGGCTGGTCAGGTCTTGAAGGGTGGCGATCACCGTGCCGCTGGCCAGGTAGTCGCCCACGTCAACCTGTCGAATGCCTATGGTGCCGCTGAAGGGTGCGAGGATGCGCTTCTTCGCCAGGGAGGCGTTCAGTTGTGCGACGGTGGCGGCGGCCTTTTTCTGGGTGGCCGCAAGCTTGTCGAAGTCGCCACGGGAAATGGCGGATTCGCCCACCAGTTTACTGCCGCGGCCGTACTCCATCTGTGCCAGACCGAGGTCCGCTTCGGCGGTCCCAAGCAGGGCCTTTTCCACATCGCTGTCGAGTTGCAGGAGCGGCTGACCGACCTTGACCTTCTGGCCGGATTCGAACTGCACGGCCTTGACCGTGCCCGCGATTTCCAGCGACAGGTCCACGCCTTGGGACGCCTTGAGCGTGCCGATGGCTGGCAGCCGATTCTGCCACGGGCGCGCCTCGACAACCGCCACCGCGACGTTGATCGGCGGCTTCGGCGCCGTGAATTGCTGGATCTGCTGATAGACCGAAAACGCCTTGTACCCGCCCAAGGCCAGCACCACGATCAGGACAATGCCCAACATGATCAACATGCGGCGACGCAACATATTCCACTTCCTTGGAAAACCGACGAATCAGGCGAGCACGTTAGTCGTGTCGGGGTTTAGTTGCCAGTGGCGGTGATTGATTTTGAGAGCGCTTCCCACGAACTGTAGGAGCTCGCCTGCCCGCTCCGGCAGCACCGTTGATAAATGTGGTGCCCTGAATCTGGATTCGTGTAGGGCGATTCCGGATCTTCGTTAGGACGCGTCCCCTTCGTGTTTTCCCTATGGAGTCGCACTTTCAAATCACGCATCTTCGCCCGCTTCGACGCGCAGCGGACGTGCCGCCTGTCGCGATGCACGACTACCCGAAGCAACTTCATACTTTCAACGAGGAAGGATCCGTCGTGAGCGACAGACAGCATCAAACCGATATATTTTGCACCTACAAGGCCGTGACCGCCGGCCCGCAGAAAAAACACTGGGTTGAATTTCAACTGGTGGACGAACTCGGCAAGCCATTGGCCAATCTGCCGTGGCGGGCCTTCAATCAGGCGGTGCGGGATGGATGCGTTCCCGAATACACAGGTATCACCGATGCCGAAGGTGTTATTCGGCTTGAGGATCTTTACCCACTTGACATGACCTTGCTGATGCCGGCAACGCCGTTGGCTCAGGTGCTGCAACAAAGGCGTTTGCGAGCTGTGCGCCCAGAGCCCGACAGGCCCGGGTTCGGTGAGAGCACGCCGCTGTATGGCGAGCAGCGTTCAGGTTTTTCGCCTGTTGAAAAGACAGCGGATGAGCAAGGCCATGATTACCACTACCTGCGAATCGGGCAGTTGTGCGATGGGCTGCCGCTTGTCAGGCCTGAATTGTCGAAGCGCAAGCCATTGCCTGCTTACCATTTTCCAGATGCAAGCTTCTCGGGTTTCACCGCGCCTTACGAAGCGCTCGACCGACGGCATGTATTAGAGGTCTGTCCGTTTCGGGCCTGGTCACTGGTGCTGCATCGGCAGAAAAGGTACAGCTTGGCAAATGCCTACAACCTGGGGCTGATGAGCATTCTGTCGTACAGCAATGAGGACAAAACGCGGCACGGCGCCCCTGCAGAGTTTTTTGCGCGGCAGTGTCTGGACATGTCACGAACGCCGCGGGTTTGGGATGGGGGGAAGAACTGGCCCTGTGTCGTCACCGACGTCCCTTTTGATGACCGATATGAGCCTTGCGAAGTGTTGAACAGTACCAAAGTAGCCATTCCTCAGGGCGATACTCAACTCTTCTACGTCCGCAACGCTACCCACATGCTGGTGGCTTGGCGAGGGACTGATTTTGATCGCATTCACGCCCCTGACCTTGCCACCGACCTTACCTTTCGACCTGTCCAGCCTGGGCTAAAAGAAGCCTGTGTTCCAAAGGAACCGTGCACAGACTTGGGACTTGAGGGCCGAGTTCATTTAGGGTTTCGAAGAGCCTTTGCAGTTGCTCAGAATCTATTCAGTGAGCACTTCGATAAATTACTTCCTGCCAGAAGTGCCAGTAGGGACTTATTCATTTGCGGCCATAGTTTGGGTGGCGCTCTAGGGCTAATACATGCAGCCACACTGAAGGAAAGCAGCCCACTTCTGTACACCTACGGCATGCCTCGCACGTTTACCCTCGCTGCGATAAAGGGGTTAGCGGAAGTGGATCACTATCGTCACGTGAATGATACCGACACGATTCCCAGCGTGCCGCCTGAAGCTGACCTCGACAACTACCTCTATGACTTGTATGGCCCCTTAGGCACGACGTTGGGTTTCGCCTGGTCAATGGGTCAAGCCCTCGCCAACAATCTTATCGAATTCGGTGATCCATACGCCCATCACGGGGAGATCGCCATGCTCTATCGCGTAGAGCAGCACATGCAGAGTCGCGGCTCTGACTATGCGGCGCAAGGTAGCAAGGATGGTCTTGGGGCACCCTATTACAACACCATAAAAACCCGCCTGCGCGAGCGGCCTAACCTGTACCTGGTGCCAAGCCTCAACAAGATAGAAAATAAAAAAAGTGAGCAATCGCAACGCCGTTTTATGGGCAGCCTGAAACCAGATGCGCGTGCGCGATTGTTCCCATCCTATAAAAATGTCAAGCCGGGAGGGCTGCTGGGCATCGGTAACCACATGATGGGCGAGTATATGGCGCATATCACCCGCCGCTTGCTTGCCGCCATTAAACCTGATCGTGAGCCTCCTCTCGCCGCACAGTCCAGGATCAAGCGCTTCAAGGATCAGATGGTTAATCACGGCAGCACTGCTCCAGAAGATGAGCTAGAACGCAATCGTCTGTTTCTTGTGATGCATGAAGAAGTCTGTGCTGCACTGGAAGTGACACGGCAAGCAGAAGGCGGCCCCGAAGCTTTGTTGCGTCTTGATGCGAGTGTCAGTACATCAGGTGCATGGAATGTTTAGTTTTGCTTCATGTTCAAGAACTACTGTGGGCTGTCTTCTGATAATCGGTTCCGTGGGTGGTTGCGCGAAAGACCTCAGCTTTTCTCCAGCGCCTGACGGAGAGAAGGTGACTATTACGGTCAAGGTGCCTAAGGGCCTGATAACTGACTCAATGCATGTCATGTACCGGTCCTCAATCTGTAAACGCATCGCGCGCGACAGTAACGGGCGTCCCGAACCGCTCGATGGATATAACGGGTATGAGATAGAGCTCAAGCGTGCAGGAAATGACGACACTTTTACCGCACAGTTATTTGTTGACGGTGGTGGTCCATGCGAGTGGCATTTAAGCAACGTAAGATTCGGCGTTTCGTACCCTGTGCCCAATGTCTTGGGGAAGGACGTAATAGAGGGAGCAGGTGGGAACATCATTGTGGTGTTCGATCACAATAATCCTCAACTTCAAACAGGCTCTTCCTGGACGGCAGAGGGGCCTGATCTGAATGTTGTGAAAGATTACTATCCATGGATACACGAAAGTTACATTCGGGGGCATCAGAAGTGGGCCATGCTTGCCGATGAGGAAGGAGGTACATTTACCTACGAAGCACGTCAAGCTCGAAACATTTATTTCGAGCCCGTACTGCATAGAGACTATGTGGTGCGATCGGCGGAGCCCACAAAACACAAAAGGGGTGATTACATCACTTTCGTTTATCCCGATGGAACGAAGCAGTTCGACGGGCGAGCGGTGCCTGACTTTGAAAAGATGCAGAAGGTTCGCCTGGGGGGCGACGGCAAATGAATGAGGTTTCTCATTGCACAGCCGCCGCCTGGCCGCCGCAGATCCCCGATCAAACCAAATGCAGATGGTTGTCCCACAACCCCGCTGGCAGCTCCAGCGGCTTGGCGACCAGCACCGTCTCGCGGCAGTCATAGAAACGGCAGCGGCCCTGGCCCGAGGTTACGACGAAGCCGTCCGTCACCGCACCCACCCCGGCGCAGTCGGGCAGTGGTGCGTCGAGCTTCAGCGCGCCGCTGTCCAGGTCCCAGATGAAGAAGCGGTTGCCCCTTGGCGCGGTCAGTGCCACCAGCCGCAGGTCGTTGTGAATGGCGACGCTGGCGGTGTAATGGGCCATCGCCTGTAGCTGTTGATCAGCCACCGGAAAGGCCTGAAACGGTTGGCCCGGCCGCTTAATGGCCAGTAGCTCGGCGGACTCGTGGGAGGGGCCCATGAACTGCTGGCCCGCGACGACGGTGCCGTCGCTGGCAATCGCCATATGGCGCACGCTGTTCATCTGCTGCGCCAAGGTCTCTTTGCTCAGCAGCGTGCCGTCGCGTTGCATCAATACCAGGCTCGGCTCCATGGCGTCGAGGTTCATTTCGACGCGGCTCTCGGCCTCGGTGCGAATGCCGCCGTTGGCAACTGCGAGGGTCTCGCCATCCGGCATCCATGACACTTGGTGAGGGCCTACGCCGTGGGTAGAAATTTCCCCGGTGCGTTGCAGCCGCTCATCCACGAATCGATACACGCCCAACAGGCCGCGGCCCGGTTCCGTGGTGTCGTTTTCGGTGGCGTACAGCCATTCGCCGTCCTTGTGAATGACCGCGTGGCCGTAGAAGTGTCGGTGGGGTTGCGAGGTGATGGTTTGCAGCAGGCGACCGTCGCGCAGGTCGATCAGGTAACTTTCGGTCCCTGGCCGGCGTGCGACGAACAGCGCGATCGGCAAGCTCGGATGATTGATGATGTCGTGACAGCGCTGGGCGACGGCGGTGGCAAACACCTGCGTGCCGTCGACGCGATAACCCACCGCAAAGTGCTGGCCGTTGCCGTCGTCCCGGGCGGACAGCAGCAGCGGGCTTTCGCCTTTTTTCGCGAACAGCGTCCAGCCGCCGAACGTGACGGCGCTGAGCAGCAGGCTGCCCAGACCCAGAGCCTGACGTCGCAACATATCAGTCACCATCATTGGCGTTGAAGCCCAGTTGGATGCCCAGCGCTTTGGCCAGCTCGCCTTCGTGCAGGCGATGAACCACGTTGAGGCTGTCGTAGAAGGCGTTGAGCTGCTGGCGGCCTTCTTCGCTGGCCAACAGATCCCCGAGTGGCGGTTTCAGCGCGGCCAGCTGTCGATTGCTCTCAGCGTAGGCGGCGTCAATCTTGTCGGCCAACGGCTTTTGCTCCTTAGGCAATAGCCCGCGCAATCCCTTGTTGTCGACGCCGGCCCAGACGGTCTGCGCACTGGCCAGACTCGCCTGCAAGCTGCTGAGCGAGGCTTTGCTGCGCCAGGCTTCGGCCTGAAACGGTTGCGGTACGCCTTTGGTGCCACGGCCCAGCGGGGTGCCGAGCTTTTTCTTCAGCGAGTCCAGCGCAGTCACTTGCACGCGCAGCAACTCGGCAATGGCTTCGTGGGAATCGGCGTAACGCTGGTTGGGAAACTTGCTCAACTGAGCGAGCATGCCGTCGTTGCTGTTCCAACTGCTGAGGATATCTTCGGCCAACGCTTTCTGACGCTCGCCGATGGCCACCAGCAGTGGGCAGTAGCGGGCTTTCTGCTCGGCATTGGCCATGTCGATGTCGGCGTCGAAGAGGATGTATTCATAGGCCGACAGGCCCTGAACCACCACACTGGATTTGCCCAGGGCATCGGCGCTGATCTGCGGCTGTGCGGTGACCAGTTGCTCCACCTGACGACCAACGAGGTTCTTTTTGTCCGGCCAGAACTGAATCTGCCAGGCGCGATTGCCTTCGGCCAGCGGTCCGATCAGCAGCGGTTGCAGCTCGGCCCAGGCTTTTTGTGCGTAGAGGAAATCGGCGCGGGCGGTGTCCAGGTCGGATTTGCCCTGACAGTAGGACAGGGCACTGATCGCCAGTTGCCGGTCGGCATCGACCCAACGGCTGTAGGTCGGCAGGATGACCTGACTGGCAATGGCGGCAGACGTCACGGCTTGCGGGTCCGACGGCGCGCACGCGCCCAGTGCCAGTGCGGCAAGGCTGGTGAGCAACAACTTGGGGCGGAACATGCCCGACTCCTTATCTTCAGAAATACGTTAGAGAGAATTCAAGAACGCCAGCAGCGCCGCGCGCTGTTCCGCGTCGAAGGCCAGCACCTGACGTTGCGCCGGCAGCGCCTCGCCGCCGTGCCAGAGCACGGCCTCCATCAGGTTGCGGGCGCGCCCGTCGTGCAGAAACTGCGTGTGGCCGCTGACGGCTTGCGTCAGGCCGATGCCCCACAACGGCGGGGTGCGCCACTGTTGGCCGCTGGCCTGAAATTCGCTGAGATTGTCGGCCAGGCCTTCGCCCATGTCATGCAGCAGCAGATCGGTGTAAGGGCGGATGACCTGATTCGCCAGTTCGGGTTCGGCGGCATCGGCGGAGGTAGTGAATTGGGGCGTATGGCACTGCTGGCAACCTGCTTTGAAAAACAGATTCTTGCCCGCCAGTACCTGCGGGTCGGCCACGTCTCGACGGGCCGGAACGCCCAGATTACGGGTGTAGAAAGTGATCAGCCGCAGGATGTTGTCGCTGACCTCCGGCTCGCCGTTCGGGCCATTGCCGTTGGGCGCAGCAAGGCACGCGGTCTGTGACGGCGTGCAGTCGTCGACCGGCATCAAGGTGGACGTCAGGCCCATGTCACCCGCCAGTGCGTGGGCATTCTGCTGTTTGATGCTCGGCTGCGAGGCTTTCCAGCCGAAACGGCCGAGGACGGATTTCTGCTGCGCATCGTCCCAGACCCAGTTGGGTTTACCGGTGATGCCGGTGCCCTGCTCATCATCCGGGTTGGCGTTGGCCAGAATCGCGGCCTGAGGAATGGCTTCCAGAAGCCCCAGCCCGATCATCGGAGGCGCAATACGCGCGGAAGCTCGCGTCTGCGGGTGCATCGGGCCGTAACCGGGTTGGGTGATCTGCAGGGTAGGGCGGCGCAGATGCACCGGGGTGCCGTCGCGAAAATGCACGGTCATCGAATCGTAGTCGACCCGCACCTTGCCTTCAGGCGTCACGCCTGGGATGGCCATGTCCTGGAGTTGTTTGCCGTATACAGGCTCGGGTGTCAGGCCCAGCTGCCTGATGTGTTCGGCGAATGCCGGGTCGTCGGGAATCGACAGGCGCACCAGCATGGAAACGGCGTTGTCGGCGCCGGGCTCGGGCGGGTGGCCGCGACCGTCCTTGATGTGGCAGTTCTGGCAGGCGTTGGTGTTGAACAGCGGACCCAGACCGTCACGGGCGGTGGTCGTCGAGGGGGCGATCACCCAAGGGTTGCGGAAGAAACTGTTGCCGACGCTGAAGTCCAGTCGCCGGGCAGGCGACAGGTTCGCCGAGGGCAGGGAAAACGCGTTGCGGTCGCGCTTGTTGACGGTGGTGGCGCCGCCGGACCGCGACTCCCCTGGCTCGGCTGCGGTGAAACGCGGGGCGTCATCGCACCCACTGACGGCCAGCGCCATCAGCAGAAGAAACGAAGGACGTAACCGCGCAGTCATACAGGTCCTGCAAAGGGGTGGAAATCGGGGCGAGCAAGCTTACCAGCCCCGTGTTTTATGAATAAGAGGGATTAGCGTTTGAAGGACCTCTCGTAACGTGTTGTTACCAAATCATCCGCAGGCAACGGGTCGGTAAAGCTCACGCTCCGGCGATCTCCAGGGCCGGGTTTTCCACAAGCAGCTGCATCAGGCGCCGTTCGCCCTCGACCACCTTGAACGACCGATAATCGCCAATGCCGTCGAGCTGCCGTTCGCGTTCGCGGATCGCCAGCTCCTTGGCCCGCTCGTAGCCGTAATGCTCGACCCTGAACGACTTGGTGACACTGCTGCCGTTGCGTAGCGTGGTCCGCGCCACCCAATAGGCAATGCCGGTGTAGCAGCGGTAATGCACCCCCGGATAGCCGCTGGTGTTGGTGGCGATGATGCGTTGACGGATGTCGCGGCTGAGCTTGGGCAGGTGCGCCAGCAGCAACTGGTCACGGCACGCGTCGGCGGCTTGGCGTGCCGGGTCACGGCCCCCGTAGCGGGAGAATGAGAAGAGCCGGTTGAAGGTCCTGCCATCGCGGTAGATCGTCACCTTCCAGGCACGCGGGCCCTTGACGCCGACCAGCAGGTGGATACCGTAATCGTTGGCTTTGAGCTTACTGACGCGGCGCCTTTTATTGTTTCTCTTGGGCACTTTCTGTCTCCTCCTGGATAGGGTGGGGTCAAGGAAGTGCGCATGATCGGCGGCGGGGGAGGCGTGTTCAATCCGACAAGGAGCGAACAGGAAATGCCCTACAAAGCTTACAGACCGGTCCCCGGATAAGGCCGGTTTTGGTGAGGTTTGGAGCTTCGATTGACGAAAAAAATGCCGGCCCGTGGTCGGGTCGGCATTTGTTTGCAGCTGGACCGGCTTCACTCCAGAAGGCGTGGCCCCACAGGGTTTGAAGCGGACGTGATGGGGATCAGAACTCGTGGTCGGCGTTGTCCGGGTTCAGGTCGCTGATGCCCAGCTTGCCGGCCGCTTGTTCGATGGCCCCGGTCTGTTTGACCAACGCAGCAATGGCGTTGCGCACCACTTCGTTGCCTGCTGTATTGCCGGCCGCGATGAGCTGGTCGAAATGCTCGCCCTTGTTGGCGTGGTCGACGATGACCTGCAGCTTTGCCTGGGTCGCGTCGAGGTCGGCACGAACGGTCTGGTCGGTCGCAGCGTCGGCCTTGGCCACCAGCGAAGACAGGCTTGGGCCAGTCACTTTGCTGCCGTCGACGCGGGTGTATTCGCCCAGGTAAACGTTGCGGGTGCCCAGACCGTTGTAGAAGTGCGAGTTGTGGGTGTTGTCACTGAAGCAATCGTGCTCGTCCTCGCTGGAATTGGCCTCCAGCGCGACTTTCATGCGTTCGCCTGCCAGTTCACCCAGCGACAGGCTGCCCATGCCGAAGAGCATTTTGCGCAGTCCGCTCTCGGCGGATTCTGCTTCCAGAGTGGCGCGGTAGTTGTCGGCGACGCCCGGTTTCCAGTTGTTAACCATTTCTTCGAGGTCGCTCACCAGCAGGTCGGTGACGGCCTTCAGGTAGGCGCGACGGCGGTCGTTGTGGCCGCCGGTGCCGCCCTGACCTTCGATGTAGTCGCTGGCCGGACGCTCGCCGGCGCCCGGGCCGGTGCCGTGCAGGTCCTGGCCCCAGAGCAGGAATTCGATGGCGTGGTAACCGGTCGCTACGTTGGCTTCCGAACCGCCGAGCTCGTTCAGGCTGGCGAGTTTTTCAGGGGTGATTTCGCTGACGTCGACTTTGTCCTCACCCACTTGCACCGACGTGTTGGCGATGATGTTGGCAGTCGCGCCCGGGTTGCCCAGTGCGTGCTGGTAGTCCTTGGCGACGTAGTCGATCAGGCCTTCGTCCAGCGGCCATGCGTTCACCTGACCTTCCCAGTCGTCGATGATGGTGTTGCCGAAGCGGAACACTTCGCTTTGCATGTAAGGCACCCGCGCCGCGACCCACGCTGCACGTGCTGCTTTCAGGGTCTGGTCATTGGGGGTGGCGAGGAAAGCGTCGACTGCCGTGCTGAGGGTTTTGGCAGTGGATTCGGCGTCGCTGAAGACGGCAAATACCATGTTGGCGTAGTTGGCGACCACTGCTTTGGTGGCGGCTTCGCTGGACTGGGTCGGTGCAGCGGCGGGGGTCGGCGCTGTGGCTGGGGCGGCGGCTGCGGCAGGTGCCGGGGCAGGCGCTGCAGCGGCGGGTTTGTCCTTGCCTTGATCACAACCGGCCAGAGCAATAGCGACAGCCAGCAGACTTGCGGTTGCCAGGGGCATACGAATCATGACGGAATCCTGCATCGAGAAGAGGTGTAAACGGTGGCGAACGCCAAAAAATGCTGCGCCATAATGCGAAAGATTTGCATTCGGTGTAAAGGCCATTTGCCCAGGCAGTCTGAGGGAGGTATTTCAAGCTGTTTCAAGGGGGAGGTAAGGTGCCGCGTCGCAATGGCGAGGGGGAATCCGCGCAACGGCTGCCTCTTCGTCGCAAGGCAGGCGTGCTACAGCGCCTCGCTGTGAGTGCGCTGGGCTTGCTTGAGGTAAACCAGCAGTTCCCGCGCCGGTAGCGGCTTGCTGTAAAAATAGCCCTGACCCTCATGGCAACCCTCGGAAATGATGTACGCCTCTTGCTCGGCGGTTTCCACACCCTCGGCAATCACCTGCATGCCCAGGCTTTTGCCAAGCTGGATGATGGCGCGCACGATCGTCGCGTCGTCATCGTCGTCGAGCAAGTCCTGCACGAAGCTCTTGTCGATCTTGATCTTGTCCAGCGGCAGGCTTTTCAGATAACTCAGCGATGAATAACCGGTGCCGAAGTCATCAATGGCGATCAACGCCCCGGAGCGGCGCAGGCTCAACAGGTGCTGGGCGGCGGTGGTGATGTCTTCCATCAGGCCGGTTTCGGTGACTTCAAGCTCCAGACTGCGGGGCGGCAAGCGGTAGATCTGCAGCAGGTTGTTCACCACCCGCGGCAATTCGGCGTGGTGCAGCTGCACGGTGGACAGGTTCACCGCCATGCGCAGGTCGCTGAAGCCTTGATCGTGCCATTCGCGCAGCTGCTTACAGGCCTGATCCAGCACCCACTCGCCGATGGCGATAATGGTGCCGTTCTGCTCGGCCAACGGGATGAACAGGTCAGGGGGCACGAAGCCGTGTTCCGGGTGAATCCAGCGGATCAGTGCTTCGACGCCGACCACACTGTGATCCCGATAGCTGATCTGCGGCTGATAAACCAGATGAAACTGCTCGCGGCCCATGGCCTCGCGCAGGTCCTTCTCCAGCTCACGTCGACGGCGCATCTCGCTGTCGACGCTGGCGATATAAAACTGGTAGCGATTGCGCGAGCGGGTCTTGGCCAGCGTCATGGTCTGTTCGGCTTTCTGCAGCAGCTTCTCGGTGCTGTCGCCATCTTCGGGGAACAGCGTGATGCCGATCGTGGCGCGCAAGCGAATCTCTTGCTGATCAACAGCGAAGGGCGCCTCCAGATCGTCGAGGATGTTCTGCGCCAGCTCGGCGGCTTCATAGGGCTGTTCGATATCGGCCTGGACCAGCGCGAACTGGTCGCCGCCCAGGCGGGCGAGGGCGCCGAGACGTCCGCTGTGGCCGCGCAATCGATCGGCGAGGGCCAGCAGCAACTGGTCGCCGGCCTGATAGCTGAATTGTTCGTTGATGCCTTTGAAGTCATCCAGCCCGACGCATAACACCGCAACCCGATGCTGCACCTTGCCGGCGTCGACGAGGATTTTGTCCAGTTGCTTCTGCAGTTGCAGCCGGTTGGGCAGCCCGGTGAGGAAGTCGTATTGGGACATCCGCAACAGGCTGGATTCAGCCTCGTGGCGCAGGGTGGTGTTGCGCTCGATAGACGCCAGCAGTTGGTTGGCGGTGTTGACCCAGATCCCCAGCTCGTTTTTTTCGTGGCCTTTGAGCAGGGGCAGTTGGTGTTCGCTGGGGCGGTCGGGGTTGATGGTAGTCAGGTGCTCGATGATTCTCGACAGCGGTTTGGTCAGCAGCCAGTGGTACACCAGGTACAGGACCAGACCCAACGCCAGCGCGCGCAACACGCCGGAGATGAAGATGATCATTGAGTTGGTGAGGAAGGTTTCGCCGTAGGTGGCGGTGTCCAGGGTGATGCGCAGGTCGCCGTAGTATTCGCTGTACGGGCTGCGGCCGACCAGTTGGGTGGTGAAGCTGCGTTCCTGGCCAAGGATCAGATCGGTCAGCCAGCGGGTAGGGGTGACTTCGAGGGCGCGGGATTTCTCGGCGAGCACCGTCTCGTTGGGATGACCAATGGACGCCAGTCGCACCGCTTCGTCCTGAAACAACCCTTCGATGACCTGCATGCCCATTTCCCGGTCCAGGCTGTAGACGGCCTGTGTCGACGGGTCGCGAAACATGTCGAGGATACGCGCTGCGTCCGAAGCAACGGCCTGGCGGGTTTTGTATGCGTCGTAGACGATCTGTGCGCAACTGAGCACGACCCCCACGATCAGCGCTGAAAGCAGCACAACGCGAAGCAGCTTCACCGACAAGCTGTGTTTGAGTTCCAGCTTCAAATGGCCATTCCTTCATCCATGCTGATAGCGGCCTGACTGTGTGCACGCACGGGCAATGCAGGCATTCGGATCAGACGCCTCTGGCTTGCGCCTGACCCCATCAATCGGGAAAACACTTAACAGGCAGACCACTCAGGCTAACCGTACTGTGTCGGTCGTCCGCGGGAAGAACTTGAGCCCAGCCGTTTGAATCAGCACGAAATTTGATATTAGTCGGCTATCGCTTCCAGACAATACATAAACGACAAACAGAAGGCGAAAAAAAAACCCGGACGTGCCGGGCTTTTTTTATTCAAGCATTCATCAGGCGGTGAAGCTTTTGCCTTCGAACTGCTCGGCAACGAACTTCCAGTTGACCAGGTTCCAGAACGCCTCGACGTACTTTGGACGCAGGTTACGGTAGTCGATGTAGTAAGCGTGTTCCCAGACGTCGCAGGTCAGCAGCGGGGTGTCGCCGCTGGTGATCGGGTTGCCGGCGCCGATGGTGCTGGCCAGTGCCAGGGAACCGTCAGCTTTCTTCACCAGCCAGCCCCAGCCGGAGCCGAACGTGCCGATGGAGGTCTTGCTGAATTCTTCCTTGAACTTGTCGAAGGAACCGAACGCAGTGTTGATTGCATCAGCCAGAGCGCCGGTCGGTTGGCCGCCGGCGTTTGGCGCCAGGCAGTTCCAGTAGAACGTGTGGTTCCAGACTTGAGCGGCGTTGTTGAAGATACCGCCCGAGGACGTCTTGACGATTTCTTCCAGAGTCTTGCCTTCGAACTCGGTGCCTGGCACCAGGTTGTTCAGGTTCACGACGTAGGTGTTGTGGTGCTTGTCGTGGTGGTATTCCAGAGTTTCCTTGGAGATGTGCGGTGCCAGAGCATCATGTGCGTAGGGCAGCGGAGGCAATTCAAAAGCCATGGTAATTCTCCTAATCAGGTCAGTTGCGGTTTGCGCAAGGCCGATCACGGGCGGCCAGACAGAACTTACGCTGGCGAGTTTGTACTCTTTGCAGCGCAGGGGCTGGATCATAGCACCGGCCCCGGACCTTAACCACGCAACAACAGTGTGGGATAGAGGTTCCAGAGCATTGCGCTGAAAGCGCAGTGGCAGGCTTGGGTTTTCACGCCGTTCTGATCAATTGCACCGCCACGCTGAACATCATCACCGCGACCATCAGGTCCAGCAGGCGCCAGGTGGCCGGGCGCGCGAGCCACGGCGCCAGCCAGGCGGCGCCGATCGCCAGCGTCGAAAACCACAATACCGAAGCGCTGGCTGCACCGGCCACATAGGCGCCGGGCACCGTTTGCTGCGCGCCGAGCGAGCCGATCAGCAGTACCGTGTCGAGATAAACGTGCGGGTTCAACAAGGTCACCGCCAGGGCGGTCAGCAATACCGCGCGGCGTGACCGCTGGCCGTCGGTGTCGCCGTTGGCGAGGCTCTGCGGTGACAACGCGCGGCGCAAAGCCATGGCGCCGTACCACAGCAGAAACACCACTCCGCCCCAGCGCGCCACCGCCAGAAGCGTCGGGTTGTGGGCCAGCACATTGGCCAGCCCGAACACGCCGGCGGCCACCAACAGGGCGTCGCACACGATGCACAGCAAGGCCACGGACAGGTGGTGTTCGCGACGCAGACTTTGCGCCAGCACGTAAGCGTTCTGGGTGCCGATGGCCATGATCAGCCCGAGGGAAATCAACAGGCCATTGAGGTAGCTTTGCCACATGATGTCGGGCCTCGATCAGTTCAGGGATGGACGGGATCAGGCGCTCGTCGCCAGTGCGCGCAAGGTGCTCATGGCCTCCAGTGCGTCGTCCTTACCCACGAAAAGATGGTCGTGGTAAAAGCCCGCGACCACGTTGCAACTGATGCCCGCCTGCCCCAGTGCGCTGGCGAACGCGGCGGTCAGCCCGACGGCCGCGAGTGAGGAATGGACGGTCAGGGTAATCCAGGCCATGACGTAATCGCTCGCCAGGCCCAGGTGCTGCGCCTGGCTGCGTTCAAGTATGACGGTCAGGCCTTCACGCTCCCTGAAGCTGCCGATCACCTCGACACCTTGCACGTGGCTGCTGTCAGCCACGGTGCAGAACACGTAATCACCTTCGTTCAGTTCGGGGTCCATGCTGCGCAGCAACGCGCTGAGGGAGGTTTCGCCAGTCATTGATATTCGCCGTTTGTTGAGGTGGGCATCAGTCAGTGGTGGCGATTGTCAGGCGAGAGCGAGTATAAGAAAAACCAATAAAGCTCATCACCCATTAGAGAAATTGATGTTCGACTACAAGTTGCTTTCCGCGCTGGCAGCGGTGATCGAGCAAGCCGGCTTCGAGCGTGCTGCGCACGTGCTTGGCCTTTCGCAGTCGGCGGTGTCCCAGCGCATCAAGCTGCTGGAAGCGCGGGTCGGCCAGCCAGTACTGGTCCGGGCGACGCCGCCCACGCCGACAGACATCGGCCGGCGCTTGCTCAACCATGTCCAGCAGGTGCGCTTGCTGGAGCGGGATCTGCAAAGCGTGGTGCCCGCGCTGGACGAAGGCGGCATGCCCGAGCGCCTGCGCATCGCACTGAACGCCGACAGCCTGGCGACCTGGTGGGCCCTCGCGGTCGGGGACTTCTGCGCCGAGCATCGATTGCTCACTGATCTCGTGGTTGAGGATCAGGATGTCGGGCTCAAACGCATGCGCGCCGGTGAAGTGGCCGCGTGTCTGTGCGGCAGTGAACGGCCGGTGGCGGGGGCGCGAAGTGTGTTGCTCGGCGCCATGCGCTACCGGGCGCTGGCCAGCCCTGACTTCATCGATCGGCATTTCCCGCAGGGCGTGACGCCGCAAGCGGTCGCCCGATCGCCCGCGCTGGTGTTCGGCCCGGATGATTTCCTGCAGCACCGCTACCTCGCTTCGCTGGGCGTCGAAGGCGGATTCGAGCATCATTTGTGTCCCTCGTCCGAAGGCTTCATGCGCATGGTCGAAGCCGGAATGGGCTGGGGACTGGTGCCGGAATTGCAGGTCCGCGGGCAATTGGCGAGCGGTCAACTGGTCGAGTTGCTGGCCGATCACTGCATTGATGTGCCGTTGTACTGGCATCATTGGCGCAATGGCGGTCGCTTGCTGACGGAGCTGACGGACCATCTGGCGAAAAAAGCGGGGCAATGGCTGGTGCCGTTGCAGCCTGAGTGAACGTCAGTAGTCGACGCAGCAGATTGTAGGGTCGGCCGCAGAACAGCCGCGGCGATCACTGGCAAAAGATGATTAAACGGAGCAGGCAATGAAAATTCTGGTCACCGGCGCAGGCGGCTTCATTGGCGGACGCTTCGCGCGTTTCGCGCTGGAGCAAGGCTTGAGCGTCCGGGTCAACGGCCGTCGTGCGGAGGGTGTCGAGCATCTGGTGCGGCGCGGGGCCGAGTTCATCCAGGGCGATCTTTCCGATCCGGAACTCGTTCATGCGCTGTGTGACGACGTCGAAGCCGTGGTCCATTGCGCGGGTGCGGTGGGCACATGGGGACGACGCCAGGACTTCCATCAGGGCAACGTTCAAGTCACCGAAAACGTCGTTGAAGCCTGCCTGAAACAGAGAGTCCGGCGGTTGGTGCATCTGTCCTCGCCCTCGATCTATTTCGATGGCCGGTCGCACCTCGATATCCGTGAGGAGCAAGTGCCCAAGCGCTTCGGCAATCACTACGCCGCGACCAAATACCTGGCCGAGCAAAAAGTATTTGGTGCTGAAGAGTTCGGTCTGGAAGTCATCGCCCTGCGTCCTCGTTTTGTGACGGGCGCAGGTGACACGAGCATTTTCCCGCGACTGCTGCAGATGCAGCAGAAGAAGCGGCTGTCGATCATCGGCAATGGCTTGAACAAGGTGGATTTCACCAGCATCCAGAACCTCAATGAAGCGCTGCTCAGCAGCTTGCTGGCGGCGGGTTCGGCGCTGGGCAAGGCCTACAACATCAGTAATGGCGCGCCGGTGCCGCTCTGGGACGTGGTCAATTACGTCATGCGCCAGATGGAATTGCCACCGGTCAGGCGTTATCGGTCTTACGGCCTGGCGTACACCGCCGCAGCCATGAACGAGGCGGCTTGCCTGATCTGGCCGGGGCAACCTGAACCGACGCTGTCGCGCATCGGGATACAGGTGATGAGCCGGGATTTCACGCTTGATATCAATCGCGCCAGGCATTATCTGGATTACCAGCCCGACGTCAGCGTGTGGACCGCCCTCGACGAGTTCTGCGGCTGGTGGAAAGCCCAGCACGGCGGCGCGTTGTAAAAGGCTTCAACATCCGTGGTTATACTGCGAGCCATTCAGATTCAGCGGTTTTTTCAAAGGTAAATCCATGCGCAAAGATCCCTATGACGACGTCGATGACGTCCCGAGCCTCAGCGCCAAAGACGATGACGATGACTTTCTGCCGCCACCGGGTGCCCGCGAGCGCACGACCGTGTATTCCCGTGATACGCCGGTGGTGAAGGTGAAGGCGCCCGGTACCGGTGCGTTGTGGGCGTTGATCTGTGTGCTGTTTATCGCGTTTTGCGGCCTGGGCTGGTGGAGTTTTCAGCAGGTCTCTTTGATGGAGCAGCAGTTGGTGGCGACGCAGGAAAGCTTCGCGCGGATCAGTGAGGAGGCGGCGGGGCGCTTGCAGGATATTTCCGGCAAGGTGGTGGCCACCGAGTCGATGGCGAGCAGCAGCGAGGCGCTGAAGGCGCAGATCAAGCAGTTGCAGGATCAGTTGGCTGATCAGAGCAAGCAGCAGCAGGGCGTGGCAGGTTTGCAGGGCGGGCTGGACAAGCGGCTGGAGCAGATCAGTACGCAGAGTGCGCAGCAGCAGGCGGTCAATCAGCAGTTGCAGGATCAGGTGAAGGCCGTGACCACGGAGCTGGCAGCGTTGAAGGCAGCGATGCCGGATGGCAAGTCGGCGCAGTCTGAGCAGGAGCGGCTGGAGTCGCAGTTGAAGGGCTTGAGCGCGGACGTGGCGAGTCTGAAGAAGGCGAATGGCAGTCAGGCGATCGAGCAGCTTGAGCAGGATATGGTGGTGGTGAAGAGTGAGTTGGAGAATCGTCCGGTAGCTGCTTCTTCGGGTGCCAGCACGGCGGAGTTTGATGCGTTTCGTGGTCAGATGACGCGGACGATCAATACGTTGCAGAGTCAGATTCAGACGTTGTCGCAGCAGATTAATGCTCGGCCTTGAAGCAGCCCCCGATGACGTCGCCATTTGTGATGTTGTCGGGGGAGGTGACGCAGAGTGAAGTTGAGGCGTGAATGTTTAACTCTGTCCTGTAGGCTATTTCCGATTTTGATATTTGATATGGGTTTTGAGTTGCGTTTATCTTTTTTTGAATTACGGTCTAACCAGTGACTCGCGATAACGCTGTTGGTTATCGCACACTCAGTGAGGAGCTTCAGTGACGAAGCTCTTTTGAAGAACGATACAACTCCAGCGAGGTGTTTCGTTACAACCGTTAAGGATGACTAAGATGAATGGATTCAACACTAAACACGGCCAAAGCCGCTCGATCGGTAAAAGCATCGTCAGCGGTGCAGGCCTTGCCCGAAATGCTGCGAAGCCGCCCAGAATCAAACCCGGCACCAGACCTCCCGTGACGAAGCCGCCGGTCGCCAAGCCACCGGTTACAAAGCCTCCGGTTATCAAACCACCCGTTACAAAGCCACCGGTTACCAAGCCACCTGTGACAACTCCGCCCTCAATTAAACCGCCGGTCATCCGACCGCCTGCGGTAAAGCCAGTGAAACCACCGCAGTTGGCGGTTAAACCGCGTCCCCCCAAGCCAGTCACTACGGGGCCGGTCAAGCCACCCGCGTCGTTGGTACTGCCGCCCAAGCCGCTGATCCCGCCTCGTCTGGCTGAAGTGCTGTCGATCGTTGATACGATTACCGGTGTCGTCTCGTTGCTGTATCCATTGGGGACGTATTTACTGCCGAGCGGAGACAAACAATTGCCGGACGGCCGCGTGGCGGATGCCGGGGGCGACTACATTACGGATGGGGATGGCAACGTCCAGTATCTGGACGGAACCATCATTTACGCAGACGGGACGATCAAGTTTCCGAACGGCACCTATCAATACACCGACGGCAGTTATCTGTATCCTGACGGCACTATTGGTTATCCGGACGGCACCTGGCGATTCCCGGATGGCACTGTTACGGATTCGGAAGTCAATGTGTTGGCTACTGATTATCCAGAGCTGTAAGTTGAAAAGTTTGCTGTAAAAAAAGCCCCGGCTCTTTCGAGTCGAGGCTTTTTTATTATCGATGTATTACTTTTGAACGGTGCAGCTTACAGCGTCGGGTAATCCACATAGCCTTCGGCGCCTTTGGCGTAGAAGGTTTCGGGATGAGCTTCGTTCAGCGGGGCATCCTTGGCCAGACGTGCCGGCAGGTCGGGATTGGCGATGAACGGCACGCCGAAGGCGACGGCGTCGGCCTTGCCGCTCGCCAGCCAGGCGTTGGCGCTTTCTTTGGTGAATTTCTCGTTGGCGATGAACACGCCGCCGAACGCTTCTTTCAGGCGTGGGCCCAGGCTGTCGTCGAGTTCACGTTCGCGGGCGCAGATGAACGCGATGCCGCGTTTGCCCAATTCGCGGGCGACGTAGGTGAAGGTCTCTGCCAGGTTGGCGTCGCCCATGTCGTGCGCGTCAGCGCGGGGTGCCAGGTGCACGCCGACACGGCCGGCGCCCCAGACGTCAACAGCGGCGTCGGTCACTTCCAGCAGCAGACGTGCGCGGTTTTCCAGCGAGCCGCCGTAGGCATCGGTGCGGGTGTTGGTGCTGGTTTGCAGGAACTGGTCGAGCAGGTAACCGTTGGCGCCGTGGATCTCTACGCCGTCAAAGCCGGCGGCCTTGGCGTTCTCGGCACCGACGCGGTAGGCGTCGACGATCTCTTCGATTTCAGCCAGTTCCAGTGCGCGAGGGGTGACGTAATCAGACAGCGGACGCACCAGGCTCACGTGGCCTTTCGGCTGGATGGCGCTCGGCGCAACCGGGGTTTCGCCGTTCAGGTAAGTCGGGTGGGAAACGCGACCCACGTGCCACAGTTGCAGCACGATCTTGCCACCGGCGGCATGCACGGCTTTGGTGACGTTGGCCCAGCCGCGCACTTGATCGTTCGACCAGATGCCCGGGGTGTCGGGGTAGCCAACGCCCATGGGCATGACCGAAGTGGCTTCGCTGATGATCAGACCAGCCGAGGCGCGCTGAACGTAATACTCGGCCATCATCGCGTTGGGCACGCGGCCTTCGTCGGCGCGGCAGCGGGTCAGCGGCGCCATGATGATGCGGTTGGTCAGTTCCAGGTCACCCATCTTGATCGGGTCAAAAATCGTGGTCATCGTCAAATCCTTAGTGCAGTCGGTAAAAGGTGGATCCGCAGGTTTCAAATTCGGGGAATCAATTGGTCACAGGGGCCATTTCGACATCGTTGCGCTGACGGAAATTGATCAACGTAACCAGTAGCGCCAGCACCGCCAGAACGCCAGCAGCCAGAGGCACGGTGGTCAGGCCGAAGCCATGGGCGATGACGCTGCCGCCGACCCAGGCGCCCAGCGCATTGCCCACGTTGAAGGCGCCGATGTTCAGGGTGGACACCAGATTGGGCGCGGCCTTGCCGAAGGTCACCACGTTGATCTGCAAGGCAGGCACGGCGGCGAACGCAGCGGTGGCCCAGAGGAACAGGGTGATTTCAGCCGGGATCAGCGCCGTGCTGGTCCAGCTCAGCACCGTGGAGATCACTGCCATGGCGATGAACACGCCGATTAGCGTGGCGGCCAGTCGGCGGTCGGCGAGTTTGCCGCCGATGATATTGCCCAGCGTCAGGCCGAGGCCGATGAGCATCAGCGTCCAGGTCACGCCCAGCGGCGAGACGCCGGTGACTTCGCCCAACAGTGGCGCAACGTAGGTGAAGAGGGCGAACACAGAGGCGGCGAACAGCGCGGTCATGCTCAGCGACAGCCAGATGCCCACGCCTTTGAGCGCGGCCAGCTCGGCGCGCATGTCGAGTTTCTCTTCATCGCGCTTGCTCGGCAGGAAGCGAATCAGGCCGATGAAGGCGATGACGCCAATCACCGTCACCGCGAAGAAGGTCGAGCGCCAGCCGGCCTGTTGTCCCAGTGCAGTGCCCAACGGGACGCCGAGGACGTTGGCCAGGGTCAGGCCGGTGAACATCAGCGCGACGGCCGAAGCGCGACGATTGGCCGGGACCAGATTTGCCGCTACCACCGACCCGATGCCGAAGAACGCGCCATGGCACAGCGCGGTGACCACGCGGGCGAACATCAGAATGTTGTAGTCCGCCGCCAGCGCGCAGAGCAGATTGCCGGTGATGAAGACGCCCATCAACGTGACCAACGCGCCTTTGCGCGGGAGCTTGGCGGTGGCCATCGCCATGAACGGCGCGCCGATTGCAACGCCCAGGGCGTAGCCGGTCACCAGCCAGCCGGCACCGGGAATGCTGACGCCCAGATCGCTGGCGACGTCGGGAAGCAAGCCCATGATGACGAATTCGGTCGTCCCGATGGCAAAGGCGCTCAGGGCCAGAATGAGTAGTGAAAGGGGCACGTTGCGTCTCCTGGATGTGGGGCGAAGGGCTCAGAGCCGCTGCGTCAGTTGCTGCAAGAACGCCTGAATGACGTCTTCGTTGCGCTTGAAAAAATGCCACTGGCCGTGTTTCTGGTTGGTGATCAGACCGGCCCTTTGCAATGTGGCCAGATGGGCAGAAACGGTCGACTGCGACAGACCGGCGCGCTGGTCGATCTGCCCCGCACACACACCGCCATCAATGGTGTGACGCTGATCGGGGAAAGTCGTAACCGGGTCTTTGAGCCAGTCCAGAATCTGCCGGCGAACCGGGTGGGCGAGGGCTTTGATGATTTCGTCGATATCGATGTCAGTAGGCATGTCGTGCTCAGTGCAGGTGCGCTGTATCGCGATGGGGCGAACCTTATATCTATAAATCGCGATATACAAATATGAATAAGTGCTTAGGACGGGTTGGTTCGTTATATCGGGTTATAACGATATGGCGCTGGGCTGATCTGTTGGTAGAGCGTTGACGGGCATTCCCGCTTTACAGGCGCAGGGAATGTGGCGACTGTACGAGCGTCATTGCGCATGAGTCCCCGCACATTCGGCGGACTCAGGCGCAGAAAAAAGGCTCGCAGCAATAGGCAACAACCATGAATTACCTCGCACACCTGCACCTCGGCGGGCAGACGCCGGCCCAATTGCTGGGCAGCCTGTACGGCGACTTCGTAAAAGGCCTGCTGCCGGGGCGCTTCCCGGCAGACATCGAAAGCGCGATTCGTCTGCACCGGCGAATCGATGCATTCACTGATTCGCACCCGCTTATCAAGCAGGCACTGGGGCGTTTTCCCGATGGCCGTCGTCGCTATGCAGGGATCGCGCTGGATGTGTTCTTCGACCATTGCTTGGCGCGGGACTGGCACCTGTATTCCGACGAGCCGCTGGATACCTTCACCGGAAAGGTTTACCGCGTGCTGGCCGATGAGCCCGCGTTGCCAGAGCGTCTCGCGTTGATTGCGCCGCGCATGGCGGCGCAGGACTGGCTGGGTTCGTACCGTGAATTTTCGGTGGTGGGTGATGCGCTGGCTGGCATCTCGCGTCGCCTGACACGGCCGGAAGGCCTGGCCGGGGTCAACCAAGAGTTGCACGCGCTGTACCGACCACTGAGTGACGATTTCAGCGCGTTTTATCCTGAACTTCAGGCGTTTGCTCAGGCGGCCTTGGCGGCGGAACGTACCATCACCGGTTGAACCGCCTCACCGAACAGCGCGACCTGTACCGCCTGCTGCGTTTCGAACGCCAGCGCTGCGCGTTCTTTCCCCATGGACGCGATTGGCGAGAGCAGCCGGATATGCACTTCACTCACTTCATTTGCGAACAGCCGACGCAGGTGCGAGAGCAGGTCGTCGTCGCCAATGAACGGCGCGATCTGATCCGGCTGGCCGTCCCGCACGTATTGAATGGCAACAGGCTGTACCGGCACGCCGGTTTCAATGGCGCTGGACAGCAGGCGGCCGTGGAAGGTACGCAAGCTGCGACCGTCGGTGGTGGTGCCCTCGGGGAAGATCACCAGCGAATGCCTGCCGAGCAAGTGCTGGCCCATCTGCTTCTGAATCAGCTTGCTGTCGCCCGAGCCCCGGCGAATGAACAGTGTGCCGGCTTTCAAGGCCAGCCAGCCCGCCACCGGCCAGGTGCGCACTTCGGCCTTGGACAGGAACGACAGCGGCGCCAGCATGCCCAGCAGCGGGATGTCGGTCCACGACACATGATTGCTCACCCACAACATCGGCTCGCTCGGCAGCTTGCCGCTGACTGTCACGCGAAACGGCAGCGCGGCACTCAGGCGCGCCATGAACCAGGCGGTCCAGCGCTGGCGACGGGCCATGGAATTGCCGATGCGCAGGCGTTCCATCAGGGCAAAGGTGCCGGCGATGCTCAAGCCCAGCGCAATCACCCAGAGCACCCGCACCACGCGCGCATGACTGCGCCAGGTGCTCATCACACCGCTGCCTTGAAGTGGCGAGCGTAGCGTGGGCACAGCTCGTCGCGCTTGAGCAGGATGAAGACGTCGGCGACCTGGAAGTCTTCGTCCCAGCACGGCTCGCCGCAGATCTTCGCGCCCAGGCGCATGTAAGCCTTGAGCAGGGGCGGCATCTCGCAGATCACGTTGTTGGGCAGGTCCAGCGTCGGCAGGGGATTCTTCGGTTCGGCGCGCAGGTGTTCGTTGCACAGATAACGTTCGCGCAGGCGTTGCATGATCGCGTGGGCCTGAATGCCGCCGTCCTGCATCGGAATGCTGGCGCAGCCCATCAGGTAGCTGTAGCCGCCTTCGTTGAGGATCTCGGCCAGTTCGCTCCACAACACGGCGATGGTGCCGCCGTTGCGGTAGGACGGATCGACACAGGTCCGGCCCAATTCCAGGATCGGGCCCTGTAAATGGCGCAGGCCGTGCAGGCTGAATTCTTCTTCGCTGTAGAATTTGCCCAGGGTGCTGGCGGCCTTGTGGTCCAGCAAGCGGGTGGTGGCGACCAGACGACCGCTGCTCAGGTCGCGCACGCCGATGTGCATGCAGTGAACGTCGTAATCATCGATATCTAGGCCCAGCTCGGCGCCCTTGAGCCTGGCGTTGAATTCGCCACTGAACACACTGAAGCGCAAAGCCTGTGCTTCCTGCAGGGCCTTATCACCGGTCAGGCGTTCTGCCTGCAGGCGACGTTCGGTTCGGGTGTCTCGAATGCTGGCGATCTGAGTCATGCGGCATCTCCGTAATCCCGCCTTCGTCCAGGCGGGTCGACTGATTGTTCGAGCATTGCTGTACGAATTCAGGCTAGGGAGAGGCCGTGTCACGACCATTAAGCTTTGGTGATGGTTGCGTGACAGGGGTTTGCGTTCAATGGGCTGTCATCATTGACTGCTACGGTTGCCTGCATCCGAGCCCGAGTCCACTCCATGACCCGTCTGCTATTCGCCGTCGCGCTGTTCCTGATCACCTGTTCCGCCGCCGCCTCCGAAACCTGGCCTGCGCCGGATTGGTCCGAGCGACTGCTCAATCGAAATAATGCAGTCACCTCTCTGGACAACTATGCCTTCCCGGCCCGCGACGAAGCCTCCCGCGAAGGCGTGCGCACAGACGCGCTGCTGATCATTCACGACGGTGAAGTGGTGTATGAACGCTACGGCGGCGTGACCCGTGCAGACACCCCGCACCTGACTTGGTCGATCAGCAAAAGCATTCTGGCGAGCGTGCTAGGCGTCGCCTTTGGTGAAGGCCGTTTCAAGCTTGAAGACGCCGTCGCCAGGTTCTACCCGCCTTTCAGCGCGCATCCCGATATCAAACTTCAGGACCTGCTGCACTGGGCTTCGGGGCTCAACTGGCAGGAAGATTATGAATACGCGCCGCTCAACTCGTCGGTCGTCGCGATGCTCTATACCCGAGGGCGCGGCGACATGGCGCGATACACCGCTGAGCACGGCACCGCCAGTGCGCCGGGCACTTCATACCGCTATTCCAGCGGCGACAGCACCGTCCTCGCCGCTGCGCTGAAAGGCATGGTGGGTGAACGCGCCTACGCCGATTACCCCTGGACCGCCTTGTTCGACCCGCTGGGCATCACCAGCGCCACATGGGAGCGCGACGCCACCGGCACTTTTGTCGGGTCGTCCTACGCGTACATGACGGCCCGTGACCTTGCGCGCATCGGCCTGCTGATGGAACGCGGCGGACGCTGGCAAGACCGCCAGTTGATGCCCAAGGCCTGGGTTGATTTCAACCTGACGCCGTTCAAATCCCTGACTCCGACCCCGACCGATGAAGCCCCCGGCGGTCACTGGTGGCTGAACAAGACCGCCGACGGCAACCTCGGTCCGTGGCCCGACGCACCTCCCGACACCTTCGCCGCACTCGGCCATTGGGGGCAGGCGCTGTACGTGATCCCCAGCGCGAAGCTGGTGATCGTTCGCTACGCCGACGATCGCGACGGCACTTATGACCACAACCAGTTGCTCAAGCTGGCGCTGAAGGCCGTGGCCGGGGAGGGTGATCAATGAACGCTCGCATGGCATTCATCCGACGCCGCCCATTCCGCAGCTTCTTCATACTGGTGCTGCTGATCATTGCCGGCCTGATCTGGAACTGGCGCGTTCAGCTGCAGGTATTCCCCAGCATCATCAGCGCCTACACCGCCAAAGAATATTGCTCGTGCCGCTTCGTCATGAATAACCCTGCAGACTATTGCCGCAGCTACGTGAAGCAGTGGCTGCCGAGCACCCTCGACGAAGACGCGCTGAACAAGCGCATCACTGCGACAGGGCTGGGCCGCGAGAGCGCAGCGCAGTGGGAGGGCCCGCGCCAGGGCTGCCGTTTGTCGCCGCCGGTGCCGTAGAACGTTGAAGTTTGCGTGCGGTCAGACAGCCGGATAGGGTTGCGCATCGCACCCTCTGGAGTCCGCATGTCCATTTGCCTTCCTACCTCGCTTGCCCTCGCGGTCCTCGTCGCTGACGCCTCTGCTTTGAACGCCCGGCCGGCCCGCTCATGAGGGGCGCGATTTTTCAGTGGCGCGAGGAAAACCAGTTCAACCTGCTGATCGACGGCCCGGCGTTCTTCCCGCGCATGATCGCTGCGATTGAAGGCGCGCAGCAGCAAATCGAGCTCGAACTGTATCTGGTGGAAGCCGGGGCCTGCGCCGAGGCGATCGTGCAGGCGCTGGTCGGTGCGGCGAATCGCGGGGTCATCGTGAGGTGTCTGTTCGATGGTTTCGGCGCCGCGGCGTTCACGATCAGCCTGCGCAAGCGCCTGACCGATGCTGGCGTGATTCTGCGTTTCTATAATCCCGTCCATTGGCGGCGTGGCTTTCGAAACCTCTACCGCGACCACCGCAAACTGCTGCTGGTCGACAAAGAGCTGGCGGTAGTAGGCGGGACGGGTGTCACCGACGAGTTCTGGCGCCCGGACCTGAACAGCAGCGAGTGGCATGAGGTGATGGTCGAGATTCGCGGGCCGCTGGTGATCGACTGGCAAGCGTTGTTCGACCGCCAGTTCCACGCCAACCCTCGGCGGCGAGCATGGCGGCCTGCGGAAAACTTCGGTCTGCCGCGTCTGCCCAAGGCACCCGTCAGCGGGAATGGGCTGGGTCGTGTGGCCTATGCCGATTCCCGTCAGCACCGGGATATCGTGCAGTCACTGGTGCGTGCACTGAATACCAGCAAGACGCGCATCTGGCTGGCCACCCCGTATTTTCTGCCGACCTGGAAAGTTCGCCGTGCCTTGCGCCGAGCGGCCTCTCGGGGCGTCGATGTGCGCCTGCTGCTCACCGGTCCGCGCACCGATCACCCGTCTGTTCGCTACGCCGGCCACCGGTATTACCCGCGCTTGCTCAAGGCCGGGGTGCAAATCTTCGAATACCAGCCGTGCTTCCTGCACTTGAAAATGGTGCTGATCGACGACTGGGTCAGCGTCGGCTCATGCAACTTCGATCACTGGAACCTGCGCTTCAACCTGGAAGCCAACCTCGAAGCGATCGACCCCGCGCTGACCCGTGCCGTGGCCGCCAGCTTCACCCAGGATTTTGCCGTGAGCAGTGAAATCACCCTGGACGGCTGGAAATCCAGACCGCTGTGGCGACGGGTTCAGGAACGCGTATGGGGATGGCTGGATCGGCTGGTGGTGAACGTGCTGGATCGGCGGGGGTAAACGCCTCCGCAACCATCGCCCACAAAAAAGCCCGACACGCAGGTCGGGCTTTTTCGTTTTAGCGATTGAAACGCCTACTGCACTTCCACCGCCAGGCTTTCACTGATCTTCTTCTGCCAGATGGCGGGGCCGGTGATGTGAACCGACTCGCCCTTGCTGTCGACGGCAACCGTGACGGGCATGTCCTTGACCTCGAACTCGTAGATCGCTTCCATGCCCAGCTCCGGGAACGCCAGCACTTGCGACTTCTTGATCGCCTGAGCGACCAGATAAGCGGCGCCGCCAACGGCCATCAGGTAAACCGCTTTGTTGTCCTTGATCGCCTCGATGGCGGTCGGGCCGCGCTCGGATTTGCCGATCATGCCCAACAGGCCGGTCTGCTCAAGGATCTGGCGGGTGAACTTGTCCATCCGCGTCGCGGTGGTCGGCCCGGCAGGCCCCACCACTTCGTCACCGACCGGATCAACCGGGCCGACGTAATAGATGAAGCGGCCCTTCAGGTCTACCGGGAGGGTTTCGCCCTTGTTCAGCATCTCGACCATGCGCTTGTGCGCAGCGTCGCGACCGGTAAGCATTTTGCCGTTGAGCAGGACGGTTTCGCCCGGCTTCCAGCTCTGCACGTCCTCCGGCGTCAGCGTGTCGAGGTTGACGCGGCGCGCCGACGGGCCGGCTTCCCAGACGATCTCGGGGTAGGCGTCCAGCGGTGGCGCTTCCAGCGAAGCAGGGCCGGAGCCGTCGAGGACGAAGTGGGCGTGGCGGGTGGCGGCGCAGTTGGGGATCATGCAGACCGGCAAGGACGCGGCGTGGGTCGGGTAATCCATGATCTTGACGTCGAGCACGGTGGTCAGACCGCCGAGGCCCTGGGCGCCGATGCCCAGCTGGTTGACCTTCTCGAACAGCTCCAGACGCATTTCTTCCAGACGGTTCGACGGGCCGCGCGCCTTGAGCTCGTGGATGTCGATGGATTCCATCAAGACTTCCTTGGCCATGACCGCCGCTTTCTCGGCCGTACCGCCGATGCCGATGCCGAGCATGCCGGGTGGGCACCAGCCCGCGCCCATGGTCGGCACGGTTTTCAGCACCCAGTCGACGATCGAGTCGGACGGGTTGAGCATCGCCATCTTCGATTTGTTTTCCGAACCGCCGCCCTTGGCCGCCACGTCCACTTCCACGGTATTACCCGGAACGATGGAGTAGTGAATGACCGCAGGTGTGTTGTCCTTGGTGTTCTTGCGGGCGCCGGCCGGATCGGCGAGGATCGAGGCGCGCAGGACGTTTTCCGGCAGGTTGTAGGCGCGACGCACGCCTTCGTTGATCATGTCGTCCAGGCCCATGGTCGCGCCATCCCAGCGCACGTCCATGCCGACGCGGACGAACACGGTCACAATGCCGGTGTCCTGGCAGATTGGCCGGTGACCGGTGGCGCACATGCGCGAATTGATCAGAATCTGGGCCATGGAGTCGCGTGCGGCGGGCGACTCTTCTCGCAGGTAGGCCTCGTGCATGGCCTGGATGAAATCAACGGGGTGGTAGTAAGAAATGAACTGCAAGGCGTCAGCGACACTCTGGATCAGGTCATCTTGCTTGATCACGGTCATTGGGCGCGCTCCTCTGATTTGGCGGGAACATTCGAATTGCGGGTGGCGACGGGACCGCTTGGGCCGGATGAAAGCATCTTGATCAGGCGTCAGACAGCCGGGCAACACCTCGGCAGGCCGGGGTAAAAAAGGCGCGGCAGTATAACCCGAGGTCAAATAAGGTACATCTGCCGAGCGCCAATCAATGGTCGAACATCGTACAACGTATAGACCGAAACACCGGTGAAACAGATTGCTACGGCCGTCTGGAACACAGGAATTTGAATAGTCATTTTTTTGCGCAAGCACTACAGTGGCAAGCTGCCTGCATTACCGCGCACGGCGCAGGATTGCTTCGATCTGGTGCCTGAAAAGTATCACAGGTCATCTTGCCGGTACGGGACGGACCCTTAATACCCATGATGAGTCAACGAGTGAATGCCCAAACTATCCAGCGCTTGCTGCTGAAACGTTTCGCGCTCGCTACCGGCACCTACGTGCTGGGGCTGATGCTCGTATGGATGGCGTATTTTACCGGCTACTATCACGCCACTTTCTTCGGGATCTGGTGCACCAGTGTGCTGGTGCTCTTCTGTCAGGCCGCGTTGAGTCTGGTGTTTTTTGGTGGCTACAACCGACGCTTCAAAGACCCCAGCCTGACCGAGTTTCAGGTGTTGCTGGGGCTGGGCTGGCAGACGTTTCTGATTAGCCATACGGAAGCCTCCCGCGGCACCTTTCTGCTCGTTTACGTGCTGGTGCTGATGTTCGGATTGTTTCATCTGCGCCCCAGTATTTTCGCGCGCTGCGCCCTGTTTGCCTTGCTGGGGTTCGCCGGCGTCAACCTGTGGGACGCCAGCCGCGGACGCCTCGCCGATCCGGGGCTGGCGGTGATTCAGACCTGCGCGCTGTTCATCGTTTTCTCCTGGCTGTGCCTGTTCGCGCGCTTCGTGCAGAACTCGCGCAATCGCATGCACCAGCGCCGCATCACCTTGCAGGCGCACCAGGAAACCCTGCGCGGCATGATGCTCCAGCTCGAAGAGCTGGCGTCCACCGACGAACTCACCAACCTCTACAACCGCCGTCACTTCCTGCGCATAGCGACCCGCGAACTTGAGCTCATGGACGGCAATTACACCGCCGGGCTGGCGCTCATCGACCTGGATCACTTCAAGCGGGTCAATGATATCCATGGTCACGCGGCGGGGGATCGGGTGCTGCAGGTGTTCGGCAAAACCGCTGCCCAGTGCCTTCGCTCCGACGACATCCTCGCGCGTTATGGCGGTGAAGAATTCGTGTTGCTTATCCCTCGCTGCACCCGTGCGCAGCTGGTCGATTGCTGCGAACGTATCCGGCTGGCGTTTACCCGGGTCACGCTGCCGGAGTTTCCTGAACTGGACCTGAGCCTGTCCATCGGCATGGCCGTCATTGAGCGTGGCGACCACATGGACCGCGCACTGCAACGCGCCGACCAGTCGCTGTATCGCGCCAAGCACGAGGGCCGCAACCGTTGCCACGGCGCCTGGGATTACGCCGATGCCTGAGTTGCGTGTGGGCGACCGGCAATGGTCGGTGGCGCCTGCGGCGAATTTGCTCGACGCGCTTAACGACGCCGGGTTGTCCGTCCCCTACAGTTGCCGCGCCGGCAGTTGCCACACGTGCATGGTGCGTTGCGTCAGTGGCGATCCGCTGGACGCCGCGCCCGATGCGCTGGAGGCCGATAAGCGCGCCCAGGGCTGGCGGTTGTCGTGCCAGTGCCGGGTGACGAGCGATCTGACCGTTGAGATCTTCGATCCCTTGCGCGATGGCTTGCCGGCAACCGTCGTCGGGGCTGACTGGCTCAGCGCATCGGTGCTGCGCTTGCGACTGAACCCCGAACGTCCGTTGCGCTATCGTGCCGGACAGCATCTGGTGCTGTGGACCGAGAGCGGCGTAGCACGGCCATACTCGTTGGCGAGTGTGCCGGGGAACGATCCCTTTCTGGAGTTTCACATCGACTGCCAGCGCCCGGGCGCTTTCGTTGATGTCGCCCGTAGGCTGCAACCGGGCAATCCTGTCCGTCTCGGCGAACTTCAAGGCGGCGCGTTGCATTACGACCCTGACTGGCAGGATCGGCCGTTATGGCTGCTGGCGGCGGGGACCGGATTGGCACCGTTGTGGGGTGTGCTGCACGAGGCGTTGCGGCAGCACCATCAGGGTGAAATTCGCCTGATGCATCTGGCGCGCGAACCTCGGGAGCATTACTTGGCAGGGCCTCTGGGCGAGCTGGCGATCCAGCATCCGAACCTGCGCGTGGAGCTGATCAATCAGGAAAACTTTGCGGCCGAGCTGAGTGGGTTGCGCGTGACGTCTCGTCAGACCATTGCGCTGGTCTGCGGGTCGCCCGCCAGCGTCGAGGCGTTTTCGAAGCGGCTCTTCATCGCAGGACTGCCGCGCAGTCAGTTGCTGGCGGACGTATTTGTGGAGAAGGGCTGACAGTCCGCCAATCGTTTTCTGGCTCCCCACACACCCTCAGGCAAGAATACGCGTGACGAAGCTGCCGCCGGCTATAAGTATCTTTTCATCCACGGCTTTTACGTCGTACGGCGTCGGAGACTCGGGTATGCCGGGGTAGTCGAGGCGTACCCAGCCTGAATCGGACCCGAATGCAGGATCAAGAGAGCCATCTGTGTTGTAGCGCGCGATGATGACGTAGCGCGGGTCAGACGTATGGCCCGCAGCGACGAGTTTGTCTCCGTCGTATGCTGCGCTAAGCCACTCGAATACATCGGGGACTTTGTCGGGTCTAAACGACGGATCAATGCTGCCGTCACCCACAAGACCTATAAGCCGGGCATTGCCTGCGGCATCCCGACCAAAAATGATCAGATTCCCCACTTCGGTTTCAATACAGCCGTTCAGGATATAACCGGCATATTGGTCCGATTGAAGTTCTACGACGCCGCTTCCGTCCTTTCCAAACTCATTATCCAGCGTGCCAGTCTCGTTGTACCGAACCAAAAATGGATAGAAGGCGCCGGATTCACTTCTATGCTCGCCGACGGCGAGGAGTTTCCCCGATGCCAGGATTAATAACGCACTCAGTGAGCTAGAGCCCAGCGCCTCTGGGTAAGTCACGTAACCCACTCCATTGAAGGAAGTGTCCAGTTTGCCAGTGTCATCAACCTGGTAAATAACGGTCTTTCTTTCGTTGACGTACCACCAACCCACTATGAGCTTGCCGGAGGGCGTTAGTCCCGTTGATCCGGTTGGCATTGTCGTCGCGAGTGACTGCCGCTGGCTCTCGACATTCGGCAGGCGGTCATGAGCCGGCAGGTGGTCACTGCCGAGGGTCCCGGGATAAGCAAGCTGCAGGATGCCACCTTGTCCATAATTTAGGTCGAGGATGCCGCCCTCTTCGTATCGGGTTGCACAGGGGATATACCCACCGCCGGGGGTCGAGGTGTTCACCACAATGACTGTCTTACTGGATTCGACGTCGAAGGCACTCACACCCATCGATATCTGCTCAAGTAGTATTTGGCCCTGAATGATGCCGTTATTTCCGAACGTGACATCAACGTTGCCGTCTTTCAGCAAGCGCGTGACGAGAAAATGCCCGTCTTGCTCGGAGGCGCCGACCACCAGAGCATCCGCGCCAGGCTTCCACATCACATTACCTGCATACCTCATGGTCGGAGGTAAGTGTGCGAGCCCACCGGTACCGAAGGTCAGGTCCGGTTTTCCACTGACGATAGTTTCCTTGTTCATGTGATTTCCCTTCCGATGGTCATCTGAACTGTTAACTGTAGACCTGCGTTTTTACCGGAGCTACTGACATAAATGACAGTGGGAATGCGTGCCTGAACTGGATACTGCTTTGGCTAGTACCGGGTCGGTCTGTTCCACACGGCAGTCAGCATGTTGGGCGCCGTGCGGACATAAAAAAGCCCCGCACTCTCACGAGGCGGGGCTTTTTCGTGTTGCGGTGTCGCTTAAACCATTGGGTCGCCGACGTGAAGGATCTTCATGCCGTTGGTGCCGCCGATGGTGTGGTAGCTGTCGCCCTTGGTCAGGATGACCCAGTCGCCTTGCTCAACCAGACCGCGCTTGACCAGTTCGTCCACAGCCGACTGGCTGACCTGACCCGGCGGCAGTGCGGCCGGGTCGAACGGGATGGTGTAGACGCCACGGAACATCGCCGCGCGCGCCTGG